>WNFU01006089.1_pt1 | contig 21725 bp, 20 predicted proteins | sample 5400121 | NCBI WGS metagenome assembly WNFU01 (sample SAMN13153360, study PRJNA577476) | soil metagenome | isolation source: 100 cm soil or saprolite under grassland replicate 1 | place: USA:California | collected 2016-06-15
GGCGTCCAACCGGCCATAGCGCTTCCTCAGCCCCCGCACCGCCACGACCGGCTCACCCGTTGCAGGGCTCGCCCTCGCCTCGCTGACCGCCACCACCGCCATTGTCACAGTCTCGCTACGCAGCCCCCGCCGCCGAAAGCGCCCAGAGCAGGCTTAATCGCCTCGTAACAGAGGCGCGGCGCCGACACCCAAGCTCGTGAACGAATGTCGCGTGAGCGAGCGTCCCTTCTTAGCGGCGGTTGGCGACTCAAGCGGCCCAAGTTTGGAGCGAATTGCCTGGGCGGAGTGACGCGAAAGCTGCGGAGAAGTCGTGATCTCTCGCACGGTCATGAACCGCTCGGCCCGATCCCGGCTAGCTGGCCGCACGCGGCTTGGATGTCGCGCCCCCGATTCAGACGGACCGTGGTCGGGATGCCAGCGCGCTGGAGTACGTCCTTGAAGGCCGTAATCCCCTTGCGTGTTGAGGACTGATACCGCGCCACAGAGCCGATCGGGGTAAAGGTGAAGGGGATCAGGTTCACCTTGAAGATCGTCGGGTCGAGCACCTCCGCCAGAGCGCGGGCCTGCTCGACGCGGTCGTTCACGCCGCGCAGCATCACGTACTCGACGAACACCTTCCGCCTCCGCAACTCGAAGTAGCGGCGGCACTCTCCCAGGACGTCCGCGAGCGGGTAGCGGTCGTTCGCCGGCATCAGCTCGCTGCGCAGCTCGTCCGTCGCGGCGTGCAGCGAGAGGGCCAGCCGGATCGGTTCCTCGATCTCGTCGACGAAGCGGCGCAGGCCGGGGAGCCAGCCTACCGTCGAGATCGTCGTGCGGCGGTGCGTGATGCCGACGTCGGGCAGCATCCGGGCGGCCTCATCACCGAGTCGAAGTTGAGCATCGGCTCGCCCATTCCCATGAACACCGCGTGGTCGACCGGCTCCAGCCGCCGGAAGTGCAAGGCCTGGTCGAGGATGTCGGAGGCCGTCAGGTTGCGGCCGAAGCGCATCTGCCCCGTCGCACAGAAGCTGCACGTCAGCGGACATCCGGACTGTGACGACAGGCACAACGAGCGTCGGCCGTCGCGGTACCGCATGAGCACTGCCTCGACGGCATGACCTTCGCGGGTACGGAACAGCGCCTTCACCGTCCCGTCGCGTGCCTTCGCCTCTCGCTCGACCTCGAGCGTCGAGAAGGGAACCTCGCGTTCCAGTTCGCCGCGCAGCGGTGCGGGAAGATTCGTCATCGCCGTGTAGTCGGCGGCGCCTCCTGCAGCCCACCGCCACACCTGTTCGGCGCGGTAGGCGGGCTCGCCGCGCCGGTTTAGCCTTCGTGCCAGTAACTCTCGATCCATGCGCGACACGTTAGCGTTGCCCATGGCCTCCGATCGTCAGCCGTGGTGGCAGCGCGCGGTCCTGTACCAGATCTACGTGCGCTCGTTCGCCGATTCCAACGGGGACGGCGTGGGCGACCTTCGCGGCATCATCGACCGGCTCGACTACTTCCAGTGGCTCGGAGTCGACGCGCTCTGGCTCAGTCCGATCACGGTCTCGCCCGACAGGGACTGGGGCTACGACGTCGCCGACTACACCGAGGTGCAGCCCGTGTTCGGCACGCTTGCCGACTTCGACGAGCTCGTCGCGGACGCGCGCGGACGAAACCTCCGCGTCGTCATCGACCTCGTCCCGAACCACACGTCGGATCAGCATCCGTGGTTCCAGGAGGCGCGTGCATCGCGAAATTCCGCACGCAGGGACTGGTACGTGTGGAGGGATCCGAAGCCGGACGGGGTCCCTCCGAACAACTGGCGGAGTGCGTTCGGCGGTGGACCGGCATGGACGCTGGATCCGGAGACGGGCCAGATGTATCTGCACAGCTTCCTGCCCGAGCAGACGGACCTGAACTGGTGGAACGACGACGTCCGCGACGCGATGGACGACGTCATGCGCTTCTGGCTCGACCGCGGCGTCGCGGGATTTCGCCTCGACGTCGCGCACGCGATCGTCAAGGACCGTGAGCTGCGCGACGGACCCTCGGAACGGGACGTCCTGATCGACATCGACGAGACGCACGCCGTCCAGCGCCGCTGGCGCAGGGTCGTCGACCGCTACGAGTCGGCCCGCATCCTGCTCGGCGAGACCTGGGTGATGGACCTCGTCAAGCTCGCCGGGTTCTACGGGTCCGGTGAGGACCAGCTCCACCTCGCCTTCAACTTTCCCTTCAGCTTCTCGCCGCTGGAAGCCGAGGCCCTGCGCGGCGTTGTCCAGACGACGGAAGCGCTCCTGCCGGAGAGCGCGTGGCCTGCCTGGACGCTCTCGAATCACGACATGCCTCGCTTTCCGTCCCGTATGTGCAACGGCGACGCACGGAAGGCGCGGGCGGCACTGCTCGCGCTGCTGACGTTGCGCGGGACACCGGTTCTGTACTACGGCGACGAGCTGGCGATGCCGCAGGTCGACATTCCCCCGGATCGCGAGCGTGACATGGCGGGCCGTGACGGCGCGCGCACGCCGCTTCCCTGGGACGGAGACTGGGACGATCCGTGGCTACCCCTCGGGGGCAATGTCGCGGGCGTTGCGGCCCAACGTGACGATCGGAGCTCGTTCCTCACTTTCTGTCGCGAAGTGCTTGCGCTCCGGCGCGCACGTGAGGATCTGGTCTCCGGTCTGTACGCGTCACTGGCCGCGCCGCCGGGTGTGTGGGCCTGGCGGCGCGGGGACGGAACTGCGGTCGCGCTCAACCTTTCGGACGAGCCCGCGCGGACCGAGCTTGCCGGCCGAGTGCTGCTCTCCACCGCCGGACGTGAGTACGGTTCGGAGCTCGAGCCGTGGGAGGGCGTCGTCCTCGAGCTTACGCAACTGTCAAGTTACGCAGAGGCGGAGGGCGCGTAGCGCCACGCCTCCTGGATCGCCGACCGCTCGCCGACGACAAGATCGACGCCGCGAGCAAGGATCCGCTCCAGCGCGTCGGTGTCGACGTCGGCAGGATCCGCGACGGCGACCTCGATTCGACCCGTATCAGTGAAGCGCACGGGCACGAGGAACATTCGTCGTGCGACTTCGAGTGGTAGCAGGCGCGCCGCCGACGGATCAAGCGGGTGTCGCACCAGATCGACGTACCTCAGGTTGAACTGTTCGGCAAGAGCGCAGGCGAGCTCCGGCTCGAAGAGCCAGCCCCGCGTCAGCAGGGTCTCGCCGAGCCGCATGCCGGTGATCCGACCTTCCGCCAGCGCGGCATCGAGCCGGTCGTGGGTGATCCAGCCCTTCTTCAGGAGGATCGAGCCGAGCATCGGCCGCACCTCGTTCTCGAAGTAGCCGTGGTCGAGGCGCGGGGTCGTCGAGGAGGCGGTCCGGAGACCGCCGCCGATGAAACGACTATTCGGGGACGTCGTCATGAGACACCTTCCACGGCTCTCATCGGCGTCCCAGCGGCGGCCGAAGATCACTCGGCGGGGGGAGGTCTTGAAAACGGCAAAATGACCCCGTGATCGACCTCCGCTCCGACACCTTGACGCAGCCGACCCGGGCAATGCGCGAGGCGATCGCCGGCGCCCGTGTCGGCGACGAGCAGAAGCGTGAGGACCCGACGGTCAACGAGCTTGAACGGCGCGGGGCGGAGTTTCTCGGTCAGGAGGAGTCGGTCTTCCTGCCCACCGCGACGATGGCGAATCAGATCGCGCTGAACGTGCTCGGCCGCCCGGGGGACGCGCTCCTCGTCGAGCGGCACGCCCACATCATGCTCTCGGAGCTCGGCGGCCCCGCAGCGCACTCGGGACTGCTCACGATTGGGCTTCCGGGAACGAATGGGCGCTTCTCTCCGGATCAGGTCGTGGCCGAGATCCGCGACCGGTCGAGCGTCCACGTTGCGCCGACCCAGGTCGTGGCGGTAGAGAACACGCACAACAGCTCGGGCGGCCGCGCCTGGCCCCTCGAGGAGATCGACGCGATCATCGCGACCTGCCGGGAGCACGAGCTGGCCGTCCACCTCGACGGCGCCCGGCTCGTAAACGCGGCTACCGCCACCGGCGTCGAGTCCGCGCGCATAGCCCGTGGCTTCGACACCGTGACGCTCTGCTTCTCGAAGGGCCTCGGGTGCCCGCTTGGTGCGCTGATCGCGGGGTCCGTGGAGCTGATGGCCCGTGCCCGGCGCGGCAAGCACTTCTTTGGAGGCGCGATGCGCCAGGCTGGAATCGTTGCCGCGGCCGCGCTCTACGCACTCGACCATCACGTCGACCGCATCGCCGAGGATCACGCGAGGGCGCGCCGCCTCGTGGAGGGTCTCGACGGGGCGGGCGTGAAGGTCGATCTCGATCAGGTCGAGACGAATTTCGTCCAGATCGATGTCGGCCCGGACCGCCCGGCCGCGATCGAGCGGCTGAAGGAGCGCGGCGTGCTCGTCTCGACGACGGTGCATCCCACGATCGTCCGCGCCTGACAAAGAGTGCCTTTACTTCTGGACACCGACCCGAGGCGTTAGGCCGAGGGAGCAACTGTCCTGAAGCCCTCGCCAAGAAGCTCGATGAGAGCCGAAGGCTAACGCTCGCGAAGCGGCGTTAGCCGCAGGCGAACTGACGTGGGCGGGGACGCGTCAGCGCCCCCGCCCACGCGGAACAGCCAAATGCCCATATCGCGCTAGGGCGAGTGACGCTCCGCGCGCGCAGGCGAGACCGCGTCTCGCCGGACCGCTACTCCACAACCGCCTAGCCGCCACCAGAAGGAGGGGCCCGTGGGGGAACCTTGGGTTCCCCCACGGTCTTACTCGTATTGCAGGGCTTCGAGGACGTTCAGCCGTGCCGCGCGCCGTGCCGGGAAGATCGCCGCAGACGAGGAAGCCGAGCAGGATCCCGATCACGATCCCCAGTACTCCGCCGATCGACGCCGTCACGATGCTCTCGTGGCGGATCATGCGCCGAGTCTGGCGGCGCGTCATTCCGACGGCCCGCAGCATGCCGAGCTCGCGCGTTCGCTCGAAGACGGTCAGCACGAGCGTGTTCACGATCCCGAACAGGCTGATCACGACGGAGAGAGCGAGCAGCGAGTAGAGCAGATAGAGCAGGCGGTTGATCGGCTCCTCGAAGCTGTGCTTGAACTCCGAACGCGTCTGCACCTTCGCGTCGGCGAAGTCGTGCAGCGGGATCTCCAAGGCGGCGGTGTTCGTGTCCTCCACGCCCCCCTTGGTGTTGATGAAGACCATCTCGTTCTGCGGCCGCGGGAAGCTCCTGTCGAACAGCGCGTTCGAGATTGTTGCCTCGCCGAAGGGAGAGCCACCCTTGGGCTCCTTGTAGATGCCCTCCAGCTTCAGGTTCAGGAACTTCCCGGACGGAAGCTGAAAACGGACCGAGGAGCCGAGATGCAGGTGCTTGTCCTTCGCGTACTTATCGTTGACGAAGAAACCGTCGTTCCCGAGCTGCGCCGGAACGCTGTCGTTGCCGGCGACCCAGTCGACGTGAATGACCTTCGGCATGTTCGCATCGACAGCAGTGAGGTTGTGCGTCGAGCCCAGGAACCGGGCCGAGCCCGCGCGGACTCCGGAGACCACGTCGGCGGCGGGGGAGAGGCGGACCGCGTCTTCCGCCGCGACGCTCATCGGCGTGAAGGTGTTCGATGACGTGAGCGCGTAGTCAGCGACGAAGAGGTCGTCGACCGCGCTTTCGAACGACGAGCGGAGGCCGGCACCGAAGATGGCCACGAACGTGACCAGGGCAAGGCCGATCATCAGCGCTGCTGCGGTCGATGCGGTCCTGGCCGGGTTGCGCATCGCGTTGTCGCGGGCAAGCTTCCCGGCCGCGCCACCGATCTTCGTGCCAGGCCAGCCGAGCGCGGAGGCAAGCGGCGGGACGAGCCGCGGCGCGTTCAGCGCGACGCCAACGAACATCAGCAGCACACCGAGGCCCAGCAGGAGGAGTCGGAGCCCGATCGCGACACCGTGTCCGAGGACGCCGTAGACCAGCATGGCGATCCCCAAGGCGAGCACCGTGAGCGCGGTCGCCGGCCCGAATCGGGAGAAGCGTGACTTCGGGAGAACCGAGCCCTCGCGGACAGCCGCAATCGGAGGGACGCGAGTGGCGCGCAGCGCCGGCCGAAGTGAGGCGAGCAGCGTGATGAGGATGCCGACGACCAGCGCGACGACGATCGTGCGCGTGGCAAAGACGGTCGATGACTGAGGCAGGTCGATCCCGACCGCGACGAAGAGGCTGTTCAGCCCCCTGGCGAGCCCGAGGCCCGCGAAGAGCCCGACCACCGAACCGAGCACGCCGACGATGAGCGCTTCGAGGATCACCGAGCGCAGGACCTGGCGGCGTGACGCCCCGATCGTCCGGAGCGTTGCGAACTCGCGCATCCGCTGGGCAATCGTGATCGAAAGGGTGTTAGCGATCACGAACGCGCCAACGAAGAGCGCAATCCCGCCGAACGCCAGCAGTGCCTTCTGGAGGATGTCGACGAAGCCGACGTCCTTCTTATCCTCCTTCACCTGAGCCTGCGCGTCGCGCGCGACGGCGGTCGCGGGGAGCAGCGGCTCGATCTCACTCAGCAGCTTGGTCGTGGACACGGCGGCCTTCGACTGGACCCGGATGACGTCGAACTGTCCGGATTTCTTGAAGAGCTGCTGCGCCGTCGCGGTATCGAAGCCGGCGATGGTCGCGCTGCCGATCGAGTTCACCGCGCCGTACTTCACGACTCCTGCGACTACGAAGTCGCGGGCGGGGCCGTTCACCTCGATTCGAATCGCGTCGCCGACCTTGAACCCCTCGCTGTCCGCGGTCGCCTTGTCGATCACGACCTCAGAGCCTCCGTGCGGCCAATGGCCGGCGACCAGATCGAGCGGGTTGAACTGCTGGTCGGCCTCATCGATGCTGAGGCCGATCGCGGGCGCGCCCCCCGTCTCGACCACCTTGCCGTCCTTGCCGATCATGAAGGTCGTTTCATCGCTGAGCGTTCCCGCGGCCGCGGCCACGTCCGGCAGGCGCTGGATCTTCGCGAGCACCGAGGCGGGAACGCTAGGCGTCTCGGTTGCGCTGGCCTCCTCCGAGGAGAATGCGCGCTTGCCGGTGACGACGACGTCGGAGTTCTTGTACGAGCCCTGGAAGATGGTGTCGAAGCCGGCATTGATCGTGTCCGTGAGCACGTAGGTGCCGCTGATCATCGCCACGCCCAAGACGATGGCAATCGCTGTCAGCGCGGCGCGAAGCTTCCGGCCGAGCAGACCCCTCAGCGCGACCCGGGTCATCGACTCAGCTGTTCCATCACGCTCAGGATCTCGTGCGGGTCGGAGGGGCCGAGATCCTTCACGATCAGGCCATCGGACAGGAACAGGATGCGGTCGGCGATGGCCGCCGCCTGCGGATCGTGTGTGACCATGACGGTCGTCTGGCGATACGTGTCGACCGAGTCGCGCACCAGTTTGAGGATCTCCCCGCTCGTTTTCGAGTCGAGGTTCCCGGTCGGCTCATCGGCGAAGACGATCGTCGGCTTCGACACGAGAGCGCGGCCGATCGCGACGCGCTGTTGCTGGCCGCCGGAGAGCTCGGCCGGCCGGTGCGTCCGTCGATCATCCAGGCCGATCCGCTTCATCAACTCGTCCACCCACTTCCGGTCCGGCTTCTCGCCGGCGATCGAGAGCGGAAGCACCACGTTCTCCTCCGCCGTCAGCATCGGAAGCAAGTTGAAGAACTGGAAAATGAACCCGATACGCCGGCGGCGAAGCTTCGTCAGGTCGCTGTCGTTGAGATCCGTGATCGCGGTGCCGGCAATCGCGACCTCGCCCGAGGTCGGCTTGTCGAGGCCGGCGAGGATGTGCATCAGGGTGGACTTGCCTGAGCCGGACGGGCCCATCACGGCCGTCAGCTGGCCGCGCGGCACTTCGAGGCTGACGCCCCGCAGAGCGTCGACAGCGGTATCACCTTCTCCGTACCGGCGCGTGACGTCCTGGCCCGATACGACCGGGTCCGTGTGGGGCGCTTCCGGGGCTACCGAGGCAGCGGCTGTCAGTGCTTCGCTCATCTTTCCTCCAGGTCGGTACGGCCAGTGTTCCAGCATCTCGATCCGAGGGCAATGCGGTTCGCACCTGCCTCGGAGGTGCGGTTAACCGCCCCCATGCTAGCCCGGGATCTAGCGATCGCCGGCGGCGAGGAACCACACCACCAGAGCTCCGTAGACCCCGATCAGGAGCAGGCCCTCCCAGCGCCGCGAGCGTCCGTCCCGGATGACGAACGCGACGAACGCGGCCGCTCCGCCCATCGCGATCAGCTCGATCGGACGGAAGGCGAGCGCGAGCGGATGCTCCGATGCGAAGGAAACGAGCGCGACCGCCGGGATCACGAGCAAGCCCACCTGCGCGCTGGACGAGACTGCGATCTCGGTCGCGAGCTTCATCTTTCCGCGGCGGGCGATCACGACCGCCCCGCCGTGCTCGGCCGCGTTCCCGACGATGGCGACGATGACCACGGCGATGAAAAACTCGGACAGGTTCGCTGCCTCGGCGAACGCCTCGAGGGAGTGGACGAGGATTTCGCTGATCACCGCCGTCGCGACGGTGGCCACTCCGAGGGTGACGAGCGCGAGCGGGAGGCTCCAGCCGCCATCCGAGGTGCGTTCGTGCGGCGCGCGCCGGCGGACCCCGACCGTTGTAACGACGAGGTAGAGAACGAGGAGCGCGACCGCCGGGCCGATGCTGAGCAGCGCGAGCGAATGCCGGTTCGGATCGCCGTGCCACCCCGAGATCGACGGGATCAGAAGCAGTAGTACGGCGGCGAACACGAGCCCGAGCTGCCCGAGCAGTGAGCGGCGATCCAGGCGCGCGTCCTCCCCGAAGACGAGCGCCGCGCCGAGCACGAGGAGGATGTTCGAGACGACGCTCCCCGCCATCGATCCTCGCACCACGTCGGGCAGGTTGTCCGCCACCGCGATCAGCGCGATGATCACTTCGGGCGCGTTGCCGAAGCTTGCGTTCAAGAGCCCGCCGATGCGTGGTCCTGTGTGCTCGCCGGCGTGCTCTGTCGATTCGCCGATCAGCCACGCGAGCGGGATCAGCGACACAGCCGCGAGGACGAAGAGCACGGTCTTGCCCGGCTGGGCAACGACGTCGACGATGATCGTGGCGGGTGCTAGGGCGAGCGAAGCCCAGAGAAGTCGTCGCGCCAAGACGGGCTAGCCTAACGCCCAAGCAGAAAGCTAGGTGTCTTGTCAAGTCTTGCGGTGGCCCGTGGCGGGCTCCAAAATCCCGTTATGCCACCGCAGGCGCAGCGCCTCGCCGCCCCCGTCGTAACGGAGCTCCCGCTCAGGCCACAGGACGAGCTCGAATGCCGCCGCTGCGAGGTGCACTGCGAGAAGGTCGTGTATCCGTCCGCATGCATCGAGCGCTCCTGTCCCTTCCTCTACGCCTTCGAGGAGTTCGGCCACACCTACATCGGCTGCATGCAGAACGTCTACGGGGCGGAGATCGACCTGGAGTTGCTGAGCGAGGCGGAAGCGAAGCAAGGCTTCGGGGCAATGCGGGCGACGCGCTCGCCTCTACCGATGTGCCGCGTCGAGGTCGAGGAGTGCTACGGGTCGCAGCGCTCCGGCGAGCTCGGCTGCGTGAACCCCGAGTTCCACGAGCTCCCGGTCGGCTCGCCGACCTTCAAGGTCTTCGCTCAGCTAGCGGACTGAGTAGCACGTAACCGACAAGCGGGCTTGCGGCCGCCACCGCGAACGCCAGTCGCCACGAGCCGTGGTGGACGATCTCCCCGAACCCGATCGGCGCCACGATCGCGCCGGCCGACAGGAACGTCTGCTGGAGGCCGATCGCCGCGCCGCTCCGAGCACGACCAGCGGATTCGGCTGCGGCCGTGAAGGAGAGGCCGTTCCAGGACAGGCCGAGCGTTCCCGCGAGGACGAGCGCAGGGACGAGAACCCAGATTGAGGCCTCGAGGAGTGCGGTCGTCACGGCGACGGTTGCGGCGAGGCCGAGTGCGACCCAGCGGAGCGGGACGATGCGCGCGTGCAAGCGATCCGACCAGCGCCCGGCCGCGATACGCGCGGCGCCCCCGAGGATCTGGGTTACCGCGAATGAGCCGGCTGCGACGGCGGTCGAGACCCCACGGCGGTCATGGAGGAAGAGGACGAAGAAGCCGAGCAGGCTGATCTGCGTCGTGACGTAGAAGGTGCTCGCAATGCAGATCCGCCAGACGCGCCGATCGCGAAGCGGGCGCGCGAGCATGCTGTGCTCGTCCGCCGCTTCAGTCCGAAGCAGCACGGCGCCGACGAGCGCGGCCAGGAGGCATCCGGCGGCGAGTCCCTCGAACGCGGCACGCATGCTGATGTGGGCGTTGAGCGCCGGCAACGCGCCTGCAGCGATCGCGCCGCCGAGCGGCACCGCCGTCTGACGAATTCCGAGGGCGAGGCCTCGTTCGTCTTCGCTGAACCACGCCATCACGGCGCGCCCGCTGGCGGCGTTGACACCGGCGCCGAGCGCGCCGGCAATGGAGAGCGCGGCGACGAGGTGCCCGAACGTGGATGCGTAGGCAGCGCCCACCATGGCCCCGGCGGTTCCGGCCTGTCCGAGGAGGATCACGGCACGCTCCCCGATCCGATCGGCGACGATCCCCCAGAGCAGGAGGGTGGCGAGAGAGCCGAAGTTGAGCGCGGCGAGCACCACGCCCACCTCCGTCAGGCTGAGGTCGTAGCGGTCCCTGATCGCAGGGGCGATCGCAGGCAGGCCGAGCAGGATCGCCGAGAACGCCGCCTGTGCAACGACACCCGCGGCGAGGATCGTCCAGCGGTAGCTACGGCTTTGCGCGGGCGTGGAGCTCACGGAGCTTGCGGATCTCGTCGGCGTTGGGGCCCTTCCCGTCCGCGCCCGGCACCTCGAGCAGGACCGGAAGCTGCTGGAGCTTCGGATGCGCCAGGAATGTTCCGAGACCCTCGCCCATCAAGCCCTCGAGGATGTTGTCGTGGCGGTCGCGGTTCGAGCCGAGCGGCGCCTTGGCGTCGTTTGCGTGGAGGGCACGCAAGCGCTCGAGGCCGATCCGCGCGTCGACCTCTTGGACGACCTCGTGAAGCGTCCCGGGGTCGGTGACATCGACGCCGGAGACGTAGAGATGGCACGAGTCGAGGCAGATGCCGAGGCGCTCGTGACCTTGCAGCGCATCGAAGAGGAGTGCCAGTTCGTCGACCGAGCGGCCGATCGTCCCTCCGGCTCCCGCCGAGTTCTCCATCAGGAGCCAGGTACGGTCGTTGCAACGGTCGAGTACCTGCGCGAGCGCAGGTACGACGCGCTTGAGACCCGCTTTCAGCCCGGCCCCGAGGTGGGAGCCGACGTGGAAGATGACGCCGTCGGCGTCGATCGCGCAGGCGGCGTCGACTGTCGCGCGCATCGTCTCGACGCTCTTCTTGTAGATCGCCTTGTCGGGCGCTGCGAGATTGACCAGATAGAGGGCGTGGACGAAGGCAGGAATGTCCGCCTCGGCGCGCGCCTCTCGGAAAGCTGCAAGGTCGTCGGGCTCGTGATTCGGGAACCGCCAGGTTCGCGGGCTCTGCGCGAAGAGTTGAACCGCGTCGGCGTCCATGGCCAGAGCGTTCTGGAGCGCCTTTTTGATCCCGCCTCCGCAGTGCGCGCCGAAGAGCACCGCGCGAAAGCTAGCGCTTTCGCGCGGTTTCTCGGTTCGGCCGCATCGCTGCAAAGCGCGCTCGGGCGAAGCCTGCGCGCGCCTACTGGTTTGGGGCTGGCCGCGGCTGTGGGTGGATTTAGGTGAGCGCTTGAGGTCGCGAGCCTATTCCCGCCTGGCGTGGCCCATGGGGGACGGCGATTCCCCGCGCATAGGATTGTTCGATGGCTGTCCGCGTCCGCATCGCTCCCAGCCCGACCGGCTTCCTGCACATCGGGAACGTCCGCACCGCCCTCTTCAACTGGCTCTTCGCCCGCCACGAGCGAGGCGAGTTCCGGCTGCGCATCGAGAACACGGACACGGGCCGGGAGGTGACGGAGGCGACACAGCAGATCCAGAACTCGCTGCGCTGGCTCGGGCTCGACTGGGACGGTGAGGTGACGTTCCAGCTCGATCGGATGGCGGACTGCGCCGAGCTCGCGCGCCGGCTCGTCGACGGCGGGAAGGCGTACGAAGACGAAGGGGCCATCCGGTTCCGCATGCCAGACGAGGGCGTCACCGCCTGGGACGACGCCGTGCGAGGTCGTGTGGAATTCCCGAACGAGAAGCTCGAGGATCTCGTCCTCGTTCGCTCCGACGGCCGGCCGACCTACAACTTCGCGTCGCCGATGGAGGACCTGTGGGACGGGATCACGCACGTCATCCGCGGCGAGGACCACATCTCGAACACGCCGAAGCAGATCAACATCATTCGCGCGGTCGGTGGCGAGCCGCCGGCGTACGCGCATGTCTCGCACGTGCTTGGTGCGGACGGGAAGAGCCTGTCGAAACGACACGGCTCGGTAACCGTCGACGAATTCCGCCGCGAGGGCTACTACGCGCCCGCGCTGATGAACTTCCTTGCACTGCTCGGCTGGAGCTACGACGACAAGACGACGATCATGTCGCGTGAGGAACTGATCGCGCGGTTCACGCTCGACCGGGTCGTGCCGAGCCCAGCCACCTTCGACTACGAGAAGCTCGACTGGATGAACGGCGTCTATCTACGCGCGCTCCCCCTGGACGAGTATGCGGAAGAACTCGTGCGCTTCCTCCGCGAGCAGGGCTACGATTGGGACGAGGACCTCATCCGGCGAGCGGCCCCGATCGTGCAGGAGAAGATCGAGCGCTTCGGTCGGTTTCCGGAGTTCGCCGGCTTCCTCTTCCGCGACGTGCAGCCCGACCCGGCGCTGCTCGACGGCGGCAGGCCGATCGTCACCGCTGCCCGTCACGAGCTCGAACGCGTGGAGCCGTTCGCCGCCCCGGAGATCGAGAAGGCGCTTCGCGGCCTCGCCGAGCGTCTCGAGCTTTCGCCCCGCAAAGCGTTCGTGCCGATCCGGGTCGCCGTGACCGGATCCAAGGTGTCGCCGGGACTGTTCGAGAGTCTCGAATTGCTGGGTAAGGAGGAGACCCTGCGGCGCCTCAGTGCCGCCGCGGGAACTTCAGGGGCCTAGTGCCAAGCGGGTCGATCGCTCGCTGGAACTCGAGCCAGGAACGGCGTCGGAACTGTGGCGTCGGGCGGGGTGCCCGCTCTCGGGCGCGTGCGACCTCGCGCTCCACCGCTTGCTCGGACTGCGATGGCTCTCTTCTCATTTTCAAGTTGTAAACGAACCCGGCCGGAATCGGGTTACGGAGGCCCTGGCTAGACTGGCCCGCCTCGTGGACCCGCCCAGCCACACCGTTCTCGTTGTCGACGACGACGCCTCCATCCGCTTCCTCTGCCGGGTCAATCTGGAGTTGGAGGGCTGGGCCGTTCGCGAGGCCGAGACCCTCGAGGAGGCGCGTGAGCAACTGGCGGACGGCAGCGTCGACGTTGTGCTGCTCGACGTGCACGTCGGTTCGGCGAGCGGCGTCGACTTCCTGGAGGAGATCCGTGCCTACCATCCCCGGCTTCCCGTCGCGATGCTGACCGGCTCGGTGGGCTCGCCGACACTCGAAGGCGTGGAGGCAGACGCGGTCATCTCGAAGCCGTTCAGGCCCGAGCACCTGACCGGGACCGTGCGCGACCTCGCGAAGCGGGTCGAACGGAAGGCTGGATAGAGTCTTCGAGATGTCGACGACTGCAGTCCGCAGCCCCGCCGAGTTCGAGGACCAGCTTCAGCAATACCTCTACGACCGCTCGGAAGAGAGTAGAGCCGTCCGCGTCGGCGAGAAGGAGGTCTCCGAACAGGCAGCCATCGTCGCCCGCTACTCCGATCTCTTCAGCCGCGACCAGCTGCGGGCACTACGGGACGAGGAGGAGCGCGCCGCCGCCGGCGAGCAGCAGGAGTGGCTCTATCGGCTCCGCAAGACCTGCGAAAGCGGTCTGATAGCCGCGCAGCTTGCGGAGAAAGACGACGAGCTCGAGAACGCGATCCTCGCCGCACGGGTCACCTTCAAGGGCGAGGAGCTCCCGCTTCGTTCCGCGCTCGCCCGACTCGCGATCCTGCCGGACTACAAGGACCGAGACGACCTCGGCACGCTGCACCAGGAGAAGTCCGCTGAGTTCAACGAGGAGCGGCTCGAGCTGCTGCGCGCCTACGAGGAGCTCGAGGCCGATCTCTCGGAGGAGCCGGACCCGATCTCCCGCACCGAGGAGGAGAAGCAGATCTCGCTGCGCGAGCTCGAATCCGTGCTGGCAGCCGCGAGCGACGAAGTCGAGGCGGCTTTCCTGGCAATGCGCGAGCGCTGGTTCGAGCGCCTGCTCGGGCCGGACCGCGAGGAGCAGCCAGCGTCGGCCCACATGGCGTACATCCGCCGGCTCTCGCCGCTCGACTCCACGTATACGAAGGAGCGCGCGACCGAGGTGTGTCTGGCGACGCTCTCGGCGCTCGGCTTCGACATGGCCTCGGACCGGAACATTCGGCTAGATCTGGATGACCGCCCGCAGAAGTCCCCGCGGGCCTGCGTCATCGCGTCGAATCCACCCGAGGTCGTCCACCTGATCACGCGAGCCCAGGGCGGCCTACATGACTACCAGGCGTTCATGCACGAGGCCGGCCATGCGCTCCACTATGCCGGCTGCGATCCGAAACTCCCCTACACGTTCCGTCGTATCTCGCGCGACCATGCGCTCACGGAGATCTACTCGTACATCTGCGAGGCCATCACGCGCGAGCCCGGCTGGCATGCCGAGTACTTCGGTTTACCCGACGAGGAAGCGCGCGTGAACGCCGAAGGCACGGTCTTCCTCGAGGCACTCCTCTTCCGTCGCTACACCGCGAAGCTTGGCTTCGAGTTGGGGTTCTGGTCGAACTTCGAGCAGGCGGCACTCGAGAGTCGCGACTACGAGGAGAAGCTGACTACCGCGACGGGGATCCACTACCCGCGCACGGGGCACCTCTCCGACATGGATTCCGGCTTCTATTCGGCCGACTACCTGCGCGCCTGGATCCGGCATGCGCAGCTGCGCACGCACCTGGTCGACGAGGTGGGAGAGGACTGGTGGCGCAGCCCGAAGACGGGGGATGTCCTGCGCGCGCTCTTCGCCGAGGGGACGAGGCCATCGAGCGAGGAGATCGCAGCGCGGCTGGGTTTCGAGCCGTACGACACCGCCCCGCTCGTCTCCGAGCTCACTCACTAGTGTGAGCTAGCCGTGCGCTCGGTCGCGTACGACCACTTCTACGCGTACGAGGAGCTCAGTGACACCCTGCGCTCGTGGGCGGAAGAGGCGCCCACGCTCTGCGAGCTCGAATCGATCGGGACTTCGTACGAGGGACGCGACATCTGGCTGGTCACGGTCACGAACGCGGAGAAGGGTGAGCATGCCGACAAGCCCGGCTTCCTCGTCGAGGCGAACATCCACTCGATGGAGTGGACGGGCTGCAGCGCCGCCCTCCACCTCATCCACCACTTACTCACCGGCCACGGGAAGGACGACGTTGTCACCCGCGCCCTCGATACGCGCGTCTTCTACGTCATCCCGCGCCTCAACCCCGACGGCGCCGAGCGGGGCCTCGAGGAGCGCCGCTTCATTCGTTCGAGCGTCCGGCCGTACCCGCGAGAGCGGCAGGAGGACGGCTTACGCGTCGAGGACATCGACGGTGACGGGCGCGTCCTGGACATGCGGATCGAGGATCCGAACGGCGCCTGGCGCCCGCACCCGGAAGAGAGGAGCCTGCTCGTCCGCCGGGAGCCGGTAGACGGCCCCGACGACGGCCCGTTCTACCGCCTGCTCGCGGAGGGTCGGATCGAAAACTACGACGGGGTGACGATCAAGATTCCGCCGCCGCTCGAAGGGCTCGACCTGAACCGCAACTTCCCTGCCGAGTGGGCTCCGGAGCAGGAGCAGCGCGGTGCAGGCCCGTACCCGACGTCCGAGCCCGAGGTCCGGGCGATGGTCCAGGCCGTCACCGACCGTCCGAACATCACCGGACACATCGCGTACCACACCTTTAGCGGAGTGCACCTCCGCCCGTATGCAGGTCGGCCCGACGAGGACTTCCCGACCCACGACCTGCGGGCCTACACGATCATCGGCCAGCGCGGGACCGAGCTGACCGGGTATCCGGCGGTCTCCGTCTTCCACGACTTCAAGTACGACCCGAAGCAGACGATCAAGGGCGGCGCTCACGACTGGATGTACGACCACCTCGGCGTGTTCTCGTGGACGACGGAGTTCTGGAGCCCGCAGCGTCAGGCCGGTCTGGGCGACTATCACTTCACCGACTGGATTCGGGAGCACCCGATCGAGGACGATCTCGCGCTGCTGCGCTGGGCGCAGAAGAACTACCCCGCCGCGTACGTCGAGTGGTACGCCTTCGACCACCCGGAGCTCGGCAAGGTCGAGCTCGGCGGCTGGGACATCATCAACTACTGGTTCAACGTGCCGTTCGACAGGCTCGAGGACGAGATTGCGCCACATTCCGACTGGGCGCTCTTCCACGCGCTCATCTCGCCGTTGTTGGAAGTGCGGACGCTGGATGTCGAGCAGCTGGGGGAGGCGTCGTTTCTCGTGCGTCTCGTCCTGCAGAACTCCGGCTGGTTGCCGACGAACGTGACGGAGAAGGCGCTCGAGCGGAACGCCGTCCGCGAGATCGAGGTCGAGCTCGACCTGCCGGATGGGGCCCGCGCTGTTGCCGGCGAGGTGAAAACGGAAGTCGGCCAGCTCAAAGGGCGGGTCGATAAGCGCTCGACGACATGGTGGCTCAACGACGAATCCACGAGCGACCTCGCGAAGCTCGAGTGGGTCGTGGAAGCGCCGGCAGGAACCGAGCTCGGGATCGAGGCGCGTCACCCGCGCGCCGGCACGGTCCGCCGCCGGATCACACTCACGTGACCGGAGGGTGGCGCGGACGCGCTGCCCCTTGTTCAGAAGTCGCGACTCTCGATTGAGCCGCACGAGGTCGGCCGCCGCGTGCTTGTGCAGCGCATGTTGCGTCCCCCTTTTGCGGTAACGAGCGCGCTTCCGGACGTCGCTCACTCGAACGAGTGATCGAGCCTTCCCCCTCCCCCCGGTGGGGGAAGCATTGCCACCTTTTCCGGCCTAAGTTCAGCCCGGTGGAGGCCTTCGTGCCTCCGGTTTGTGCGGCAACTGCGGCCCCGCTCTGCGCGGGAAAAGGGAGTTCAAAACCTAGATGCGAGATTCAGGCGATTTCAAAGGCGTCCGCTCGAATGTGCTGTGGGGCTCCGGCTCCCGTAGCGAGTCGAGGCGGAACGCGCTTTGGGGATCGGGACACGGCAAACGCGGCAACGCGCTCTGGGGCCGGGGTGGACGCGGCATCATCCTGTCCGTCCTCGCGGCTCTCACCCTCGTGCTTCCGCTGGCTGCGGGCGCGAAGAACGGCCCTCCCGCGCTTCTCGACGAGTCCTACGTCTCACCCGGTCTGCTCGAGAAGAGCGCGCTCGACCCCGGGCGCAAGCTTCACGTGATCGTTCAGAGCGCGGGGGGTGCGAGCGACGCCAACAACAAGATCGTCGGTCTCGGCGCCGAAGTGCGTAAGCGGCTGGAGCTGATCGGGGCCATCGCTATCGACATCACTGCGGGCAAGCTCGCGGCGCTGGCGAAGCAGCCGGGCCTGATCATCACTCCGGACGCTTCTGTGCATCTCTCGGGGCTCAGCTCGGATCAGATGTGGCCGTACGAGTCCGGTGTCGCGAAGCTGTGGGGAACGGCGACTGCGCCGGCTCCGCAGGCACCCACGATTGCAATCGTGGATTCGGGCATTGAGGCGAATCGCGCTGACTTCGGCAACGGCTCGCGCATCGTCGGCAACGTCACGCTGACGGGCAGCACGGCCAACTCGCCAGGCGACGGCCGCGGGCACGGCACGTTCGTGGCAGGGATCGCAGCAGGATCCGCGAACCGCTACGCAGGTGCGGCACCGAATGCCGGCATTCTGTCGATCGACGTGATGGACGACAGCGGAACGGCGAAGACGAGCGACGTGATCGCAGCCTGCGAGTTCATTGTCGTGAACAAGGGCAAGTACAACATTCGCGTCGCCAACTTCTCGCTCCACTCGGGCGCGAAGAATCGCTTCTACCTTGACCCGCTCGATCAGGCTGTCGAGAAGCTCTGGTTCAACGGGATCTTCGTCGTCGCTGCTGCGGGCAACTACGGCAGCGCGTCGGGTCCGAGCGGGGTCATGCACGCTCCCGGCAACGACCCGTTCGTGATGACCGTCGGCGCGGTCGACATCGGCGGGAAGGTCGCAGTGGGGGACGACGGCAACGCACCATGGTCGGCCTACGGGTACACCGAAGACGGTTTCGCGAAGCCGGAGCTCGCGGCGCCGGGTCGCTACATGATCGGACCGGTGCCGCAGGGCTCGACGCTGGTCGCCCAGAAGCCTGCGAACGTCGTCGCCCCTGGATACATGGAGCTGTCAGGCACGTCGTTCGCTGCTCCGGTGGTCGCGGGTGCAGCCGCGCAGCTGATCGCGCGGCATCCCGACTGGACTCCGGATCAGGTCAAGGGCGCACTGATGCTGACGGCGAAGCCCGTACCTCAGGCATCCCCGGGTGCCGTGGGAGTGGGCCAGCTGAACGCAGCCCGTGCCGCGGAGCTCAAGACCGTGCCGCCGAACGCCAACCTGGCTCTGGATGGGTTCCTCGTCTCGTCGGGCTCGGGCAGCATGAGCTTCGACTCCGCCAGCTGGGCTGCAATCGTCCTGAGTAACGCGTCCTGGGCGGATGCCTCGTGGGCGGACGCCGCCTGGGCGACCGCATCCTGGAGCACGGCCTCGTGGGCGGATGCGTCCTGGGCGACGGCCTCATGGGCAGACGCCTCGTGGGCAGATGCGTCCTGGGCGACTGCCTCCTGGGCCGACTCGGCGACCGAGGATGCCGCCGAGGGCGACGCCAGCGGCGCCGTGCCGACGATGACCGCGGATGCTTTCGAGGAGCTCCAGAGCGATCCTTACCTCACTCTTCCGTAGCTGAACATGCATCGGAGATCGGGCCCTCCCACGCCGGAGGGCCCGTGTCTTTCCGGCTAAGCCGCCGCCGTTCCCTCGAACGAGGCTCAGCGTCAGGGTCGCTGGCAACGATATTCCGTGTAGACCCGCGGCGTGCTGCGAGGCGTCGTCGGGTGAACGGACTGCGGCGACATGCGAATCGAACTCACCACGCGGGCGGCTGCGGACGCCCTGGCTGACTACCTGCGGCATTGCGAATGCAGCGTCGTCTTCGTCGGCGAACGCACGCTCGAAGCCTCTCCACGCGCGCGTTCGCAGAGCTTGCAGGAGGAACAGATCGAGCTCGACGCCTACCTGCGGAGACGCTTGCCGGCGACGACCGCACGGGCATAGCTGCCCTTGGGATGGACGGTGATCGTCAGCGTGATCCGCGTGCCGTGGCGAAGCGTCCCCGCGTTCAACGCGCGTGCCGCCCACTGCGTGTACCCGTGGACGTCGCTTCAGACGCGCCAATCCGCGGGTGCGCGTCTTGACTGTTAGGACGGCGTTCTTGACGTCGTCGCCGCGCACGTCTTGGACATGGACGTCGACGCGGAGGATCGGCTTGCCGAAGCTGTGGTCGATGCGGGCTCCCACTGACTTCAGCACCAGCTTGTTCGGCGGCTTGACCGCGCTCGCGTCGACGGTGAGGCCGGGGGCGCTACCAGTGAGGTTCCGGCGGGCGCCGGTCTGCAGGTCGAGAGTCCAGATGTCGCTTGAGAGGAATCCGCTCCCGTAGCGGACGACGAAGGCCAGCCTGGTGCCGTCAGGGGCGACCGCCGGATCCTCGTCCCAGACAAGGTCGTTGCTGAGGTCGACCGGCGCGCCGCCCTCGGCGCCGACGCCGTAGATCTCGACGTCGCCGTCGCGGTTCTTGGCAGCTGCGTAGACGATTGCGCGGCTATCGGGCGTCCAGCCGGCGCCGCTGTCGACGAAGCCGTAAGCTCGCTAGCCGCTTGAGGGCGGTGCCATCGAGATGGACGTCCCAGATCTCCTGCGCCTGCGGCGCCGTCGCAGGACCGACGACGATGAAGGCGATCGCGGAGCCGTCCGGAGCCCAGCTCGGCGCGGCCGCGATCCGCAACGGTGGCGACGCGTCGAAGTTGCCCAGCTTGCGCAAGTTTGAGCCGTCGGCGTTGACGGCGAAGACGTTGTTACCGCGGATGTAGGCGAGCTGCCTCGAATCGGGCGACGAGGAGACGGTGGTCCAGTGCGCGTTGCCGATCAGGGCGTCGTCGGTAAGAGCGACGAAGCGGTCGGCGCTTCCGTCGGCGTTGATGACGTGAACGCCGTTGTCGGCGACGTAGGCGATCCGCTCACCGTCGGGCGACCAGGACGGCTTGCTGCTGCCGGCGACGACGACATGGCTGTTCGCCCCATCTGCGTTGACGACCTCGACCGACGGCGTCGCCGAGGTCAGAATCGGGGCGTTCGTGAAGGCCACGCGCGTTCCGTCCGGGGACCAGCTGGCGGAGACATCGTTCAGATCATCCGGCGTGAGGTCGAGAAAACCCGTTCCATCTGCGCGGACGGCCTAGAGGTCGTGGTTGTTCGGGCCCGGCGCATCAGCGACGAACCCACGCGCGTCGAATCGGGCGACCACAAAGGCAAGATGTTTCCGACCCCCTCGGTTGGCTTGTCCGCCAGGACGCTCGGGCCGGCAGAAATGATCGTGAGGAGCCAGCGCTCGGCCATGTGCGCCCAAGGTAGACATGGGCTGTAGAGGGCTTGTCAGGAACGGTGCTTGCCACGAGGGCACCCAGGTCATGAAGGGTCGAAGGGGAGTGCCACGAATGCCACCACCGCGATCGCGAGACTGAGAACGATCGCCGCAAGGGCGTACCTCTTCGGCGCTCCGAGTTGCTTCGCCCGCAGAAGACTCGAGACGCTAAGGACGAGGCAGAGGAGGCCGACCACCGGCGAGATTAGACCGAACGACCTGAACGAATAGAAGAGGAAGAAATGCTGCGTCAACATCTCTACGAGTCCCCAGATGCTCCAGAAGGCGAAGATGCCCACCGTGAAGCCCAGCACTACCCGCGACCTGTCGGCGGTTCTCATCCCACCTTGATCGGCGTCTCGCGCGGGCGTCTTGACCAGGGGATCTACAAAGCTGCGGGGCAAGGACTCGGCTGCTCGTCGTATGAGTCCAGCCGCATTCCGCTGCGTTCGTTTGCAAGATGTTTGCAGTCACCATCCCTGCGACGTTTCTGGCAAAGGTGCGGCAGTGCGCCTCCGGCCACCCGTTCCGCTCCGGCTCCGGCAGGGCCAGTCTGCTGACGGGGGAGGCGACGCAATGCCGGTACGGCGTCCTGCTTCGAGCTAGCCTCCCACCTGCAATGGTCTTCCCGCCCGGTACAGGGGAGAAGCTCGAGGACGCTCGCAGAGCGCGTGCAGGCGAGACGGTCGTCCCGGAGTTCGAGAAGGACGCGTTCCATTGCATGTTCTGCAACGTCTTCGCGTCGCAGACCTAGAGGAGCTTGGAGTACGCGGCCGCGCACTCCCCGTCAGCCATCTGGGCCTGCATGTGTCAGAACTGCAAGCTTGAGAGCTACTGGTTGGCTTCGGGTCAAGAGAGCGGTGGCACGCTCATCTGGCCCAATACAGGTTTAGGCCCTGCGCCTCACCCGGCAATGCCCGAAGACGTGCGCGAGGACTTCATCGAAGCAAGCTCCATCGCCGTCAAATCTCCGCGCGGCGCTGCTGCGCTTCTCAGGCTGGCACTCCAGAAGTTGATGCTGCATGTG
>WNFU01003215.1_pt1 | contig 21716 bp, 17 predicted proteins | sample 5400121 | NCBI WGS metagenome assembly WNFU01 (sample SAMN13153360, study PRJNA577476) | soil metagenome | isolation source: 100 cm soil or saprolite under grassland replicate 1 | place: USA:California | collected 2016-06-15
CTTGACCGCGTGCACTTCGTCGTATTTCTTGTTCAAGTCCTTCAGCACGACCTGCGCCATGGGCGACCTCTTTCGTTCTCGGGATGTGGGACACCCGCACGGGAGACCGGGCCTCCCGGTGCCGGGGATACTAGCACAACCGGACTGCACCGCGTATCGTCCCCTGATTACCCCTTGACGGAGCCGGTCAGGCCCGTCACGTAGTACTCGACGAAGAACGAGTAGACGACGGCGACAGGGATGGAGCCCAGCAGGGCCCCCGCCATGAGCTGGCCCCAGAAGTAGATGTCGCCTCGGATCATCTCGGATACGACCCCAACGGGCACCGTCTTCTTCTCGGGCGACGACAGGAAGACGAGCGCGTAGATGAACTCGTTCCAGGACAGCGTGAAGGCGAAGATGCCCGCCGAGAGGATGCCGGGCACGGCGATGGGGAAGATGATCCTGACCATGGCGCCGAAGCGCGTGGCGCCGTCGATGCGCGCGCACTCCTCCAGCTCCTTGGGGATGGTCTTGAAGTAGCCCATCAGGAGCCAGGTGCAGAAGGGGATGAGGAAGGTCGGGTACGTGAGGATCAGGGCCCAGGGCGTGTCGCCCAATTGGAAGGCCCGGATGATATTGGCGAGCGGGATGAAGAGGAGCGTCGGCGGCACGAGGTAGGTAACGAAGATCGAGGTGCCGATCGTGCCGGCCATGGGAAACCTGAGGCGACCGAGCGCATAGCCCGCGAGGAGACCGCAGAAGAGCGAGATGGCCGTGGAGGCGCAGGCGATGAAGAACGTGTTCCAGAGCCAATGCGGGAACGTCGTCTTCGCGAACAGGTCTCTGAAGTGCTCGAACGTCGGGTGGAGCGTCCAGAACGGGGCGTTGTTGACGGCGCGCCAGGAGCGGTAGAGCTCGGAGTCGGGGCGGATGGCTGTGATGAGCATCCAGTAGAAGGGGAAGAGCGTCCCGATTACGAAGATCGTCAGCGGGATGTAGAAGTACACCCACCGCTTCCACCTTCTCTCTATGACCATTGTGTTCCGGGGGGGAGCGCCCGCCGCTCCTCCCCCGGGCCCCCCCACCGGGCCGCCACGTGAAGGTTCCTTCTCACCGGGTGGCCCATGGTGTTCCGGGGGGGAGCGCCCGCCGCTCCTCCCCCGGGCCCCCCGCGTTCACGGCGGGTCTGCTGACCGCTATGGCGAAGCTCATCGGCCCTGCCTAGGCGCCTTCGAGGCGGCGGAGGTAGCGGAGCTGTACCCAGACGACGATGAAGAGCACGGGCAGCATGAAGAGCGAGATCGCCGCGCCCTCGCCCAGCAGCCCCGTCGCGATGCCGATTTGGTAGGCGTAGGTCGCGAGGAGATGTGTGGCATTGGCCGGTCCGCCGCCCGTCAGCACGTAGATGAGCTGGAAGTCGGAGAAGGTCTGGATGATCGAGAACACCACCACCACCACGGTGACGGGCTTGAGGAGCGGCCAGGTCACGTGCCAGAAGCGGTGCCACCCGTTGGCGCCGTCGAGGGAAGCCGCCTCCTGGAGGTCGGGGCTGATCGTCTGGAGCCCGGCCAGCAGGGTGATGGCGAAGAAGGGCATGCCGCGCCACGTGTTGACGACGATGGCACACCACATGCCGTAGACGCCGTCGGAGAGAAAGGGCAGCTTGGTCGTGATGAAGCCCGTCTGGTAGAGAAGCCAGTTGAGCACGCTGAAGGTCGGATCGAACATCCAGCGCCACGCAAAGGTGCTCAGCACGGTCGGCACGATGAAGGGCAGGAGCATGGAGGCCCGCACGATGCGCTTGCCGCGGAAGCTCCGGTTGAGCAGCAGCGCCAGCCACATCCCGAGCGCCAGCTTGAAGATGGTCGCCCAGAACGTGTAGAAGGACGTGTTCCAGAACGCGGTCCTGAAGATCGAGTCGTTCCACGCCTTGATGAAGTTCTTGAGTCCCACGAACTCGCCCACGTTGCCGACGCTGACGCTCGACAGCGACAGCCAGACGCCCATCACGAACGGGTAGGCGATGAAGAGCGCCAGCAGGAGGATCGCCGGTGCGAGCAGGAGCGTCGCCAGGAGGCGCTCGTTCTCGAGCCAGCGCGTGAGCCGCCCGGGGCGGGACGCCCCGGCATGCGGCAGCGTCGCCGCCATCCCGGCGGCGCCGCCCGATCCTCCGGCGATAGACTTTTTCACGCGATCACCCGTAGATCTTGCCCAGCTCTCCGGAGGCCCACTTGACGGAGTCCTCGGCCTTCGTGCCCTGGCAGGCCTTGGCGTACATGTCGGTCAGGATGTACTTCGAGTAGACCTCGGTCGCCTTGGCCGACGGCGGCCCGGGGTAACCGATCATCCGCGAGGCCGCAGCCGCCTGGCGGTAGATCTTCATCGGCTCGTCGATGGTGTTCCACATCGGGCTCTGCTCCCAGTACTTGGTCGAGCCGACCGAGAAGCCGTCGGCGACGAGGAACCACTTGCCGAACTGCTCCTTGCCGTGCAGCCACTTGAGGAAGTCCTTGGCGAGCTTGGGGTTCTTCCCGTACTTCATCACGGCGTGTGAGAAGGCGACGTGGTACGCCCACGTCCCGGCCGGCCCGTTCGGGATGGGCCCATGCTGGATGTCCTTGACCAAGGGCTCGCCCTTCTCGTCCTTGAGCTTGTCCTGGCCCCGCTTGGCCGCGATGTAGATGCTCGCGCCGTTGAGGGTGGCCGCGATCTCGCCCGAGAGGAACGCCCGGTTGTTGCTCGTGTCGTCCCAGGCGAAGCCCCCCTCGTCGCAGGCGTCCTTCCAGAAGGCCTGCATGAACTTGACCGCCTCGACCGTTTCTTTGCTGTCGAGCACAACCTTCTTGCCAGACTTGTCTACTTCTGCGCCTCCGAAGCCCCACGTGAGCGGGTAGGCCCACGCCGGGGCATCGCCGAACGTGTGGCCGAGCGTCTGCCCGATGGGATGGCCCTTCTTCTTGAGCTTCATGCCGACCTGACGCAGCTCGTCGAGGGTCTTGGGCCAGGAAGTCTGGCCCACCTCGTCGAACCACGACTTCCGGTAGGCGAACTGGAGCCCGACGATGCCGTGGGGCAGGGCCAGCCAGCGCTTGCCGTCCCTGGCCGCCGCCTCGGACTGGGCGTAGTAGCCGCCCTGGTCCTTCCCCTGCCACTCACCGAGGTCGGTCACGTCCACCAGGCCGTTCTGGTAGAGGTGCGGCCAGTTGTGCAGCATCTGGATGATGTCCGGTCCCGCCCCCGACTGCATGGCCGCGGTGATTCGCGGCTGGAGGTCGTTGCCGTTGATGAACTCGAAGACGACCTCGGCGCCGAGCGCCTTCGAAGCCTCGGGCGCCTGGCGCTTGAGCTCCACATCGCAGGCGGGGATGAAGTCGACCCAGCGGAGGATGTTCAGCCGCGTGCCTTGGGCGAAGGCCGGCGCGTGGCGCGCGGCCAGAATGCCCTCGATGCCTGCCGCCGCGGTCGCGGCAGCGGTGGCCGTGAGGCCCGCGGCCTTGATGAACGTCCGCCGGTCGAGAGCTTTCTGTCCGGTGTTCGCGTCGTCGCCGCTCGGTGTTGTCATTGACCCCTCCATGCCCTCAGGGCGGTGATCACGTCTCGTAGATCTTCTTGAGCTCACCTTCGGCCCACTTCACGGCATCCTCGGCCTTCATGCCTTGGACGCCCTTGGCGTACATGTCCACGATGATGTACTTGGTGTAGGACTCCGTGGCCTTGCCTGACGCCGGCCCGGGATAGCCGAGCATCCGTGTCTGGCGCGCTGCCTGCCGGAACACCTGCAACGGCTTGTCGATCCGGGTCCACATCGGATCTTCTTCCCAAACCTTGGTGGCGCCCACGGTATAGCCTTCGTTCACCTGGAACCACTTTCCGTAGTTCTCCTTCTGGTGCAGCCACTTGAGGAAGTCCTTCGCGAGCTTCTGGTTCTTGCCGTACTTCATGACGGAGTGCTGGAAAGCACCGTAGAGGGCGAACTGGCCGGCCGGTCCCTTGGGGAGCAATCCCTGGTGCTCGATGTCCTGGTATAGGGGCTCCCCCTTGTCGTCCTTGAGCTTGTCCTTCTGTCGCTTGGCCACGATGTAGATCGATGCGCCATTGAGCGTGGCGGAGATCTCGCCGGCGTGGAAGGCGCGGTTGTTGTTCGTGTCGTCCCAGGCGAGTCCGCCCTCGTCGCAGGCGTCCTTCCAGAAGGCCTGCATGAACTTCACCGACTCGATGGCGCCCTTGCTGTTGATGACGACCTTCTTGCCTGTCGTATCGACCTCGGCACCGCCGAAGTCCCACAGGAGGGGATAGGCGAAGGTCGGCGGATCGCCGAAGCTGTGGCCGAGCGCCTGCCCCACCGGCTTGCCCTTGGCCTTGAGTTTCTTGCCCACCTCGCGCCACTCGTCCCAGGTCTTCGGGAACTCCTTGGCGCCGATCTCCGTGTGCCAGGACCGGCGATAGGCGATGGCGTTTCCACCCGTGCCGTGCGGCACCGCGAGCCACCGCCCGCCGACCTTCGCCGTGCTGTTGAACACGTCGTAATAGCCGCCCTGGGCCTGGCCGATGGGCTCGGCCACGTCGGACACGTCCACCAGCCCGTTGGCGTAGAGCTGCGGCCAGTTCCAGAGCATCTGGATGATGTCGGCGCCGCTGCCGGACTGGATGGCAGCGGTGATCCGCGCCTGCAGGTCATTGGCGTTGATGAACTCGAAGGTGACCTCGGCGCCGAGGGCCCTCGAGGCCTCTGGAGCCTGGCGCTTCAGCTCGACGTCGGCCTCGGGGATGAAGTCGACCCACCGAACGATGTGAAGCTTGGTTCCCTGGGCGAAGGCCGGCGCCCTGCCGGCCGCCAGGATGCCCTCCAGCCCAGCCGCTGCGATTCCGGCGGCGGCCGAGGCCCCCTTGAGAAAGGACCGGCGGTCTACGGTGTCTGGTCGCGTTTTTGCGTCGTCTCGAGTCGGAGTCGCCATAGTCCTCTCCGTCATGTCCGGACGGTTATCAGGCCTCGTAGATCTTCTTGAGCTCGCCCTCGGCCCACTTCACGGCGTCCTCGGCCTTCATGCCCTGGACGCCCTTGGCATACATATCCGTGATGATGTACTTGGTGAAGGTCTCGGTCGCCTTGGCCGTGGAAGGGCCGGCGTAGCCGAAGAGGCGCGTGTTGCGGGCCGCGGTGCGGAACATCTTGAGCGGCTCGTCCAGGCGCGCCCACATGGGATTGTTCTCCCAGATTTTCGTGGAGCCGACGCTGTAGCCCTCCTGCGTCGTGAACCACTTGCCGTAGTTGTCCGGCTTGTGCACCCAGCGGAGGAAATCCTTGGCGAGCTTCTGGTTCTTGCCGTACTTCATGACGGCGTGGGATTGGTTGAGGAAGAGCAGGTAGGCGCCCGAGGGACCGGCGGGCAGCGGAGCGTGGCCGATGTCCAGGTACATGGGCTCGCCTTTCTCGTCCTTGATCTTCTCCTTCTGCCGCTTGGCCACGATGTAGATGCTGGCCCCGTTGAGCGTGGCCGAGATCTCGCCCGCGTGGAAGGCGCGGTTGTTGTTGGTGTCGTCCCAGGCGAGCCCGCCCTCGTCACAGGCATCCTTCCAATAGGCCTGCATGAACTTGACCGAATCCACCGCGCCCTTGCCGTTGAGCACGACCTTCTTGCCGGTCTTGTCCGTCTCGGCCCCGCCGAAGGCCCAAAGCATGGTGTACGTGAATACCGGCGCGTCACCGAACGTGTGGCCAAGCGTCTGGCCGTAGGGCTTGCCCTTCTTCTTCAACGCGACGAAGAGCTTGCGCGCCTCCTCCCAGGTCTTAGGGTATTCGCTTGCGCCCGCCTCCTTCAACCATGACTTCCGGTAGGCGACGGCGTTGCCCACGATGGAGTGCGGCATGGCCAGCCACTTGCCGTCGACCTGACAGGAGGGCGGGAAGATCTCGTAGAAGCCGCCCTCGGCCTTGCCCAGATCGTTGGCCACGTCGGAGACGTCCGATACCGCGTTCTGGTAGAGGTGGGCCCAGTTGTACTGGAAGTTGAAGATGTCGGCCCCGGCTCCCGACTGGATGGCCGCCGTGATGCGCGCCTGGAGGTCGTTGGCGTTGATGGTCTCGAGCACGCACTCGGCGCCCAGGGCCTTGGAGGCCTCGGGCATCTGGCGCTTCAGCTCGACGTCCGACTCGGGGATGAAGTCGTTCCAGCGCACCCAGTGCAGCTTGGTGCCCTGAGCGAAGGCTGGGGCTCTGCGGGCGGCCAGGATGCCTTCGATCCCGCCCATGACACCGGCCGCCACGCCTGTGGTCTTGATGAAGGTGCGGCGATCCACGTGACCACCCTTTGACGTTTCGTCGCTCTTCTCTGTCGTCATTGACCGAGTTCTCCTTGGTAGGGTGAACCGCCCGTGGTGAGTGGCAGTTCCCCCTCAGGTTCGAGTGGATGGACTCTGGGCGACGGGGCTAGCCCCGGCCGTGAGAATCACACCCTTGTGGAAGCAGTCACTGGGTCGTTAAGTGGTGAGAAAGCTAGCAGAATCGCTGCGCATTTCTAGCAGGAAACCGCCCTGCGTGTCAACGGGGAAAAGCGCCGCGCCGCATCACGCATGACGGAGGGCGGTCCGCGGCGGCCTGAGGCTTGTCGCCAGCAGGATGGCCATGGTGATGGCGATGGCGCCCGACCCAAGGAAGAGCCAGAGGCAGGATCCCAGCACGTCGTGGATGATCCCGCCCGCGTATGAGCCCACGTCACGAAAAGTCCACTCTTCTCTCCCGCACCGGGATCAGGAGGCACATATTCAGGGCCATCACGAGGCCGAGGCCGGCCCAGGGGAGGCCGAAGCTGCCGAAGCGCTGGACGGCCAGACCGAAGAGCGGCGGACAGATGGTGACGCCGAGCGACGATATGGCGAGGCCCAGGCCGACGGCGGTGCCCGCGCCCCGCGGCCCGACGAGCTCGGCCATGAGCGTGTGCTGGACGCCGTTCCAGCCGATGCCGAAGAAGCCGAAGGCCAAGGCGAGCGGCGCGAGCACCCACCAGCCGGTGCCTGGTCCCGTCCCCGCCATCACCAGCGAGCACACCGTGGAGCCGACGCCGGCGATGACCAGCACGACGCGCCGCCGCCCACCGAAGAGACGGTCGGAGAGCATGCCGAAGATCACGCGCCCCGCCATGCCCGTGACCTGGGCCATCACGAGGTAGTGCCCCGCCTCGACCAGCGAGAGACGCAGCACCTCGGTCAGGTACAGGACGAGGAAGCCCATCCACACCGTCTGCATGCCGGCGAAGACGAGAGTCGAGGCCGCGACCAGCCAGAGATCCCGGTGGCCGAGGATCACCCGCAGCGAGATGGGCGCCACGAACGTGCCCTTCCGCCCGGGCGCGGGCGGCTCACGGTAGAGCATCCAGGTCACGAGGGCCAGCACGGCCACGAGCGATGCCGGGAGCACGACGGCGATTCGCCAACCGAAGGCGAGGGCGAGCGGCGGCATGACGAGGGCGCCGATGGCACCGCCCAACGGCAGACCCACCTGCTTGAGTCCCACGACGGTGGCGCGTTGACGCGGCGGAAACCAGGCCATGCCGGCCTTGGTCGTGGTGGGATTGAGGATGCCGTAGCCCGCGCCGGCCACGACTATGAAGGCGGCCATGAGCGGAAAGGAGTGTGATCCGCCGACGGCCACGAGCCCGACGGCGATCAGGACCTGGCCGACGACCATGCTTGGCAGCACGCCCCAGCGGTCGGCCATCCAGCCCGCGGGCAGGGACATCAGTGAGGGACCGATGTAGTACGCGGAGATGAAAGAACCGGCCTGGGCCACGGAAAGCGCCAGGTCCTCGCGGATGAGCGGGGCGATGGATGGAACGCCGAGCGGGCCCACATTGGCGAAGGTCTGGGCGGTCATGATCAGGGCGAGAACGCCCCAGCGTCCTACGGTGGGGCCCGATGTGCTCACGAGGAGCGGGAGGCGACGAGGGCGGCGACGGCCTTGAGGTCCTCTTCCGTGTCCACGCTGATGGTGGCGTCACGAGTCTCCAGGACGCGGATCGGTATGCCGTGCTCGAGGAGACGCAGCTGCTCGAGGTTCTCGGCGCGCTCCAGGGGCGAGGGCGGGAGCGAGTGGAAGGTGTCGAGGACGGCGCGCCGGTAAGCGTACATGCCCACGTGCTTCCAGTGCACGACCTCGCCCGTCCCGTCGCGATCGAAGGGAATGGGCAGCCGGGAGAAGTAGAGGGCATCGCCGTGGACGTTGGTGACCACCTTGTTCGCCGTCCGTGACGGCACCTCTTCGGGCGTGGCCCGGATCTTGAGCGTGGTCACCTGTACCTCGGGCTCCTGGAGGAATGGCCGCACCAGCGTCTCGATGTGCCCGGTGGTGACGAGTGGCTCGTCCCCTTGGATGTTGACGTAGACGTCGGCCACGCGCGCGCGCGAGACTTCCCAGAGCCGATCCGTCCCCGAGCGGTGCGCAGCGGACGTCAGGACGGCCGGGATGTGGTGAGCCCGGCAGGCCTCGATGACCTCGTCGCTGTCGGTGGCGACGAGCAGGTCGGAGAGCATGCGGCAGCTCTGGGCCCGCCGGAAGACGTAGACCACCATGGGTACGCCGCCGATCTCACGGAGCACCTTGCGAGGCAAACGGGTCGACTGGAGCCTGGCGGGAATGACTCCGAGGATAATCACCCGGCTAGGCTACCAGAAAGCAGGCGGCCGATAAGGGCCCATCTGCTTCGTTGGCGCCCTCGTCTGCGGGCTCAACGTACCAGGGGTACGCCTCGCCCGCATACTTCGGGCGCCGCCTCGCATCTGGACCCTTCTCGGCCGCCTGGCGCCGGGCAAGCGGCCCGCCTCGCGCACTGCTCGCTCGCGAAGTCCTCAGCGGGCGGGGCCGGTACCTGTGCCGCGGAGACGCGGGTCGAGGACGTCACGGAGGGCGTCGCCGAGCATGTTGAAGCCGAAGACGGCGAGGGAGATGGCCGCGCCGGGGAAGATCGCCATCCACGGCGCCCGCTGCATGTAGGAGCGGCCCGAGCCGGCCAGCATGGCGCCCCACGACGGCTGAGGCGGGGGAACACCAAGGCCGAGGAAGGAGAGCGAAGACTCGGCCAGGATGACGCCGCCGAGCCCTATCGTGGCGACGATGATCACGGTGGCCATGAGGTTGGGCGCCACGTGGCGCAGCACGATGCGAAGGTGTCCGGTGCCCATGGCCCGCGCGGATTCGATGTACGGGTTCTCCATGACGCTGAGCGCGGCGCCCCGAATCACGCGCGCGCTGGAGGCCGCGACCAGGATGGAGAGCGACAGGATGAGGTTGAGCAGCCCCGGGCCGAGCACGGCCATCAGGGAGAGGATGATCACGAGGTACGGGAAGGACATCCAGGCGTCGACGATGCGCTGGACGGCCATGTCGTAGGCGCCGCCGATATAGGCGCTGGAGACGCCGACGGCCATGGCGGCGAGCGTGGAGAGCGCGATCGTGACGAACCCCACCGTGACGGAGACGCGCGCGCCGTAGACGACCCGGCTCCACATGTCGCGCGAGAGGTTGTCGGTCCCCATCCAGAATTGAGGGCCGGGAGGCTTCATCCGCGCCCCGGGAATGCTCTCGTCGTAGGAGTAGTGGGCTATCCAGGGCGCGCCCAGCGCCATGACGAGCATGACGAGCACGAGGAAGCCGCCGAGAGCGCCGAGGGGCTTGCGCCGGCAGAAGAGGGCGAGCGCGTGGACGGCGCGCGGAAGCGCCCACGCCTCCCGCGCGGGCTCGACGGTCGCGACCGCCTCGATGTAGCGGGCCACTACGAATACCGTATCCGCGGGTCGAGCACCGCGTACAGGAGATCCACGAGGAGATTCATCAGCACGATGATAGAGACCACGAGCAGGTTGATGCCCTGGATCACCGGGTAGTCGCGCTGAAGGATGGCGTCAAAGAGGAAGCGGCCCATGCCCGGCAGCTGGAAGATGGACTCGATGATGACGGTTCCGCTGAAGATCTGTGCGAGCTGTATGCCGAGGATGGTGACCACGGGGATGAGGGCGTTCTTCAGGCTGTGCTTGAGCACGACGAGGCCCTCGCGGAGCCCCTTGGCCCAGGCCGTGCGCACGTAGTCCTGGCGCAGGACCTCGAGCAGCATGGCGCGCGTGAGCCGCATGATCCCGGCGGCCGAGGCGATGCCCAGGATGAGCGCGGGGAGGAGGAACTGGAGCACGTGCGCTGTCGGGGACTTGCTGAACTCGGTGAAGCCCAGATGCGGCGTCCACCCCCACCAGATGGCCGGCAGGACGATGACGAGGGTCGCGATCCAGAAGCTCGGCACGGACAGGCCGATGATGGCGGCGCTCCGCGCGACATAATCGCGCATGGTGTCCGCCCGCACCGCGGACAGCACGCCGATGGGGATGGCGATGATGATGGCGAAGCAGATGGCGAGGCCGCCGAGCAGCAGCGTGATCGGGAGCCGCATGCCCAGCTCTTCCGTCACCGTCCGCTTGGTCCAGAGCGACTCGCCCAGGTTGCCACGGAGGACATTGCCGACCCACGCGAAGTACTGGATGTAGATCGGCCGGTCGAGACCGAGCTTGTGGCGGAGGTCGTCCACGTCCTTGCCGTAGGCCTTTTCCTCCAGCATGAGCTGGACGGCATCGCCGGGCAAAAGCCTCGGCAGCGTGAAGACGATGAGCGAGGCGATCACCAGCGACGGGATCGCGACCACCAGACGCTTGAGGAGGTAGCGCCTCAGCACGGGGTCAGCGGTCGAGCCAGGCCGCTACCAGGCGCCCGCCATAGTCGTAGCCGAGGTTTGGGCCGTAGTTCTTGAGGGCGCCGTCCCACACCGCGATCAGGACCCCGGAGAAGGTCTCCACATAGTATTGCTGCGTGGCGAGGTAGCGCTGGATCTCGTAGATCAGCTCGCGCCGCTTCGCGACATCCTGGATCCGGCGCTGGCGGTTCAGCAGATCCGCCACTGTGGCGTCATTGACGTGGCCCAGGTTCCTCGGATGGCCTGGGTAGTACAGCGTATAGAGGTAGTTGTCGGGCTCGAGGAACGGTGTCGCCGGACCATAGGCCATCCCCTCGAAATTCCCGAGGGCGGTGGTGGCAACGAAGGCCCCATACTCCTTCTGGTTCACCTTGGCATCGATCCCGACGTTCTTGAGGTCCTTGAGAACGAGCTGCATGGCGTCCACGAGGGTCGTCGAACCGAAGCTGTGGAAGTCGAGGGCCGTGGCAAAGCCACGCGGATACCCACCCTCGGCGAGGAGCTTCCTCGATTCAGCGGGGTCGAACCTGCCGTAGCGTGCGCCCTCGCCGAGCTGCTCCACCGGAAGCGCCCAGTCCTTCAAGGCGGCGGGCACCGCCGCGTTAAGCACGCCCACTCCCTCTCCCACGGCATCGATGAGCCCCTGACGGTTGAGGGCCATGGAGACCGCACGGCGCACCCGCACGTCGTTGAACGGGGCCTTGTCGGTCCTCATGAAGAGCTTGACGGCCACGTTGGACGGGAACTCGGCCGTCTTGAGATTCGGCCGCTTCCGCTTGAGCGTGTCCTTGATCTGCATCCAGTCAGTCCGGTTGATGGCGGCGGCGAACTCCCAGCCGAGGTCGTATTTGCCGGCTATGAAGGCGGCCATGCGCGAGGCGTTGTCCTCGTCCACGACGAGGTCGACCTGGGCGATGTTCGGGAGGCCCGCGAGGAAGTAATTGGGGTTCCGGACGAGGGTCATCCCGACATTGGGCCGGTAACTGTCGAGCATCCAGGGGCCGGTGCCCACGACGGCCTCGGCCTTCTTGAGATCGCCGAACTTCTCCACGCACTCCTTGGCGATGATCGCGCCGGTCATGGGGTTGGCGATGAAGTCGGGGAACCACACGAACGGCTCCTTGAGCGTGAACTTGACTGTGTACTTGTCCAGCGCCTCGACCTTCTCGACGGCTCCGAGCATGTACGCCTGCGGGTTCCCCTTTACCGTCAGGAAGCGCTCCATGCTGTAGACGACGTCCTCGGCCGTCAACTCACGCCCATTCACCGGCGGCTTGTTCTGCCAGCGGACGCCCTGCCGCAGCTTGAAAATGTAGGTCGTCTCGGTGGGCTGGGTCCAGGATTCGGCGAGATCACCTTCGAGAACAAAGTTGCCAGGGAGGATGGATGGACCGGCTTTGTGCCTCAGGAGCCGGTTGTGTGTGAAGGAGTAGACGACCTGAGTCTTGAACGCGACCGTCAGGTAGGGGTCGAAGTGCGGAGGATCCCAGACGCGGATCGTGATCGTCCCTCCGCGCTTCGGGGTCTGGGCGTGGGCCAGTGCCCAGCCGAGCTGCGGACCTGCCGCCGCAGCCCCGAGCGCGCCGCCTCCGGCCTTGAGCAGATCCCGGCGGCTCAGGCCCGACATGACTAACGGTCCAGCCAGGCCGCCTGGAGGCGGCCGCCGTAGTCGTAGCTCACGTTGGTGGCGTAGTTCTTGAGCGCCCCGTCCCAGACCGCGATCTGCATGGCGGACCCCATCTGCACGTAGTACTGCTGATTCGCCAGGTAACGCTGGATGTTGTGGATCACCTCGCGCCGCTTGGCGACGTCCTGGGTGCGGCGCTGGCGGATCAGCATGTCGGCCACGATGGGGTCATTGATGTGGCTCTGGTTATTGAGCTCACCGGGGTAGTACTGGCCGTAGAGGAAGTTGTCCGGCTCCTGGAACCCCGTCTGCGGGCCCAGGCACATGGAGTCGAACTTGCCGTAGAAGCTCGTGCTGATGTAGGCGCCGTACTCCTTCTGGTTCAGCTTGGTGTCGATGCCGATATCCTTGAGGTGCTTGAGGACGAGCTGAGCTATGTCGACGAGGACCGTGGAGCCGTAGGTGGTGAAGTCCATGGTCGCCTGGAAGCCCTTGGGGTAGCCGGCTTCGGCCATGAGCTTCCTGGCCTGGGTCAGATCGTATTTGTACCAGCGGGCGCCTTCTCCCAGCTGGTTCATCGGCACCGACCACTCCCTGAGCGCGGCCGGCACTGGCGGATTGAGGGCTCCGACCCCCTCGTAGACGGCGTCGATGATCCCCTGACGGTGGATGGACAGCGACATGGCGCGGCGCACCCGCACGTCGCTGAACGGCGCCTTGTCCGTCCGCATCGAGATGTGGTTCATGACGGCATTGGGATACTCGGCCGTCTGGAGCCGGGGCCGCTTCTGCTTGAGGGTGTCCTTGATTTGCACCCAGTCCACACGGTTGATCACGCCCTGGTACTCCCAGCCGAGGTCGTACTTGCCCGCGATGAAGGCGGCCATGCGCGAGGCGTTGTCTTCGTCCACGGCAACTTCGATCCGCTCGATATAGGGCTGGCCCGTCACGAAGTAATTCGGATTGCGCACGAAGGTGTACCCGACATTGGGACGGTAGCTGTCGAGCATCCACGGCCCGCTCCCCACGGCGCTCTCGTACTTCTTGAGATCCCCGAACTTCTCCACGCACTCCTTCGCGATGATGGCCACGGCATGGGAATTAGCGAGCATGTCGAGGAACCAGACATAGGGCTCCTTGAGGGTGAACTTGACCGTGTACTTGTCCGGCGCCTCGACCTTGTCCACGGAGGACAGCATGTACGCGTTGGCATTGCCCGTGACCGTCTTGAAGCGCTCGACGGAGTACACGACATCGTCGGCCGTCAGCTCCCGCCCGTTCACCGGCGGCTTGTTCTGCCAGCGGACGCCTCTGCGGAGCTTGAAGACGTACGTGGTCTCGTTCGGCTGGGTCCACGACTCGGCCAGGTCACCTTCGATCGGGAAGGTGCCCGGCTGGACGCCCGGGCCGGCCTTGTGCTTGAGGAGGCGACTATGGGTGAAGGAGTAGGCGATGTGGGTTTTGTAGGAGATGGTCAGATGCGGGTCCCAGTGGGGCGGGTCCCAGAGTCGCAGCGACAGCGTTCCCCCGCGCTTGGGAGACTGGGCGCACGCCGGCGACCATACGGCGGGCGTGGTGGCCGCCGCGGCCAATCCCGCGCCACCCCACTTGAGCAGGTCACGGCGGCTCAGAAATCGTTTCGAAGACGTGTGGGCGTCCATGGCCACCCTCCTCGACTAATCCACAGATCCGACGCTGGGTGATGGGCACTTCCGGCCGGAAGTGGCGCCCACTCTGGGACAGAGGGCCGTCTCCTGTCAAGGAACTTGTGGGACTCACGCGATGATCGCCTGGTAGTCGAGGTGCATGGCGCGGCGCGCCTCGGCAACCGTGTCCCGCGCGACGGCGCGGCCACGCTCGGTTCCCTCCCTCAGGATGCGCAAGATCTGCTCGGGGTCGCGCGCCAGGTCCTGGCGGCGCGCACGGATGGGGGCGAGCAGCCGGTGCAGGACGTCGATCAAATGATGCTTGAGCGCCACGTCGCCCACGCCGCCGGCTCGATAGCGCTGTTTCAAAGTCTCGAGCCCCGGTCGATCCGGGTCGAACGCGTCCAGATACGTGAAGACGACATTGCCCTCGACCTCCCCGGGGTCCTCGACCCGCGCGTGCCTCGGGTCGGTGTACATGCGCATGACCTTGTCCGTCACCACGTCCGGGAGATCCGAAAGATAGATGGCGTTGCCGAGTGACTTGCTCATCTTCGATCGACCATCCGTGCCCGGCAGCCGCGAGATTCTCGGGACCAGCGCCTTGGGCTCCACCAGGATGGAGCCGTAGATGCGGTTGAACCGCCGCACGATCTCCACTGTCTGCTCGATCATCGGGACCTGGTCCGTGCCTACCGGTACCAGGTGGGCCTTGAAGGCCGTGATATCGGCGGCCTGGCTCACCGGGTAGACGAGGAACCCCGCGGGGATCTCGCCCCCGAAGCCTTTTTGCCGGATCTCGTCCTTGACGGTGGGATTGCGCTCGAGACGCGCGACGGTCACGAGGTTCAGGAAATATCCCGTTAGCTCGGCCAGCTCGGGAATCCCCGACTGGACCACGATGGTGCTGACGGCGGGGTCGATGCCGACAGCGAGGTAGTCCAGGGCGACCTCCATGACATTGTGGCGAATCTCCTCGGGCCTGTCCGCATGGTCCGTCAAGGCCTGGAGGTCGGCGATCAATACGTAGGTGGCATGCGAGTGCTGAAGCTCGACGCGGGTGGCGAGTGAGCCTGCGTAGTGTCCGAGATGCAGCGGGCCTGTCGGTCGGTCGCCGGTGAGGATGGTTTGTCTCATAGGTCCTCCTGCCTCCGGCGGGGCGACGGTCTCTTGAGACGACGAAGCCGCCCTGGGGAGGCGGCTCGTGATTGATGGCGCTGCGACTAGTTCACGGGAGCCGCCTAGTTCGGCGGCCACCACCAGCTCATCGGAGTCGAGCGCAGCGACGCATGCATGCAGGCATGGTCGCACAGAGTTGCGGGCCGGGTCAACGGCCACCGCGGGAACGGCCACCGCGGGGCCTCCGTCTCGTTGACACCACCGGGCCATCACGCTTAATCTCGGGGCCTCGTCGAGCCTCGGCCGCGCGAATCCGGTACCCCGCGCCCCCTGGGGGGCGCGCATCGGAGAGCAAAGGAGATGACGCCATGCGGATCGTCGACCTGAGCATGACCGTGGAGGAGTGCGACTCCGCACCCTTCGCGAAGGATGAGTATTACTTCAAGCTTAAGCCCATCGTGAAGTGGGAGGACAAGGGCTTCGTCTCGAACATGGTCGAGATGACGGTGCACGCGGGCACGCATATCGATTCGCCGCATCATTTCTTCCGCGACAAGCCCAACGTCGAGAAGCTGCCGCTCGAGGCCATGATCGGCGAGGCGATCGTGCTCGATCTTACGTTCAAGGGCACGCCGCACGCGAGGATCACCCCCGAGGACATGGACAGGGCCGAGGCCGCCCTCAAGGCCCAAGGCATCGCGATTCAGCCGAGCGGCATGCTCTTCGTGCGCACGGACTGGCCCAAGGGCCACAACACCATGGATCCCGCGTGGTGGGACGATTCGCCCTGTCTCACGAATGCCGCGGCCGAGTGGCTGGTGGCCCGCCGGCCCTCCGTCCTCGGCTACGATTTCGCGCAGGAGGAGAAGGGTGCCGACTACGCGACGGCCGGCGAGATCCTGACGAGCGGGATGCGGGTGCACCGCACGATCTTGCCGAGGATCACGTTCCAGATCGAGAACCTCATCAACCTCGACCAGATCCCATCCAAGGTGAAGGTGATCGCGCTGCCCGCCAAGTGGCGGACGGAATCGGCGCCGGCCCGCGTGATCGCGCTCGTGGACGAGTAGGCGCTCGTGGCGGGCGCGCGGAATCGGCTTGACACGCGGGGGCCATCTGCTTTACTCAAGCGCAACGCGAACCAGAGGAGGATCTCGATGCGATCGCGACGACTCGGATTTCTCTTGCTGTCGACACTGGGACTTGTCGTCCTGGCATCGACCCCGGCCGCGGCCCAGGGGCCTATCAAGGTTGGCGACATCAACTCCTATAGCGGTATCGGTGCGCCCTTCACGGGGCCGTACCGCGTCGGCGTCGAGATGGCCGTCGATGAGATCAATGCCAAGGGCGGCGTGCTGGGGCGGAAGCTCGAAGTGCTCTTCCGCGACGACAAGGGGCAGCCGGCCGAGGCCGTCAAGCACGCGCAGGAGCTCGTCGAGTCCGAGAAGGTCGCCCTCATCGCAGGAAGCTTCCTGTCCAACGTCGGTCTCGCGGTCTCCGACTGGGCGAAGCAGAACAAGACCATGTTCGTGGTGGCCGAAGCCCTGACGGAGGCGATGACCTGGTCCAAGGGGCACGATCACGTCGTGCGGCTCCGCCCCAATACCTACGAGCAGGGGCGCATGCTCGCCGAGAAGGCGGGCAGGATGAAGTACGTCAAGTGGGCCACCATCGGCCCCAACTACGAGTACGGCAAGCGCGCGTGGGAAACCTTCCGCGATCGCCTGAAGGAGATGAAGCCCGAGATGCAGGTGGTGGGAGAGCACTGGCCGACCCTCGGCAAGATCGAGCCGGGCCCGCTCGTCACCGCCATCATGAGCCAGAATCCCGACGCGCTCTACGTCTCGCTCTTCGGCAGCGACTGGCTCGCCTTCGTGCGCGAGGCGCAGAAGCGCGGGCTCTTCCAGAAGATGTTCGTGGTGGGTATCCTCCTCGGCGAGCCCGAGTACATCGACCCCCTCAAGCTCGAAGCACCCGAAGGCATGCTGGTCACCGGCTATCCCTGGTACGACATCAAGAGCCCCGCGCACCAGGAGTGGGTGGCGCGCTATATCAAGCGTGGCGACAAGACGCCCGTGCTCGGATCCCTGATTGGCTACGTCACCTATCAGTCCGTCGCCGAGGCCATCAAGAAGGCCGGCAGCACGGATACGGCCAAGCTCGTCGCCGCCTTCAAGGGACTGAAGGTGGAGACGCCGATCGGGTCCATCACCTTCCGGGCGGTGGACGGCCAGTCGACCATGGGGGCCTGGGTCGGCACCACCAAGGTCGATCCGCAGCGTGGCGTGGGGATCATGGTCAACTACGAGTACGTCCCCGGCGAGAGGGTGCTGCCCTCGGACGACGAAGTGAAGAAGATGCGCTCGGTCAACTAGGCTGAGCTCCCGCCCTTTATCGCTCCCCCTCACCCTGCCCTCTCTCCCTCTGGGGGCGAGGGTCGCGAATCTCCCTCTCCCCTCGGGGGAGAGGGCAGGGTGAGGGGCATGTCCCTCCTCTTCGTCCAGCTCCTGAGCGGCCTCGCGAACGCCATGTTCCTGTTTCTCGTCGCGTCCGGCCTCTCGCTCATCTTCGGCGTCACGCGCATCGTCAATTTCGCCCACGGCTCCTTCTACATGCTCGCGGCCTATTTCACGTACTCCCTCACCGCCGCCCTCCCGCTCGGGCCCGGGGCCTTCTACGTGGCCGCCGTCCTCGCCGCCGTCCTCGTCGCGGGAATTGGCGGACTGATCGAGATCCTCCTCCTCCGCCGCGTGTACCGCGCGCCCGAGCTCTATCAGCTGCTGCTGACCTTCGCCCTCGTTCTCGTAGTGGCGGATGCCGTGCGCTATTTCTGGGGAGCGGACAACAAGACGGGGCCGGCCGCGCCGGGCCTGTCGGGCTCGGTGCCCATCGCGGGCCAGCTGTTTCCCTCCTACGATCTTGCCGTCGTCGTCTTCGGCCCGCTCGTGGCGCTCGGTCTGTGGCTCCTCTTTCACCGCACGCGCTGGGGCGTCCTCATCCGCGCCGCCACCCAGGACCGCGAGATGGTCGCGGCGCTCGGGGTGGACCAGAGGCATCTCTTCACGGGCGTCTTCGTCCTCGGCTCGTTCCTCGCAGGATTGGGCGGGGCGCTGCAGGTGCCCCGCCTCGCCCTGACCACCGTCATGGACACCACGGTCATCGTGGAGGCCTTCGTGGTGGTGGTGATCGGCGGAATGGGCTCGGTGTGGGGTGCCCTTCTCGCCTCGCTCCTCATCGGGGTGCTCAACGCCTACGGCGTGCTCGTCCTGCCCAAGGCGTCCATCGTCCTCATGTTCGTCGTGATGGCGGTGGTGCTCATCGTGCGGCCGTGGGGTCTCCTCGGCCGACCCGAGATCCAGACGCGCGTGGCGGGCGGATCCGTGGGCGAGGTGGGCGAGGCTCCGTGGCATCCGGCCTGGCTTGCCGCACTCGGGGCGGTTCTCCTCGCGCTGCCCCTCGCGCTGCCGACCTTCTGGGTATGGATGGCCGTCGAGATCCTGGCCTTCGCTCTCTTCGCCGCGAGCCTGCACCTCCTGATGGGGCTGGGCGGCATGGTCTCCTTCGGCCACGCGGCCTATTTCGGCCTCGGCGCCTACGGGGCGGCCCTTCTCCTCAAGCTGGCGGGCTGGCCGATGCCGCTGGCATTCCTTGCCGGTCCCTTCGTGGCCGCCATCGGCGCCGCCCTCTTCGGATATTTCAGCGTGAGGCTCACGAGCATCTACTTCGCCATGCTGACCCTCGCCTTCGCCCAGATCGTCTACGCCGTCGTGCACCAGTGGGACCCCGTGACGGGCGGGGACAATGGCGTCCTGTCCGTCTGGCCGCCGCTCTGGCTCAAGTCGCCGACACGCTACTACTACTGGGCACTCGCCTTCGTCGGCGCGGGGGTGTGGCTGCTGCGAATGGTGGCGGCCTCGCCCTTCGGCCTGGCCCTGCGTGCCGTGCGCGACCACGCGCGGCGAGCCGAGGCGGTGGGCATCAGCATCCGCGCTCTCCAGTGGACGGCCTTCATCGTGGCCGGCTTCTTCGCCGGGCTCGCGGGCGCCGTCTTCGTCTTTCTCAAGGGCAGCGTGTTTCCCGTCTACACCGAGCCGCCCATGTCGGTGCAGCCGCTCGTGATGGTGCTCTTGGGGGGCGTGGGCGCTCCGTCGGGCCCGCTGATCGGCGCCGCGGCCTACAAGCTGCTCGACACCGTCATCACGCGCTACACGGACTACTGGCAGGTGGGGCTCGGCGCCATTCTGATCGCCCTCGTGTTGGCCTTCCCGCGCGGTATTGCCGGCGCCCTCGACTGGAAGCGCTCGTGAGCGAGTCCGTGCTCGAAGTGCGCGGGCTCGCCAAGTCCTTCGGCGGCGTCCAGGCCGTGGCCGGGGTGAACCTGTCCATGCCGCGGGGAGAGATCCGCGCCCTCATCGGCCCCAATGGGGCGGGGAAGACCACGTTCTTCAACATGCTGACGGGGCAATTGAGAGCCGACAGGGGCGAGGTGCGCTTCAAGGGCGAGCGTCTTTCCGGGCTGTCCCCGCACACCGTCTGGCGCCGGGGGGTGAGTCGCACCTTCCAGATCACGGCGACCTTCGTGACCCTGACCGCGCTCGAGAATGTCCAGGTGGCTCTCCAGTCGCATCGACGGAGGACGTACGCGCTCTTCGCCAAGGCGGACGGGCTCGAGCGGGACGCGGCGCGGGCCCTCCTCGCTCAGGTCGGGCTCGACGCACAGGCGGAGAGGCCCGCGGGTGCGCTCGCCTATGGCGATCTCAAGAAGCTCGAGCTGGCGGTCGCGCTCGCCAACCGTCCCGAAGTGCTGTTGCTCGACGAGCCAACGGCCGGCATGGCGCCGGCCGAGCGCGGGGCCCTCATGGCGCTGACCCAGCGCATCGCGCGCGAACGCAGCCTCACCGTGCTTTTCACCGAGCACGACATGGACGTCGTGTTCTCCGTGGCCGACCGGATCATGGTGCTCCATCAGGGGCGCGTCATCGCCGAGGGGCGCCCCCCCGAGGTGCGCGCCGACGCTCAGGTGCAGAGGGTGTATCTCGGGGAGGCGGAGTGATCGTCGGGACAGGGCTCCATGCTGCGTCTTGACGGCATCGAGGCCGCCTATGGGCCGTCGCGGGTGCTTCACGGCGTCACGCTGGAAGCGCGTGAAGGCGAGGTGGTCTCGCTGCTCGGGCGCAATGGCGCGGGCAAATCCACCACGCTCAAGGCCATCATGGGCCTCGTCCACGTGACGGGCGGCTCCATCAGCCTCGACGGGCAGGCCCTCCAGGAGCTGCCCACTCACGAAATCAGCCGGCTCGGCGTCGGCTGGGTGCCCGAGGATCGACGTATCTTCAGCGATCTCACGGTGGCGGAGAACTTGCTCGTCGGCGCCAAGGGGGGAAGCGGGTGGAGTGTCTCGCGCGTCTTCGAGTATTTTCCCAAGCTCGGGCAGATGGCGGGGCGTCGGGGGGGCAGCCTCTCCGGCGGCGAGCAGCAGATGCTCACGGTGGCGCGCACCCTCATGGGCAATCCACGTATCCTGCTGCTCGACGAGCCCTCCGAGGGGCTGGCGCCGGTCATCGTCCAGGCCCTCGGTCAACAGATCGCCGCCTTGAAGCGAGAGGGCTTGACCATTCTCCTCTCCGAGCAGAATCTCAAGTTCGCGGCGCGACTGGCCGACCGCGCCTACATCATCGAGAAGGGCCAGATCCGCTGGGAGGGGCCCATGGGCCGCCTCCTCGAAGACGAAGCCGCGCGCCGCGCCTACCTGACCGTCTAGCATCCCTCGCCCCCGAAGGGGGAGAGGGCAGGGTGAGGGGGCCAAAGGTGAGGGGATGAAGGTGAGGGGGGACGAAAGGAAAGCATGAAGACGCTCATCAAGAACATAGGCCTGATCGTGTCGGGCGATATCGCGCGTCCGCTCCTCGACGCCGACAGCATGGTCATCGTCGACGGGAAGATCGCCGCTGCCGGTCGCGGACTCGACGCCGATGCCGACACCATCATCGATGCCAAGGGCAGCGCGGTCATTCCCGGCCTCATCGACTCGCACTGCCATCCCGTGTTTGGCGATTTCACTCCCCGACAGCGGACCATGGACTTCATCGAATCGGGCCTCAACGGCGGTCTCACCACCATGATCTCTGCGGGTGAAGTCCATCTGCCCGGTCGGCCCAAGGACATCGTGGGGCTCAAAGCTCTCGCCGTGGTCGCGGCCAAGGCCTACGCGAACCTGCGGCCGGCCGGAGTGAAGGTGCACGGGGGCGCGCCCATTCTGGAGCTCGGCATGATCGAGGAGGACTTCGTCGAGATGGCGAAGCACGGGGTGAAGCTCGTGGGCGAGATCGGCCTCGGCTCGGTCAAGACGGGCAAGGACGCCGCGCCCCTGGTTCGCTGGGCCAAGAAGCACGGCATGACCGTGACCATCCACACGGGCGGGCCCTCCATCGCGGGATCGAATCCCATCAGCGCGGAGGTCGTCCTCGAGGCCGATCCTCACGTGGTCGGCCACATCAACGGCGGCACGACCTCCATGAGCGAGCGCGAGATCGACTCGCTGGTGGCCACCCAGATGGCGCTGGAGATCGTCCACTGCGGCAACGGCAAGACCGCGCTGCATACGCTCGAACG
>WNFU01005525.1_pt1 | contig 21707 bp, 12 predicted proteins | sample 5400121 | NCBI WGS metagenome assembly WNFU01 (sample SAMN13153360, study PRJNA577476) | soil metagenome | isolation source: 100 cm soil or saprolite under grassland replicate 1 | place: USA:California | collected 2016-06-15
TGGGTCGCCGGACCACCCAGCATCTCGCTGGAGGAGGTGATGGCGGCGCGGAAAATCTCGCTGCAGTAACGAAGCAGCATTTGCTAATGCTGGTCCGGATCCAGACCCTCGCCGAGTCCGTGTACCTGAGGACGGCCTGCTCCTCCATGTCCAAAGCAAGCGGCTGACCATCATCGCGGAGCTTCACCACGACGCCCTCATTCTAAGGAGTCCCCGCTCGACAACCTTCCCGGGCGAACGTGACCGACCTGCGCGGGTTCGTGCTGGTGAAGAAACGTTGCTGCGCGGGGACCCCTAACCACTTCGTGCAATACGGCTCCGGGAGCAGAGGCAATTTCTGAACCGACGCCACGAATGAAGAGCACAGGACGTTGACCCCACCCGCGAAGAGCGAAAGTGCAGTACCTGTCACCACACCTCCAAGCTTCGATTCCCTATGGCCAGCGGGCACGGACGTACTCGAGGGCGTCGGCAGTGTTAAGCAGGCGGGTGGAGTTGTTGAGCCGGACGTAGAGATCGGCTCCGGCCTTCGGGGTACGGACGAAGGTGGGCGTCTTCCCGGGTCGGACGTCGACTCGGCACACATCACCTTCCGGGAAGGTCTCGAACGAGATCGTGATATTTGCAACGGCAGGCTTGCCGATCGCATGCTCCAGAATCGTCGTCAGCAGGTTCTCGTAGCCATCGCGGTCCTTGCGGGCGGTCGTGGCATAGTCATGCTTCAGCCCCACGACCTGCCCTGCATCGTTGACGCCGATCAGCAAAGCGCCGCCATTGGCGTTCATGAACCCTGCGACCGTCTTGATGAAAGCGAGTTCAAGGGATGAAAGCGAGTTCAAGGTTCGGATCCCGTTGCCGGGTGTGAAGGCTCCAACGAGCTGAGGCCTTAAATTCCACCCGCCCGCTCTCGCCACCGACGAGCAGTTCGGCAGTGATCAATCGCTCCGGCCTCGGTTCTTCGCCAGCCGCACTCGGGGCGCCGTGGCTCTTGCCTCCAGCGAGTTGGACCGGGTCGATGCTCTCGGGCTGCTCGACCACGTCCACCCAGTACTCCCGGCCGGTGTCTCGTTCCACGTAGGAGAATGCCGTCTTGGAATAGTCATGAGGCGCGAGCTTCTTGAGCTGCTCCTTCACCCGGCGCCGCCCTTCAAGGGCGAACTCCAGGTACTCACGCAGCTCGACGTGCGACCACTCGCCGTGGGGATGAAGGATCTTCAGCAGGCCGGAGACGGTCTTACGAACGGCCCGCTCGTCCCGCGCCGAAAGGTGGGAGCCGAGAGCGTAGTCCTCGTCGATGGCTCGCGCGTAGCTCTGCTTGCGGAGCTGCCGGAGGGCCTCCGCGATGTAGTCGGACACGAACCCGTAGTGGTTTGTGAACAGCCGCCGCTCAAGCGTTGGAGCTTCCCAGCCAGGCAGGTAGAAGTGCAGCCGGTCCAGAAATGCGGGGTCGACCATTCCTGGGGGCAGGTCAGCGAAGAGGTGGGCGCTACGGACCAGCTCCTCGGTCGGCTTGCTGGTGTTGCCGATGAACACCGTGGACGCCTCGGCAGGGATCTCGTCCTTGCCGCGGGCGAACGAGCCTGACTCCATGTAGTCCTTGAGGATGTTCACGACGGCGGGGTCAGAGATCTGGAGGGCGGCTACCTCGTCGAACGCGACCACGTCCCAGGTGCCCAGCAACCCGACCCGGCCGGTGCCCATGTGCACGAACAACTGGGCGACGCTGATCTTGCCACCGGAGACCAAGATGGCGTTGGGGGATGTCTCCCGGTAGACGAAGCTCTTTCCGGTGCCCCAAGGACCCAGCTCGATAAGGTTGTAGTTGCGCTCGGCCATTGGGATGAGCCGAGTGACGGCCAGCAGCTTGCCGCGCAGGTCGTACTCGGCGGGCTCCAAGCCGAGTGAGCGGATCACCAGGTCGAGCCACTGGTCACGGTCGAAGCGCACCCGGCCGGCGGCGTACTCGTCCATCTCGAACGAGGCGACCTGGATCGGCTTGAGCGCACGGATATAGAAAGGCCGCTTGACCACCTCATCGTCGTCGGCGTTGTAGAGCAGGTCGATTTGGCACCAGACCCCGCCTCGGAGAAGACGGTCATAGCGGTAGACCAAGTCCTCGGGGATATGCACGAACTTGTGCCCCAGGCTGGCGAGGTGCGCCCAGTACTTATTCTCGCTGTCCACGAGACGGACATCGACCTTGTCCATTAGGCGGTGCTGCCCTTTCCGCTTGACCTCCGCCTTGGCTGCCTCGGCCTCGTCCGGTCGGATGAAGTTCTCCCGCAGCGTCTGCTCGACGACCTCCAGGCCGGTTGCGATGGTAGCCGGGTCATCCGAGGCGCAGTACTTCCCGAGCAGGAACTCCAGCACGTAGACAGGGACGTTGGCGCCTCCCTTGATCTGCCGTACGAGGTCCTTGCGGACGACTCGGCCGGCGAACACGTCGTTGGCCAGCCGGTCGAGCGGATCCATGAGCCCGGTGACAGGGATCTCGGTGTCGGTCATGAGAGGTCGTCCTCCACGATGATCTTCGCCGACACGATGGCCTCGGCCTTGCCCAACTGCACGCCCGTGCGAGCATCCAGCACCTCTACCTGGACGGTGGCGTCCTTGTCCAGGTTCGACGTCACCTGGAAGGTGAGCACCGGAGGCGTCCCATCACGGGTGAGATGGACGACCCCTGTCTCGAGGTCGTAGCCATCGCCGGACACGACCCTGGCCACCACCCCACGGCCCTTCGCGCCCTGCGCCACGACTCGGACGGTCACCTCGTTGGTGAACAGGTCACCACTGAAGGCGATGGTCGCGGCGAAAGCCCCGGTCGTGATTCGCCCGCCGGCCACGGCGACGCTCACCTGCACCGTCGAAGGACTCGGTGCTGGCTCGGTGTCGACGACCACGACGGGGACGAGGAGCTCTTGCGCCGAGAGGCCACCGTGAAAGAACTGCTTAGAGCCTCCCGCCCGGAAGACGGCGAGCCCACGCGGAACGATCAGGTCGAGGTCGCCGGGTGTCCCGGTGGCTGCCAGCGGAACCCGAAGCGTGCTCCCGCCACCCGTCCCACCTCGGCCGACCCACGCCCGCCGATGCAACTCGCCGCTGCCGCCGGTGGGTGGGTCGATCGCCCGGTCGGGGCCGAGGCCACGGGAGAGGGTGACGAAGCCGTGGTCGGCGGTGATGACGACGCGGCGGACGCCCGCCTGTCCGAGACGAGCGACGAGGTTGGTAAGGAGCTGGAGCACCGTCGAGAAGTACGACCAGGCGGCGTTGAGCATCCCGGCCTCGCCGGCCGCATCAAGCTCTTGGGAGCGGATCAGGACCAGACGGGCGTCCCTGATCGTCCTGCGTAGCTCGTTCTCGCCCTGAGCGGCGAGGAGGTCGAGGGTTCGGTCGAGAACGATACTGCCGTGGGCAGCCCGCAGGAGGGCAACCCGGTCGGTAGGGCTCGCCACCCTGGCACCCCCGACGGTCACCCGCAGAGACTCCCCGTCCAGTCCGAGGGCCAGCTTCGCGGCGGATCCGGGAAGCAGGTTCGCCATGCCGACAGACGTGACCGTCGGCGCCGCCGTCACCGCTGCGTGCAGCTCGACGTTGGGGGCAACCGCCCGGAGCTGCTCCGCCAGCTCGACTCCCAGTTCGTACCGTAGGGCGTCTACCCAGACGTAGGCGACCGGCCCGTCCAGGTCTCGGACCCAGGTGTCGTAGATCGCGCCCTGCCGGGCGAGGCTGCCGGGGTCGACTCCATCCGCTTCGATGGCCGTCGTGGACGCTTGCATGGCTTCATCGAGCCACCGGTCGTACGCGGCACGTGCGGTGGCGAACTCCGGCTCGAGGTCACCGTGGCTGGTGAGCTCGTTGCGGGCCACCTCGAAGCGGCGGTGGGCACGATCGACCTGCCATCCCTCGGCCACATACCACCGAAGCAAGGCCGCAGTGCTCGCTCCGGCAGGAACAGGGCAGCGGGCCGCCGACCCGCGCAGCTCGGCGGTGGCTGCGACCGCGCGCCACCGCCGGTCGAGCACGACCCAGTCGTCACCGGCCGGTCCCCCCGGTTGGACCCAGGGGCTGATGCGCAGCCGCTCGGCCGCCAACCTGGCTGCCTCGTCGGTAGTCCCCTCGGCAAGGAGACGGACCGCCTCCTGCTGCGCCAGCCTCTCGACCGCCACGGTCGCGAGGCACGAGCGCAACCCGAGGTTCCACGGCAGGTTCCGGGTGAGACCGAGCGCCTCATCCGCAGTGGCGGCCAGGGCACCGTAGCGGGCGCGGAGCTGGGGATCGAACCGGAACGCCTGGAGCAGCTCGGCGGTGCGTCGCCGCTGCTCGGCCGAGACAGCAGACCACGCGCTCGCCAACGTCTCAGGCAGCCCTCCGATAGCGGCGGCGATCTCCGTCAGCACCAGTTGTCGCATCACGGCCGCCCGCAGCTCGTCCCCTTCCCCAGCCGGCGTGCCACCGAACTGGTCGGCGAGCAACTCGGCCACAGCCGGCCAGGCATCGGCCTCGGCAATAGCCTCGTCACGCTCGCCGCTGAGGGCGCGCAGCGCCATGGTGCGGGCGTCGCTGGCGCCCAGCACGCTGATGAGGCGCACGTCTGCTTCGCCCTCTCCCGAGATGGCGGCCTCCGCTTCGACGAGAGTGCGGGCCCTAGCGGCGATCTCGGCGAGCCGTTGCTCGCTGAGCTGGCCCTTGAGCGCCTCCTTCACCAGCGTGCCAAGCCGCCGTTTGAACACTGGTCCTGCTGCCGCCCGGATCTCCTCCAACGGATCCTCGGCTGGCGCGGAAGCAGGAGCGTAGATCACCAGCCGAGGTGGCTCGTCGCCGGCCAGCAACCCCTCGACCTCGCGTCGCAGGGCGTACCAACTGCCATCGAAGGCGGCGAACATGGCACCGTCAGGACAGAGCGACGCTGCCACGTCCGCGTATTCCCGGGCGTCGTCCTGCCACATCACGAGACTTCGCTGGCTGACTCGTTTCGTCAGCTCGTCAGCGAGGTGGTGCCGAAGCGCGCTCATAGCCGGCCTGCCCATCTGGCTACGGTAGCCCAGGTGTACTCGCCCTCGCGCAGCTCGTCACGCGCCTTTCTGGCATCTGGCCATGCTGGGAACAGGTCAGCCAGCGGGGCAGCACACAGGACGATCCCGTCGTCCAGGTCGGGCTTCCAACCCAGCCCTGCGATCCGCCCAGCCTCGGCACGGAAGCGGCGCAGCTCCTCCGCCAGTCTCGCCTCGGCGTCAAGCTCGGCAACCACGGCGCGGACGCTGCGCCCAGCACCGCCTGCTTCCTGCTCCCGGTGCAGGCGAGCGATCGCCTCCCCTGCCAGCCGCTCCCGGCGGGCCGCCTGGCCGGCGACAGCGAACAACATCTCCCGCGACAACGCCGGGGCATATGCCCACACCCCCCAATTCCTTGAAAGGACCGATAGGTACCAGTAGATGGGGGCCTTCCGGCGGCTCTTGGTATAGCGGCTCAGGTGAGCCCTGAAGAAGTCCCGGCGGAAATGGTCGCGGATCGACTTTCGTCCAAGAATCTCCAGCAGCTCCGCCATGATCCCCTCTGCATCGTCGAACAACGCCTCCGCCGCCCGTAGCACAGCCGCCTCGACGTCCCACGCCTGACCCGGCTCATCTACCAGCACCCGCCCCGGCGGTAACGCCAACGGATATCCCTCCGGAGCCTCATCCACCGGGAACCCGTCCGACCCTACCAGCATCCCAGGCGAGCACAAGGGCACTGGATCAAATAGGTCTGGCTGCGGCGGTGCCAACGATGGATCGCGCCCAACCCGTACGTCCCAGTGGCCGAATGCAATTCCCATTAGGTATGAGATCATCGACTCGGCCATCAGACGAGACTCATCGGAAGCTCTACTCCCAAGGCGCCTACGGGCGTCAAGGATGACCTTGGGATGCGTCCCATACGCGTGAGCAATCATTTCGAGGCGTCGATCAGCAACATAAGTCTTTGTCGCCGTGATGCGCTCTGCTCCGACGTCTGCAATCAGACGATCGACCAGGGTATCCATATCCAAGGAGAGAAGGTCAGTAAGCAGATCGTCGGGCAGTTGCCTAGCTGGGTAAGAGCTGACATGCCTCCCGACTTCGCTTTCAAGGAAATCCTCAGCTTCACGGTCCAAGATCGCCTTTGTGACTACGGCGTCAATCTCACCGGATCTCTCAATAATGGTGAGCAACCGACGGTCATGCTCATTACGGGCCTTGACGGCAGCGTCACGGATGGACATCCCGCCAAATAGTTGTGGCGTAACGAAACGTCGGGCGGTCTCATCCGTTCGATCCTCTTCCGCACGTGAATCGGCGGTGACCTCCGCGGCTGCCCTGATCGCCGGCGCGTGCTCTACCAGAAGCGAGCCGGGCCAAGGGAGCCGCTGGATATGCCCCACCTCATAGGACTTCGAGGCAGTTCCCGAGGTAGTTTCGTCCGCCGCGGCGAGGAGGGCAGAGAGGACGAGTCCTGCTGCTCGACTGTTGAGCCAAGCCGCTAGCAGCATCGGCTGCAGTGACGTTGGGATGACTGCGGGGCCTTTATGACCAAATACACATCCTGCCGGCAAGATCCGAGGGCTGAATCCACTGGCGGTCCGCAGTGGCCAGGTGAGGCCACGCCGGAAGTAGTATTGAGGATTTCGGATTACCGAACCTGGGAACTGCCTGAGGAGTTTCCCTTCCCGCTCGTAGTCCACGACGAGGTGGATGTCAGCCCAGTAGGGGGAATACTCACCGCCCTTGGCAAAAGGGCACCAGCGTTTGCCTTTCATGGTCTCGACAGCACTACGCGCGATGCGCCGTGGATCGACTTCCCAGAACCCCCGCACGAATCGAAAGTCGTCTCCGGTCGCCAGTCCCTGGCGAGCCTCGGCGCCGCTGCCCTCGAGCGGCGGCAGATCACTGAACAAGCGGCGGATCGAGGGGCCGATCCAGTAGGCGACGGGGGCTCCCGGAATGGCGTCGAACTCGGCAAGAGGTACCTGGAATACACGGCGATCGGGATTGCCGGCTCGACTAGCGGTAATGGCACCGATCAGTCCGCCTGGCCGGTCGGTGTCCTTGAGAAGACGAACGAAGGTGGCGATGTGGCCTGTCGGGGGCTGACCCGGACCGATGACATAGGTGGCCGCCTCCACCAACGCCTGCTCCATCACGCCGAAGCCGAGGTCGGCGAGGGCGGTGAGACGGTTACCGAGCAACACTTCTCTGCGCCATGCCTCAAATGTACGCAGGAACATCCCGACACGAGAAGTAATGGCACCGAGATAGCCATCCGGCTTACAGAATCCGAGCCCTCGACCGACAAAAGCCGCTAGAAGGTTGGAGTCCTTGGTAGGAATCCAAGGGTAAGCGGCCTTGAGATAGGGTTTCGTTTCTGGCACCGGCTCGCCGAATGGAGGATTCATGAGGACGACGTCGTAGCGGTTGCGGCAGGCGTCGACGAAGCGCAGGGCGTCATCGGCCTCGGCGGCGAAGAGGCGCTCGGCGACTGTAGAGGCGGCGTCGTGGGCGAGCTGCCGGAGGGTCATGCGGAGGTTTGCCTCCTCTCGAGCGAATGCCTCGTCTGCGAGGGGCAATGAGCCCGCCTGGGATGGTCCACTGAAGGCAGAGTGACGGATCTCGTGCTCAAGAGCCTCCTCGACCTTGAGAAGCGTGCCGAGCACAGGGGCATCGGCGAGTATGTCGCTGACAGCCTCGACGAGGCGGCGCTCTCCACTCGTGAGATCGACGGCGTCGGGCAGGGCCCCGGCGACACGAGGGAGGGCTCGAGCGGTGATGATGTTTGGCCGGGGGAGGGGCAGGTCACGGCAGTGCCGACGGGCGCGGAGGACGATCGCCGCTGAGGCAACCTGGACGCAACGGGGATCAATATCTACCCCCCACAGAGAGGCGACGATGCGCGGGGCGGCCCCGGCAGGGCCAACGCCTCGCTCACCCCAGGCTTTCTCCAGCAGGTCATAGCAGCCGAGCAGGAAGTGGCCGGACCCACAAGCGGGATCGAGGACGCAGACCTCGGCGAGATCGAGAGGAGGTCCCGGTTCGCTGGGCGGGTCGACAAGAACAGGTAGATCCGCAAGGAGTGGGGTGGTGGGGTCGGCCTCGACAAGCCGGCGACCGAGGGTGTTCTGGACGAGGAAGTCAACGACGTATCGCGGGGTAAAGAACTGGTTCCGCACCGCCAGCTCCCGGGAGCTTCGGGGAGCGGGAGATTCCTCTCGCATGCGTCGCCGCTCGTCAGGGGTGTTGAAGAACTGGTAGACCCATCCGAGGGTGTCCGGCGCGAGCCAGATCCCTGCGGTCGCCTCGTCAGCGAGGGCCTCAACCAACTTTTCGAGCGCGCTCGGGCTGGGCCCGAGAGCAAGTAGCGGGTTGCGCGGGTCGAAGAGCGCCGGTGCGTCAGCGGCTAGCTCGTCACCACAGAGCCGCAGGTAGGACCAGTAATCGCCGGCGAGGAGCGGGGCGACCTCCTGCACCTGCTTGAAACCCGCGGACTGGCGGCCGTGCGCCAGCGACTCTGGGAGGAGACCGATCGCCTCGGCGATGCGGATGGCGACGAGCCGGTTGAGATGGGTGAACGCGGCCTCCCGCAGGAAGCGAGCGGCCGCCCCGGCCGGTGTCTCCCCGAGCGCACGGAGGTGCTTGACCACCTCGACCATTTCTCGGCGGTCGGCGGCGGCCGTGGCGTCCAGGTGGAGGTTGTCCTCGTCCTCGATGGTGCCGTCGATCTGAATTCCGAAGCGCCCCTCCGCCTGGCTGGCCAAGTCATCTTCGAGGGTCGTGCGGCCCCGGACGACGAGCCGTTCCAGGGCATCCCGCTGTGCGGTATCGAGGCCGTCCGTGATGGTCACTGGAGGCGCACCTGCTTGCCCTCCGCAAGCGCGGCGAGCACCATCTCACGGATGCGACCAAGCACGATCTCCAGCTCCTCCTCAGAGGTGATGGCCTCGGCTGCCAGATCGGTGACTGCGATTCGGGCCAGGTTACCGGCCGCCTCGATCTCTTCCAGGACCCTCACCGCCTCGGCGGCTCTGGTATCCAGCAGTGCAGCCCTGGTCTGCAGGTCGGCTAGCGAGACAGAGGTGAAATCGTCGGGCGGAGCCAGCGCTTCGAGGGGTCGCATCACCTCCGCCAGCTTCCCCTCGTCAATCCCTGCGAAGCGCTCTCGCGCCGATCGGCGGAAGTCGGCAAGGCGCTCTCCCACTTCCGTCGCGACCGCGTCCGCGGCGGCCTGGCGAGCGTCGGCAACGGCTTGGGTGATGGCGGCGATACGGCCTCGGTGGGTGACGAGATCGCCGGCGGTGAGCAGGTCGCGAAGCTCCGCCAGCTCAACGGCCACGGTTTCCGGGAGGGCAGCCGCTCCCGCCTGCACCTCACCCCTGGCTCTCCGGATCAGATCGATGTCGTCATCGAGGCTCTCTGCAAGCCTGCGCATGGCGTCGCGGCCGGCGACCAGATCCGCCCAGGTCTGCGCGGCGGTAGTAACGACTTCGCCATCACTGCTATCGCGGAGGGGTCCCACGATGCTCTGGGTACGAAGCACATACTCCGGAATGGGTGCGTCTGCCCCGCGGAGCGTCGCGACGATCTTTGCGCAGCTCTCGGCATCTGGTGCGAAGAAGGTACGCAGCGAGGCGGCCAGGCCCGCCAGGTCATGTGGCTCTTTTGTGCCGGTCAAGGTGGAGAGTCGCTCAGCCACGTCGACTCGCATGGTGATGTCCGGCCCCTCGTGGGCCGGCGGTTTGAACGAGGCGGAGCGAAAGTCGGGGATGCGCTCGAACACCCGGATGAGCCGGGCGTCAGAAGGGTTGGCGATGCGGGCCCCCTGGTGGGTGACTTCAAGCAGCCCCGCCCGCATGGCGGCGGCGGTAAGCGCTCGGACCACGTCGAGCGGAGCACCCCGTGGAGGACTACCCAACTCCCGCTCGAGGAGGGCGCCAGTAACGAGACGCCCGTAGTTATCCGCCTGGTCACGGACGGTCTGGACGAGGTCGGCGAGCGGCCCGGTGTCGGTGACGAACTCGTGCCCCTTATGGGTGAGGCGAACCAGGCCAATGCCGCGATCGCTGAGGGCGTCGGGCAGTCCGTCGAGGTCACCTCGGAGCACAGTGAGGACGTCGTTCTTGCTCAGGTTCACGGCGAACTCATCCAGACGGCCGTAAATCTCGAGGAGGCGCTCCTCGACCACCCGCTTGGCCGCCGCCGCGAGCGCGCCGGAGGGGGCGTCCTCGACTCGGCCCCGGAACACGACCTGACCGGCGGTGAGGTCACGGGCGAGCCGCTCAAGGATCTGGCGCTCGGCCCTGGCCTGCCGTTGCCGCTCCTCACCGAGCAGCGCGATCTCGGCGGGGGTCTTCGAGGGGGTGTCCTTGATGCGGATCATCTCGTCGCTGCGGTGCCACTCGACGATCGCCTGGTAGGTAGAGTCCGAAAGCGTGTACACCCAGGTGATCCGGTCACGGGACCCCTGCTCCCGCGACTGGGCTCGCAGCAACTCCCGACGGCCGGCGTCGGCTTCCTTGATGTGGAGCGCCACCTCACCATCGGCGAGCTTCTCGTCCTCGACCGTCAGCTCCACCCGGAAGGTGCGGCCCCGCGTGACGCTGAGACCGGTGAGCGCCTGACGGAGGATCGTCCTGCGGATGAACTTGTCCCTGGCAGGGCTTGGCTCCTTGCCGCGGCGGGTCTTCTCCCAGTCCTTCTGCTCCGGCGACTGGATCTGGTAACCGTGGTCCCCAAGGCGGAGCCGGTCGTCGACAACCAGCCGGTCAAGGGCCTCCTTGACCGGCTCTCGGCGGCTCTCCGCAGCGATCGACGGGTGCAGCAGCACCGCCAGGTTCGCATCGGTGAGCGGCAAGGCGGGCACGTCGGCGGTCAGAGCGACAGCACGCATAACCTGAGTGTCGATGCTGGCCTGCCCGTACCTCTCGGCTACCTGCGAGATCTCGCCTTGCCATGCGGTGGGGATGACCGCCTCCAGCAGCGCAGCCGCTCTATCAACGGTGACGACGGCGCCCACCTCTTGACCGCCGAGGCCAACCTGCGGATCGACAACCAGTTGCTGCGCCAGCTTGATGATCGTGCGGTTCGAGCCGCCCATGCTCAGCAGGCCGGCCCCCTGAGCCCGACGAGTCGATACCGCATCGATGAGGAGCTGGACCTGGTAGGGCACCAGCGGATAGAGGCGGACGAATTCGTCCTCGGCCAGGTCGACCGCGCGGGCGGGTGAGTCGAGGCGAACATGGGCGGCGAGCTTGTTGCGGTACGCGGCGAGGGCCGCCCGGACCGCCTGCCTTCCCGCTTCGGTCTTGTCGAGCACGCGGCGGCTGGTGACCTCGTGGATATCGCTGGGGAGCAGGTCCACCCGCAAGGGGAATCGATCCTGGACCCGGGCCAGCTCGACCTGCCTGCTCTCGAGGCTGTCGACGACGTCGTCGAGCTTCTCCTGGGAGGTGACGACCAGCCACAGCGGCCCCCGCTTCTTCTGGCATGCCTCGGCCAGTCCCTGTAGGTCGAGCATCCGGTGGATGCTGCGTGCCACGTACTGGCCGACCTCGTCGACCACGAACACCAGCCGGCGAGCGCCGCCACCACGGCGGCGGAGCAGTTCGAGGGCACGGTCGGCGAACCAGTTGTGGTTGGCCTCGGGCTCGGTGGCCGACTTGGCCCACGAGTCAGCCTGTGGGTAGGTATTGGGGCGGAGAAGGTGCAGCGCATGACTCGCCTCGTTGCGAGCCAGGCCCACGTTGCGGCGTGCCGTCCAGTGCTTGCCGCCGGTGACCTCGGCGAAAGCAGCCTCGAACGCCGACAGGTCGCCGTCGCCCTCCAGCACGAACTCCAGCTCGGCCAAGAGCGCGTTGCGGGAGTAGCCGAGCCGGTCAAGGAGGGTCCGGTACACGGGTAGGACTACGCTCTCCCCCTCTCGGAGGACATCCCGTCCGGTCGACAGGTCAAGGAACACAGCGATGGCAGGAGCCTGTGCATGCGCGGTGTTGAGGAGCGCCTCGAGCTTCTTCGAGCCGATCCGCTCGTTCAGACGTGCAGCCGCGGGCCGCCCCCCAATCATCGGGTTGCTCAGGGCGTACCCAAGCATCTTCGCGAAGCTGCTCTTACCGCTCCCAAAGAACCCGCTCACCCATATGGTGGTGCTCTCGCTTGGGTTGCGGATCGTGTCCTGGTAGACGTCGGCAAGCTCCTCGAATCGCTCCCGGATACGATCGGTTGCGACGTATTCATCAATCTCACCGGCGACGATCGCCTCGTCGCTGAGGTCGACCTTGATCACTTCTTCGATCGTGCGGGCGATGTCGCGGCGGAACAGCTCGGCGATCTTCACGCTCGGTCTCCTCGGGGGACGATGAGGGCGCGGTAGCCGTAGGTCGGCTCGCAGCGGTCCATGAACCTGAGACCGAAGTCACCGACCACGCGCCCGGGGTACAGCAGTGTCACTGGCCTTCGGATACGGCCTCGGAGGTCATCGAGCAAGGTTGAGGTGCGGTAGGCGGGGTATAGGGCGCCAGCCCGATACAAGAACAGCGCTGTGCGATCATCCTCCACCTCGTTCAGCGCGGCCTCGACACGGTCGGGCAGCGTCGGCGGCTCACGGAGGATCTCCCCGACCGAGCGGTGCACCTCGGCGAGCGCAGCGTTGTCGCCAGCGGCCCGCTCGGCCTCCACAAGCTGGTCGATCCAGCCCTCACCCTCCAGCGACTCCCAGAACAACTGCGCCAGCGAGATCGCCGCGCAGCGGACTCGCTGGGCAGGGGCCTGCAACCAGAGCTGCAGCTCCCGGAGATCCTGTCGTACTGCCCATTCCTCCGACGGTGGGTACACGTACAGGAGGTAGGGTGGTTCCCCACCACGGTCGAAGAAGTCGACGATCCGCTCGCCGATCTTCCGGAGGTCGTTACGCAGCGGCACGAGTCACCTCCTCTAGTGAGCCGCTCAGCCAATCGATCCGCACGGCACTGCCCGCGGCCGAGTAGCGGAGGATGCCGTGGCGATCGGCCTCGGCGAACAACTGCGTCACCCGGCCGCGGTCCAGGAGCCAGCGCCGCCATACCGGGCCTGTGAGCAGCGCCCGTGACGAGGCACCCTGCTCGTGGAGGCGGAAGGCGACGTACGCGAACCCTGCCAGTGTCAGATGGGGGCGGTTGAACTCCTTGCGTATCGCGCCCCGAAGCACCCCGAAATCTCGTAGCGCGGCCAGCAGCCCTCGCGCGACCCTGGTGCGAATCGTGTCGCTCCATGGGGGTGTCTGCCGACGCGCGGCCAGGGCGGCGAGCCACTCCGTCACCTGTTCGATGCGGACAACCACTCGGCCCTGCTCAAACCAATCGAACAAGGGTCCTTCAACGAAGGCGGCAAGCAGCGCGTCATCGCGGGACGCTTCGAAGTAGCAGGCATCGGCGAACGCACGCGGGGTCGAGAGAAGGCTGGACAGCGCAGCGATGACCTGCGGCCCAGGCTCCACGTAGCGGGGCCGGAGAACCCGGAGGAGGATGTCGTCTGCTCGGCTGCGGGATGTCTTGCCCAGGAGGTTCTGTTCCGAGATCCGCTCAAGGTTCTTCTCCGGCGGCTGTGTCTGGTCCCACACCTCGACCAGCCGGCGGGCGTCGTCGAGCAGCGCCCCGCCCTTCTGGATGTTGCTTGTATAGAGAGCGGTCACGGCACTTGGTCGAAGTACGGGGGGCGCAGTGGAGCACCCTGGTCGAGATAGGCGGCAGCGAGCAGCATCGCGATTGTCGTTAAGACGCTGGAATCGGCCATCTCGGCCGTAGTGAGCGCTCCCAGGAGCAGGCCAGCGCCAATGGGCTCTGCGGCGCTCACGTCCGCTCCGGCTGTCCAGCCCCGAAGGCCGGCAATCGCACTCGCCTGATCCCACCTCTCGAGAACATCGAGCAGTGCATCTTCCCGGGCGGTCTTCTGCTCGGCGAGCCATCCCAGCGCCCAGCGCCGAAACGGCAGGTGATCGGAGAATAGGTGGAGGGCGGACGGACGGCCAAGAAGCTCGTCATGCAGCCGCCCAGCAGCGGCGATGTCGAGCTCGAGTGCGGCGGGCCGCCAAGTCCTTCTGAGCGCGCCGGACAGCACGTAGCTGCCAGTGCGGTCCAGCCCATGGCTACGCCACCATCCTCGCAGGTCAGCCTCCCCCAGTCTGGCGACCCCCAGCACGAGGCGAATCACAACGAGAGTGTCCGTGGTCGATGCCATCATCGAAACCATCTCCCGTCCCCAACCCTCAGGACGCCCTCAACCTGACGGCTTGTGTGTTGTTGCATTAGCACCCCTGTTCTATCAACACCCCTCGCTCGCCAGTCGAGCTTAGGACAGCATCTGACCAGCGAGATGGTTCGGTGCCGTCAGACCTCTGACGACGAACCCGGGTTCGACTCCCTTCCGAGGAGCTTCTTGAGGCCGTGATTGTAGATGCCGCGCTTCTCGCGGTTGCGCCCTTCTATACGACACGCTGAAGTAACCTTATCGGTAGAGCTTCGCATAACTAACATAATTGAATGACTTCGACCGGGATGCTCTCAAATAGATGGCGCCGAATCATGCATGCAGAGGCTGGAGGGGCGGTAGGGAGCAGTACGAGCATTCGGGTGCGTCTCGCCAAGTGGGCGGCTTGGAGGCCGACCACCTGCCGGATCGGCTCGTCCCCGTCGCCCCCTCAGGCTGACGAGGCGGGGCGCCCGTCTTGAAGGTACGCGACCCGCCCGGTGCACAGCGCCTCGAACGCCGCGCATCCGCCGCCACACATACGGCCGGAGCAGACCCGACGCCTCGTCCTCGATGCAGAACCGGAAGACTGCCAGCTCGCCGTCGAGCAGCCCGCAGCGCGGCGATGCGCATCGTCGAGAGCACGCCGCCGTCGAAGACGAACACGAGCGCCAAGACCGCGCCGATCGTCGGCACGGCGGTGGTGAGGCCAAGCGAGATAGGCAGCTCTTCTCCGCAGAGCCGCGGGTTTGCAGCGTCAGCTCATCGTGGAAGCCACGTTCGAAGCCTCCATGAGCCCCGAACGGCGCTCGGCAAGCCCTCGTCGTGACAGTCACAGCTACATGTAGAAGCGGTAGTCGGCTTGGGGCTGAACGTCGGTCGGGAGCTCGGCCAGGATCTCCCCGACCCGGTCGGCGAAGGCGAGCGTCATCGGCTCGTCGCAGGAGAAGTCGGTCGTGTTCCAGTTGAGCTTGCTCAACCCGAGGATCTCGGCCAGCAGCACCTCGGCCGGGGTGTCGCCATGGTGTTCGAGCAACTCGAGCGGTTGCGGGGCGCGCGGGCCGGGATAGGTTCGCAGGAACGGCACGTACCCCTTGGTGTAGATGAGGTAGTCGTCGTCGGCAAACCTCACCCATGTGCCCCGCAGCGGTGGGTAGTTGCCATGGCGCAAGAGTTGCAGTCCACGCTTGCCGAATGCCACCAGGTCGACCTCGGGGATGTCCTGCAGGGCCTGGCCGAAGCCTTGCAGCTCCTCATCCCAGTATCGCGAAGACTTGTGGACCACCACCCGGAGTGGGGGCCGTTTGGACTGGCGCTGGTAGACCGCCAGTACGTCGACCAGCAGCCGCCGGGCCTGCTCGGCGGTTAGATGGGGTGAGCGGCCGGGCTGGTCCCACTCGAGCGGCTGGCCCCGAAGCACCAAGCCGTCGCTGCGGTGGGAGAAGATCTGGGCCAGGCTGGTGCGCATATGGTCGGCGGCGCCGTGCTCGCGGTAGAACTCGATGCCGACATAGCAGGTGTCGGGTTGCAGGTCCGCCAGTCGCCACGGCTGGCCGCCGGCCTTGTAGTACAGGCCGATGCAGAAGTTCCACGCTCGGGTCGCGGGGTCTTGGACCCGTCGCCGTCCGATGCCAGTCCCGGGCCGCAGCGTCGTCTCCTGCACGATCTGGATCGGGATCCCGAAGGTCATCGTCTCGGCCTTGAGCGCCCGCCGGAGGTTGCGGTGCCCTGGCGCGTCGTCCTGGTCCTCATCCCCAAGCGAGAGATCAAATAAGGTCTGCTGCCCGGCCTCGACCCGTGCATGGTGTGCCTTCTCCCCTGGGGTGAGCCGGAGGCGCCGCACGCCCCCTTGCGGGGTCTGCTCGACCGTGCACAGCTCGATGACCTCCTTGGGGATGACGCACACGATGATGTCGGGTCGGGGCTGGCGCTCGCTCAGGTTGCGCACGCCGTCACGGTACAGCGCCATCACCGCGGTGAGGCGCTGGTAGTAGTCGCCAGAACTGAGGGCGAGCCGAAGGGCCTGGTCGGCGATGACCTCCTCCCACGCCTGGCTGGTCACTAGCTCGCATCGCAGGACACCTTGCGCGGCCATGCCAGGAAAGGGCGGGTACAGGAACGGCTGCGACCCGTCGTTGGTGCGTCTTGGTCGGCGAGGCTGTAGGGGCCGTAGAGCGCAAGGCCGGTTTTCGGGTCGATGTGCCGGTGGCCGCCCCCGAACACAAGGTGCGGCTCGGGCAGGACCCCGCAGGTGAGCCGGGGCCGCTCAGGGATGATGCGCCGGGAGTCGGCGGGTTGCCTAGAGGCCACTTTCCGCCTCCGTGTCACCCTGGAAGTCGTCCCTGTCCTCGTCTTCGACCAGCGCGAACTCGCCCAGCTCCCACTCTTCATCGGGATCCGGGGCGTCTTCGAGCTGCGCGACAAGGTTCACCTGGTCCTCGGCGATGCCACGGTCGAGGAGGATTTCTAGCGGCGCGGGGTCGACGACGAGGGCTTGGTCGCCGGCGCGAATCCGGATGGGGGTCTTGCCGCCGCCCAGGACGTGCGCCCAGAAGTGCGCGTGGTACAGCAGGTGCAGGTTGCGCTCCCGGCCAAGCCAGCGGGTCGCCCACGGTCCGACCGCGCTGCCGCGCAGGATGGACTCCACCGTGCCGTCGCGGGAGAACACGATCGTCGGGTGGATCTGGACGAAGAAGGTGCCGCCAAGGCACATAACCGGCAGTCGGACGGCGCTGTGGCGCCAGCGGAACACGTTGCCGTCCTCGTCCAACAGCGGCGCGGTCACCGTGCGCGGCTTGGCCCCTCGCCGCCACCGGACCTGCCATGGGCTATCGTCTGGACCGGGCGGGAAGAAGTGGCGGCGGCGTTCATGGTCGTACACCATGCCCTGGGCGAACAGGTGCCGCTGGACCGCCATGTTCAGCAGGGTGGTCAACACGCGGCGCCGATCCGGATCGTCGACCCAGGTGGTGACGTCGGTCGCTCGCCCGCGCCGTGTGCCGGTCACTGGCCGCAAGGAGTGGCCCGGCCGGTCCAGGCGATGGAAGGTGACCAGCTCATCCCCCAGGCGCAGGAACGCAGGAGTAAAGGGCTTGAGCTGCTTGCGTTCCTGCTCCTCGCGGATGAGCTGGCGGAGCCGCTCCTTGGTGGGGTAGGTGCGGTTGGCGCCATGGCCACGCGCCAGCGTGCGGGCGATCGGGGCCGTCCAGACCCGGCGGGGCAGCTCCACGACCGGCAGCAGGTTGCCGAGCAGGTGCTCTTCGACCGGGTCGGGCGCTCCCGCTTCAAGCGCTCGTTCCGCCGCGAGCGTCTCGGCGGAGACTCGCCCGTCCGGCCGGACGAGCTGCCCTCGAAACCGATGGGCGCGGCTGGTCTCGCCGCGCAGGAAGCGGACGAGCTGTTGATAGCCCGCCTCGTAGGCCGCACCCCGAAGGTCGATCAAATACAGGTGGCGCAGCAGGGGCGGCAGATCCGGGCAGGACTCCAAGAGCAGCGGCACCACCCTGCTGGAGCGTCCGGCGGGATCGTCGAACAAGGCGGCCTGCCACTCGGCGTCGGTCCAGCCTGATGGGCTCTGCAGGTAGTCGGGGGTGAGCAGCAGCCCAACGTGCTGGGCCGTCGCGAGGCCGGCGTTGACACGTCCCACGATGCTCTGACCGGGCTCGATGTCGAGCAGGTCGAGCCACACGCGCAACGGGCGCCCGTCGGCGTGCTGCTTGCGCTCCAGTCGCTCAGCCAGCCTGAGTGCCTCGTCGTTGTTGGTGCTGCGGTGGGACAGGAAGAGATCCGCCGGTTGGTCGTCCTCGTAGGCCTTGTCCAGCGTGCGCACCGGGATTGCCCGCCCCTTCCCTCAACGACATGAGGGCTCAGCTCGATCTGCCTGGTAAGGGTACGCGCAGGCGAGGACAAAATCACAAGCATGTAGTTTGGCGTCTACCTGCAGCGCAGCGTCCGCTGCAAGGCGGCCAGGCGCCGGCGAGCTGGTCGACGGTGATGATCCCGGAGCTCATGGCCGCTCCTTCCCTTCGCTGCTCGCGAGGCGCCTCATGGCGACGTGCGAAGTGCTCGCTGCGCCGAGCACCTCGCTGGCCACAGCCGGAGCGTCCAGGAGCACGACCTGCGCGCCCGCCATCGGGGGGTCGTGTCCGTGCCCAGGGCGATCCACCACGCCGCAGCCGGCAGCCAGCAGGCGACGCACCCGCGTCCGTCCGGCGGCGCGCTGCTCTTCGGCGTGATAGCCGCCGCTGACCACCACCAGCAGCCGGGCGCCATCGCCGACCTGTGACACCCCAAAGCGCCCCGTCCAGGACGTCCAGCGCCTCGCAGAACAGCTCGGTGCCGTCGCCTGCGTGGAACTGGCGCACGCGGGTGGGGACCTCGCCGGGGCGGGTGCCCGCGCACGGCCTCCTGTGCTGCGGGTCAGATGAGCCGAGGGCAGTAGTGGGTCAGGAGCACGCGGACGAGTTGCTCGCCACGGAGCGCGAGCGCGTCGAGGTCGGCCTGGTCCATTGCCCGGAAGTTCGTCGGGTAGCTGGCGACGCGCTCGCAGGGCACGAGGTCTGCGAGCGGCACCGGGAGGCGGTGGTCGGCCATGCCCAGGTAGGCGAGCACGAAGCCGTCGAGCTGTCCCGCCTGGGCGGCCTGGTGGAGCCGGGCGCGACTGCCGTCTTGGGCGCGGCGGTGAGTCACCTCCAAGCTGCGTGCCACGCGGCGCGACCAGAAGTGCGGCATCGCCGGGGCCAGCGGACCACGGCCAGCGTCGCAGGCCATGATGTGGCGCACGTCGTACACGTGCGAGGTGTGCGCAGGCGAGCGGCCGGGCTCAAGCGGGGTGAGGGCGAGGTTGTCGTACACGCCGCCGTCGGTGAGCAAGACCGGGTGCTGCTGCTCGCGGCCGGTGGCGTCGCGGAAGGTGAAGGTGCGCTCCAGGGCGGGCAGCAGCAGGGGGAAGGCGGCGGACGCGGCGACGGCGGTGGCCACGTCGACCGGGTCGGTGATGACGCCGTAGCGCGAGCAGGCGCTGCGGGCGCTGCCGAATCGGACCGCGTTGCCGGTCCGCAGGTCGCAGGCGGTCAGCACGACCTGCAGGCCCGGATGGGTGACGGCGTCGAGGCGTCGGGCGCCGAACACGCGGTCGATGAGGATGGCAGCGAGCGCGTCGGTGCGGGTCGCGCGGCGCAGCCGGGGCGGCTTGGAGCTTGCCGACGTGGGCCTGCGGCGTGGCGGGGCAGCGTGGCGGACGCCGGCCGCGAGCGCGCTCGCGGCGCTGGCCAGGTTGCGGGCGGCCGCGCCGGGCCGCAGCGCGCGGCGGATCAGGTCGCCCTGCAGACCGCGGCGCAGCAGGGCGACGGTCAGCTCGTCGAAGGCGGCGAAGTCGGCCGGGCCGTATGCCCATAGGGCGGCGAGCAGCGCGCCGCCTGAGATGCCGGAGACGACCTGGACGCGGTCCAGCAGGTCGCGGTCGTGCAGGGCTCGCAGGCAGCCGAGGTGGAACGCGGCGGCGCGGAACCCGCCGCCCGAGAGGGCCAGCCCGATGTCGCGCGGCCAGGTGGCGGCATCGGCGGTCGAGGACGTTGCCGGGCCGGCGGGCGCTAGGGCGCCGACCGCGCAGCGGTCGGCGTGGGGATCGCCGAGGTTGGTGATGGCGCTCAGGTCTGGGCCGACCGGCGCGCCGCCGGGTTCCGCGGGTGTGGGGGCGGTCACGGGTCGGCCTCCTGCCCCACCAGCCTCGTGCCGGACGGCCCTGTGGGCGGGTCGGGACGCGGGTCGACAGGTGCCGGGGTGCGCTCACCGGGAAGTAGGACGTCGCGTGGTCGGGCTCGCCGGACCCGATCGCGCAGCCGGCGCAGGAGCCGATGTCGGGCACGTTCACGCTGGCTGGCCGGTGCCTGCGGTTGGCCCGGTGTGTACCCACCGGGCCACCAGTCGCCGATGGACGCTGGAGCGGCGCGCGGGTGCGCCGGCCCGACCTCGAGGGGCCGTCCGCCTGGAAGCAGTCGCACAAACACGTCGGGTTCTCCGCGGCCATGTAGCCACGCCGACCACCGAGACCGCAGGCCGCCCAGGATCAGCAGCAGCGCGCGGCGCGGCGCCCGCCACGCTGGGACGAGCAGCTCTGCCATGCCCTGCTGGTCGGTGGGGCTGGGAGCGGCGACGCCGTTGGGGTGGCTGTGCCACATGCCGACAAACCGGACGGCGCCCGCTGTGGCCTGGTCGTGATGGTCGATCAACTCCTCGACGCCGGCGAGGCCGTGCTCGAAGTGGCGGCTGGACAGCCGGCTGTCGGGCGGCGGGCCGGACGCGACCGTCACCCACACGACCCGGCAGGCGTCATCGATCTGGCCGAACAGCAGGCCGCCGGTCTCCACCTCCCGGCCCCGTAGCCGGGCGCCGCGCCGACACTCGGCCCGCATCTCTGCCGGCGCCGCCGCCGACAGCCGGACTTCGTAGCCGCTGGCCGGGTCGCGCGCCACGAGGTCGTTCGGCCAGCCCAGCCGCGTTGGTGGCAGCGCCGGGAGGTCAAGGCGGGCGCCGAGCCGCACGACGTACGCCGACATCGGGTCGACCCGGCGGCCGGCATGGTGCGCGGCGAGGATGGCGAGCGTGCCGGCGAGCAGGTGCGCGGCGAGCGCGCCCACCTCCGCCGCGGAGCCGGTGAAGGTCGGCTCCGAGCAGCCCGGCTCGGGCTGGAACAGCTCGGTCCGGGGCGGGTGGGGAAACAGGTCGTCGGCGACGTCGTCGAGCCGGCCGGTGGGGTCGGTGCGCGCCGTGATCCCGAGCCGGCGCAGGATGTCGGCGCCCGCGCCGGTCGCGCTCGGCAGGGCGAGGGCGGCGACCCCGCGCTGCGCGTCATGGCCGACCAGGACGGTGACGGTCGGCGGCCAGGCGCCGCGGGCCGCCTGCCGGCAGTGCTCAAGCCGCGCGGTGACGGTCGCGTTGGCGGTCGCGTCGACGATCAGGTCGGCCGGCGGCGCGCCAGCGCCGTCGCGCAGCACGCCGTCGAGGGCGTCCTGGACCCGCGGGATGACGGTCAGGTCGGGCCGGATGCGGCGCAGCCGCTCGGCGAGGGCGGTTGCCTTGGGCGTGCCGATGTCGGCGTCGTCGTAGGGCTGGCGGACCAGGACGCCGGGGTGGACGAGCCCGGAGTCCACGACCGTCACTCGGGCGGCGCCAGCCCGGGCGCAGTGCTCGGCGATCGGCGCGCCGAGCGCGCCAGCGCCCAGCACCAGCACCCGCCGGTCGCGCAGCCAGGCCGCCGGGCTCGCCGCGTCGCGTCGGGTGACGATCTCGGGTCGCTGCTCGAACACCATCGCCCACGCGGTCCTGCTCTGCCGCAGCCAGCCGGCCGCGATCGCCGCGATCTGCTGGCCGATCTGGGCGAGCTCGGGGTCGCGGGAGTCGCGCAGGTACAGCAGCGACGCGACCTGCTCGCCCAGTTCGGGCAGCCGCCAGGCGGCCAGGTGGGTGGCGCGCTCGGTCGCG
>WNFU01005108.1_pt1 | contig 21690 bp, 21 predicted proteins | sample 5400121 | NCBI WGS metagenome assembly WNFU01 (sample SAMN13153360, study PRJNA577476) | soil metagenome | isolation source: 100 cm soil or saprolite under grassland replicate 1 | place: USA:California | collected 2016-06-15
CCCTCGACCCCGGAGTGGGGGACGATGCTCGCGGACGCGCAGGACTACCTCTCCGCCCAGCCGCTGCTCGCCGTCTTCCCGGGGATCGCGATCGTGATCTCGGTGCTCGGCTTCAACCTGATCGGCGACGGGCTGCGCGAAGCGCTCGACCCGAAGCTGAGAGGCCGAGTGTGAGCGCGAGGGAGCCTCTTCTGGCGGTGGAGGACCTCCGCGTCCAGTTCTGGACGAGCCGCGGAATCGTCTACGCGGTCAACGGGATCTCGTTCGACATCGCACCGGGGGAGACACTCGGGATCGTGGGCGAGTCGGGCTGCGGCAAGAGCGTGACCGCACTGGCCATCCTGGGCATCCTTCCGCGCGCGGGCCGCGTTCCGACCGGAACGGTGACCTTCGAGGGACGTGATCTCGTCCGGCTCTCGGACCGGCGGTTGCGTGAGATCCGCGGCAAGGACATCTCCATGATCTTCCAGGACCCCATGACGAGCCTCAACCCGGTGCTCACGATCGGCCGTCAGATCCGCGAGGCGCTTCAGGCCCATCTCGGCATGAACAAGAAGGAAGCGCTCGACCGCGCCGCAGAGCTGCTCGACCGGGTCGGTATTCCACGCGCGTCCGAGCGCATCCGCGACTACCCCCACCAGTTCTCCGGGGGAATGCGCCAGCGGGCGATGATCGCGATGGCGCTCTCCTGTAGCCCCAAGCTGCTGATCGCCGACGAGCCGACGACTGCGCTCGACGTCACGATCCAGGCGCAGATCCTCGACCTGCTGCGCGAGCTGGTGGCTGAGGAGAACGCTGCCCTGGTCCTGATCACCCACGACCTGGGCGTCGTCGCCGGGATGTGCGAGCGGGTGAACGTCATGTACTCGGGCCTGTTCGTGGAGACGGGGGAGGCGGACCAGCTGTTCGCACGACCCCGGCACCCGTACACGCTGGGGCTGCTGCAAAGCGTCCCCCGGCTCGACGCGGCGCGCAACATCAAGCTCCGTCCCATCGAGGGCCAGCCGCGGAACATGCTGAGCCCGCCGCAAGCCTGTCCGTTCCAACCGCGTTGCCGCTACGAGGTGCAGGCTTCGCGCGAGCAGGTTCCGGAGCTGCTCGAGATCGAGCCGGGCCACAAGGTGGCGTGCTTCAATCCGGTGCCGGCGACCGAATGGGAGCAGTCGCGCGAGGCGGCGACGGCGTGAGCAGCACCAACGGAAACCTGGTCGAGCTCGAGGATCTGAAGGTCTGGTTCCCGATTCGGAGCGGAATCGTTCTCGACCGCCACATCGGTGACATCAAGGCGGTCGACGGCGTCTCGCTCGACATCCGCAAGGGGGAGACCTTCGGGCTCGTGGGGGAGTCGGGCTGCGGCAAGTCCACCGTCGGGCGCGCAATCCTCCGGCTGTACAAGCCCACCGACGGGAGCATCCGCTTCGACGGGCAGGACATCACCAAGCTCGGTGAGGGCGAGCTCAGGCCGCTGCGCCGCCGGATGCAGATGGTCTTCCAGGATCCCTTCGCGTCGCTCAACCCCCGGCACAGCGTCGGGCGAATCGTGGGAGAGCCGCTCCGCGCGCACCGGCTGGCGTCTCGCGGCCAGGCGGCGATGCGCGTTCGCGAGCTGCTCCAGATCGTCGGCCTTCCCTCCGATGCCACGACCCGCTTCCCACACGAGTTCTCCGGCGGGCAGCGGCAGCGGATCGGCCTCGCGCGCGCGATCGCGGTCAACCCGGACTTCATCGTCGCCGACGAGCCCGTTTCCGCCCTGGACGTCTCGATTCAGGCGCAGATCATCAACCTGCTCGAGCAGCTCCAAGACGATTTCAGCCTCACCTACCTCTTCATCGCGCACGATCTGGCCGTAGTCCGACACATCTCCGATCGGATCGCGGTCATGTATCTCGGCACGATCGTCGAGGTCTCCCCGGCGGCTGAGCTCTACACGAATCCGCTCCACCCGTACACGATCTCGTTGCTTTCGGCCGTGCCGATCCCGGACCCCGAGGTGGAGCAGAAGCGGAAGCCGATCCTGCTCCCCGGCGATCTGCCGAGCCCCGCCAATCCTCCGAAGGCCTGCCGCTTCCATACTCGCTGTCCGTTCGTCCAGCCGACGCGGTGTCGCGACGAGGTCCCGGAGCTCCGGACGCTCGCCTCGGGGCACACGGTCGCCTGCCACTGGGCCGAGCAGATCCGCGACGGCCAGATCGAGCCCCACGAGGTGGAGCCGGTGTTCGATGCCGGTGTCCAGCAGGGCGCCTATGAGCCGCCACCCGATTAGCTGCTCCGTCGAGGTCGCGCCCGTCCGGGCCGAGCCTCGGGACGACGCCGAGCAGGTGACGCAGGCGCTCCGCGGGGAGCCGCTGACCGTAGAGGAGCGGCGCGACGGCTGGGCGCGGATCCGGACGGCCTACGACTACCCAGGTTGGGTCCGCGAGGAGGCTCTTGACCCTCAACCACCCTCAAGGGGGTCTGACCCCTTCCTGTCCGGAAAGGGCGGTGATCCTGTGGACGAGGCCCGCGCGTACCTCGGCACCCCGTACGAGTGGGGTGGGATGACCGAGCGGGGGATCGACTGCTCGGGGCTCGTCCACATGGCCTACCGGCGCGCGGGCAGGCTCGTCCCCCGCGACGCCGACCAGCAGGAGGCGGCCGGTGAGGAGGTGCCCGAGAGCGAGCTTCGCCCGGGTGACCTCGTCTGCTACGACGGCCACATCGCGTTCTGGCTCGGCGACCGGCGGATCCTGCATTCGACCCAGCGTGAGGGAGTGGACGGGGTGGTCGAAGAGCCCGAGCCCGCCGAGCTCAGGCCGCGCTTTCACCGCTACGTGCGGCTCTAAACCGTCGCCACCAGCGGTCTCGCGCGAATGAAGCTGGCCTCGTGGCCGCGGGCGTTCGCCTCGCGCAGCTCCGCCTCGTCCAACGCGTCGATCCGCTGCAGCAGCTCGAACTCGTCGCGCAGGTGGGTCCGCATCATCTCGGGGCCGTCGGTGGCGATCGTGAACGCCACGCCGTGCTCGACGAACGCGCGGAAGGTCTCCCGCACGGCGTCCTCGTCGGGCAGCGCCTTCGTCAAGAGGTTCGACGTCGGGCAGATCTCGAGGACGATCCCCGCCTCGCTGAGGGCTCCCATCAGCTCCGGCGAGCGCGCGGCCAGGATGCCGTGGCCGATGCGGTCCGGCCGGAGGGTCTCGACCACCTCCTCGATCTCGGCGATTCCGTGCTCCTCCCCCTCCTCGCCGACGTGGATGGTCACACCGAGCCCCGCCGCGCGCGCCTCCTCGACGAGCGGCGCGAGCTCGCGGTAGGGATAGCGCCCGCCGCTCGGCCGCGGCCCCGCGATGTCGACGCCGACGATCCCGCGCGGCGCGTAGCGGATCGCCTTCTCGACAATCACCTCGTTCTGCCTGTTGGTGAACGTCCGGTCCATCATCAGGATCAGCCCCGCTCGCACCTGGGGGTACTCGAGGCCCGCACGATCGAGCCCTCGCAGCGCCGCCATGATGATGTGGTCGAGGTCGCGCTCCCCGCCGCGGTTCCGCTTCATCGGGTTGAAGCGGAGCTCGAGCGTCGTGATCCTCTGTGAGCGGTAAGCGCCTCCGATGGCCTCGTGCACCGAGCGGTCGACGGCGAGCGGGCTCGACTGGATCAGCTCGGTCCAGTGGTAGATGTCGTTCAGCGCGTCGAGGTCGGCCACGCCGCGCGGATCCGAGATGGTGACGAGCCGGTCGAACTCCCAGTAGTCGCGGACCGGGAGGGTAATGCCCTGCTCGTGGGCGAGCGTCCAGAGGATGTCCGAGGCGACCGACGCCCCAAGGTGGGTGTGGAGCTCCGCCAGGCCCTCGTCGAAGGTCACGTTTCGAGTGTACTGCCGAGCCTGTTTATGCTCGCAGGCCGATGGGCGCGATCACCCGCCGCGAGTTCGTCAGTCGCAGCGCGCGGGTCGCGGCCGCCGCCGCGGTCGCTTCCCAGATGGAGTGGTTGGCGGCCTGCGGTGCAACCGGCAAGGGGCCCACCGAGGCCGACTGGGAGAAGCTGGCGCGTCGGCTCAAGGGCTCACTCGTCCGCCCGGGCGAGCGCAGCTACGCGCAGCTGCGGATCCCCTCGAACCTGCGCTACGCGGACGTTCGCCCCGGAGGGATCGCGGTCTGCGCGGGCGCCGAGGACGTGCGGGAGTCGATCCTCTGGGCCCGCGATCACGGAATTCCCGCAGTCGCGAGAGCAGGCGGTCACAGCTATTCGGGCTACTCGGTGACGCCGGGACTGCTCGTCGACGTGAGCGGGCTGACTGCCGTTCGCGTCAACGACCGCGCGGAGACTGCGACGGTGGCTCCCGGAGCCCGCAACACGCACATCTACGACGCCCTCCAGCCGCACGGTGTCGCCTTCTCCGCCGGGCGCTGCCCGACCGTGGCGGTCAGCGGGCTCACGCTCGGAGGCGGATTCGGCTTCAGCTCGCGGAAGGTCGGGCTCAGCGCGGACGATCTGATCGAGACCGAGATCGTGACGGCTGACGGCGACATCCTGACCTGCTCGGCGCGGGAGAACCCCGATCTCTTCTGGGCCTGCCGCGGCGGAGGCGGCGGGAACTTCGGCATCAACACGTCCTTCACGTTTCGCACCCACCCGGTCGATTACGTGACGCTCTACGACCTGATCTGGGACTGGAAAGACGCTGCGACCGCCGTCGCCGCCTTGCAGGACGTCGTCGGCGAGGCACCCGACGAGTGGTCGATGCGGATCGGGCTGGGCGCTTCCGGCCCTTCGGGGCGGACACGCGCGACCGTGGGGACGCTCGGCCAGTTCTTCGGCCCGCGGGAAGAGCTCCTCGCCATCCTCGACCCGGTTCTGAGCGCAGCCAAGCCGAAGACGCAACTGATCGCGCGGCGCACGTTCTGGCAGGCGAAGACGTTCTTCTTCGACACCACTCCCGCCGGCCGGTACGCGGTCAAGTCCAACTACGTCGTCGAGCCGCTCTCAGGCGACGCGATCGACATCCTCACCCGGGCGGCCGAGCGCTGGCCGGGAAGCTCGAACGCGGGCGGGGGCGGCATCGCTCTCTTCGCCTGGGGAGGCGCCATGGGCCGGGTTGCGCCCGACGAGACAGCCTTCATCCACCGTGACGCAAAGTTCCTCATGGCCTACGACACCTCGTGGGGGCCGAGGGACGGGGCTCAGGTCGTGTCCGCGAACCTCGACTGGCTCGACCGTCTCGCCGCCGACATCCGACCGCACGTGTCGGTCCACGCCTACCAGAACTTCATCGACCGCACTCTTCGCAACTGGCAGCAGGCGTACTACGGCTCGAACTTCGACCGGCTCGTCCGCATCAAGCGCAAGGTCGATCCCGACAACTTCTTCCACTTCCACCAGAGCATCCCGACCCTCCTCTCCGCGGGGATGAAAGTCGGGATCGTCGTGCCCTATTCGTGGTCCTTCTGGGGCGCCGTCGTCGAGCATGCGGAGCTGCAGGCGCAGGCCCTTCAGCGGCTCGGGATCGAGACGCGGACGATCATGGGGAACGATCCGCCCGGGAGCTTCACGCGCGCCCTTCACCCCCGGCTCGGCCGCCACGGCAACCCGCCCGCCGACGTCATTCCGGTCGGCCGCTCGGTGATCGTCCCCGCCAACGACTCGCTGCCGAACATCGTTCTCAGCCCCACGGCGGTCTACCGCATCCGCCGCGCGTTCGAGCGAGAGCGCTTCGACGTCCTCCACCTGCACGAGCCCATGACGCCGGCGATCTGCGTTGCCGCCCTCGCGCTCGCGCGGACACCGATCGTCGCCACGTGGCATGCCTCCGGCGGGCTCGGCTGGATGAAGCCCGGACTGCCGATGTGGGGCTTCCTGATGGACCGCATCGACTACCGGATCGCGGTCTCCGAGCCGGCTCTCCGCTCGGCCGAGAACTGGCTTCCAGGACAGTGGGAGATCGTCCCGAACGGAACGCTGATCCCTCCGCTTGCGGACCCGGGCGGGCGCGCGCACCGGATCTTGTTCGTAGGGCGACATGAGCCGAGAAAGGGGCTGCAGGTCATGCTCCGCGCCTGGCCGGGGATCCGTGAGCGCACCGGGGCCGAGCTGCGGGTGATCGGCGCCGATCCGCTGGCGGTGCGCCTTCTGCTCCGCCGGCTGCGCGTGTCGGACGACGGGATCGACATCGCCGGCTTTCTCAGTCAGGACGACCTTACGCGGGAGCTTCTGGCGGCCAAGGCCCTTGCCGCTCCATCCGTCGGCGGCGAGAGCTTCGGAATGGTGCTCACGCGAGCGTTCGCCTGCGCCACGCCGGTTGTCGCATCCGACATCTCGGGGTACCGTGAGGTCATGGAGGAAGGGACCGGCGCGCTCGTGGCGCCCGGTGATCCCGAGGCGCTTGCCGACGCGCTCGAGGGCCTGCTCGGCGACGAGCAGCGCCGAAGATCGATCGCCGAGGCTGCCAGGCGGATCGCCGAGACGCGCTACTCCTGGGACGACATCGCCCGCAGGCTCGCGGAGATCTACGAGCGCGTGGGCAGCCGCACGAAGGTGGCGGCATGAGGCGGACTGTGCCAGTCGGTGCCGCATGGGCGTCAACCGTCGGCTCCGCCGAGCCCGTCAGGGCTCGGCCGTGTCTAAGCCCTCAAAATCGGCGCGAGAGGGCTCGGCCCTCTCCGTGTCGATTTGGGCTCCGCCCGGCGCGAGCCGACGGCGGCGAGGGGCGCGCATGAAGAACCCCATCCCGCGCAACCCTTGGGTGCGGGTCGGGATCATTCTGTTGTTCGCGGCGGGAATCGGAGCGCTCTTGTGGTGGCGCGGGCCCAACTGGAGCGAAGTTGGCGACGCATTCCAGTTCGTCCGCTGGAATTGGGTTGTCGCCGCCGTCGGACTCAACCTCCTCTCGGTCGTCGTCCGCTCGATTGCCTGGGAGACGGTGATCTCCCAGGCGATGCCGCCGCCTCGCCCTCGGTTTCCACTCGTCTTTTCCGCCTTCTGCGTGGGACTGCTCGGGAATGCGGTCCTGCCCGGCCGGATCGGCGAGCTCGCGCGTGTGGCAGTGCTCACCCGGAAGATGCCCGGCCGGAACCGCAACGGCTCTTGGGCGACTCTCGTCGGAACCGTCTTCGCGCATCGCGTCTTCGACCTCGTGCCGGCCTCACTCTTGATCGTGTACGTGCTGGTCACGGCCAAGATCCCGGGTTGGGCGATCACGAGCATGATCGCCGTCGTCGCTGCCGGCGCCGTTCTCTTCATCATCGCGTTCGCAGCCGCGCGACGGCATCACCGCTCCGTGCTCGAAGAGGCAGGCACGCTGAAGCGAGTCGTCACGATGGCGCGCTACGGGCTGGGCGTGATGCACGCGCCGGTCCCGGCCGCTGTTGCGATCTTCTTCCAATGCTTCGGCTGGCTGTGCCAGTTCTTCGCCGTCTACACGACGATGCTCGCCTTCGGAATCGATAAGCCCTTCCCGGCAGCAGGGCTGGTGCTCGTGCTGATGAACGTTGCCACGATCTTTCCGCTCTGGCCGGGCAACGTGGGGCTCGTGCAGGCCGCGGTCGCCCTTCCGCTCGTCCAGTACGGAGTCGCCTATTCAACCGGCTTCGCCTTCGGGCTCGGGCTCCAGGCAATCGAGGCCTCGGTCGGCGTCGGGATCGGCCTGCTCTTCCTCGCCCGTGAAGGCCTCTCCTTCGCGATGCTGAAGCGGATGCCCGACGTGACCGAGGCCGAGGCCGGGATCCGGTCGCGAGCGGGCACGGAAGACGGGCGCCCGGCCCGCCAGGATGAGCGCGCTCGCATCCCCGGCTAGCCTCAAGGGCGTTCTGCCGGCGGTCGATGCGGCGGCCGCTCTCGCCCACGGGTTCCGCGCGGCGGGCGTCGAGACTGTTGAGCTCGCCGTCGCGGACGGCGGCGAGGGAACGGCCGAAGTGCTGGCCGCGGCGCTCGGCGGCGACTGGCACGAGGCGGTCGTCTCCGACCCGATCGGGCGGCCGGTCACGGCCCGCTGGCTGATGCTTCCCGACCGTACCGCGGTCGTCGAGTCGGCCGAGGCGATCGGGCTAGGGCGGCTTGCCCCGGACGAGCGTGACCCGCTGCATGCATCGAGCTGGGGCCTCGGCGAGCTCATCCACGCCGCGCTCGAGCAGGCGCCCGACGAGCTGCTGGTCTGCCTCGGCGATAGCGCGACCGTGGACGGAGGCGCTGGGCTTATGGAGCTGCACGGCGGTTTTCCCGTGCCGGCGACGGCCGCTTGCGACGTTGCGAATCCGCTGCTCGGTCCGCGCGGGGCCGCCTACGCCTTCGGGCCGCAGAAGGGCGCTCCACCGGAGGCGGTCGCCGAGCTCGAGGGCCGGCTCGCGCGGCGGAAGAGCCTCGCCCCGGTCGCAGGCCTGCCCGGAGCCGGCTCCGCCGGGGGCCTCGGAGCGGCACTCGCGGCTCTCGGGGCGGAGCTTGTTTCCGGCGCCGAGCTCGTCCTCAGGAGGATCGGCTTCCGCCGGGCGGCGCGGCAGGCGGAGCTCGTGGTCACGGGGGAGGGAACGGTTGACCGCTCGACGGCCGAGGGCAAGGCTCCCGGCGCCGTTCTGCGCGTCTGCCGCGAGGAGGGCGTCCGCTGCGCGGTCTTCGGAGGCAGAGTGGAGGAGCCCCTCGCGGGCGCCGAGATGCACGAGCTTCCGGGCGGGCCGGCGAGGTCGAGCGAGGCTTTGATCGAGTTAGGTGCGAGCCTCGCGCAGCTGCTTTGCGAGCGCCTGTAGCAGCTTCCAGGCGATCTGAGAGTTGCTCTCCACGAGTGGGCGGAACTCCCAGGAGGTGAGGCCGTAGCAGCGCATGTCCGTCTCGGCGGTGAGCGTCGCCGTCCGGGCGCCTTCGTCGATCAGCGCGATCTCGCCGAAGTACTGGCCGGGGCCGAGCGTGGCCTGTTCCTCTCCGTCCCGAGTCACCTTGGCCTGACCCTCGTCGATGATGAAGAAGCCGACGCCGCCCGACCCCTCGCTGGCGACGGTCTCACCGGCCTTGAACGTGCGCTCCTTGAACGTGGAGGCGAGGGAGTCGAGCTCCTTGCGGTCGAGGTCGGCGAAGAGGGGAACGCGCTGGAGTTGTTCGACGGAAGCGGGCACGGGCTCGAATTCTAATCGGGTTCGGCGGCGGTGGGAAGGGCAGCTGCCTCCGCCCGCTTCGCGAGCTCCTCGATCTGTCCCTCGGCTGCGTCCAACTTGCGCCGGCAGAACGCATACAGCTCCTCTCCGCGCTGCCAGAGGGCGATGGCCTCGTCGAGCCCGGCCTTGCCGCTCTCGAGCTGCTCGACGATCTGCTCCAGCTCTCGCTGAGCCGACTCGAACGTGAGCTCGTCGCCGCTCACGAACGTGTCTTCTCCACGCGCGCGCCGAAGCCGCCCTCGGCGAGCTCGACATCGACAGCCTTTCCCGGGGAAAGCGCGGATGCGGCGCGCACGATCCCGTCGCCTGCTCGGACGATCGCATAGCCACGGCCGAGCGTGGCCCGCGGTGAGAGTGCCCGCAGTCTCCCGGATGCGTGCTCGAGCCGCGCCCGTCGGCGCTCGAGCAACAGGCTCGGGGCGCGCCTCAGGCGCTCGTGGGTCAGGCCGAGGCGGTTGGCGGAGCGCTCCAGGATCCGCCGGGCCCCTCGCTGGAGGTTCGAGCGGCTTCGGCCGAGACTCTGTATGAGCTCTCCGAGATCGGGAACGACGAGGCGTGCGGCCGCGGTCGGCGTCGAGGCCCGAACGTCGGCTGCGAGGTCGCAGAGCGGCGTGTCCTGCTCGTGACCGACGGCCGAGACCACCGGAACCGGGCAGGCGGCGACCGCACGAACGAGCTGCTCGTCGCTGAAGGGGAGGAGATCCTCGAAGCTTCCTCCTCCGCGGGCGAGCACGACCACCTCCACGTCGGGAAGGGCGCAGAGCTCATCGAGCGCTCCGACGATGGCTTCGGCCGCGCGCGGCCCCTGGACATAGGTCTCGGCGACGACGATGCGGGCCGGGGGAAAGCGGGTGGTGATTCCTGTAAGGACGTCTCGCTTGGCGGCGGCGTCGTTCCCGGTCACGAGACCGATGCGGGCCGGCAGCAACGGCAGAGGTCGCTTGCGCTCGGCGCTGAACAGTCCCTCGGCGGCCAGCTTCTTCTTCAGCCGCTCGAGCGCGGCGAGGTGGGCGCCGAGCCCGAACCGCTCGATTGTGAGGGCGCGAAAGCGGAGATCTCCGCGCGCCTCGTACAGCTCGGGGCGGCCGAAGACGTGCACGCCCTCGCCGTTTGCAAGGTCGAGCCGGAGGCCGTCGAACTTTCCTCGAGGCATGGTGACCGCGAGGCAGGCGCCGCTCTCCGGGTCCTTGAGCGTGAAGAAAACGGTCTGCCAGCGCTCCCGCCGGCGCAGCTCGGTGACCTCGCCTTCCACCCAGACTGTCGGCAGCCGGCTCAGCCAGCTCGCGACGCCGCGGTTGAAGGCGGCCACCGTGTAGACCTGCCGGTCGCCGTATTCGAGCGGTTGGATCTTCACCGTTGAACCATGCTACGCGTCGAGCCCGAGCGGGCCGCGCGGCCCAAAAACCACACCCCACCCACCCTGAGGGGGTTTCTGAACGTCCCGCCCTCGCTCCTCGAGGCGAGCGTACCCAGGAGCTGCGCACCGAAGGCGCGCCGCATAGAAAAGGAAGTGTGAAACCTCGCCTAGAGGAGGATCGAGGCGGCGATCTCGTGCGCGCAACCGTGATCGACGAGCTCGACGGCCCGGTGCAGGTCCGCTTCGCTGCCGGCGAGCTTCTCGGCCAGAGGAAGCGGATATCCCGCCTGGATCAGCACGTGGAGCCTCCAGCTCTCGACCTTCGAGCGCTCAGTCTCCTCGTAGATCTCAATGGTCTCGGTCATCTCGGTCATCTCGGTCATCGCGCTTCTGGTTCGTGATTTGGTAGACGAACCCTCCCCAAAGAAGTTGGTATGAAACCAAGCATCCGCTCGAGGAGCCCGCAGCTAGGCGCGGGTTCCGCGAAAGACGCCCTCGAGCCGCTCGTCGACGAGCGAAGCCATCTGGTCGATCCGCTGGGCGAGCTCCTGCGCCCGCGCGTCGAGCACGCCCCGGCCGGCCTCCACGTCCGCGGAGAGAGCGTCGAGCTTGCGGCGGACGTCCGACTCAACCTCCGCGAGTCGGCTTTCGAGCGCCACCATCAGCTCGGCTCGCCGGCGATCGAGGACGTCGGCAGCCTCCGCGAAGCGCTTCTCGAGCCGCTGCTCGCCCGTGTCGCCGACGTGACTGAGCCTCTCCGCGAGCACGGACTCCGCGTCGCGTGTGAACATCGCAGCCGAGCGCTCGAGCTCTCGCGCGAGCCGCTGAGCCGCGTCCTCCCTCGCCGACTTGACCGTTTCCGCGAACTGTTGCTCGGCCGCCTCCGAGTAGCTGGTGGCGGCGCGCTCGACAATGCGCTCGAGCTTCTCGACCTCACGCCGCCCGATGTCCTCGAAGCTCGCTGCAATCCGGCGGACCGCTTCGTTCTCTTCGCGCTCGATCTGCTCGCTGAGCTCGCGCTCGCGACGGCGAAGGCGTTCAGCGACCTCGTGGAGCGCTCGGCGACGTTGAGCGGCATGCTCGTCGAGCTCGGCGGTCGCGGCCGCGAGTGCCTCCTCGGCGGACTGCCCGAGCTCCTGGCGGAGCCTGACGACAGTCGCGCGCTGCTCCTCGGTCGCGGTCTTGATGCCCTGGGTGTCCTGCTCGATGCGGGTCCTCACGTCGGCGAGCAGGCCCTTCTGCCGTTCGCGAAGCCGAGCGATCTCCGCTTCGAGCGAATGTTGTGCCTTCTCCATGTCGGCCGACCATTCCGCGAGACGCTGCTCCACCTTGCGCTGGGCGGCCGCGAGCGCCTCGGAAAGCTGGGTCGCAGCCTGCTGCTGCCGTTCCGCCAGCAGACGATCCCGGTCGCCCTTGAGCTTCCGCTCCTCCTCGGCGATCACCGACCTGATCTCCGCGTGGCCACGCGCCAGAGCGCGCTTGAGCTCCTCGGCCCTCCGGTCCGCGTCCTCCGCGATCAGCCCGGCGAGCTGCGACTGAGCCCGGCTCAGCTCCTGCTCCACGGCCCGTCTCCGCATGAGGAGGCCGGCGAGGAAGAGCATCGCGAGCCCCGCAGCCGCACAGACCGTGAGCCCTGCCGCCGGAACCGCGAGCTCCCTCTCAGGTTTGAGCCCGAACGCCGCCCACGCCGCCGCGCAGGCCGTCGAAAGTAGAGCCGCGAGGCCGATGAGCCCCAGACGCGGCACCCGCGTGACCAACACGAGTGTCAGAGAGCCGATCGCGACAACGGCCGCTGCGGCGAGCACGATCTGGAACGCGGATTCGACGGTCACGCAGGCATCCTAGAGCCGTCAGGCATGGAGAACGAGCAGCGCTGCCGCAAGAGCAATGGTGGCGGCCGCCAGCGCCTGAAGTCCCCGCTCCGGTACGGCCGTCAGCATGCGCTCGTCGATCTGTTCCGTCTTCCCGTCCTTGTACGCGAGAGTTCCGGAGACGGAGGCAATCCGGCGCCGCATCGTCCGCACCTGGGTCGAGAGAATCCGCTGGGCAAGGCTCAGCAACGCAGCGAACGTCGCCGCAAGCACCGTTTCAAGGCGGATGCGCTCGGCCATCGCGAAGTAGCCCGTCAGCAGCGGGAAGGCGCCCCAGGCAAGCGCGAACCAGGCAGTGTTGTGGAAGACGCTGCCGAGCAACTCGAGGTTGTAGACGACGACGATGAAGCCTCCGAACGCGACGAACGCCAGCAGCCAGAGGTTTGTGGCGACGGCGCCCGCGACGCCTATCGCTATGGCTCCGAGGATCGAGACCGCGGCTATTCCCGCCAGCACGGGACGGGGGATGCGCGTGGCGAGAGGGCGCCCGCTCAGCTCGTCGAGAGCATGCGCCCCGAGCCCGACGGCGAGGAAGAAGGCGGCGAGGGCGGCTCCGAGGCGACCCCAGTCGAGCTCCGGGGCAAGCCCGGCTCCGATCGCGACGTAGCTCAGGTGCCAGAGGGTGTAGGGCGGGTGGAGCAGCGTGACGTAGTCGCGCCAGCCTCCCGGTTTCAGCGCATAGAACGCAGGCCGGGCCTCGGTCATCCGCGCCGGCCCCAGATCACCACGCCGCCGCCGAGGCTGAGCCGCCGCGCCTGCACATCCGTGATCCCCGCCTCTCGCCAGAGCTGGAGCTGGCGCTCGAGCGGATAGCGCGCATAGAACTCGCGAACGCTGGCTCGGAGGAAGCGGCCGACCTCGTGCCATTCTGGCGCGATCGAGCGACCCGCGAGCGGGAGCGCTGCGCCGACATAGAGCCCCCAGGCCGCACGCGCAATCGGGCTGCCGGGGACGCCGAACTCGAGTGACGCAATCGAGCCGCCCGGCCGCACCACTCGCGCGAGCTCGCGGAGAGTGGCCGCCGGGTCGTCCACGTAGCGGAGCAGATAGGTGAATGTGAGCGCATCGAAGGAGCGGTCCTCGAACGGCAACTCCTCGGCCCGGGCCTCGACGAGGCGCACCCGCTCGGTCGCCGCGGCGAGCAGGAGCCGCCGACCCGCCACCGCGAGCATCTCCGGGCTCTGGTCGACCCCGACCACGGAGCAGCCCTTCGTCCGCACGAGCTCGATCGCAACCGCGGCCGTCCCGGTGGCAACGTCCACGACGATGTCGCCCGGGCCGGCGTGGACGCGGCTGACGAGAAAGCGGCGCCAGCGCGGATCCTGTCCGAGCGAGAGCAGCCGCGCATAGCGGTCGTAGGTCGGCCCGAGGGGAGCGAAGAGGGCTCGGGCACGGCGCGTGCGCTCGGAGACCGCCATCGAAACCCACTCTATGCTTGGCTTGTGTCGCTGAGCGAAGACCTCGTCCGAATCGCTGCGGAAGCGGAGCGGTTCGCAGACCGGGAAGAGGAATTGACCGGCGTGCTCGCCGCCGAGCCAAGCCGAGGCGAGCGTGTGTATCTGTGCTCGTTCGCCTTCGGGGCCGAGCAGCGGAGCTGGCTCGCCCTCGACGACGACGGCCGCCCCGTCGACAAGCGCTCGCGCGTCCACGACGCCGTCTCGATCCTCGCGCTCTGCGAGCTTGCGGAGGACACGGCTGCAGGCGGCGACCTGGACGAGCTGCTTGCGCGGGTCGTCTCGCTCCGCATCACCGAGGGGCCGGCCGGGATCGAGGCAGCCGAAGACGCGGTGAGAGAGCTGCAGCGCACGGTCGGGTCACCGCCGCAAATCGCCTCGCCCGAGCGCTTGGACGAAGTGGGATCCGCGACGCGCCGCCTCGAAGAGGCGTTGGGGCAGGGGGGCTCGCCCTTCGCCGAGGCGATGAAGGCGTCGACACCCTCGGTCGAGGAGCTCACCGCAGACATCGAGGCGAACTACAAGCTCGGGCTCGACTGAAGTGCTGCGCGCCGGAGGTCGCTTGATGAGCTGGTGCGCGAAAAGCGAGCTGGGCAAGGACGCAGGGTGCGCTCGCACTCGCAGCCGGCGAAGCGTGCGGGCGCGACCGAGGACGCAGCCCAGCGACGCTTTGCAGCCACCAGCGCGCAAGCCGACCTTCGGGGCGGAGCACTAAATGTTGTCCGAAGGTTCCCTTGAAGGGCGCGTCGCCCTGGTTACGGGCGGAGGAACAGGGTTGGGAAAGGCGATGGCGCTCGAGCTCGCGCGCCTCGGAGCGTCCGTCGCAGTCGCGGGCAGGCGCCGGGAGCCGCTCGACGAGACGGTGGCCGAGATCGGCGAGCGCGGATTCGCCGTCCAGTGCGACGTGCGCGAGCCCGAGCAGGTGGAGGCCGCCTTCGCCGCCGCCGAAGAGGCGCTCGGCCCGCTGACGACGCTCGTCAACAACGCGGCAGGCAACTTCCTCGTCCAGGCGGAGGACCTGTCTCCGAACGGCTGGCGTGCCGTCGTCCGGATCGTCCTCGACGGGACGTTCTTCTGCTCGCGGGAGCTCGGCCGCCGGCTGATCGAGCGCGGAGAGCCGGGACAGATCGTCAACATCGTCGCCACCTACGCGTGGACCGGAGGACCCGGGACAGTCCATTCCGCCTCGGCCAAGGCCGGTGTCGTCACCCTGACGCGGACGCTGGCGGCCGAGTGGGGACGCCACCGGATCCGCGTCAACGCAATCGCACCCGGCCCGGTCGACACCCCGGAGACGAGAGAGCGCCTCTGGCCCGACGAACGCGTGCGCGAGGCCGTGCTCAAGAAGATCCCGCTCGGACGCTTCGGGCAGCCGGAGGAGGTCGCTCACGCCTGTGCCTACCTCGTTTCCGACTACAGCGACTATGTCACCGGCGACGTCCTCACGATCGACGGCGGCGCCTGGCTCGAGAAGGGGATGTTCGGCCTGGAGCTAGACTGAGAGCGGTTTGATGCGAGCGCGATTGCTAATCGCGATCTTGGTCGTGGCGGCTGCTGCAGGCCTCGCGGCGGGAATCGTGCTCGCGCGCGGCGACGCGGCTTCGAAAGGGCCCGCCCGCGTGCTCGCCCAGGGTCCCTTCCATGCCGTCTCTTGGGGAACGACGGGCACCGCGACGATCTTTCGAGAGTCCTCCGGGAAGCTGGTCCTTCGCCTGAGCCGCGACTTCCGCACGCAGCATGCGCCCGAGCTCTACGTCTACCTGGCGAAATATTCCGGTGGCCGGAAAGTGGAGTGGAAGCTGATCTCCGCGCTCTCCAGGTACTTCGGGAAGCAGGAGCTCGACCTGCCCGCGTCGGCGGCTAAGGACCTGCGCTCGTCGGTCGCGATCTTCTGCGCCAAGTGCAACAAGGTCTGGGGCGAGGCCCAGCTGGCCCCGGTCGCGCACGGTCTGGCCTGAAAGTGGGCGGTGACGGGATCGAACCGCCGACCTCCTGCTTGTAAGGCAGGCGCTCTCCCAGCTGAGCTAACCGCCCAGTGCCCCCAGCGGGATTCGAACCCGCGCTACGGCCTTGAAAGGGCCGCGACCTGGGCCGCTAGTCGATGGGGGCCCTGTACCTGATAGTACGCTGGCCGCACGGGGCCGGTAGCTCAGTTGGTAGAGCAGGGGACTTTTAATCCCAAGGTCGCAGGTTCGATTCCTGCCCGGCCCACCTAGCGCTGGAGCCGGATTGTGTTGAGATCCTCGCGCTCGATCTCTTCTGCGCGGGCGATCAGGTCCTCGATGTCGTCGTGCTCGGCGTGCAGGTATCGGCCCGCGAGCGCGTCCGCGCGGCCTGAGGCCAGGACGCGGACGAGCTGCGGCGCCAGCTCGGGCGGAGTCCAGGGCGCGTCGTCGGGAAAGAAGTCCCCGGTCATCTCCGTTCGGACGAGGCCCGGGCTGATGATGAAGACGGGGATTTGCCCCTTGAGCTCGTTCGCGAGCGTCTCGCCGTAGCGCCAGACGGCGGCCTTGGACGACGTGTACGAGGTGCTCGTCGCTCCGGGCAGATATGCGGCGCCGCTGCCGGTGATGACGATGCGTCCCCGGCCGCGCTCCAGCATGCCGGGAATGACCGCGCGGCAACAGAGATGGACGCCGAGCACGTTCACCTCGAACACACGCCACCACGCGTCCGGGTCGACCTTCCACGAGTCGTCGTCCGTGTTTCCCGTGCCGGCGTTCGCGCACAGGAGATCGATCGGTCCCAACTCCCGCTCGACCTCCGACACCGCCTGCTCGACCGCCGCCTGATCGGTCACGTCCAGCTCGAGCGCCAGGCCCCCGATCTCATCCGCCACGGCCTGCACCTGCTCACGGGTGCGCGCTGCAACTGCGACCCGTGCACCGGCAGCCGCGAGCTGGCGCGCGATGTTCGCGCCGATCCCGCGCCCGCCGCCGGTGACCAGCGCAATCTGGCCCTCGAGCTCCGTCATCGGGAAGGAACGATAGTGCCGCGCACCTCGCCAATCGGCCGTGCGGAGGGCCGAGCCCTCCTCCGGCCGATTCTCACAACTCGAGTGACGCGTCCAGCTGAGTCTGTTGATCGACGCCTCATCGCGGGAGAATCGTCCCCCGGACTTCCCCCAGCTGTACGTCTCCTGCGCGGCCGCGGAGGACGACCTCGTCGCCGTCCTCGAGGAAGGCCCGCTCGCTTCCGTCCGAAAGCTGCAATGGCTCGGCGCCGTTCGAGGTCAGCTCGATCAGGCTTCCCTGCGAGCCCGGCTCGGCGCCGGAGATCGTGCCGGTGGCGAGTAGGTCGCCCGTCCGGAGGGAGGCGCCGTTGACGGCCGCGTGCGCGATCTGCTGCTCGACGCTCCAGTACAGGTTCCGCGCGCTCGTCCGGGAAATGGCCTCGCCGTTCAGCTCCACCTCGAGCGCGATGTCGTAGGCCCACGGCTCGGCGCGCAGGTAGTCGAACGGCTCGGGCTCCTGAGCCTCGCCGGGAACGCGGAACGGCTCCAGCGCCTCGAGCGGCGTCACCCAGGCGCCGATCGAGGTCGCGAACGACTTGCCCAGGAAGGGGCCGAGCGGCTGGTACTCCCAGGCCTGGATGTCCCGCGCGCTCCAGTCGTTGACGAGGACGACGCCGAAGACATGCTCGAGCGCCTGCTCCACCTGGACCGGCTCGCCGAGCCTGCTCGGTGTCCCGATCACGAAGCCGAGCTCGAGCTCGATGTCGAGCCTGCGGCTCGGGCCGTACGTGGGCTCGTCGGCATCGGGCGGTTTGGACTGGCCGCTCGGTCGCACGATCGGCGTCCCGCTGACGACCACCGTCCCGGCGCGGCCGTGATAGCCGACCGGAAGCCAGCGCCAGTTCGGAAGGAGCGGCTCCGAGTCGGGCCGGAAGAGCCGGCCGAGGTTGGTCGCGTGCTCGAGCGAGGAGTAGAAGTCGACGTAGTCGGCGACCTCGAAGGGGAGGTGCAGCTCGATCTCCTCGAGCGGGGTCAGCTCGGCGGAGCCACTCTCGAGCAGCTCGCGCGCCTGCCCGCGTGCGTCCGCCCAGGCGGCCGGGCCCTGGGCCATGAGGGCGTTGAGCGACGGAGCGCGGTCCATCTCGAGCACGGAGTCCTCGAAGCGGACCCCGACCCGCGGCTCCTCGCCGCGTCGGCTGAACACGCCGTAGGGGAGGTTGTCCAGCCCGTAGCTCACAGGAGCCCGAGACCCTTCAGCTCGTCGACGGGCTCCGTGAAGCTGCAGCTGCCGATGCTCACAAAGAGCGCTCGGCGCACCTGCTCGAGCTGCTCGGGATCCGCCTCGCGGTCTCGCCAGGAGAAAGTGGCGCCGAGCCCGAACGCACCCGGATCGTCCTCGGCCAGCGCCTGCTCTTCGTCGCCGAAGACCGCCGCCGCGAGCAGGTTGAGGAAGCCGTGCTGACCGTCGGAGCGAACCGCGTGATGGAGGCCGGCCGTCGCCTTGAAGGGAACCCCGGCCGAGCGGCAGGCGCGGACGAACCCGGCCAGCGCTTCAATCGGAGGCGGCTCGGGCCCGCATCTGATCTTTGCCCGCGTGCCTGCGGCTGCGATCTCCGAGACCTGATCGGCAGAGGACACCTCGACGTAGGCCTCGGGCGCGAGACCCACTAGCCCATCGGGATCGCCCACGCCCTCGACGGCCTCGACGCGCTCGTCAAGCTGCAGCCCGTCGGCCGGCGCGTCGACGACGACGCTCAGGTGCAGATCCTCTCCGTTGAGCTCGGCCAGGCGAGAAGCAGGGCAGACGAAGCGGGCGACCATCCAGGCCTCGGAGGAGGACCGGGCGCGCCGGTGGTCGGCGAGCGCCTCGTCGAGCTGCAGCGACGCGGGCGGAAACAGTGGCGCGTGGTCGATCAGGCGCTGCAAGAGGGCGTGGCGCGCGTCCATCCCAGAAGATTAGGCTCCGGCAGCGTGAACGCGCCCCGAAGCAAACGCGCGACGCTCGCAGCGGCGACGCTCGCGAGCGGCATCACCTCCCTGCCGACGACGGCGCTCGGGGTAGCGCTGCCGACCCTCCACGCGGAGTTCCAGGCGACGCTCTCCGAGCTCCAGTGGACGCTCACGGCCTACTCGCTCACCTATGCGGCTCTGCTGATAGTGGCCGGCCGGCTGGCAGACGTCTTCGGTCACAGGAGGCTCTTCGTCGCGGGCGCCGCTGTATTCGGAGTGGGGTCGGTCGCGGCCGCACTTGCCGACAGCCCGCTCTGGCTCATCCTCAGCCTGGGAGCGATCGGAGTCGGCGGCGCGATGCTCGTCCCGGCTTCGCTCGCGATCGTCACGCAGGCCTTCGCAGGGGCCGGGCGCACGAGGGGAATCGCAATCTGGGGCGGCGCCTCGGGCCTGATCAGCGGGCTCGGGCCTCCGATCGGCGGCGTTCTCACCGACGAGCTGAGCTGGAGGTGGATCTTCTGGCTGGGCGCCGCAGTCGCGGGGGGGATTCTGCTCCTGGCAACCCGTGTCCTGGAATCGCGCGACGAGGCGGCCGATCGCACGATCGACGTCGGCGGCGTCGTCTGCCTGGCAGGAGGGATCAGCCTCCTCTCGCTCCCGTTGATCGAGGCCTCCGGCTGGGGCTGGACGTCCCCGCTCACGCTTGGCTCGTTCGTAGCAGCGGGATTGGTGTTCGCCGTTTTCCTCGCAATTGAGCACTGGAGCACAAACCCGATCTTCGAGCTCGGCCTCTTCCGGTTTCGAAACTTCGTGGCCGGCGGGGTGTTGAAGTTCTCGATGAACTTCGTCCTCGCCTCGCTCTTCTTCCTTCTTCCGATCTACATGCAGGAGCTCCTCGGCTACTCGCCGGTCGAGTCAGGGCTCTTGCTGCTGCCGCTCACCGCGACCTTCGTCGCAGGGCTCCCACTCGGGGGTCGTTTGCTCGACCGGGTCGGGCCCAAGCCCCCGATGCTTATCGGGCTCGCGTTGATGGCCGCCGGGGTCTACTTCGTCGCCGACCTCTCGACGACAGCGTCGACCTTTCAGTTCTGGTTCCCGCTGCTCGTGCTCGGGCTCGGCCTGGGCATCGTCCTCACGCCGATCAACGCAGCCTCCGTCAATGCCGTTCCGACCGAAAAGCACGGCGAGGCCGTCGGGATCCTCACGACGCTGATCGGCCTCGGAAGCGTGATGGGAGTGGCCGTCTGCGGGGCGGTCTTCAAGGAGCTCGAGGACGCCAAGCTCGAGCATGTCCTTGCGGGAACGCGCTTCAACGAGCACGACGAGCACCTGCTCGAAGGGATTCTCGCCCACTCGCAGACGGCGGAGCAGCACCTACATGGTTTCGGCGCTCTCGAGGGCACCGTCCTGCACGCTTGGCGCGAGGCCTTCCGCTACGGGACCGAGACCACGCTCAGGCTCTCCGCCGGAATGCTTGTCGTCGTACTGGTCGTGATCGCGCTGATCGTGCGCAGCGTCCGCCGCGCGCCGGCTATTGCGCCTTCGCCGGACCTTTCGTGAACTGGATGATTCCCATCATCGCGTTGTCCTCGTGGAAGAGGATGTGGCAGTGGAAGACGGCCTTGCCCGTGAACGTGCGATAGCGCATCCGGATCAGCACGGTGCCGGCCTTGCCGTTGTGCTTGCGCGGGATCCTGACGACGTCCTGGAAGCCGTTGATCCCGACGTTGTGCCCGTTCACCTTCATCACCAGGAAGTCGTTCGTGTGGATGTGGAACGGATGGTCCTCGCTGGAGGTGTTCCTGAGCAGCCACTCCTCGGTCGTGTTCAGCTTCACCTTCTCGTTGACCACGTGCGGGTTGAAGAGCTTCCCGTTGATCTTGAAGCCCTGGAGGTTCTTCGGAAACGGGTGCACGATCGAAAACGTGAGGGTGCGGCGCTTGGCTACCGGGTCGCTCAGAGTCTCCCGCTGGATCTTGCGCTGTGCGGGTGAGGCGACCTTCGGGATCGGGAGCCGCTTGGAGACCGGCGGGCCCTTCGAGACGATGTTGGCGAGCGTATAAGGGGCAAAGTTGGAGAAGCCCTGGTTGAAGCGGGCGCTGTCGAACGTGTACTTCCCTGCCTTGGGCCCACGGACGAGGAACTCGAAGCGCTTGCCGGGCGGCAGGAGCAGCTTCGGCGCCGACCACACGTGCCCGACGGGATTCCCGTCCTCGCTGATGACGTACAGCGGTCGCCCGCCGAACTTGAGCCGGTACCAGAAGTCGTTCGAGATGTTCCCGACCCGCCAGAGCTGAAGCTCGCCCGGATGAATGGTGAGCGTCGGCTGGTAGTGACCGTTCACGAGGGTCACTTCCTGGCTGACCTTCGCGTTGTTGACGTTGACGAGCTGGTTCCCGTTCAACTGGATCGACTGCAGTGCCATCACGCGCTGCTTGACGTGCTTGAGGTAGGGCAGGTCCTCGAGCACGTTGCCGATGATGATCAGACCGGCCAGTCCGGGATAGACCTGGCCGTCGACCAGCCCGTGCATGTGCGGGTGGTACCAGAAGAGGCCGTGCTCGTGGTCCTTGGGGATGTGGACGACGATGTTGGCCGACTTGCCCGACTGCACCGTCCTAGTCGTCACCGCGGGGGCGATCGTGCGGAGCACGTTGTCGGCGAGGCCCGAGGGCGACGTTCGAAAGCCGTGGAAGTGGAGGTTCGTGTCCTGGTTCAGCTGGTTGACGAACTTCATCCTCAGCGTGTCGCCGGGCCTCAACTTCAGCGTCGGCCCCGGATAGGTCCCCGTGAACGTCGTCATGCCGTACACCCTCTGGCCGTTGACGATGGCGCTGCCGACGTGCGGCTTGAAGGTCACCCGCAGCACGCCGTTGTGGCTCGAGATCACGTGCGGCTCGCTGTAGGCGGTGGACGGCAGATTCGGGTCCTCGAGTCCTGCCGTGCCCCGCATGCCGGCGCGCTCCCGGTAGTACCCGGCCGAGCCGTGCACGTG
>WNFU01006503.1_pt1 | contig 21689 bp, 14 predicted proteins | sample 5400121 | NCBI WGS metagenome assembly WNFU01 (sample SAMN13153360, study PRJNA577476) | soil metagenome | isolation source: 100 cm soil or saprolite under grassland replicate 1 | place: USA:California | collected 2016-06-15
AGCGCGCTGCGCTATCCCGGCCCGTGGCGCGCCGGCGGCAACATGCGCACCGAGGTGACCGACGGCGCGCTCGTAGAATTTCTCAATGAGATTCGCCGCATCAGAGAAGAGAAGGTCCCGCCAAAGGAACTGGAAGAACGCAAGCGGTCGATTGCCGCGAGCTTCGCCTTATCCCTGGAACAACCGACGCGGGTACTCAACTTCGCGATTACCAGAAAACAGTATGGGCTACCGGCCGACTATTGGGATACCTATGCCGCCCGGATCATCGCGATCACGGCTGAGGAGGTGCAGCGCGTGGCGCGCAAGTATCTAAATCCCGACACGTTGCAGCTGGTAGCGGTCGGGGATGCGACTAAAATCAAGGCCGTGCTGGAAAAATACGGTACGGTGGAAGTCTACGATACCAACGGCGCGCCGGTTACTGGCGACAAGTCATAGCATTCCTAGAGCCTTGCATTTGCCGGCCAGGCCAAACGTTTCGGGCTTCTCACAGGCTCCTTCGACTTCGAGTCTCTTGTCTCCAATAGGCATCTGCAAATATACTTTGGGCGCGTGCACCTCAGTCAAATTCAACTATGGAGCGTGTGATGGCGACTGAAGCGAATGTCTCGGCAGGAGCGTTAAGTGGCTTGCGCGTGCTGGATCTTACCGGCCGCACCGGAGGATACTGCGGTCTGCTTCTTGCCAATCTCGGCGCAGAAGTGATTCTCATCGAACCGCCGGCCGGCGACCCCATGCGCCGCGAGGGGCCGTTTAAGGACGGCCACTTCGATCCCGAGCAAAGTTTATCTTTCGCAGCGTACCACACGAATAAGCGCGGCGTCGTTCTCACTTTGGAAAATGACCAGGACCGGGAATCCTTTCGTGCGTTGGTGCGTCATGCCGATGTGCTGATTGAAGACAAACCTGCCGGCCATCTCGATCGACTCGAGCTTGGCTATGAGGCACTCCAATCCATCAATCCCACGCTGGTGATGATCTCGATTACCGGATTTGGGCAATTTGGGCCTTATCGCGATTTCAAATCCCCGAACATCGTGGCGTTCGCGATGGGCGGCTTGATGAATCTTTGTGGCCACCCCGGCCGCGCGCCGCTTATGGGACCATGTGACGTCGCCTACCACTTGGGTTCCGTTCACGCGGCCTTCGGCACGCTCGTCGCGCTATTCAATCGGCGCACCTCGGGTCACGGGGAACATGTCGATGTGTCGCTGCAAGACGTCTTGGTTGCAGATCCATTCTTAAGGATCATCACCCGATACAGTGTCACCGGCGAAGTGCCCGAGCGCACCGGGCACAGCCAATCGACGACGGTGGCCGAAACCTATCAATGCCGGGACGGCTACGCGCGCATCTTCGTCAATCAAGCAGATCATTGGAAACGTTTTATCGACTGGCTAGGCCGTCCGCCGGAACTACTCGACCCGAAGTATGAAAACGTTCAGAACCGCTTTCCCTTACGCGAAACCATCGACCGGCTGGTGGAGGCGCGCACGCTCAATTACGAAGCCAAGAAGTTTTTCGACGAGTTCCAATCTCTCCGTCTGGCCGCCGCGCCGATCAACTCGCCGGGCGCCTTTCTCAACGACGAACAGACGCAACATCGACACTTTGTGACCGCAGTGGAACATTCGCGGCTTGGCCGTCATGATTTTCCCGGCGATCCTTATCAGTTCTCCGAGAGCCCGTGGCGGGTCGAAAAGGGCGCGCCGCTGCTCGGACAAGATCAGGAGCAAATCGGCCGCGAATTGGCTCGTCCCTCCGCGTGGCTGACGGAGACGACCAAGGATGCTACCTCGCTGCCGGGCCGCAAGCCTTTCGAAGGGATTCGTGTGATCAGTTTTCCGACCGGCATCGTCGGGCCGGCGCTGGCCGGCTTGCTTGCCGAACACGGCGCGGAAGTCATTTCGATCGAAGCCAGCCGCGCCGCGCGCAGCCCGCAACGCGGGCAAAAATTTCAAATTGCGACGGATCTCGAAAGCAATCGCGATCGGCAACGGGTTGCCATCGACATGAAGCATCCCGATGGCGTGGCGTTGGCAAAAAAGCTGATCGCCAAGTCCGATGTCGTGGTGGAAAATTTTAGCGCGCGAGTGATGGCGAGCTGGGGACTCGATTATCCGCGGATGAAAGAGATTCGCCCAGACATCATCATGGCCAGCCTGCAGGCATTTGGCCAGACCGGCCCGCGGCGCGACTATGTGAGCTTCGGACCGATTCTCATGTCCTATTCCGGTATGGCTTATCTCTGGCGCGACCCGGAGGTCGAAAGGCCCGGCGCCGGCTGCCAGACGGCATTCCCCGATTACGTCGCGCCGTCCTATGGTGCGGTGGCGATCTTAGCGGCGCTGCACTATCGCGCGCGCACGAGTAGAGGACAATACATTGACATTTCCCAGGCGGAGACGGCTGCTTCCATGATCGGGCCAGCCTATTTGGAATACTTACTCACCCGACACGAGCCGCAGCCCCAAGGCAACTTCAGTGCTGTCGCGGCGCCACATGGTTGCTATCGATGCAAAGGCGATGACCGCTGGTGCGTCATCGCCGTCCAGTCGCAAGAGGAATGGATCCGTTTCTGCGAAGTCGCCGGTCACCGGGAATGGCTGACGGATCATAGATTCTCCGAGCCAGCCGCGCGGATCCAGTATCGCCAAGAGCTCGACTACTGGATCGAGAAATGGACTGCGAAGTACACGCCACATCAGGTGATGGTGATGTTGCAGCGCGAAGGCATCGCCGCCGCGGTCGTGCAAACCGCAGAAGATCTATATCGCGACCCGCATCTGCGCGAGCGCGGCTTTGCCCGGGAAGTTTATCATCCACAGATCGGCTGGATCGCCCGAGCCGGATCATCCGTTCGCCTGACTCAGAACGGCTTTACGCCGCGCGGCGTCACCCATGTTGCGGGAGAAGACAATGAGTCCGTGCTCAGCGGTATTCTCGGCATGTCCAGCGGCGAGATTAGCGACCTCGTAGATCGGAATGTGCTGCGCTGAGTCCCTCCAATGCCATCGATACGAAACAAAGCATCGCTCACTTAACGCGCCTTAAGTATCCTTTTCGATGCATCGTGAACATTAGGCGTTCAGCATCGGTGTCCGGACGGGTGCTTAGGCATGGACGCAATATGCACAGAACAGGATTTGTTTGGGTCCGGGTGGGGTCGTGTCCGTTACGAGACTAGCGGTTGGATCTATTTCCTATCTTCCGGCTTCACGTATTTCACCGATGCGCCTCCTTTTTGCGAGTGCAGATATCCTTCAACGTCGCTGAGTGGATTGGTGTAGTAGCGGAGCCGGTGTTGGACGAGATCGTCGGCGCGCAGGGCCATGTCGAAAGGGAGGTCTTTCTGCATGTAGGCGGCGATCTTGGCATTCTCTAACGTCGCGCCGTTGCGGCTGGCGAGTTCTTTTGCCAGCGTGTCGACGTAACTGTCGAGCTCGTTCTCCGGCACGACTTGGGAAACGAGGCCGACGCGCTCCGCTTCTACGCCGGTCAAGTTCCTGCCGGTGAGTGAGATATAGAAAGCTTTCTTGAATGGTATGCCGGCATGAAAGAGCGACGGTGTTGCTGTGGCGCCGTAGCTGCCTCGGATGACTTCGGGCATGCCGTATTTTGCGGTTTCGGAGCTGATTACCAAGTCGTGGCCGTTGATCATGGCCAAGCCGCCGCCGAGACACCAGCCACGAACCTTGGCGACGGTGATTTGCGGGAGCTTGCGCATGATATCGACGATCTCCGCGACGCCGCCAAAGCCGCGGGTGCGGCGGCGATTATCTTGCCCTCTCATGTCGTACAGATCGCGGCCGGAAGAATATGAGTCACCGGCGCCGCTAGTGACGATGCAACGAATCTTGTCGTTCTCGGCGAGTGTTCGGAGCGTGCTCGAAAGTTCGGCGAGCAGAGCGATGCTGAGCGCGTTTTTCTTTTCGGGCCGGCTCAACGTCAACCAGGCAATGCCTGCGTTTTCGTCAATGTTAGCGTTGATGAGCTTGGTGTCGGGCATTTTAACTCCTTGTTCAAATGTTCAAAGTTCAAGGTTCAAGGTCGGACCGCATTCACGACACACGATCACGGATGCAAGACTCTCACGTTTAGCTACGCGACTAAAAACGATAAAATGCCTTCGCGTTGTCGGCGAGAATTTTCTGCTTAGTCTTATCCGAAATATCTTTGCGGCGGACGACTTGACCTACGCTGTGCGGCCATTCCATGTCCCAGTGCGGATAATCCGAAGCGTACATCATGCATTCGTCGCCGAACTGTTCGATGACTAGCGGCAGCGCTGACTCCTCGCCTTCGCAGGTGAAGTAGCAACGATGATTCTTGATGTATTCGCTCGGCAGCATCTCGAGCGGCTCCATCTCGGATTTGCGCAGCAGATATTTTTCATCGAAGCGCTCCATCCAGTAAGGCAGAAAGCCAACGCCGGCCTCGAGAAATCCGACTTTCAATTTCGGAAAGCGATCGAGCACGCCGTTGGAAATAACCGACACGATTGACAGCATTTGTTCAAAGGGATGGGAAGTCATATGGACGCCGAGATATTTATGAAAGCGAGTGTTGCCGACGGCAACCTGGGCTGTGGCGTGAAAGCCGACCGGCACGCCGAGCTCCTGCGCTTCGGCGTAGATTGGATCGAACTGGGACTGTCCCAAGTCCAAGCCCGATTGCACATAGGTCGGCGAACTTCCTTTACGGCTTCCGGTACGACTTGGGGCGCGATCACCGCGGCGTACTTGATCCGATTCCCACTGCTCTTGCAGAAATCACAGGCCCAGTTGTTGTACGCCTTAGCCAGTTCGGCGGCGAGATCGAATTCGCGCACGAGGCCGATCGCTAAGGCATTGCTCGGGTATGCAACCGCGTCGCCGATTTTTTCGACGTCGAGGTCTTTGCAGTATTCCTCAGGGTTGGCCGGTTTGCGGCCGGTGGTGCCGTTGAGAAAAATATCCCAACCGAACGATGGAAAATAGGGACCACTGCGCACGCGGAAGCGCTCGGGCAAGTAAGCTTTGTACGCCGGCCCGTCCAAATGATGGGCGTCGGCGTCGATAATTGTAAATTCCACGATCAAGCCTCCTGCGGTTAATTAACGGCTTGAACGGCTTGAACTGTTTGAACGACTGGAACTGTTCCGTGGTTCAAAACGTTCAAATCGTTCCAATAGCTTGCATTCGCTTCGGTCAGTCCTGTAGTCCGTAGCGCTGCGCTATGTTGAGGAACAGCGAGCCGACGAGCACTGTGCCGACGGTGATGATGAGGCTGAAGGCCGCAAGCTCGCCGACATGACCGTTTTCCCACAATTCCCATATGGTCACCGCCACCACCTGCGAGCCGGGCGAGTAGAGCAACAGCGCGATCGACAGTTCTTTGAAGGTGATGAGAAAAATATAAATCCAACCGGCGAGCAATGCAGGCATGATCAGCGGGACGACAACGTGGCGAACCATTTGAAACCAACTGGCACCGCTCGCCATGGCGCCCTCTTCAAGCTCTTTATGCAAGCTCAGGAGCGCGGAATGACTAAAGCGAATCCCATAGGGCAGATAGCGCGCGATAAATGCGAGGACCAAGATCCAGATCGTGCCGTAAACGGGAACAGGCAATAGGAGATACATTTTCAAAATCGCGATCCCCATGACGATGCCCGGAAAGACCAGCGGCAGCATGGCCATTTGATCCAAAATCCAGCGCGCTTTAATCGATGCGCGGACGATCAGCCACGCGGCAAAGAATGTGATCGCAACAGCTGCGGTCGCCGACGATATGCTGACGGTCAGACTATTCGTCACGGAGCGAATGACACTACTGTCATTAAATGCCGCTATGTAGTTGTTGAACGTCAATAGCTCCAGCGCTTTGCGGGATGGCACTTGGGCGAAGGGAAGAAGCGACGACCAGGCGATCGCCACAATCGGTAAAAATTGGAGCAGCGGCAAAACCAGCATCAGACCACCGCCAAGCCAGCGCCACTTGCCAAGCGCGATACGGTGCGGGCGAAAATTCTTGCCGCTGATCGTCGTAAATTTATAGGTCTTGCTCGTGATCCGGTAATAAGGAATGAGCCCGACGGCGACCAGCACGATGAGAATTATCGAGTATGCGCTGGCTTCGCCGTACTTGGGAATGAGGCCGCCTTTGATCTGCAAGTAAATCTTAGTCGTCAGCACTTCGACGCCAGCGGGAATGCCGATTAGGGCGGGAATTTCGAAAGCTTCCAAAGAACGAATGACGGTCAGAATCAACACTGCCAAAACGCTCGGCACGGCGAGGGGAAACGTAACACGACGGAAAACCTGCCAACTGCTGCTGCCCGCCGTGGTCGCGGCCTCTTCCAGAGATGGGTCCATGGCGCGGAAGGGCGTGGACATCAGCAAGAAAACGATGGGTATCCAGAGAAAGCTTTCCACCAGCACCATACCGCCTAGAGAAAAAATGTTGAAAAATGCTTGGCCGGTTAACGCTACGCCCAAAGCATTCAACATCCCCGCTTTGGGTCCGAGCAGCATGATCCAGCCGACGACCTTGATAATTCCTGGTATCGCAAATGAGACGTAGGCCGAAACGTAAGCAAGGTTGCGAAACGGCGCATCGCTGCGCTCGGCAAGCCAAGCCAGCGCCGTGCCATAGCTCAGCGCGACAGCAGCGCTACCGAGCGAAAATATCAACGAGTTGCTGAGCAGTGTCTTGACGTCGCCGAGGGAGTCGATGATGTTGACGAAGTGTTGGATCGTAAAGCTGCCGGCTTGTAAGCCGCGATCGGTAACCAGGCTGGTGTGCAGGATGAAAAAGAACGGCGGCAATACCAAATAGGCCAAAGTTGCGGTGGTCAACAGGAAGAGCCACTGGGCTGGGTTTCGCATCATCAGAGCAAACATAAATTATGCCCTCTTACTGTCTTCAGCGCGTCATGCAGCTTGACGCCAGACATGAAACTTTCGACTCGAGTCCAACCTTCGCCTGCTATATATCAAAACTACCGGGCAAGACAATTGCAGCTTTGGGAAAAGACGTAAGGAGAAAAAGGAGTAAATGGTAAGGGGTAAAAAATCAGGGGAAGTTGGGCAGGCGCCTCACTCCTCACGCTTCACTTCTTACCATCTTAGGCCCACGGGCCGATGAATGGCTCGCCAGTGTAGGTGTCCGACAACGGATCGAGCATCTCTGGCCAGTTGTTTGGATCGACCTTGCGGCGTAACTCCTTGGGACGCGGTCGGCCGTCCCAGCCCACCTGCTCCATATAGTAGTAGAGCTCGAGGCAGTGGCCGTCCGGGTCGAAGGCGTAGGCGGCATAGTCGATCCCCGGATGTAACTCCGGCGGGATTATATCGGTCTCGACCCGCACGCCATTCTCGCGCAGGAAACTCACAGCACCTTTCAGTTGCCGGTAGTTGGCGAGCTGTAGACCGAATGACATATTGGATGTCGTCTCGCTGAGACCCGATTTCTTGCGCCAAGATTTAGGGAAAAGGGCGAGCGAATGATGCTCGTTGTCACAGCGCAGAAACGCGCACCGTTCATTCTGCCATTCGACTTCTTCCGTCAAAGTGAAGCCGGCGATCTGCTCATACCACTGCTTCGACGATTCATAGTCGTCGACGAAAAGATTTACCGGACCGACCCGGGTGATCTTGAAAGGCTGGGGGAGCAATACACCATCGACGCTGTATTTAAGCGGCATCGAGCTCACGTAGCGCCGACCGTCAAGCACGTTGATGCCTTTCTCGATGTCGCTGCTCACGAGTTGGTAGTCCGGAAGCTGAGGCTCATTGGGAGGATTCGCAGTACCATGTCTCATCGGCACTGGGCGGGCGTAGCCGTTCCAGCTGATCTGCTCGATGCCGTAATATAGCTCGAAGATCTGCGCGTCCGGCGCCCACACATAGAGGTGAAATTGCGAACCTCCGCCGCCGGCCCGGCCTTCGCGCATAATCTCCACTCCCAGATCGCGAAAGTACTTGCTGGCTTCGGCCATTTCGGTGATGCTCTGGACTTGCCAGGTGATTTGGTTGATGTCGTTCTCCGGTCGGAAGTGGTTGGCGTTTTGACCCGCGTATTGGCGTTCGTTGAATTTCTTCTTGTCGAACAATGCGAAAGAGTGATGATCCCCGGCGTGTCTACCGAAAAATCCTGCACCGGCGGGTTCGGTGATGAAGAAGCCGAGCAGATCAAAATAGAAGCGCCGGCTGGCCTCCAAGTTCGACGCATTGAAACCGAAGTGGCCGAGTCGGCGAATCTTGAACGGGCGGTCCAGAGCAACGCCGCCGACGTTGTATTTGATCGATTTCGCTGTTGCCATGCCGGTCTCTCCTCGGGTACCAATCCTAGCTTCTATCGAAATACGTTAACTCAGTCGATGTCTGCACTCCAGCCGGCTATTCGCTGCAAATCGAGCTCGGGTGCTGAACGACCACTCTTGAGCATGCCGATACCACAGCCAAGAGCACAGTGGCAAGAACGGCGTCATGATCAAACTCACCTCTTGGTTGTATTTTTACTTTTAGAGTTGTAAGCGATTCTGAACTTTTGGAGAAGGATGAAACATGGAGCGAGCTGAAACCAACAATGGCCGGGGCTGGGACCTAGAAGCTGATGTCATAGTCATTGGGTCGGGAGCGGCGGGGCTTCCTGCCGCGATTAAAGCGGTCGAAGGCGGAGCATCTGTCATTGTTGTTGAAACAAATTACGACATCGGTGGACATGCAATCTTAAGCGGCGGCCATATGGCTCTGGGCGGCGGTACCAGCGCCCAGAAAAAATACGGAATACTCGACTCGCCGGACACGGTCTTTTCGGATCTTACCGATTGGACAATTGTCCAGCCTAACGGTTGGCCCGATTACCGCTACAACGACCGCGCGGTGATGCGCGCCTTCGCCGACCATTGCGCGCTCACCTATGAATTTTTGCTGGCCAACGGCGTCGAGTTTAAGGATGTACCGCCGGACAATCACGGCGCATCCACGACCGGCAATTCCGCGCCGCGGGAAAATCACGCGTTCTGGACCAAAGGCGCGGGACTGGAGAGTCCCAACGCCGCGGCGGGGACGGGCGTGATCAGGCCGCTCGAGGCGAGCGCGCGCGCCAAGGGCGTGCGATTTTTGCTGAACTATAAAATGACAAGCATTGTCCGTGAGCCGTCCACGGAGAGAAGGAGGATAGGATGTGTGATCGGTATCACCGTCGAGTACACACCGAGAATCATGCCTGGGGCAACAACCCCATTAAAGAGCTTTCGTTCGGATGGCAACATTGAAAGTACTAAGCTGACCATGAATCTGCGCGCGACCAAGGCGGTCATCGTCGCGACCGGGGGCAGCACAAGCAATTTAAATTTTCGCCGCATGTTCGATCCAAGGCTGACCGCCATGCTCCAAGTCGGCGGCGAACCGTATAGCTATCAAGACGCCAGCGGTGAGCTTGCCGCAATGGCCGTCGGGGCCTCGTTGTGGGGTCTGGTCAACCAAACTCTGGAAAACGGCGCGACTATTCGCACGCAACGTGCCCTCGCCACGAAGTATAATTATGTTGCGTGGAAGGTTGAGAGTCCGATATTTCCACTCGTACGGGCCACCGGCTTCAACGTTAAGGATTGGCAGGATGTGATCTTGGTGAATCAAGTCGGCAAGCGATTCTATGATGAAACCAAGGGCGATCCGCCGCACGGCAACCTCGGACATCAAATCGACCCGTATACGCCAAACGACTATCGCAACAACGAGAATATCAAGTTCAATCCAACAAAGCACAACTTTTTCAATGCGGCCATGGCGATGAACGAGTACTCGGAGCCGCCCGATTATTGCGCCGGGCCGATGTGGGCGATCTTCGACGCGGATGCTGTCCAGCGCGAAGGATGGAAGGTGGTGCCGCCCTACGTCGATCCGGACGGCTACTTCTTCACCGCGAATACGCTTACGGAATTAGCCGCGGCGATCGATAACGAATATCAGCCGAAGCCGATGAGGGGCGCAACTTTGCAAGCAACCGTCGAACGATACAACTCCTTCGTCGACGCGGGTGCGGACGCGGATTTTGGCAAGCCAACGCCAAAGTATAAAATTCAGACCCCGCCATTTTATGCCGCCTGGGCGACACCGGTAGTTCACGACACGCGGGCCGGCCTCAGAATCAATGAGAAGTGCCAGGTCATCGACATGAACGGAATAGTGATTCCCGGTCTCTACTGCGCCGGCGAGTCGGCCGGAGGATTCAATCAACACGGCATGGGCCGCTGCGCGACGCAGGGATATATCTCCGGCATGAATGCAGCGGCGGAACCGCGGCACGAATAGACTTGCTCGTTGGGGTTTTGCGCCATGAATTGTAGAGGCGACCGGCCGGTCGCCTCTACGGCTCGAAATCCGAAACAAATTCAAATGATCAAGAAACTCAATGTTCCAAACAACCTCGGGGCAGATTCTGGGTTTTGGAATCTCTCGGCTTTAGGTTTATTTGTCTGCTGGTTTGTTTCGGATTTCGAAAATCGGATTTCGGATTTTGATTCGATAGCGGCGCTACAGGTGAAAGACCAATGACTTGATGGTTACGGGCACCGTGCCGGATGGCTCCAGGGTTTTTCCCAGATCGATGAAGTCGAAGTCGCTCAGCGTGACGCCGTCCAAACATAGCAGAGCGTTCTCGATCGCGAAATCATCTCGAAGAATCGTGCCGACCAGTCCCGCCAAGTCGTGGTCGAAGACGAGGTAGATCGGCCGGCCGTTTTTCAAAGTCTCCGGCAAACCATCGATCAGGCCGCGGCAAAAAGCGGCGATACGAGTCGCCGTCGGGGGACCGTTCCAGCGAAATACCAGAGCGACTTCAGCTTGCCCTTCCACCAAATCGAAGGCGTGAAAATGTTTCTGGAGCGCCTCAGCGATTGTCGCGCTGACGATCGCGCCACTCAAATCGAGTTCCGGCCGCAGCACCTGCAGGTTTTTTTGCGGCAGCAAACTTTCGTCGGTGCGGTGGATCGTATTGCCGCTTACCTGCACCGTGTGTTGCGCCGCGCCCATGACCGTGGCGCGGATGCATTCGCGCGCGGGCGCGAGCGGCCAGCGGAGCGCTCCGTTACTCATTTGATGCCGAAGTGCTTGTCCCAGTGGTGCGCCCACGTCGGCAAATGATTTCGACTCCTTGCCGTAAACATATTCGCCGACACCGCCGGAAAAAATAACCGCATCGTAGTTCTTCGCACCGCTGAGCGGTGCTGTCAGCCACAGCTGCGCAAGCTCGGACGTTGGTTTTTCGTCCTGAGCAAGGCTGAGAATTGCCTGCGCCATGTGATTCGCCAGACGCTCGACCTCCGCATTCGTGACCCGGCTTCCAACCTGCCACGCGTAACCGGCCTGGCGCGCCAATTCTTGGCCGCCGGGTTCTAAGACGGTGATCGTGTCCGCGCCGTCGGTAGCGAGCAGCCGCCCACCGACGTGAAAAGCCGCAGTGCTCAGCACGCGCCCACGCTCAGACACGGCCAGCTTGGTGGTGCCGCCGCCGATGTCGACGTTCAGCACTCGGCATTGCTTTTCAGCGGAATGGGCGACTGCGCCTGAGCCATGGGCGGCGAGAAGCGCTTCGAAGTTGTGGCCTGCCGTCGCGCACACGAAATTTCCGCGCTCCGCAGCGAACAGGTCAGCAATGGCGCGGGCGTTATCGCGCCGGATCGCTTCGCCAGTGAGAATGATCGCGCCGGTGTCGATGTCACGCGAGCTGAGGCCGGCCTCCTGGTAGGCGGTATCGACGAGACGCCTCAGCGCTTGATCGTCGACGCGTTCACGGCCCGGACTGTAGGGTGTCAAATGGACCGGCGACAAGTAGAGCGTGTCGCGTTCGGTAACGACGAAGCGGCTGGACAATTCTCTGCCGAGTCGGCGCAGGATAAGTTGCGAAAAAATGATCTGCGAGGTCGCGGTGCCGACATCGATCCCGACGCTCGTGAGCGTGATCGTATCGAGCTTCCAGAGCGGATGTTCTTCCTCTACGTCGAGCCCATGCTCGTCGTGGTCATGATCGTGGGGAAGATCGTGCATGGTAAATTTCACGCAAGTGAAGGGTGACCGGCCGGTCGCCCTTACCGGCCTATGCGACCTCGCCGTGCTCGTCGAGAAAGAGCGCTTTCGCGCTTTCTGCACCGGCCTCGCCGGTGCACCACGGCACCATCTTTTTCATCTTGCAGGTGATGCCGCGCTTCTTGAGCTCGGCCTCGAAGATCTGATGGATCTCCGGATCTTCATCCTCATACTCGACTTGATGGCCGCCTTTCTTGCCGCTGACTTCGCCTTGGCGCAACACCGTGGATTGGCTCGCTTGCCAGCGATTGGCGGCGTGCTTACGCGAGATGCCCTGATTCATCACCAAATAGGTGGCGGGGGTCGAGCCGACGTTGAAATGTTGATGCAGCCAGAGTCCCTCGCCGGCGCCCGATAGATAGAGACTACCCTCTTGCCAGTCGCAGCGGATGCGCGGCTCGTTATTGCGCTGCGTCAGCACGTAGCCTTCCCCCTCGGTGATATAGAGATGCGCGCCGGGGCCGTGGCGATGGCCCTTTTTATAGTGGCCCGATTCGAAACGCGAGACGTGCGACTCCATCATGCCGGCACCCATCACCATGAATGCATTCGTGCCGCCACCGCCGCGGCTCTTCCATTCGTAGAGCGGCAATTTTTTGATGTCTGGGATGAAATTGGTTTCCCACACCCGCCCCTTGTAGAGCTTGGCCTCGGCCGTGAAATAGTCAGCCCCGCCCGCGTAGCGATCGGTGAAATCGTAGGGATTGTTGAAGATAAAATCTTCGCTTGCCCACTGGCGCAAGAGTTGCGGTAGATCGGTTACTGAAAACCATCGCGCCGGGCGCGACAGGCTGGCGTTAAAGAATTGATGTGATGCGTTGGTCGGCAGTACAAAGTAACTGCCGGGTCCCCACTCGAAGGTTTGCGTTGCTCCCTCATCTCGCCAAACCGAAGTCGAGCCATGACCGGTCACGACGTAGATCGCTTCGGTGTAAAGATGCCGCAGCGGCGCCGTGGAACCGCCCGGCGGCAGCTCGACGATATGCTCGTCACCTTCGTCGTCGCCGTCCAGATAACAGAGCGCGCCCTTGACACCATCGCCCTTGCGCGGCCACGGTCCAACTTCCACCGCCTTCATGTCTTTGATGTAGACACCCCCGACGAGTGGCGGGCCCTCGCGCTTGCGCCACTCTTGATACATATCGACACGTACGACAGCCGGCTGCTTTTCCGGATCTAAATTATTGCTGGTCGCGCTCATGGCTCCTCCGAGCTAACTAAGATTGCTATCGTTTCAAACTTATGCAATGAGCGTGCTTCATGTCAAATTCAAATGAGTCAACATCTCGTTGACCGGCGCAATCTACTTTGGTAGCGTCCGCGGCTGAGGAGCGGCCTTTATTGAGATCATGCTGTAGCTTATTCCTCATAACGAAAAAGGAGAGCAATCATGTCACGCAATCAAGTTCGCATCGAGTTTACCAGCAAAACGCCCTTTGCCGGCGGTGTCTCTTTTGGCAATGTGGGTCCGTATGAACGGCTGTCAGGGATGGTGTCCTTCGCTATCGATCCCAATGAAAAAGATCTGCCGTTCATTTGCGATTTAGAGTTTGCGCCGCGAAATCCAGAGGGCCTCGTGGAGTTCAAAGCGGTTCTCGATATCGTCAAGCCAGTGGATTTGAGCCGCGGCAATCGCAAATTGCTTTTCGATTTTTCCAATCGCGGCGGGCGCGGCGCGTTCACGCGACTGAACGACGGCGGCGGTGCGGATCTGACGAAAGAAAGCTATGCCGGCAACGGTTTTCTCAACCGGCATGGCTACACAGTCGTATGCGCCGGCTGGCAGGGTGATCTGGTTTACACCGGCAGCAACGTCGTCGCTTTCCTGCCGGAGGCGCGCCAGAACGGCCAGCCGCTACGCGGCAAAGTGCGGCAGGAATTCATTTCCGACAAACGCGGCGTGCTCTCGATGCCCGTGAGCGGCGCCGCCAACATTCAATGCTACCCCGTACGCAACCGCGCTACTGCAACATTGACGATGCGCGAAAAGGAAGCGGATCCACGCGTCACCGTGCCGGCGAGGGATTGGGAACTGGCCAGGGCGAAGGAAACGGATGGGAAAGTGGAGCTCACTCCGTCCAACACCGATCTTTACGTCAAGGGCGGCTTCAAAACCGGTTGGATTTACGAATTGATTTACGACACCGAAGGCTCGCGGGTAATGGGCCTTGGCTTTCTCGGTTTGCGCGATCTCGTCTCATTCTTACGCCATGGCAAAACGGACGCCGGCGGCCTGGCGAATCCACTCGCGGGTTTTATCGACAAAGCCTACGGCTACGGCGCGTCCCTTGCGGGCAGAGTCGTACGCGAGTTTATATACGAAGGTTGGAACCGCGACGTCGAAGGGCGTAGGGTTTTCGACGCGGTGCTCACGCATACCGGCATCGGCCGCCTATTTTTCAATATGCGCTTCGCGCAGATCGGGCGTTACCCGCGTCAGCATGAAGAACACTCGTGGCCTTCGGAACGCTATCCGTTCAATTTCACGCCGATACCTGATCCGTTCACCGGAAAAGTCGACAGCGTGCTCAAGCGCCCCGACACCGATCCGTTGATCGTGCACAGCCACACCGCCGGCGAATACTGGGAGCGCCATGGCTCGATGACACACACCGACCCACGTGACGGGAGCGATGTTGGGATACCGTCGAACGTGCGCATGTACGCTCTCGCCGGGGCGCCCCACGCGGCGATTGCCGCCGACAATCCGCGCTGGATCGGCCAGCTGCCCCCGAACAATATTTCGCCGCAACCGTTTTTGCGCGCCTGCTTCGCATTGATGGATCGGTGGGCGACTACCGGTGAGCCTCCGCCGTCGAGCCGCGTTCCGAGACGGTCGGAAAGGACGCTGGTGTCGCCTGAAGAAGCACTTGCGCGCTTTCCGAAAATCCCTGGCGTTAATACTCCTGCCACGCCGAGCCAATTGCCTTACTGGAACTACGGCCCAGACTTCGACGACCGCGGCATCATGAGTATTTTTCCGCCGGAAAAGTTAGCCGGAAAAGAGTACCCCATCCAGGTCCCGCAAGTTGATGCCGATGGCAATGACCAGGGTGGCGTGCGATACCCAGACATACAAGTCCCGCTAGGAACTTATCTCGGCTGGGCGCTGCGAAAAGACGGCTTCGCCGAAGGTGAACTACTGATGACCAACGGCTGCATCAAGACCGTCGCGCGCACCAAAGCCGAACGCGAAGCCAAAGGCGATCCGCGACTCTCGATCGAAGAACGCTATGCGAGTCATGACGCGTATGTGGAGGCGGTGAAGCATGCGGTAGATGGTCTGGTCAAAGAGGGATTGATGCTAGCAGAAGACGGCGAGCGCTACATCGAAGCGGCGCAAAAAAAGAATCCCCTCGACCCGTCCGTGCCGTTGGAGCCGCTGGTGACCGCGGGGCGGGAGGATTGAAGCAAGCAGTACGCGATCACTCAGTGCCGCTGGAATTCTTTTTCAGCCGCGCAGCGCCCTTAGAAAGATGTGTCCTGACGGGCGGCCAAAATAGAGAGGGACGATTAAAGATGGCCAGGAAGAACTTTACAGGTAGTTGGCGTGGCGTCGTAGGCGTTATCAAACCCACTTATCGACCGGGTTCTCTTGAAGAATTCATCCGACTTTTGCCCGAAGGGATCGGCGTCATCCCGAAGTTTGTCGGTGTCAGCGAAGGACTTGAGAAGGAATTTGTCGACGGTTTTGCGGCGGCGGAGAAGCTGATTGCCGAATTGGCGGAAATGAAAGTGGACCTCATCCACCCTGAAGGCGCGCCCCTTTTCGTTCAGAAAGGGTATCAGCGATCAGAGGAGATAGTCAGGGAGCTGGAAAAAAAATATTCCATTCCGGTTGTCACGACGGGAATGGTTCTGGTCGAGGCAGCGAGGGCGCTCGGCATCAAGAAGTTGCTTGTCATCAGCTCCTATAACGATGGGAACAGCAGCGGCCGGCTAGCGAAATACTTCAGTTATTTCTCCGACGCGGGATTTCAGGTGCCAACCGTAGAAGGCTTTCCGGTCGGGTTTGCCGATATAGGGAGCGTCTCTCCGTACGAGGCTTACGCCTTCGCTCGAAAACTTTACTGCAAATATCCAGAGAGCGATGGGATTTGCTTGATTGGTTCGGGGTGGCGCGTTTTGGATGTGGTTCCGCTCTTGGAGCAGGATCTTCAGATTCGAGTGGTCTGCGCCGTCGCGGCCAGGGTTTGGGCGATACAAAAAAGATTGCGAGTCAGGCAGCCGGTCACGGGTCGCGGGCTTTTGCTTGAGACTATGCCATAGGCCTAAAGATGATACGACGTAAATCCATCGTAGTGAAAATAGGGCTTTTGCTATCTGTGGGTTTGTCTCTAATGCCCAGATTCGCGCCGGCGTCGCAGTGGAAGGAGCAGGCGGAAGTCGAAAAAAAGATGGTTTGGTATACAACCATCGGGTCGGCTGACGCGAAAATGCTGATAGATCATTTTCGCCAGCGTTACCCCAAAGTAACGGCCGAGTATTTCCGTACCGGGGGTCCTCAGTTGGTTGAGCGAATCTTCACCGAAGCCCGGGCGGGGAAGCATCTCTGGGATGTCTTTATGAATTCGGCGATCTATACGCAGCTCCTTAGTGGGAAGGGGATGCTGGCCGTCTACGAATCTCCCGAGTCCCGATTTTACCGCGAGGGATATAAAGATCCGCGAGGTACGTGGACATCGATTTACACAAACTACGCGGTAGCAGGATACAACACAAAATTAGTCGCTAAAGACGAAGTGCCGAAATCTTATATAGATCTCCTGAAACCTATTTGGTCGGGACAGATTGGGATGGACGCGAAGTCCTACGAGTGGTTTGCCGTCGTGATCCGGGGCCTGGGAGAGGAAAAGGGTCTTAGCTTCATGCGGCAGTTGGCGAAAAACAAAGTCCAACTGCGCAACGGCCGAGAGCTGGTCGCACAGCTGGTCGCGGCCGGAGAGTTCAAGCTCGCCTTGACGGCCTACTCGCAAAACTATGAAACGCTTAAACTCGGAGGCGCGCCCGTGGACTGGGTTGCGCTCGATCCGGTCTACGCCAATATCCATCCTGTGGGTCTTTCCGTCAAAGCTCCCAATCCAAACGCGGGAAAACTTTTTATCGATTTCTTGCTGTCCAAGACAGGCCAGGAGATCCTACGCGCCCAAAGGCGTATTCCGGACCGAATCGACACGCCGCCGGAGGTTGCACGCCTCACTGAGGGGATCAAACCCGCCTTTGGTTCGGCGGAAATGTACAGCGACTTCAGCCGCTATATCAAACTTTTTCAGGAAACCTTCGCCGCAAACTAATAAATCGTCGAACTTGTCTGGACTGATTGCCGTGGAGATCGAGGGGGGAATCGATGATACTCTGACGTCCATGCCACACGCGGGCTAACGGTTCTCGCCAACTCGATTTGCGCTTGCGAACTCAGGGCCCGTCGCGATGACTGCGCTGCCTGATGTTGGTAGGCCCTAATTGCCAAAAAAAAAAGGGCGGAGATGAGTTGCCTCTTTCTCCGCCCCGTACACCGTCAACTTATTCAGTCGATCATTTAGCGAAGTTGAAGTTTGCGCGGTGGTAGGTGCCATCGCTCAATTTCACAACTAATTGCCTGCACGAACCGGCCCACGACTTCTCGGTTTTCCAGACGTAGACATATTGGTTAGCGCTTGCATCGTAGCTAAGGCTGCTTCCTCCCGCCGTAACAGTCTCCTCGATGTAGTCGTACAGGTCAGTCGTGGTACAAGACATAGATACCGATACTGGATAGCCAGTGGCGAAGATATTGAGCCCCTGGTTTCCGTTCAAGCTGAACTTGACCGGCACAGCACTCCCCGCCTTAACAATGTTAAGCACCGGCAGGTTATCAACCGGACGGAAGAAACCAGTGAAGTTAAAGATAACATTGGTGTACTGAGTTACTTCGAGTGCTGGGTTATAGTTAGCATTACCGGCTTGGTTATACTTAATCTCACAGATCCCAACACTGCTGCTCATGGTGAAACTAGAGCCGACGTTGGTGCATGCGCCGGCACTGCTGAAGATTACTGGGTTGCCGGAGCCACCGCCCACAGCGGCTACGGTAAAGCTCGTGTTAATTATCGCGCTCGCCGGCGCAGCCATGGTGACACTGATCTCCTGGTTCGCCTTCTGCAGGTTCACAGTGTTGGCTGGGGCGCTGGTGACCTCGTTGTAGTTACTGTTTCCAGCCATGGTCGCCGTCAGGCTGCAACTGCCAGTGCCGCTGCCGGCCGTAAGCTGATTGCCAAAAATCGTGCAAGGGCCGGACACCAGGTTGTAGGTCACCGCACCGCCAGTGGTGCCGCCCGTGACGCTCAAAGACTCGCTCTGATTGTAGGTCAACGGCGACGTCGTGTTGAGCGTCAGCGCCGCCTGGTTGATCTTGGTCGCCGCCGCTGAGGCCGACACTTCCGTTGCGTCGTTGTAGTTGCTATCGCCCGCCCGGTTCACTTTCACCGTGCAGGTGCCCGTGCCGCTGGTCATCGTGATGTCGTTGCCGGCCGCCGTGCAGACGCCCGTCGTGCTCACCACCAGCGGATTGGAACTGCGCCGTGCAGACGCCCGTCGTGCTCACCACCAGCGGATTGGAACTGCTACCGCCGCCCGGTATCACCGTGAACATCGAGTTGTAGGCCGCGCTCGCCGGCACGCCCGTGAGCGTCAGCGCCGCCTGGTTCGCCTTCTGCAGGTTCACCGTGGTGGCGGGGGTGCTGGTGACGTCGTTGTAGTTAGTGTCTCCGGCCATGGTCGCCGTCAGAGTGCAGCTGCCGGTACCGCTGTTGGCCGTCAGCTGATTGCCCAAGATCGTGCAAGGGCCGGATAACAGGTTGTAGGTCACTGTGCCGCCCGTGGTGCCACCCGTGACGCTCAAAGTCTCGCTCTGATTGTAGGTCAATGGCGTCGTCGTGTTCAGCGTCAGCGCCGCCTGGTTCGCCTTGGTGACCGTTAAGGTTTGGTTGCCGCTGGTGCTAGCGCTGTAAGTTGTGCTGCTGATCGTCTGCTGGGCAAACGACGCTTGGACGGTATGATCGCCAACTAAGAGAGCTGACGGGTTATAGGTAGTGATCGATGCGACGCCACTAGCGTTTGTTACTGCGGATCCTACGGAGATTGCGTCGACTGTGAAATTAACCGTGGCGTCGGCCACCGCTGCTCCACCTGTGGTTCGAGTAAGCGTTGCTGAGAGGGTTACTGGTCCAGAAGAGCCGAACGGGACCGAGGCCGGGCTGGGTGCGGATAGCGTTAGAGTTGTGGCCACGGTCGCCGCCGTGAAGGTGACTGTTAGCGCCGGACCGCCGCTCAACACCGCACTGCACGGGTTGGTCGTGCCCGAACAAGTCGAAGAGCTAAGATTTGCCTGGCCGCTCCAGCCCGCGAATGTCGATCCGCTGCCGGCGCTCGCATTGAATGTCACAGTCGCGCCATTATCCGAGGTCGTGATATTGGGCACGCACGTGCTCGTAACGGTCTGCGAGCTTGCGCCTGTGCCAGTCCCACCGCATGAGGTCGGTGCGTTAACGGTCCCGGTGCTCGGGGTCATCGTCACTGAGCCGGTGCCGGTGAACGTTAGAACCAAGTTACGGGCATCCTTAAACGCCGTCTGCGCTGTGAAGCCGGATGATTGACCGATCGCTGTCAGACTAAATATTCTGCCGACGTCGATTTCCTGCGGAGCAAACTCAGCGGTTACAAAACTGCCCTGCTGGTTGGCGACCGCAGAGAGGAAAATATCCGGATATTCTTCAGGGAATTCGTGAAAATAGATGTCTACCTGCTCGTTCGGTTGAAAGCCACTGCCGGTGATGGTGACGATCTGGCCCGGCGCGTAATCAGTTTTGTCCGTGGTAACACTCGCCCTAGAGCTACTCACCAGATTGGCAGAGTTCAATATCTGGCCTGCGCTGTTGATGCCGCCGACGACCAGCGCTTGATTGCGTGAGGGCAATTCCGTTATCGACTGATCGGCGCGGTCGAGCAGCGCCAACTGTTCAGGCGTCAGCACGCCTTGGAGCAGTGGATCTTGGGAGATCGACGGCGAAAATAGCGCCGCGCGGCTCTGTGTGCTTAGTGTTGCCCCGAGCAGATCTGCGTTCGGCGGCAAGAGCGCCTTGGCGAGAAAAATCCCATTGGTCGGATCAAAGACCTCCATGGACAACTCGGCGTCGCCGCCGATGATCTGCACCTTGCCGTCCGTCAAGAGCTTCAAAGTCGCCAGCGCGCGCGGAGTCTGCATGTCGGTGGGCGGAATATAGAAAGATTGGGAAGCTGTATCAAAAACTTCCGCTGTATTGAGCACGGTGTTTTGCGCGTTGACGCCGCCAACGATCAGCACCTGGCCGGAGCTGGTGAGTATGGCGCTGTGAAATTTGCGCGCCGCTGTCATGTTTGCAGCGATGGGCGAAAAACTCTGCGTGGCCGGATTATAGATCTCGGCGCTGCCGGAGGCGTCGCCGCCTGCAACGAGAATGTTGCCGTTGGCTAATGCGGTGGCCGTGTGGCCGCTGCGAGGTGCGGTCATCGACGGACCGGTGGTAAATGCAGCCGTTACAGGATTAAAAATTTCGGTGGACGTGAGGGCGCCGCTCTGGTCGCGCCCGCCGACGACGAGCACGCAGCCGTCGCCAAGCCTGGTGGCTGTATGATCGGTGCGCGCGGCACTCGACCCCGCCGCGAGAGAAGAGGTTTGCGAGACGGGGTCAAAAATTTCTCCCTGGCTTACCATGCCGTTTAGATTATCGCCGCCGACTATCAGGACTTTGCCGTCTTCTAAAAGAGTCGCGGTATGCCCGCGACGTTCGACATTGAGTTGGGCCGTTCCGACGATCTGAGCGAAAGAAGGGACGGCGTAGGCGATGTTCGCAAGGATGCCGACGATTGCTATTGTCACCCAAGTTACGAGCCGGTTGGCCGCTCGACTCGCTCGCCGCACCTTAACGATTGATGGTGGGCATTTCATTTGAGCGTCCAAAAAAGTCTTCATTGCACTCTCCATATCTTCATTCGCCTTTCGCGTTTCGTTCACTTTATTCAGGGGCAAAAAAAAACCGGCACAGAAAATTCTGTTGCCGGTTTCACCACTCGCTCCCTGATGCCCGTGGTGACCACCTTGGGCTGTCAGTTCATCGCGTCAACAATTAGCTGAACGAGGAACGCGTTTTCTCTTTTCTGCTCGTCCCTCGCCTTGCCCGAGTCGTTCGCGGGCACGGGACCTCAAAGCACTTCCTGTGCCGAGCGCTAAAAAATTCCGACTCTGGGAAAACCAAGCTCGCCTTGCATCGCTTGTCGTGAGTTGACGCGGCTTCTTTCTTCGATGCCTTCAGGCAGCATTGCCAATTGTCACTGTGGATTCGTCAGAGCTGGCACACGAACAACTCCTGCGCGGCGTAGATCGGATCGCATCGCGCGTCACGGCGAATGCCGTGCGACGGGAAATCGGGAGCGTGGTAACCGATGTTAGTTAGTGAGGGATCCTGGTGAGGAAAAAAGGAACTTTCAGTAGTCGCGTGGCAAATAAAACTCCCCAGAGCGAGTTGCCGGGATGATCTCAAAGAAATTTAACACTGAAACTATTGTCACGGTTCGTGACGGACTAGGGAGCGGCTT
>WNFU01007786.1_pt1 | contig 21688 bp, 20 predicted proteins | sample 5400121 | NCBI WGS metagenome assembly WNFU01 (sample SAMN13153360, study PRJNA577476) | soil metagenome | isolation source: 100 cm soil or saprolite under grassland replicate 1 | place: USA:California | collected 2016-06-15
TGAGCAGGCGAAAGCCGCGGGCGCGAAGATCAACATGGAGCCGACCGACCAGCCCTACGGCGACCGCCGCTACGACTGCGAGGACCCCGAGGGCCACGACTGGTTCTTCGCCCAGAGCCTCAGCTAGACAGGCGCGGGGGTAGGACGAGCTCGAAGCGGCTGCCGCGCCCGACTTCGCTGTCGAGCTCGATCCGCCCGCCGAGCGCCAGCGCCAGCTCCCGGGCGATCGCGAGGCCGAGCCCGGTGCCTTTGCCGTCGTGCGTCCAGAACGGACGGAAGATCCGCTCCTGCTCCTCGGCTCCGATTCCGGGCCCGGTGTCCTCGACGGCGACATGGATCAGACCGTTCTCCGCCCGCAGGCGCAGGTCGACCCGGCCGCCGTCGGGCGTCCAGCGGAATGCGTTCGCGAGCAGGTTCGTGATGATCTGAAGCACGCGGTCGCCGTCCGAGACGATGACCGCCTCCGCGCCGACCTCGTGCGAGTACTCGATGTCGCGGCGCTTCGCCTCCTCCCCGAACGACGCATAGGCCTGCTCGAGGAGCCGCGCCATGTCGACCTCCTCCCGCAGGACCGTGAAGCGCCGCATGTCGAGCTTCGCGAGGTCGAGGACGTCCCCGACGAGCCGCTCCAGACGGCCGGCTTCGAACGCGATCACCTCCAGCGAGGTCGTTCGAGCCTCGGCGTCCTCCACCAGCCCCTCCCGCAGCGCCTCGACGTGCCCGCGGATCGCGGTCAACGGCGTCCGCAGCTCGTGCGAGACGGTCATCAGGAAGTTGCGCTCGAGCTCTTCGGCCTCCGAGAGCCGCTCCGTCATCTGCCGGAAGGAATCGGCAAGGTCGGCGATCTCGTCACGACCGGACACCGTCGGAACCGGCGTGTCGTAGCGGCCCTCGGCCACCTCGTCGGCCGCCTGGGCGAGTCGTCGCACCGGCCTCGTGAGCCGTCCCGAGAGATACCACGCGAGCCCCGCTGTCACGAGCACGCCGGCCAGCAGCGCGAGCGCGAGCCTCTCGTACAACGTCACGAGCCGGTCGCGAAGCTCCGTCTGGGCGGTGGCGACGACGATCGCGCCGAAGGGCCGCCCGCTCTTCTCGAGGTAGAACGGATGCGCGACTGCGAGGAACTCCCGGGTCTCGCCGGGCGGGACGAAATGGAACTCGACAGTCTTTCCCTGCTGGATCGCCGGCCAGTCGACGGCGCTCTTCGGGAGCGGCTGCAGTCCTGATCCCTGCCCGGAGAACGGCGGGACGCCGACGTAGAAGAGGCGATTGCCGCTCGCGCGCTCGAGCTTCTTGGCGGCGAAGAACGGCGGTGGGCGATCCTGCTCCTGCGCCTTCAGGGCCTGCTCCGAATAGAGCTGAGTCAGCCCGGCGGCCTCGCGTCGCAGCTCGCGCTTCGCCTGGTCCTGCGTGTAGTCCTGGAAGAGCCCGTAGGCGATCGCGGCCGCCAGCACTCCGGTCAGCGCGATCCCGGAGAGGAAGAGCGCCGGCAGGCGGAAACGCAGCGACCGGAACATTTCTCTACATCTTGCTTACGCGGTCGCCGTCTCCTTCGCGGGCGACACCTTGTAGCCGACGCCCCAGACGGTGACGACCGGCGACGCTTCGCCGAGCTTCCGGCGCAGCTGGCGGACGTGGACGTCCACGGTCCGCGTGTCCCCCGCGAAGGTGTAGCCCCAGACGCGCTCGAGCAGCTGGTCGCGAGTCAGCACGAGGCCGCGATGGTCGAGAAGCTCCCAGAGCAGGTCGAACTCCTTCGGAGCGAGCTTGATCTCCTCGTCCCCCACCTTGACCTCGCGGCGGCCGGCGTCGATGTGGAGATCTCCGTGCTGGAGAACCGCGCTCGCCACGTCCTTGCGGTCCGGCGTCGAGCGCCGCAGGATCGACTTCACACGCGCGACCAGCTCGCGCGGGTTGAACGGCTTCGTCAGGTAATCGTCGGCGCCGACCTCGAGGCCGATGATCTTGTCGACGTCCTCGTCCCGGGCGGTCAGCATCAGGATCGGCACGTCGGAGCGGCGCCGTAAGCGGCGGCAGACCTCGATTCCGTCGATGTCGGGCAGCATCAGGTCGAGGACGATCAGCGACGGCTGGTGGCCCTCGGCCTTCGAGAGCGCGTCCTCGCCAGTCTCGGCCACGTGCACGTCGTAACCCGCGTTCTTCAGGTACAGCGAGACGAAGGAGGCGATGGACGCCTCGTCCTCCACTACGAGCACTGTTTGCGGTGTGGTCAGAGGCATCGCCTCAGAATGCCAGAGGGAGCCGCTACCGGGGCGCGGGCGGTGAGCTGAGGTCGAACTTCATGGGGTCGTCCGGCAGAGAGTGATACTCCTCCTCGTTCAGCGACCAGACACCGTCGTAGTAGATTCCGGCGGTCGGGTCGCCGGCGCCGTCGATGACCCCGCGACCGCGGGCGATCGCGCTCAGGAAGATCCCGCGCGCCTCGATCCGGGTCTGATAGCGCGCGCCGATGAGCCGGAAGCGAATGTTCTGGCCCTGATAGATCGTGGTCTTGTCGCCGCGGTAGGTGATCTTTCTCGCCCCGTAGACGACCGGCCGCTTGGAGTCGTAGGGGTTCGGATCCGTGATCGTCAGCTTCCCGCGCTCGAAGCGGCCCGTGATGCTGCCCTTCGCGTTCAGGAAGATCATCCCCCGCGCCTCCTTGACGGAGAGCGTGCCGTCGGCCGGCGGCGCCAGTGGCAGCGCCGAGTAGGCCGCCGCGGGCAGCACGAGCAGAGCCAGAAATGGGACCAGGAGTCTTCGCATCTGGATCAAGTATGCGTGTTCTCCTTGTGCCTGGAATGAGGGAGTTGTAAGGAAAGCGTTAGTAGGGTCCCTCGGGTGAGCGAGCTAGGCGATTTCGGCGTCTACGTGCTCGTGGTCTCGGCAGGCGTGCTTCTCGCGCTGCTCGCACGCAAGGTCACCGAGCGCTACCCCATTCCGGCGCCTGCCCTCTTTCTCCTCGCGGCTCTCGCCGTCCCGGTGATCGTGCCCAACATCCGCAATGTGGAGCGGATCGGGGTCGTGGCGCTGATCGTGATCCTCTTCGACGGCGGGATGCACATCGGCTGGCGACGATTTCGCCGTGCCGCGGTGCCGATCGCGTCGCTCGGCGTCCTCGGCACCTTCGCCACGGCCGCGCTGATGGCTCTCTGCGCCCGCTACCTGCTCGACTTCGACTGGACGACCGCCGGGATCCTGGGCGCAGCGCTCGCCCCGACGGACCCGGCCGTCATGTTCTCGATCCTCGGCGACAAGGAGATCCGAGGGCGGACGGGCACGATCCTCGAGGGCGAGGCCGGCGTCAACGACCCGGTCGGGATCGCGCTCATGATCGGGATGCTGGAGCTGGCGACAACCGACGGCGGCTCGTTCTGGACGGTGGTGCGCGAGTTCACGCAGGAGATGGGCGTCGGCCTCGCGGTCGGCATCGCCGGGACGGCTCTCCTCGTCGTCTTCATGCGTCGCGTCCGGCTGCCGGGCGAAGGGCTCTATCCGCTCCGCACGCTCGCCGCCGCCGGGCTCATCTACGGGCTCGCGGCGGTCGCTCACGGTTCCGGTTTCCTGGCCGTCTTCATCGCGGGACTCGCGCTGGGAGACCTCGACATTCCCTACGAGCGGGAGATCCGACGATTCCACACGGCGCTGGCAAGCCTCGCCGAGATCGTCGTCTTCGTCGCTCTCGGCCTCACGGTGCACGCGGGCCGACTGTTCGAGCACGGAGTCTGGAGCGACGCCTTGTTGCTCGCCGTCGTGCTCGCCTTCGTGGCGCGCCCCCTGGGGCTCGCCCCGCTCTTGCTGCCGCTGAAGCTGAGGACCGGTGAGAAGCTCTTCCTCGCCTGGGGCGGGCTCAAGGGCGCTGTGCCGATCCTGCTCGCCGCCTTCGCGGTGCTGGCCGAGGTCGACGACGCACAGCGGCTCTACGAGATCGTCTTCGTCGTCGTCGCGTTCTCCGTCGTCGTCCAGGGAGCGACGATCCCCTTCGTCGCCGGGCGGCTCGGCGTGCCGATGCGCGTCGTCGGACGATGAGCGCGCTCGCCGCGGCCCTCGCTCTTCTGACCGGCGCCAACCTCCACGACGTTCGCGTCTCGAACGGGTCGCGTCCGTTCGCCGGCGACGGACGGCTGCTGGCGACCGTCAGCCCGAACGGCGACGGGTTCCGCGACCGCGCAATCGTCAGCTTTCGGCTCCGGCGGTCGGCCAGGGTGCGGATGGACGTCCTGCGGACGGACACGATCCATCCCGGGCGGGCGACGAAGACGATCTGGTCGACGACGCGGCACTTCCGAGCCGGCGGCCACCGGCTCGTCTGGCGGCCCGGCCGCGAGACGGAGCCGCGAACCTATGTGTTGCGGCTGCGCGTCGGGCGAAGGGTGTACATGAACTATCCCGGGAAGCGCCGACGGGCGCCCGTCGTCCGCGTCCAGGGCATCGAGGCGGCCTTTCCACGCCGCAGCTACGCGCCCGGCGAGCAGGCGGCCCTGCGGCTCGCGACGGACGCGGCAACGCTGCGGCTCCAGGTCTTCTACTACTCGAGCGAGATCGGGCCGCGTGACCGTGACTTCAAGACCGCGGGCACGGCGATGACGCCGCCGGTGTCGGTCGACTGGCGCGGGCACCGGGATGCCCCCGGCGAGCTGCGCCTCATCCGCGCGGGCGACTGGCCGAGCGGGCTCTACTTCCTGCGGCTGAAAGCGGGAGACGGCCGCGTGGGCTACGCGCCTTTCGTCGTTACGCGGCGGGTTCCCCGGTCGCGCATCGCGGTCGTCCTCTCCACGAACACCTGGCAGGCCTACAACTTCTGGGACGAGAACGGCGACGGCTGGGGCGACAGTTGGTACGTGAGCGCCGCGACCCACAGCGTCGAGCTGACGCGTCCCTTCCTCGACTTCGGCGTCCCGTATCGGTTCCGCGACTGGGATCTGGACTTGATCGCGTGGCTTAACCGGACCGGGAAGCGGGTCGACTTCCTCTCGGACGACGACCTCGCGGCCTTCCGAAATGGGGACTCGCTCGCGGCGGCCTACGATCTCGTCGTCTTTCCGGGCCATGCGGAGTACGTGACGGAGCACGCCTACGACGTCGTCACGCGCTACCGGAATGCCGGCGGAAACCTGATGTTCCTCGCCGCGAACAACTTCTTCTGGAAGGTGCGCCGCGACGGCAGCCGCCTCACGCGCGTGCGGCTCTGGAGGCAGCTCGGGCGGCCCGAGGCGGCCCTCGTCGGCGTGCAGTACATCGCGAGCGACTACGGGGCCAGGCAGGGCGGCTATCTCGTCAGCGGGGCCGCGACCGCGCCCTGGGCCTTCGACGGCACCGGCCTGGGCGACGGGGACCGCTTCGGCCGCTACGGGATCGAGATCGACGCGCGGGCCGCCTCTTCCCCGTCAGGGACGCAGGTTCTGGCCTCGATCCCCGACCTGATGGGCCCGGGACGCAGTGCCGAGATGACCTACTACGAGACGCCGGGCGGCGCGAAGGTCTTCGCCGCGGGTGCCCTCAACTTCGCGGCCTCGATCGGCGACCCGGCCGTCGCGCAGCTCGTCGAGAACGTCTGGGCGCGTCTCAGCCGTCCCTAACAGACTTTGCAACAGACTGTTGCTAAGTCGGTTCGGAATGAGTTCGGATCGGTTCGACCGGTCAATACAGGCAGACGCCGAGCGGAGCCCGGCGTCCTGAGTACGGAGCCGCAAGCGGCGCCTTACGTCGCTTCGGGGTACTCGAAGAAGCCTTTGCCGGTCTTGCGGCCGAGGTGGCCTGCGGCGGCCATCTCGCGGAGGCGCTCCGGGGGCGCCATCCTCTCGTCACCCGTCGCCTCGTACATCGCCTCGGCGGCGTGGACGTGGATGTCGACGCCGACGAGGTCGACCAGCGTGCACGGCCCCATCGGCCAGCCGACGCCCTTCGTCATCGCCGTGTCGAGATCCTCGGGGGTGATGCCCTCGTCGAGCAGCCGAATGCAGTCGTTCAGCGCCGGAATCAGGGCCCGGTTGACGATGAAGCCCGGTGTGTCGTTGGCGCGAACCGGCTGCTTTCCGGCCTGCTCCGCCCACGCATAGGCCGCCTCCACGGCCTCGTCCGAGCTGCGCTCGGCGCGGACGACCTCGACGAGCGGAAGCAGCGGCGCGGGGTTGAAGAAATGCATGCCGACGACCCGCTCGGGGTGCTCGGTCGCCTCCGCGATCTCGCCGATCGAGAGAGCGGACGTGTTCGACGCGAGAATCGCGTCGGGCGCGACGATCCGATCGAGCTCCGCGAAGACCTCCCGCTTGGGCTCGAGCTCCTCGACGATCGCCTCGATCACGAGGTCGCAGTCGGCGAGCGCCCTCAGCTCCGTCGTGAACCTCAGTCGCCCGAGCGCATCGTCGAGTTGCTCGGCGGTCATCCGACCCTTCTCGACGGCCCGCCCGAGGTAGTGCTCGATCGTGCCGCGCGCCCGGTCGCAGAGCTCCTCGCTCACCTCGCGGCCGATCGTGTCGAAGCCCGCCTGAGCGGCTACCTGCGCGATACCGGCCCCCATCGTCCCCAGGCCGACGACGCCCACGCGGCGAATCTCCATCGGCGGATGCTACCCCGGGAAGGAAACGGCCCACTCCCGCGTCTAGTGGTCGTAATGACCCGGTCTCTCCTCCCCTTTCTCTTCGGCGGCCTCCTCGTGCTCGCCCTCTTCGGTGCCATCGCCGAGGCCGCCAGAGGGAAGCGCCCGGCGCTTCTTACGCGTCGGGTTCCTGCACTCCCCTAGACACCCGGTCGTCGTCGCGTTTGCGGCACGCGATGGCGACCGGGACGAACGAGAATCACGCGCGATGGCCTTCAGAGACGAGTTCCTCGCGCGGTTTCGCTGGATCGAGGGCCATGCCGACATGCTCGGGCTTCTTGCCGACGGCGGGTTCCTCAAGGCGGCGATCGAGGCCCTGACGCAGCCGTTCGCCGAGCACGGGGTGACGAAAGTGGCAGCGGTCGAGGCCCGCGGCTTCGTTCTCGGCGGTGGAGTTGCCCTCGAGCTCGGCGCCGGCTTCGTCCCCGTCCGCAAGCAGGGCTCGATTCACCCGGGAGCGAAGGCCGAGCGACCGACGGGCGCCGACTGGCGTGGACAGGAAAATGTCCTTCGTGTCCAACGCGCGGCTCTCGCGCCACAGGATGTTGTCCTCGTAGTCGACGACTGGGCCGAGACGGGAAGGCAAGCTAAGGTCGTGCGGTCCCTCATTGCAGATTGTGGGGCCGCGTATGCGGGGCTCTCCCTGCTGGTCGATCAGCTTCCGGACGAGGTTCGGCGCGCGCTCCGTCCGGTCCGCGCCGTCGTGCGCGCAGACGAGCTTCCGCAGAGCAGCTAGAGCTGGAGCGATTCGGACTCGACGACAAGCGCCGTCATGCCCGTGTCCGACTGCGACTCGTGCTCTTCGCCGGCCTCCCAGAGAACCGCCTCGCCCGCGCGAATCGGCACGCGCTCGCCGTCACCGCCGCTCACCCAGCCCGCTCCGCGAACGACGGCGAAGAGCTGGCGCACCGCGGCCGAGTGGCGGCCGACGACTCCACCCGGGCCGATCTCGATCACGACCACGTGCGCCTGCGGGGCCAGCCGCCGTACCATCGCACTGACGCTTCCGGGAGCCGTCACGGGCCGCTCTCCGCCGAGCTCGACGCACCTCAAGAGGTCAGAGGCGCTCGAGCACACATGCGATCGCCTGGCCGAAGCCGATGCACATCGTGGCCACGCCGTAGCGGGCCTCTCGGCGCTCGAGCTCGTTGACGAGGGTCGCCGTGATGCGCGCCCCGGTGGCGCCGAGCGGGTGGCCGAGCGAGATCCCGCCTCCGTTGGGGTTCACGTCGTCCATCCGCTCCTCGAGCCCGGCGTCGCGGACGAACTGGAGGACGACCGACGCGAATGCCTCGTTGACCTCGATCACGGCGACGTCGTCCCAACCCATCCCGGCCCGCTCGAGCGCACGGTCGCAGGCCTGCGGGTTGCCGTGCAGCATGCGGTACGGGTCGACCCCCGCCAGCCCGAAGGAGACGAAGCGCGCGCGGGGCTCGAGGCCGAGCTGCGAGGCCTTCCGCTCGCTCGCGATCAGGACTCCGGCCGCGCCGTCGCAGATCTGGCTCGAGCTCCCGGCGGTCACCTTGCCCTCCGGCAGGAACGCCGGCTGCAGCGCAGCCAGGGCCTCGAGGGACGTGTCCCTCCGAGGCGTCTCGTCGACCGCGAAGAGCGTGCCGGCATGCGGATTCTCAACCTCGACCGGCACGATCTCGTTCTCGAAGCGGCCCTCGTCGATGGCCGCGATCGCCCGCCGGTGGGACTCGAGCGAGAACGCGTCCAGCTCCTCGCGCGTGAGCCCCCACTCTTCGGCGATCGCCTCTGCAGACATCCCTTGCGGGACGATCTGCCAGCGCTCGAGCAGCTTGTCCGAGAGATCGCCGCCATTCGACCCCATCGGAACGCGCGACATCATCTCCACGCCGCCGGAAACGACGAGGTCGAGCTGTCCGGACCAGATCGCCGCCGCCGCGTTGAAGTTCGTCTGCATCGACGAGCCGCACTGCCGGTCGACCGTCGTTCCCGCGACCGTCTCCGGCCAGCCGGCGACGAGCGGCACCATCCGTCCGATGTTCCAGCCCTGCTCGCCGATCTGGGTGACGCAGCCGAGCTGGACGTCCTCGACCTCGCCCGGATCGACCTCGTGGCGCCCGAGGAGCCCGTTCAGGACCTGGCCCGCGAGCTCGTCGCCCCGGATCGAGGCGAGCGTCCCGTTGCGCTTCCCGATCGGCGAGCGAACGGCGTCGACGATCAGGGCATCCGATTCCCAGCTAGGCATCGACTACAGAGTAGAGGCGCCAGGCCCCCACGCCTTTGAGCTCGTGTTGCCCGCGGTCCTCGAACGAGATCCCGGAACCGGCGACGAGATCGCGGACCGTGCTCGACACGAGAACCTCGCCTGGCCTGGCCCGGCCGGCCACGCGCGCTCCGGTGTGCACCGCGATCCCGCCGATCTTGTCCTGCATCAGCTCGCACTCGCCCGTGTGGAGCCCTGCACGGATCTGGATGTCGAGCGAATGGACGCTCTGGCGGATCGCGCAGGCCGCCCGGATTGCGCGCGCGGGCCCGTCGAAGCTTGCGAAGAACCCGTCCCCCGCGGTGTCGATCTCGCGCCCGCGAAAACGATCGAGCTCGTGTCGCACGCGCGAGTGATGCTCGTCCACGAGCTCGTGCCACTGGCGATCACCAAGATCCGTCGCGCGCCGGGTGGAGTCGACGATGTCCGTGAAGAGGACGGTCGAGAGCACGCGGTCCGGCTCGGGATCCGGTCGGTTACCGGTGAGGAACTCCTCGATCTCGGAGAGCATCGAATCCGTGTCGCCTACCCAGATCAGGTGCTCGTCTCCTGGAAGCTCGACGAAGCGGGCGCCCGGAATCTGCTCGGCGAGCCACCGGGACTCTTCGACCTTGACGTCGCGGTCGCCGCGCCGCGTCATCACGAGTGTCGGGACGCGGATCGTCGGCAAGACCGCACGCGTGTCGATCTGCGAGTTCATCCGGAGCAGCGCGGCAGCGGCCCCGGGGCTGGCGCTGTTCCGCATGTAGGCTGCGACTTCCTCCCAGAACCGCTCGTCGCCGACGCGGCTCGGCGCCATGTCGGTGAGATCGACGAACGGCCATTCGCGCTCAATCGTCTGTGCCAGCTGCTCGCGCTCCTCGGCCGTCGGCGCCCATGAATAGTCGTCGGTGCGGATGCGTTTCGCGAACGCGCCGATGAGGATCAAATGCGTCGTTCGCTGCGGATAGGTCGCGCCGAAGACGAGCGACATGTTCGCGCCCTCGGAGTGCCCGAGCAGGGCCGCCCGCTCGGAGCCGACAGCGTCGAGCACTGCCCGCACGTCGTCCATCCGTTGCTCGAGCGTCGGCAGCCGGGCGTTCGGAACTCGGTCCGAGAGCCCGGTCCCGCGCTTGTCGAACAGGATCAGACGCGAGAACGACGCCAGTCGAGCGAGGAAGTCCGCGCGGTACGACTCCTTCCACATCATCTCGACGTTCGAGACCCAGCCGGCCACGTAGACGACGTCGATTGGCCCGTCGCCCGCGACCTGGTACGCGATGTTGACGTCGCCGCTCTTGGCGTATCTGGTCTCAGGCGCCGACGGCAAAGAGCCTCCATTCGCCCGGCACGCCCTTCAGCTCCTGGACACCACGCTCCTCGAACTCGATTCCGGAACCGGCCACGAGGTCCCGGACGGTATGGGAAACGAGCACTTCTCGGGGCCCTGCGACCGCCGAGACCCGCGCGCCGATTACGACGGCAATTCCGGCCACCTTGTCGTCGTGCACCTCGCATTCCCCGGTGTGGATGCCGGCTCTGACGTCCAACCCGAGATCGCTCACGCCCTCGACCACCGATTGGGCACAGCGGATCGCTCGCGCCGGACCGTCGAAAGTGGCGAAGAAGCCATCTCCGGCAGTGTCCTTCTCCTCGCCACGATGGCGCGCAAGCTCGCGTCGCACAAGGGCGTGATGCTGTCCAAGGAGGTCGCGCCACGCGCGATCGCCAAGCTCGGCCGCGCGCGCGGTCGAACCGACGATGTCCGTGAAGAGCACCGTCGACAGGACTGTGTCCGGCACCGGCGGCACCGCCTCTCCCGCGACGAACCGTTCGACCTCGTCAGGAAGCTCCGACGACAGGAAGATTCCCCAGGGGTCGCGTCCCGAGACGCGCAACGCGCACGCGGAGGGGATGCGGTTCGCGACATCGAGAGAGAGGGGCGCGTAGTAGGACCCCTCGCGGTAGAGCACGAGCGTCGGCACCCGCACCGCCGGCAGAACGTCGCGGAGGTCGGTCTCGATCCAGGCGCGATTCATCGCGTACGCCACTGCGGGGCTCGCGCCCACCCGGACCCAGTTGGCGAACCAGAGCCGCTCCTCCTCGCTCTCGGAGAGCGACGGAGCGTGCCACGCCAGCATCTCGTCGCTGTGCGCTTGTGTTCCCCAATCGTCGCGGAGCTTGGCGAGTGCGGTCTCGTAGCCCTCGATGTCCTCTTGGGGGAAGTGAACGATCGGCTGGAAGAGCACCAGCGCGCGCGTCCGCTCGGGATAGGTCGCCGCGAAGAGCGCCGCCATCGAGCAGCCGTCGTGTGAGCCCAGCAGGACCGTGTTCGACGAGCCGACGGCGTCGAGGACGGCGCGGACGTCGTCCATGCGGGTCTCGAGCGCTGGGAACTGTCCGCCGTAGTCGGAGAGCCCCGTCCCTCGTTTGTCGAACAGGATCAGCCGGAAGGACTGGGCGAGCCGCTCGTAGAAGCGCCTCCAGTGCGGCGACTCCCAGCCGAAGACGAGATTCGAGAGGTAGTCGGGGATGTAGACGAGATCGGTTTCTCCCTCGCCGAGCACCTGGTGGGCGATCGCGACTGAACCGCTCCGTGCGTAGCGAATGTCGGGACTCTCCACGTCAGGCACCCATCACCGAGTAGAGGCGCCAAGGTCCCACGCCTTTCAGCTCGTGCTCGCCGCGGTCCTCGAACTCGATAGCGGAGCCGGCGACGAGGTCCCTGACCGTACTGGAGACGAGCACCTCGCCCGGCTCGGCGAGCGAGGCGATACGGGCGCCGGTCGGGACCGCGATCCCGCCTAGCTTGCCGTCGAGGCGTTCGCACTCCCCAGTGTGCAACCCTGCACGGATTTCGAGACCGAGTGAGCGCACCGCCTCGCGGATCGTGCACGCGCATTCGATTGCGCGTCCAGGGCCGTCGAACGCAGCGAAGAAGCCGTCCCCGCTCGTGTCGAGCTCCTCGCCCCGGAAGCGCACCAGCTCTCCACGCACGAGCGTATGGTGGCGGGCCAGGAGCTCGCGCCAAGCGCTGTCCCCCAGCTCCGTGGCGCGATCCGTCGAGCCGACGATGTCCGTGAACATGACAGTTGCCAGGACACGATCCGTCCTCTGCGGCGTCGAGAGGCCCTCGACGAACTGCCGGGTCTCGCGCAGGAGGATCACGTTCTGCTCCGGGTCGGCCCAGCTGAACCAGTCGCGGAGGCCCTCGACCTCGACTATCCGCGCCCCGCGAACCCGCTCTGCGACGTACGCCGCCTCCGCCCTCGTCTCGGAGCGATGGAGAACGAGGGTCGGGGCACGTACCGCCGGCAGGATCTCGCGCACGTCGCCCTCCATCGACATGCGGTGAAAGGCAACGGCCTCCGCGGGGCTGGCGCTGCGGCGCATGTACCAGACGAACCAATCCAGCCAGACCTGATTCTGGGCACCGGCGGGACTCAGGCGACGCGCACGCTCGACGAGATAGTCGCGGTCGCCCCACCGGTCGTGAATCTCACGGAGCTCGCGCCGCCATTCGTCCTCTGTCGCCGCCCAGGGATATTCCGGCGCCCAGAGCCCGCGCGCGGTCGGGTCGTAGAGGACGAGAGCGCTCGTCCGTTCTGGATAGGTCGCGGCGAAGAGCATCGCGATCCGCGAGCCTTCCTGCGCCGCCCAGAGCACGGCCCGCTCTGAGCCGGCGGCGTCCATGACAGCGCGGATGTCGTCCATCCTCGTCTCGAGCGTCGGCACCTGTCGAACGTCGCCGCTGCGGACGTACTGCACGTCCGGGATCTCCACGCCCAGAGTGTCCCACTACACTCGGAACATCGCTACGACTGCCACAGAGAAGCGGCTGCTGGTCGGCGGCGAGTGGGTCGAGACGGGTGACTGGCTCGAAGTGCGCTCGCCCTACTCGGGCGATGTCGTGGGACGCGTGGCGAAGGCCGGCGCAGACGAGACACGTGCGGCGATCGACGCCGCCGAGCGGGCCATGGCCGAACCGCTTCCCGCGCACAAGCGGGCCGAGATCCTGGTCAAGGTCGTGGCCGGGATCGCGCGCAGGCACGACGAGCTCGCCGCGCAGATCTCGGCCGAGGCCGGCAAGCCGCTGAAGGCCGCGAAGGTCGAGACGAGCCGGGCGATGTCCACGTACACGTTCTCGGCCGTCGAGGCGCGCAAGCTCGCCGGCGAAATGGTGCCGATGGACGCCGCCCAGGCAGGCGAGGGCAAGCTCGCGTTCACCCTGCGACAGCCGATCGGAGTCGTCGGCGCGATCAGCCCGTTCAACTTCCCGCTCAACCTCGTCGCGCACAAGCTCGCGCCCGCGCTCGCGGCCGGCTGCGCCGTCGTCCTCAAGCCCGCGAGCCAGACGCCGCTCTCGGCCCTGACGCTGGCCGAGCTCGCGCACGAGGCGGGGCTCCCACCCGGCTGGCTGAACGTCCTCGTCGGGCCGGCCAGCGAGATCGGGGACGTCCTGGTCGAGGACGAGCGCGTGCGGGCGATCACGTTCACCGGCTCGGCCGGCGTCGGCTGGAAGCTGCGCGAGCGCGCTGCCCGCAAGAAGGTCCTGCTCGAGCTCGGCAACGCGACCCCGGTCATCGTGCACGGCGACGCCGACGTCGGCGAAGCGGCGACGAAGCTGGCCTCGAACGCGTTCTCGTTCGCGGGCCAGAGCTGCATCTCGGTGCAGCGGATCTACGTCCAGAAGTGGGTCTACGACGAGTTCGTCGAGCGCTTCCTCGCCGAGGTCAAGCAGCTCGTCGTCGGCGATCCGGCGGACGAGCAGACGGACGTCGGCCCTGTGATCGACGACGGCGCGCGAGAGCGCATCCTGAGCTGGATCGAAGAGGCGCGGGACGCGGGCGCGGAGATCCTCGCCGGCGGCGGCCCGGAGGGCGACCTCATCCAGCCGACCGTGATCGCGAACGCGACGCTCGACATGAAGGTCTGCCGCGAGGAGGTCTTCGGGCCGGTCTGCGTCGTCAACTCGTACGAGGCCCTGGACGAGGCGATTGCACTCGCCAACGGAACTCGCTTCGGGCTCCAGGCGGGCATCTTCACGGGCGACATCCGGGTCGCTCTGCGCGCGGCACAGGCGCTCGAGTTCGGCGGGGTCACCGTGAACGAGGCTCCGACCTTCCGCGCGGACCAGATGCCGTACGGCGGGGTCAAGGACTCCGGCAACACGCGCGAGGGGCCGGCCTACGCGGTCCGCGAGCTGACGGAGCAGCGAGTCGTCGTGTTCGACCTCTGAGAGGCGAAAACCGATTCAGCCATCGATCCGGTGCGCGTTGCAGCCGACGGTCGGCCCTGGCCGCCCGTGCTATAGACTCGCCCCGCCCGATGGCACGACTCTCCCTGCCCGACCGGTTCCGCAGGCGGCCCGCGGAGGGGGCCGGTGAGAGCGGTCCGCCGACGCCCCCGCGAGCGCAACGTCTGCCTCCACCCGGAGCTCTCCGCCGCGAACGCCGCGCGCTGGTGCGCACGCGGGAGGAGCGGATCCGCGACCTCGGTGGGCTGATGCTCGAGATGTACCGGCGCGACCAGTTCAAGCAGGACCTGCTCGTCGAGCAGTGTCTCGAGGTGATCTCGCTCGAGGAGCGTCTGCGTGAGATCGATTCGCTGCTCGAGGCCACTCAGACCCAGCGGCGGCAGGGAGTCGGCGTTCGCTGCACGTGCGGAGCGCCGATCCTCTGGGGCTCGCACTTCTGCGCCAACTGCGGACGCCCCGTCGGCGCCGAGCCAGTCGTCTCCTGCCCCAACTGCGGGAACGCCGTCCCCGCCGATGCGAAGTTCTGCGCCAACTGCGGCACGCCGGTGCCCGAGAGCACCCGGGGCGAGAACGGCGAGGAGGGCGGCGAGCAGACGATGTACCAGGTGGAGAGCTCGGGCGATCCCTGGGAGAGCTAGGCGGTGGGGCTACCCCCCGAGCCGCCTGACGAGCAGCCGCCGGCGGCCCCGCCCATCGCAGGCGCCGAAGGCGGCGAATGCCCTCGGTGCGGCACGCCGTACGAGCCGTACCAGGAGTACTGCCTCGAATGCGGGCTGCGCCTTCCGGTCACCCGTGGACTGATTCCCGTCCTCGCCACGGCCTGGCGCCGCCGACTGGCCTGGTACCCGGGCGACTGGATCTGGCCGGTCCTGCTCGCGCTCGTCATCGCGGCGCTCGCGGCCGCGATCGCGATCCTCGCCACGACCGACAACGGATCGCCGGGAAAGACTCAGGCGGCGACCAACGAGTCCGTGCCCGTCGGAACGGGAACCGGCCCCGGCCCGACGACGACCGAGCCCACCGGAACGCTGCCGGGAACCACATCCACCGAGACCACGCCGACCGAGCCGGAGCCGCCGCCTCCGCCGCCTCCGCCGAGCGGCGGAACCTTGATTGCGTGGCCCGCCGGCCAGAATGGGTGGACGATCGTGCTCGCCTCGATCCCCCAGAGCTCCGGCCGTGCCGCGGCAGCCAGCGAAGGACGAAAGGCGATCTCGGCCGGGCTCTCGGACGTGGGCGTGCTGAACTCGGACGAGTTCTCGAGCCTCCATCCCGGCTTCTTCGTGGTCTTCAGCGGTATCTACAACTCCGAGAAGGAAGCGCGGCGCAACCTCGGCACCGCCAAGGGGAGCTATGCCCAGGCGTACGCCAGACAGATAGCCCAGTAGCGGGAATCGACCGGTCATCCAGCGGCTTCCTCGCCCTCCCTGCTGTCTCATCTGCTGGCGTCGACTGGAGACCTCATTCGATTCGAACTTGGTGCTGCCCTGTTCACGGCCGCGAAGTTCGTCGTCTCGTGCGTGCCGTCGCAAAACGGCTTTGTGCTCGAGTGGCCGCCGCGGCAGAGAGCGATCGTGTCGCTGACCTCATACTCGTTGCCCTCGGCGTCGAGGAGGGTGATGCTGCCCTCGACGAGGTAGGGGCCGTTGTCGGTCGGTGTGAGCGTGACGTCGTTCACGGTTCCTCCTTCAGGTGCGCGCCCGCCCGTCGCAAGAGCGGGCGCGCTTCGCTCCAGTTGATTGGCTACTGCGCGGGGGGCGGCCCGGGAGGCCCGAGGATCTCCATCCCGTTGCGCGCGCCGATCGGGAGCAGTCTCTCCATGTCCGGAGGAGCCTGGAGCGGCGGCGGCAGCACCCGCTCGGCCGCCGGTTCGCCGACCTCTCTCAGGAAGCCCTCGAACAGGAACGGCTGGAAGCCGATCAGGGCTCTCGATCCGTCTGTCTCCGCCATGAAGGTGTGCGGCACGCCCCTGGGGCCGAACGCGAAGGAGCCGGCCGGGAGCGACAAACGCGTCTCGCCGACATAGACCGTGAACTCACCCTCGAGCACGTAGAACCACTCGTCCTCGTCGGGGTGGACGTGCCAGGGCGAGCCGTCGCCGGCTCGCACCGTGATCTCCAGCAATCCGTACTCGCCGTTCGTGTCCTCGCCGCTGATCTTGATGATCTCGAGCATCCCCAGCAGCCAGAACGCCTCCCCCTCGTCCCGACCCAGCAGGTACCCGTGCTTTGCCCGTTCTGGAGAAACGACTGTCATCTCACTTCACTCCCTTCGTCGGACTGGTATGATCTGCAACAGTCGATGTATAAACAGTTGCATGGCGGACTATCTCATGGGGAACAGTCCCTGTCAAGCCCCTCCCTCGAGCGGCTGCGTGCCTGGCGCCTCTACTTCGAGAGCGCGCTCGCGCTCGTCGACGTGCTCGACGCGGAGCTCCAGCGCGACGCCGGGATCCCGCTGCGCTGGTACGACACCCTCGTCCACCTCGAGGAGACGCCCGACGGCCTGCGCATGAACGAGCTCGCCGAGCGGATCCTCTACAGCAAGAGCGGCTTCACTCGCGTCGTCGACCGAATGGAAGAAGCCGGCCTCGTCCGACGCGTCCGCCCCGAAAACGACCGCCGCTCAATCCTCGTCCTCCTCACGGACCAAGGCCGCACAACGATGGAACACGCCCGCCGCTACCACCGGCATGCGATCGACCAGCACTTCTCCCGCCACCTCTCCGACACCGACATCAAGGCGCTCACCCGCGCACTCGAGAAACTCAGCACCCACGCCCGCCCCCTCCGCCCGGGACGCATCCGCAGCTAAGAGCTCGGCGCGAACGGGAGGCGGGCCGCGCCCGTGAGAGCCATAGCCCGACGAGCCTCGGCACTACGCACTGCCTCGGCGGCGGTGCGGTGGCGGGGCGAGCCGGAGTCTCTGTTACGCCGCGACCTTGGAGCGCTCGAGATGCTGGTGCGACGGGCAGTAGTCGCGCTCGGGGAGCGGCGTCCGCTGGCAGGGCTGGCCCTTGCGGGTCGTCGCGTGGCACCGGGGGACGCCGCCGTCGAAGGCTCCGGCCTCGATCTGCTCCTCGATGAATGCGACCGCCGCGGCGACGCCCTCGTTCACGGCCCAGGCGACCTGGGCCTGCGCCGTGATCGGGAAGTAGCGCCGGATGTCCTGGAAGAGCGAGCGCTCGGGCTTGGCGAAGTACTGCGGATCGCGGGCGAGCCGCTCCATCGTCTGCTCGCACGCCTCGAGCACGGCGCGACGGTACTCGGCCTGCTCCTTCGTCGTCGCATAGGGGTCGACGAGATCCTTGATCGAGCGATAAATGGCTCGCGAGTACTGATACATACAGTGCTGGATCTGAAGGCCGAGTTCGTCCGTCCCAACTGTGCCAGTCATCTTGTTAATCCCCCGCAAAGCTCTGTTAACCGCGGATTAATCATCGTCCTGGTCCCCCCGCAAGGAAGGGCACTCTAACGCCTCCCGGCCGCTGTTACAAACTCGCGCCCGAGTTGGCAGCTGTGACAACGGTTACGTGGCCGGCCCCGCTTGGGAGAGAATAGGCCTCGGATGTCGCACGACACCGACAAGCTGATCCGCCAGCTCTCGCTCGTCGCCTTTCTCATGGCCGAGCGTCGTCCACTGACCGCCCGCGATGTGAAGCAGAACGTCGAGGGCTACCAGGAGATGTCGGACGAGGCCTTCGCCCGCCGTTTCTATTCCGATCGCGCTGAGCTCCTCGGGCTCGGAGTCCCGCTCGACTCGCAGCGAGACGAGTTCACGGGCGAGGAGCTGTACACGCTGCGCTCGGAGCGCTACTTCCTGCCGCCGCTCGAGCTCACCGACGAGGAGCTTGCGGCGCTCCAGACCTGCCTCTACCTGCTCGAAGGTCAGTTCGCGTACGCAGAGCCACTTCGGCTCGCGCTCCAGAACCTCGCCCTCGGCCGGCCGGGCTTCGAGCAGGCGCCGACCGAGACCGCCCGCGCGGTCGAGCTCCACGATCCCGGCTACTCGCCCGAGCTTCCCGGGCGCCTGGCGAAGCTCGAGGGAGCAATCTCCAAGAGCCGGACGCTGAAGTTCGACTACTGGTCGATCGTGCGCGACGAGCTGCGGGAGCGCACGGTGAATCCCTACGCCCTCCTCTTCGACAAGGGCCAGTGGTACGTCGTGGGCCTCGATCTCGACGACGAGCGCATGAAGACCTTCCGCGTCTCCAGGATCAGGGGCGAGATACGCCTCGCCACACGCCGCGAGCGGGATTTCCGGCTGCCGGGCGACTTCGACGCCGAGCCCTACCGGCTGCCGCCCGACTGGCAGGTCGGCGAGATCGAGGGCGAGGCGAGGATCGAAGTCACCGGCGACACGGCCTGGTGGGTCGAGCGCACCTACGGCGGCCACGGCCGGGTCGAGGACGGCGTCTTCGTCACGGACTACGCGAACCTCGGCCAGCTCTCGTCCTGGATCCTGCGCCAGGACGGGCGCGCGGTCCCGGTCGCTCCGCCGGAGCTCCGGCGCCTCGTGCGGGCCGACCTCGACCTCGTGCACAAGCGTCACGAGGCGAAGGTCCCCAGAGTCGCGGCCGAGACTGTCGGCGAGGACATCGAGGCTGACGAGCGTCCGGCCAGCCCCGTTCCTCCCGAGCGTTTCGCGCTCCTCCAGGCGCTGCTCGCGCACCTGCTGGACCGCTGCGGCGACGAGTCGCAGGCAGTCATCCCGGCCGCCGAGATCGCCGAGCGCTTCCACATTCCGCCCGAGTCGCTCGAGGAGCATCTCCAGCTCCTGAACCTGGTCAACTTCGGCGGCGGCTGCTACGCCGTCTACACCGAGCTGCAGGACGGGGAGGTCCACGTCGAGAAGGAGCTCTTCGGCGACACGTTTCGCTCGCCGCCGCGGCTGACCCCGCTCGAGGCGCGGGCGATCCGGCTCGCGCTCGAGTTCGTCGGGCCGATGATCGCCGCCGAGGCGCACACGCCGCTCGAGCGGGTTCGCCGCAAGCTCGAGGAGACGTTCGGCCAGTTCCCGCTCGCGCAGACCGCGGAGCTGCCCTCCGCCCGCGCCGAGGAGAAGCTCGTGGCGGCGCTCAGCGAGGGCATCCGCCAGGGCCGTCTCGTCGAGATCGAGTACCAGAAGGAGGGCGAGGAGACGCTCTCCGAGCGGCTCGTGGAGCCGTATGTGATCGAACGCGAGCTGCCGCACTGGTACGTCCACACCTGGGACCGGACGCGCGACGGGCAGCGCTCCTTCAGGCTCGACCGCATGCGCAGCGCCCGTCTGCGGCGGGAGCGCTTCGAGCCCCGTGAGGGGTTCCAGCCCGAACGCCTCAGCGGGGCCCCGCTTGCAGCCCGCATCTGGTACTCGAAGAAGATCGCACGGTGGAAGGTCGAGGAAGGAGCGCGGCCGCTCGCCGACGGCGCCGCGCTCTCCGAGCGGGCCGTGGGAAGCGAGGAGTGGCTCGTCGGCGAGATCCTCGGGGAGCGCGGCGAGGCCGTCCTGCTCGAGCCCGAAGGCCTCCGCAAGCAGATCGCCCGGCGGGCACGGGCGCTCGCCCGCGAGCTTCGGCTCACTCGCGTCGGCGCCAGGACTTAGACGCTTGGAGGCGATTTCGGAATGAGTTCGGATCGGGTCGACCGGTCATTTCAGACGGACACCGGGCGGAGCCGGTGTCCTGAGGTCGGCACCGCAAGCGGCGCCTTAGACGGGGAGCACGAGCGTGAACGTTGTGCCCTGCTCGGGCGCCGACCTCACCTCGAGCGTTCCGCCGTGCGCATGGGCGATCGAACGCGCGATGAAGAGGCCCAGGCCCGTACCGGGCTTGGCATGCTCGCCGCTGACCCGCCCGAACTTCTCGAAGATCAGGTTCTGGTGCTCCGGCGCGACACCGGGCCCGCGGTCGCGAATCTCGATCGTGACGTATCCGTTCTCGGCATGCGCGCCGATGTCGACCTGGCCGTCGGCGGGCGAGTACTTGACGGCGTTGTCGATCAGGTTCGTGATCACCTGCCGCAGGCGCTCGCGATCGCCCCGGACGGTCGGGAGCGGCCGGCGGATGTCGGCGAGTATCCGCACCTCGTCCTGGGCGCTCTCAGCTGCGGCCGCCGACTCCTGGACGAGCTCGCCCAGGTCGACGTCGCCAAAGGTGTAGCTGAAGGTGCCCGACTCGATGCGGGACGTGTCGAGCACGTCGGCGGCGAGCTCCGAGAGGCGACCCGTCTCGTGGTCGATCAGCCCGAGGAAGGACTCGCGCTGCTCCAGTGTCAGCTCCCGCCAGCGCTGTTGCAGGGTCCTCGCGGATCCGATGATCGCCGCCATCGGGCTGCGCAGCTCGTGCGAGACGAGCGAGACGAAGTCGGCACGTAGCGCCGAGAGCCGGCGTAGCTCCTCCACCGTCGCCCGCTCGGCCTCGTAGGCCCGCATGTTCTGGACGGCACTGCCGAGGAACCGCCCGAGCAGGGAGATGAGCTCGACCTCGTCTTCCGTGAAGGAATCGGGCTCGGCGCGGACGAGGGAGAGCATCCCCACCGGACGTGTCCCGACGACCAGCGGCGCCCCGATTCGGGAGTGCAGGCCGAGCTCGACGAACTCCCGGTCCTCGTCGTGCTGCAGGTCGGCCATGTCCTTGCGGTAGATCGTCTGCGTGCTCCAGAGCACCTCCTCCAGGAGCGTGCCCGCCAGCGAGCGGCGCGTTCCGGCCCGAAAGACGGTCTCCGCACCCGCTCCGGAGGCCGCCACCACCCTCTTCGTCGACTCGTCGGCGAGCACGATCGCGGTGCGGTCGAAGGGCACGAGCCCGCGCAGCTCCTGGATGAAGGCTGCGAAGGAGGCCTCCATGTCGAGTGAGGATCCGAGTGCGCGCGCACAGCGGCCGGCGGCATCGAGGAGATCGGCCCGCCGGCCGAGCTCGTCGCGGAGCGCCTCGGCTTCGGACGCCCGCGCCTGGGCGACGGCGGACTCGTCGGCGAGGCGGTTCACGAGCCAGCCGACGAGCGCCCCGAGCACGAAGTAGAGGCCGAGCGGGAAGGTGATGTGGTCGACGCTGAACCCGGGCGGGGAGAAGCGGTCGCTGCGCAGCCACTCGCTGCCGAAGAGGACCGGCAGCTCGAGCACCGGCAGGGCGAGTCCACCGGGAAGCCCAAACCGGAGCGCGGCCTCGACGACAGGGAGAAAGAGCAACTGGCGGGCCGGCGTTCCGGGCTCGTAGACGTAGACCAGCGCGTACGTCCAGATGATGGCCGTGTCGAAGACGAGCCCGGCCAGGCACACAGCGGGCTGACGACGCAGCGAGATGTTCCGCCGATCCATCCAGAAGAACACGACAGCTCCCAGCGCGAGCGCAGCCGTCGCGGACCAGGCGGCGACCTCGTAACCTCGCGAGGGAAACTCGGGAGCGAGGAGCGCGACCTCGAGCACGGCCCAGGGCACAGCGACGAGACGGACCCACGAGAGCCAGCGCTCCAGCTGCCAGCGCCGGCGGAGCTCGTACTCACTCACCGACGCCCCGCTCCGCGAGCCGCGCCCGCGCCCACTCCGCATGCTCGCGGAGTAGGGGATCGCCGCCGGCGCGGTACGGCTCGGCGAGGCGACGGTGCTCTTCATCGCCTGTGTTTCCAAGAGCGATGAGTGCGTT
>WNFU01003221.1_pt1 | contig 21685 bp, 22 predicted proteins | sample 5400121 | NCBI WGS metagenome assembly WNFU01 (sample SAMN13153360, study PRJNA577476) | soil metagenome | isolation source: 100 cm soil or saprolite under grassland replicate 1 | place: USA:California | collected 2016-06-15
AGCACTACAACGACGTCACGTTCATCGACGAGTTCCTGACGCTCGAGTTCGTGCTCGAGCAGAAGCTCTTCACCTACGGCTACAACGAGAAGCACCAGCGCTGGGAGATCCTGGAGCGCGAGTTCAAGAAGGTGAAGGACAAGCTGCTGCACATGCTCACCAACTTCGGCCAGCCGCTCATCGCGGTCGAGGACGGGAACTTCGACAACCGCGGGGAGCTGCTCCTCGTCCACAAGCACGACGGCGTGGACCTGAAGCTCGACTACGCGCGCGAGACCCTGCGCAACCTGCAGACCCTCTGGCGCCGGCCGGTGAACCTCGTCACGCGCGTCGAGGGGCGGCACATGCAGTTCCGCTACGACGGCAAGGAGCACTCCGAGCGGAGGGTGGAGCTGTAGGCGCGGTGCGCACCGCCCCGATCACGGAATTTCGGTTTCACGTGCGCGTTTGCTAGATTGCGCCCGTGCCGGACCAGACCACCGATCACCCTCGCAGGAGCCGGACCGGCGCGGTCGCCGCCGGCCTCGGCCTCGTCGCCATCCTCGCGGTCGCGCTCGCGGGCGCCGCCGGGCGCCTCGGCCCTACCCCCACTCCGGTCGGGCCCGCGCCCATCGCCGCCCAGCCCGCATCTCCCGCGGTCCCGGCGCGCCCGCCGGAGCGATTCACCGCCGTGACGGCGCGGCTCGCGCGGAACCAGACCCTGTCGCAGGCGCTCTTCGGGCTCGACCTCGATGGCGCCGACGTGAAGGCCGTCGTGGACGCGCTGAGGGGCCTCTTCCCGTTCAACCGCGCCCGTCCGGGCGACCAGCTCCGGGTCGAGCGGCGCGAGGGCGAGCGGGCCCCGCTCCGCCTCAGCTACCGGCAGGGGCCGGCGGACGAGTGGCTCGTGGAGCGCGTCCCGGACGGCACGCTCCGCGCGACGAAGCGGCCGGTCGCGCTCACGACGGAGGTGGCGCGCGTCGCCGTGACGATCGACGCGTCGCTCTACGAGAGCCTGCAGCGGGGCGGCGAGGACCCGAACCTCGCGGTCCTCGCGGCCGACGTGCTCGCCTGGGACGTGGACTTCTACCAGGACGTCCGCGCCGGCGACCGGATGCGGATGGTCGTCGAGAAGGTCTTCGCCGACGGGAAGGTCCTCCGCTACGGCGAGGTGCTCGCCGCCGAGTACGACGGCGCCGCCACCGGCCGGAAGCGCCTCTACCGCTACGTCGACCCGACCGGACAGACGAGCTACTTCGACGAGGAAGGGCAGAGCGCGCGCCGCGGCTTCCTCAAGTCGCCGCTCAAGTACGCGAACATCACCTCGCGCTTCGGCAACCGCCGCCACCCCATCCTCGGCTACAACCGCGCGCACGAGGGGGTCGACTACGGCGCGCCCACTGGAACACCGGTCTGGGCGGTCGGCGACGGGCAGGTGCGGTCCGCCGGGTGGAACGGCGGCTGTGGCAAGGCCGTCGTCCTGCGCCACCGCAACGGCTACGAGACGGTCTACTGCCACCTCTCTGGCATCGCGGTCTCCGCCGGGAAGGCGGTGTCGCAGAAGCAGCTCATCGGCTGGGTGGGCCAGACCGGGCTCGCCACGGGCCCGCACCTCCACTTCGCCGTGAAGCGCGGCGGCGGGTTCGTGAACCCGCTGCAGCTCAAGGTGCCGCGCGACATCCCGATCCCGCCCGAGTGGATGGACGACTTTCGCGCGAAGATCGCGCCGCTCCGGTCGAGGCTCGAGGGCGAGATGGCGCGCCTCTAGTACTGCTCGGTCACTTCGTACGCCTGCGAGCGCCGATGCTCTCGCTACGGCGCAGAAGTGACCGAGTAGTACGAGCGCGGTGCGGCGCGCGCCACCCGCGCGCTAGCGCCGGCGCCGGCGGGCGCGCTCCGCCGTGAGCGCCTTCCCGTTCCAGTCCTTGCCGTGGAGGGCCCGCACCGCGTCCTCGAGTGCGTCGGGGGGGACCTCGACGTAGCTGTGGCTCCGGCGAAGCTCGATCGCGCTCACCTCGACGCCCGGCGCGAGCGTCGCGACCGCCTCGCGTACCTTCGCCTCGTCCGCGCCGTCCATCTCGCCGAGCGAGAGGAAGATCTTCCCGCGCGCCGGGCGCTGCTCGCCGCCCCCCTCCGCGCCCGCGGACCACGCCGAGCGCGGCTCCTGCGGCGACGGCGCCGCCCCGACGAGCGAGACCTCGCGTACCGGCGGCTCCCGGCGGCGCTCCTCGCGCGCGGGGCGCGGAGGCTCCCCGCGGTCCGGCCGCTCGGCTCTCGGCTGCTCCTCGCGCTCCGGCCTCACCGATCCCGGCTGCTCCTCGCGCTGCGGGCGGTCGGACCTCGGACGCTCCTCGCCGCCGCGGCTCCGATGTTCGCCCTCGGCGCGCGGACGCCGCTCCTCGCCGTCACGCCGGTCGCGGCCGCCCTCGCGGCCGTGGCCTCGATCGCGATCGCGCCCGCCACGTCCCTCCCGCCGCGGGGGCTCCTCCTTGCGGGCGGCTTCGCGCTCCTTGCGCTCGTGCTCCAGGCGCTTGTGCTCGGCCTTCTGGACATCCGTCATCTTCTCGATGCGGTGGTGCGTGAAGAAGTACTTGAGCGCGAACGCGACGAGCCACTCCCCGTCCTGCCGGCCCCTGAGCTCCTGCGCGAGCGGGATGAACGCCTCGAAGATCGAGGAGCTCATCGCCTCCTTCAGCTCGGCCACGTGCCGGTCCGTCCAGACCTTGCGCGCCTCCTCCGGGGTCGGCAGCTTCTTCTCCTCGAACACGATCCCGTACTTCTTCTGCAGCGCCGAGAGCGTGTGGATGTCGCCACCCGAGATGATCGAGAGGCTCGTCCCCTTCTTGCCGATCCGGCCGGTGCGGCCGACGCGGTGCAGGAAGATCGCCGGGTCCTCCGGGAGCGAGTAGTTGATGACGTGCGAGAGGTCGGAGATGTCGATGCCGCGCGCCGCGATGTCGGTCGCGACCATGAAGCGGACCTCGCCGCGCTTCACCTTCGCCATCACCCGCTCGCGCTCCTTCTGCGGGAGCTCGCCGTTCAGCAGCTCGGCGTCGTAGCCGTTCCGGTTCAGCACCGCGGTGACGAGCGAGGTATCCGTCCGCGTGTTGCAGAAGACGATCGCCGCCTCGGGCTCCTCGATCTCGATCATGTAGAGGAGGTTGCGCGGCTTCGGGTACGCGTCCACGGCCGGGTACATCACGTTGTGGATGTTCTCGACCTTGTACTCGTCGCCCGAGAGCAGGATCGTCTCGGGGGTCGTGAGGTACTGGCGGATGATCTGCTCGATGTCCGCGGGGACGGTCGCCGAGAAGAGCAGCTGCTGGCAGGCGTTCGGGAGGTGGTCGAGGATGCGCGTGACCTCCTCGAAGAAGCCCATGTTGAGCATCTCGTCCGCCTCGTCGAGGCAGCAGACCAGCGCCTCGTCGAGCTGCAGGCTCCCGCGGCGGATGAAGTCGTAGATGCGCCCCGGAGTGCCGACGACGATCTCCGCGCCCGCCTCGAGCTTGTCCTTCTGGTCGCCCATCGACGCGCCGCCATAGACGGTCACGACGCGCAGGTCCGAGTGCTTCGCGAGCTCGGTCATCTCCTCCGCGACCTGCAGCGCGAGCTCGCGCGTCGGGCACATGATGAGCGCCGACGCCTTGCGGCGCCCTGCGGGGATCCGCTCGAGGATCGGTATTCCGAAGGCGGCGGTCTTGCCGGTGCCCGTCTTCGACCGGACGATCACGTCCTTGCCGTCGCGGATCGGCCGGAACGACGCGGACTGGACCGGCGTCGGCTTCGTGTAGCCCCGCTCGGCGATCGCGCGGCGGATCGGCTCGGACAGCCCGAGATCGTCGAACGACGCCTCAGAAACGTAGTCGGAAGGCGCCTGCGAGGGCGCCTCCCCCTGGTGATTCTCCATGCTGTCACTCCCGGCGCCCCGAGACGATCGGGGTGCCCGTGGTGGCGCATGGCGGCTTCGCTCGCTGTGGGACCGCGTGGGTCCCGGTCCATCGGACCGGAGCCGGCGCCGTTCCGCGAGGCCCGCCATGCGCCGTGGTTTCGATCCGCGCGCTTGCGCGAATCGCGCATCATCTATATCAAACGCCCCTCTCCGGCTACCATTCCTTCGCCGGAGCGCCCGGCCGCCCGATGTCCGACGAGCACCGCGACGACCGAGACGACACCTCGCCCCTCCGCCCACCGCGGGAGCCTCCGCCTCGGCGTGAGGCACGCGAGGCGGCAGGCGCGGGCGGGCTCGTCCGGTACGATCCGCTCCGCGCATACATGGCGGAGGTCGCCCGCCACCCGCTCCTCACGCGCGAGCAGGAGCACGAGCTCGCGGTCCGCTTCAACCAGACGGGCGACGTCGACGCGGCCTACCAGCTCGTCGCGTCCAACCTGCGGCTCGTCGTCAAGATCGCCCACGAGTACCGGCGCACCGCGTTCCAGCTGCTCGATCTCGTGCAGGAGGGGAACCTCGGCCTCATGCAGGCCGTGAAGAAGTACGACCCGTGGAAGGGAGTGAAGCTCTCGTCCTATGCCGCCTGGTGGATCCGCGCGTACATCATCCGCTTCCTCATGGAGAACTGGCGGATGGTGAAGCTCGGGACCACCCAGGCGCAGCGCAAGCTCTTCTTCAACCTCGCGAAGGAGCGCGAGAAGCTGCTCGCGCGCGGCATCGACCCCACGCCGCGGCTCCTCGCGAAGAACCTCGAGGTCGAGGAGAAGGAGGTCGAGGAGATGACCGCGCGCATGTCCGGCGATGACGTGTCGCTCGACGCGCCCGTGTCGGCCGGCGACGACGACTCCCGGCAGACGCACCTCGACCGGTTGCCCGCGGCGGAGACCGCGTCGACGGACGACCGCCTCGGGGACGAGCAGCTCCGCCGGATCTTCCGGGAGAAGCTCGACACGTTCGCGCGGACGATCACCGACGAGAAGGAGCGCTTCATCTTCGAGAAGCGGTTGCTGCCTGCGGACGGCGAGGCGCCGCTCACGCTGCAGGAGGTGGGCGACCGCTTCAGGCTGACGCGCGAGCGCGCCCGGCAGATCGAGGCGAAGCTCACCGCGCGGCTGCGCGACTGGCTCAGGGCGGAGATCCCGGATTTCGAGCTGCTGGGCCCCCCGGAGAACTAGTCCTCGCGAGCTGCAGCGCCGCGCCGGCGATCCCGGCGACGAGCGCGAAGCCGACCACCGCTGCCGGCCGCCGCGCGAGCTCCCGCGCGAGCGGCGACTCGCCGAACGCGGCGAGGAGCCCGAGCGCGAGGACGAGCCCGCCCGCGAGCGCCGCGAACGCCGCCGCCACGACCCGCGCGAGCGCGAGCCCGACGAGGCCGCCGAGCAGCGCGCCGGCCGCGGCCCCGAACGCGGCGTGGCCGGCGAGCGGGACCTCCCCGCCGAGCAGCGCGCAGGGGAGCGCCGCCGCCGCGAACGGAAACGAGGCCGGGGCCGTGAGCCCCGCGAGCGTGCCCGCGGCCGCGAGGAGGCCCGCGGCGGTCGCGACCGAGAGCCCGAGATGGATTGCGAGCGGCGCGCGCAGCGCGATCGCCGCGAGCGCCCCGACGAGCGCGCACCCCGCACCGGCGAGCGGCCGCCGCCCGCGCGTCGCGACGGTGAGCGACGCGAGCCCCGCGAGGACCAGCGGCGCGCCCGCGGCGACGCCGAGCGGTAGGAGGCGCGCGGCGATCGCGGCGACGCCGGCGAGGATCTCGGCGGGCTCGGAGGCGGCCGCCACGGCTATCCTGCGAGCATCGTCCACGCGGCGATCGCGATCGCCGCCGCGACGCCGAGGGCGCCCGCGAGCGCGACGCCGCGATCGGGCGCGAGCGACGCGAGCACCGCGGCCGCCTCGGCACGGTCCGGCTCGCCGGCCGCCGGATCCGCGAGCCGGGCCTGGGCCTCGGCCCGCGCCGCGCGGTGATCCCCCGCGTCGAGGAGCCCCCGCAGCCGGCCGGCAGCGGGCGCCCGCTTTTCCTTCCGAGCCATCGCCGCGAACTCTAACAGCGCTCCCGGTCGCTGGCCAGACGCGACGGCGACACGAGTTCGCTTGTTCCACCCGCCCAAAGGCGCTACGGATTTCGGCGGGGGCGGTCGGAGGTCGCGTCATGAGGTCCCAGTCGGTCTGCGTGCTCGCGGCAGCACTCGCCGCGGCGTCGTGCAGCGACGGCAAGCCCGCCACTGTGTCCCCCGCCGCGCCTGCGCCCGAGCTGCGCTACGACGGCGCCACCACCATCTCTAACAAGATCCTCCCTGACCTCCTCCCCGCCTTCGAGGAGCGGTCGGGGATCAAGGTCCGGGTGGACCGGAGCGGCACCGGCGCCGGGCTGCGCCGGGTCCTCGCGGGCGAGGTGGACGTCGCGGGGGTCTCGCGGGCCCTGGCCGACGACGAGCTCGCGCTGAAGCCCTACTTCCAGATCATCGGCTATGACGCGCTCGGCGTCTTCGTGGGCGACGCGACCCCGGTGAAGGCCCTCACGGGCGCGCAGCTCAAGGCGATCTTCACGGGCGCCGCGACGAGCTGGAAGGCGCTCGGCGGCAAGGACGTGCCGATCCGCCCCTGCACCGAGAAGCTCGGCAGCAAGCGCGCGACGCTCGACGCGCTGCAGTCGCTCGCGATGGACGGCGCGCCGTACCGCGGCGTGATGGAGCTCGAGGATCCGGCCGACTGCCTCGCCTACGTCGCGGCGACGCCCGGAGCGATCGCCGCCGCCACGATGACGTACCGGGTCTCCGGGGTGCGCCCGCTCGAGATCGACGGCAGCGCGCCGACGCCTCCGAACGTCCGATCGAGCCGGTATCTCCTGACGCGCCCGCTCCTCCTCGTGAGCCGCGAGGCGCCACACGGCCCGCTCGCGCAGCTCTTCGAGTACGCGCTCTCTCCCGACGGGCAGGCGGTGGTCGCCAAGGCCGGGTTCGTCCCGGCGCGTTGATCGCCGCACAGCCGGGTTTCGCGGGCGGACCGGCCGGTTCCGGCCTAACATGTGCCCGATGCGTTCGCCGCGCCCGCTCTCGCGCCGCGCCTTCCTCCGCGGTGCCGCCGCGGTGACGGCGACGGTCGCCCTCCCCCGCGGCGCGCACGCGCTCGGGGACGGCTCGAAGCTCGCCATCGGCGTCGTCCAGCACGGCGGCAGCTGGAACCCGCGGCCGAGCGCGCTCCGGCGGCTCGGGTGGGAGCTGACGCGCCGGACGTCCATCGAGATCACGAACGAGCCCGTCCCGGTCCGACTCGACCGGCCGGGGCTCCACCGCCACCCCATGCTGGTCCTCGCCGGGGCGGGGTCCCTGCCGCCCTTCTCCGAGGCGGAGCGCGCCGCGCTCCGCCGCCACCTCCAGTACGGGGGCTTCCTGCTCGTGGACTCCGCGGACGGGTCGGACGGCAGCGGGTTCGACGCATCGGTCCGGCGCGAGCTCGCGAAGGTCCTCCCCGCCGCGCCCCTCGCGCCGGTGGGGCGCGATCACGTGATCAACAAGGCCTTCTACCTCCTCGACCGGCAGGCGGGGCGGCTCCTCGTGAAGCCGTGGATCGAGGCGCAGGCGCTCGACGGTCGGCTCGCGGTCGTCTACTCGCAGAACGACCTCGGCGGCGCGTGGGCGCGCAGCGAGCTCGGCGACTGGGAGTACCCCTGCACGCCCGGTGGCGAGGCGCAGCGCGAGACCGCCATCCGCATCGGCGTGAACGTCGCGATGTACGCGCTGTGCACGGACTACAAGGACGACGCGGTGCACCTGCCGTTCATCATGCGGCGGCGCTCCTAGAGCAATGGACGGCGCCGTCTACAATGCCTGGCGGCTCACCGCCCTCACGCCGCTGCCCGCGTGGGCGCTCGCACTCCTCGTCGCGGGTGCGCTCGGCGGGGTCGCGCTCTCCTGGCGCGGGCTGCGGAGCGAGCCGCGGCGTGGCCGGCGGGCGACGCTCCTCGCACTGCGCGCCATCTCGGCCCTGCTCGCGGTGTTCCTCCTCGTCGAGCCCGCGGTGGAGCTCCTCCAGACCGCCCGCGTCCGGAACCGCTTCGCGATCCTGGTCGACGCCTCGCGCTCGATGGCGTTCCCGGCCGACGCCGACGGCCCGACCCGGAGCGCGGCCGCCGCGGCGTTCCTCTCGGAGCACCGGCGCGAGCTCGAGCGGCTCTCGGACCGCGTCGACCTCGAGTGGTACGCGTTCGGAGACGACGTCGCGCCGACCGACGCGGCCGAGGCGACGCGCGGGATCGCGCCGCGCGCCGGGCGGACGGACCTCCTCGGGGCGCTGCACGGCGCCGCCAGCGGCGCCGGGGGCTCGACCCGGAAGCTCGCCGGCGCGCTCGTCGTGTCCGACGGCGCGGACAACGCGCGGCTCGCCGACGGGCTCGGCCCGGAGGCGCGCGCGGAGGTGCGGGCGCTCGGGATCCCGGTCAACGCGGTGGCGGTCGGGCGGATCGCACCGAGGGACCTCGCCATCGAGCGGATCGCCGTCGACGACTTCGCGTTCGTCCGGTCCACCGTCACGGTCGAGGCGACGCTGCGCGCGCGCGGGTTCGCCGACGAGGAGGTCCGTGTCGTGCTGCGCCGCGAGGGGGCGGTGGTCGCGTCCTCGACCGTCCGGCTCGAGCGCGGCAAGGATCGCTACACGGTCCCCCTCTCGTTCGCCCCCGACGCGACGGGCACGTTCGTCTTCACCGTCGCGGCCCCGGTCCTGCCAGGCGAGGCGGTCGCGGAGAACAACACCCGCTCGTTCGTGCTCAGGGTCATCCGCGACCGCGTCCGCGTCCTGCTCGTCGCGGGCCGGCCGAGCTGGGACGTCCGGTTCCTGCGCGGCCTGCTCAAGCAGGACCCGAACGTCGATCTCGTCTCGTTCTTCATCCTCAGGTCGAACACCGACGACCCGGGTCCGCAGCAGGACCTCTCGCTCATCCCGTTCCCCGTCCAGGAGATCTTCGGCGAACAGCTCCGCACGTTCGACGCGGTGCTGTTCGTGAACTTCGCGTACGCGCCCTACCGCGGCCTCGAGATCGAGCGGTTCCTGCCGAACGTGCGCGACTACGTCCGCAACGGGGGCGCGCTCGCGATGGTCGGCGGCGAGCAGTCGTTCGGAGACGCGCGGTACGGGGGAACCCCGCTCGCGGACGTGCTGCCGGTCGCGCCGATCGACGGGACCAACATGATCGAGGGCGAGGCGCGGCCGCGCCTCACCGCCGAGGGACGGCGCCACCCGTTGACGAGCCTCGCGCCCGGCGAGCCGTCGAACGAGATGGCGTGGGCCGCGCTCCCGCCGGTCACCGCGGTGAACCTCACGCGCGCGCTCCCGCCCGGCCAGGGGGCGGCGGTGCTCCTCGAGGCGCCGTCGGTGTCGGTCCAGGGGCGGCCGGCGCCGCTCGTCGCGGTGCGGGAGGTCGGGGCAGGCCGCACGCTCGCGGTCGCGACCGATGCCTCGTGGCGATGGGGATTCCTCGCCGCGGAGGCGGGCCAGGGCAACCGGGCGTACCTCCGCTTCTGGTCCTCCGCCCTCCGCTGGCTCGTGCGCGACCCAGCGCTCGCGCCGCTGCAGGTCGAGCCGGACGCGCCGGCGGTCGAGCCGGGCGCGCCCGTCGGCCTGTCCGTTTCGGTGCGAGCGCCCGACTGGGGTCCCGGCGCTGGGCGACGCGTCACCGCCGAGCTCGTGGACGAATCCGGCCGGCCGGTGGCGCGCGAGGAGGCGGTCGCGGGCCCCGACGGGACCGCCCGGCTCGAGGTCACGCCGCCGGGGCCCGGCGCCTACAAGATCGTCGCGAAGAGCGAGGGCGGCGCGGCGGGCGAGACGGCGACCGCGGCGGTGGCGGTGCGTGGAGCCGGGCCGGAGGACGCCGACGCGGCGCCGCGCCCCGAGCTCCTGTCGGCCCTCGCGGAGACGACGGGCGGTGGGTTCGAGGCGATCCCTGGCGGCGACCTGCCGAAGCTCTCGCTCGCCGACCCGGAGGTGGTCGAGATCGGGCGTCGCAAGGCGCTGCCGATCTGGGACCGCGCGTGGTACCTCGTCGCGCTGGCGCTCGCGCTCGCCGGGGAGTGGGTCCTGCGGCGGCGCTGGGGCTACTGGTAGCCGCGCCCGCGCCCGCTCGGACGTGGGGCCCGACGGCCACCCACCCCTTATCGTTTCGTGATACGCGGAGGCCCCATGAAGATCGCGAACGGAAACGTCGTGGGCATCGACTACTCGCTCCACCTCGGCGACGGGAACGTCGTGGACTCCTCCGCGCCCGGTGATCCGCTCACGTACCTGCACGGTGAGGGGCAGATCGTCCCGGGGCTCGAGTCCGCGCTCGAGGGGCTCGACATCGGCGACCGGAAGCAGGTCGTGGTCTCCCCCGCCGAAGGCTACGGAGAGCACGACGCGCACGGGATCCAGGAGGTGCCGAAGGGCGCCTTTCCTCCCGACTTCGAACCGAAGGCGGGGACGGAGCTGACGGCGGAGGGGCCGCAGGGTGAGCCCGTCCCCTTCGTCATCCGCGAGGTCCGGCCGGAGACGATCCTCATCGACCTGAACCACCCGCTCGCCGGAAAGACGCTCCACTTCGACGTGACGGTGCGCGAGGTGCGCGCCGCGACGGAGGAGGAGCGGGCCCACGGCCACGCGCACGGGCCGCACGTTCACGATCACGAGTAGCGCCGGCGCCCGACCTCCGCCGGTCCCGCCGCGCACGCGGGGGCTACGGGGTCGGCGTGACCGCGTAGGTCCAGGTCTCGCCCGGCTCGACCGTGAACCGCTCCGCGACCGACGCTCCCGCGCGCCGGACCTCGATCCGGTGCGGCCCGACGGGGATCTCGATCCGCACGCTGCCCTGACCGACGCGCCGGCCGTCGAGGACGACGAGCGCGTCCGGCGGCGCGGTGACGTCGAGCACCCCGCGCTGCGCACCCGAGCGCGCCTTGGCCGCGCGCGCCGGGCGCACCGAGGACGCCTTCGCCGATCGGCGCGAGGGCGCCGGATCGGGGAGCGGCGGGCTCGGGGGCACGGCGGCCGAGCTGGGCGCCGGCGAGGGAGGCGCCGCAGCGACCGCGGGCGCCGCCCCGGGAGGCGCGCGAGGCGGCCGACCCTCCTTGGCCGCGGGCGCGACGAACCGCTCGACCATGCTCGCCACGTATCTCGCCGCCGGCGCGGAACGGCGCGAGAGGACGAATCCTGCCGCGAACCCGGCCGCGAGGCCGAGCACGGCGACGATCGCCGGGACGCGCGATCCCCGCCGCGGGCGGGCCGGCTTCGGGAACGTGCCGACAGCGTCGGGCGTGCGGGGCGGCTCCGTCGCGCCGCGGGGCGCCGCCGCCGGCGCTCGGACGCGGGGATCGGTCCGCTCGACGATGAGCTCGTCCGCGATCTCCTCCGGCTCGCCGCCGAGCGCCGACGCGAGCGCGCGCCCGAGCTCCGCGCGCTCCCCCTCGTCCGCGGGCAGGACCGCGTCGGCGTAGGCCGCCACGGCGGCGTGCGTCGTGGGTGATGCGGCGGCGACGACCTGGCCGAGCGCGGCGGCGGAGGCGAACGGCGGGCTCGCAGCGCCGGTGGCTCGGTCCACCGCCGCTGCGAGCGCCGCCGGGATCCCGGGGACGTCGAGCGCCCGCGCCGGACGCCCGGGCGGCTCGCCCGCGAGGAGCTCGTGCAGGACCGCGCCGAGCGCGCGCAGGTCGGCCGCGGGATCGCCGCCGCCCGCGAGCCCGAGGCCGCAGACGAAGGCGGCCCCGTCCTCGCCGACGACGATCCGCGCGGCGTCGAGCGCGCCGTGGACGAGCCGCACGCCGTCGCCCGCGTCGATCGCGTGCGCCCGCTCGAGCGCTGCGCACGCGTCGAGCGCGATCCGGGCCGCGACGTCTGGCGGCAGGCGCCCCGACGCGTCGAGGAGCGCGCGCAGCGTCGCGCCGGGGCGGTGGAGCTCGACGACCGCGAGCTCGCCGCCGATCGTCTCCGTTCCGACCACGGTGGCGGCGCCCGGGTGATGGAGGCGCGCCGCCGCCTCGACGTCCCGCAGGAGCGCCGCGAGCCTCCCCGGGTCGTCCGCGACCGCGGGCGGCGCGAACCCGAGGACCACCGCGCGGGCGACCCCCGCCCGGTCGAGCGCGAGCGCGCGACGGAAGCCGCCGAGCGCCGGCAGCGAGGCGAGCATGAAGAAGCGTCCGGGCCCGGTCACGCCGCGATGGTACACCCGGAGCGCCGGGCCGGCTCCCGCCTGAGGGTCACTCCCCGCGCCGGCGGCCCGGCTCGCGCGCGAGCGCCTCGGCGAGCCGATCCCGCAGGCGCGAGGGCGGAGCGGGGCTCGCGAGGAGGTGCGCGCGGACCGCCTGGACGGTCATGCGGAACTCGCCGCCGAACCGGGCGCACCCATCGCAGCCCCTCAGGTGCTCCTCGAGCGCGCCGCGGACATCGGCCGCGAGATCGCCGTCGAGGTAGTCGGAGAGCCGGTCGAGCACCTCCCCGCACGAGAGGCCGCCCACGATGCGCTCGCCCTTCATGGCAGGACCTCCCGCACCGGATGGCCGAGGATCGTCTCGACGCGCTGCTTCAGCTCGAGCCGGGCGCGATGCAGCCGGCTCTTCATCGCGGCGAGGCCGACCCCCAGCGCCGCGGCCGCCTCGTCTCCGGAGAGCCCCTCGACGTCGCGCAGCAGGAGCACCTCTCGGGCCTCGTCCGGCAGGTCCGCGAGCGCCCGATCGATCGCGCGCCCGACCTCACGGGCGCCCGCCCGCTCCTCCGGCCCCGTCTCGTCCGCCGGGACCCCATCCGCGGCCTCGATCGGCTCGGGGGCGCTCCCCTCGCCTGCGCGCCGGCGGTGACGGCGATGGCAGGCGTTCACGACCACCTGGAAGAGCCAGGTGCGCGCGGAGCTCTCGCCACGGAACGTCGCTGCGCCGCGCCAGGCTGCGAGCAGCCCCTCCTGGAGCGCGTCCTCGGCGTCACGCTCGCCGCCGCAGGTCCGGAGCGCGAACCGGTACAGCGGCCCTTCGTGGCGCGCAGCCAGCATCTCGAACGCCTTCCGGTCGCCGGCGCCGCTGCGCCGGACCAGCTCCTCGTCGGTGGGTTCGATGGGAGGCACGAATGTCCCCATCGGTAGCACGCCTCTCTGAGTCGCGCCGCGCCCGGGAGGATTCACGGTCCGCGCCGGGCGCCCGGCGCGCTAGGATGCCGCCGTGCCGCGCTACCGGGCCGTCGTCACCGACCTCGACAACACGCTCTACCCTTGGGTGGACTACATCGTCCCGAGCCTCGAGGCGATGGTGGCCTCGCTCACGGCGACCACGGGCCTGCCGCGCGTCCGGATCGTCCAGGCGCTGAAGGCCGTCTACTCCAAGTACGAGTCGAACGAGTACCCGTTCGCGATCCAGGAGTCGGGCATCTTCGAGCCGTACGAGGCCGACTTCGACTCGTTCAACGCCCTCGTCCTTCGCCCCGCCCGCGAGGCGTTCCGCTGGGCACGCGACAAGTACCTGCGCCCCTACCCCGGCGTCCGCGAGACGCTCGACGCGCTCCGCGCGCGCGGGCTCAAGGTGGTCGGCCTCACCGATGCGCCGCGGAACGCGGCGGCGCTGCGGCTCAAGCACCTGAAGCTCGATGCCCACTTCGACGCGCTCTACACCCTCCCCGGCTATCCCCTGCCCGAGAACGTGGACCCGGAGATCCGGCGCAAGGAGGAGGCCGGCCACTACCGCTCGAAGATGCCCGTCGTCGAGCTGCCGCACGAGGCGGAGAAGCCGAGCTCCGCGGGGCTGGAGCGGATCCTCGAGGACTTCGGGCTCTCCGGGCGCGAGGTGCTCTACGTCGGCGACAACGTGAAGAAGGACATGCCGGTCGCCGAGGCGTGCGGCGCGAGCGGCGTCTGGGCCGAGTACGGCACCTACGTATCGGGGGAGTACCGCGAGCGCCTCGCGATCATCTCGGCGAAGTCGGTGACCCGCCGCCACGTCGCGGACGAGACCGCCGTGCGCTGGCCCGTCGCCATCTCGAGCTTCACGCAGGTCCTCGGGCTCGTCGAGGTCGGCGCGCCGGCCCGCGCCGCGCGCCCCCGCCCCGTCTTGCGACCGGCCCGGCGGGCGCGCCGGACGTCTCCCTGAGCCGTCGCGCCGGCGGCGGTCGCGCCGCGGCGATCCGGGCGGCCGCCCCGCGCCCGGGATAGGATCGGCGCATGCGCTTCCGCCACCACGTCTTCGTGTGCGAGAACCGCCGCCCCGAGGACGATCCGCGCGGCAGCTGCGGCGCCAAGGGCAGCGAGACGATCCGGGCCGCGCTGAAGGAGGAGATCGCGCGCCGCGGCCTCAAGCGGGAGGTGCGCGCGAACGCGGCGGGCTGCCTCGACGCCTGCGCCGACGGCCCCTCGATCGTCGTCTACCCGGAGGGCGTCTGGTACGGGCACGTCCGGGTCGAGGACGTTCCGGAGATCGTCGAGAGCCACCTCGTGAACGGCGTCCCGGTCGAGCGGCTCCGGACAAGCCACCGGTAGGCCGCACCCCTCAGTTCACGAGCGGGCGGCGGCCGCGGAGCGTCGCGAGCACCCGGCGCACCTCGGTCGCATCGAGTGCGTTCGACGCGCGCGCGAGGTAGTTCTCGAGGTCGCGCTCGGCCGCCGCGGGGACGCCGAGCCGCGCGCACACGAGCCCGCGGTCGCGCAGCGACTCGAGCTGGCCGGGCGCGAGCATCAAGATGCGGTCGAGCACCCAGTAGGCGCGGACGTTGTCCCTGCGCTCGAGGTATGTCCGCTTCAGGTTGTGGAGCATGCGGGCGAGGATCTGGCGTGGCGCGACGCCGGCGAGGTGACGGCGATCGAGGTCGCGCCCCCCGGTGTGGGCGCGGTAGCGGGCGACGCACTCGTCCGCCGAGAGCATCTCTCCGCCGTTGAACGCGTCGATGAACACCTCGGCGCCGCTCGCCCCCGTGTACTTCGCGAGGAAGTGGCCCGGAAACCCGACGCCGTGCAGCACGAGCCCGATCCGGCGCGCGACCTCGATGTAGACGACGCACAGGCTGATCGGGATCCCGAGCCGGCGCTCGAGGACCTCGTTCAGGAACGAGTTGCGCGGATCGGCGTAGTCCCCGTCGTTGCCGCGGAGCCCCTCCTCCTCGAAGAGCACCTCGCGCAGCGCGTGGAGCGCGGTCGCGGCGCGTCCCGCCGGCGCCTTGCGACGCACCCGTTCCGCGAGCAGGTCGAGCCGGACGAGCCACTCGTCGGCCTCGAGGTGCGGGTACTCCTCCTCGGCGATCGCGAGCGCCGCCTCGTCGAGCGGGACGGGGTCGCGCTGCAGGAGCGCGGCGAAGCGGGCGCGGGCCTTTCCCTCGAGCATCGCTCACCGGACCAGCGCCGCGACGTCCTCGTGATACCGGCGCTCGTCGCGCGCGATGGCGCGCACGAGCTCGCGGATCTGCGGCGGGACGAGGCCGCCGGGCACGTCGGAGATCGCGCGGAGCGCTCCGGCGAGGCGCGACCAGGACTCCGCGAGCGCGCGCATCCGCGGCGCGAGGCCGAGCCGCTCGAGGCCGGGGACGCGCCCCGCCGCCTCCTCGAGGAACCGCGCGTAGAGCGCTCGGAAGAGCCCGCCGCCCGTGCCTCGCTTCTCGATGACCTGGAACGCGTAACGGAACGACCACGCCCGATCCGCCTCGCCCGCCGCGCGCGACGGCCATTCCTGGAGCTCGGCCGCGAACCGCTCGAGCGCGGACGCACCGGCGGCCCCGTCCACGTCGAGGAGGAAATCGCGCGCCTGCCGCCGGAGCGCGTCCGGCACCGCCTCCTCGATAGGCCGCTCCCTGGCGGGGGCGTCCACCTCGAGCCACGGTCGCCCGGGCGCGCCGAACGGCGGCGCGATGGACGCCCGCGCGCGCTCGAGGGCGTCGAGCGGCACCTCCTCGAGGCCGGGCCGGTCACCGTCCGCGACGATCGCGACGCCGCGGTCGAGTTCGTGGCCCGCGACGACGATCCGGTGCCCGCCGAAGCGGGTCCGCGTGTTCCAGTACGGGAGCTCGGCGAGATCGGTCGCGAGGATCGGTGCGACGCCGCGCGCGAGCGCCGCCCGGACGCCCTCCCAGGCGCGGGACGGATCGTCCTCCGTTCGCTCGTGGACCGGGGCGCCGAGCACCTCGCACGCCGTACGCTCGAGGTGGAGCGCCCTCCCCTGAAACAGGTGGGTCGGCGAGAACGCCGGGGACTCGAGGTAGTAGAAGCCGAGCCCCGCGCCGAGGCCGAAAGCCATCGGCTCCGAGAGCGAGATGCCCCGCACCCGGAGCGCGTCCGCGAGGGCGGCCGTGCCGCAGTGGACGCCCGGCCGGTGTTCGAATCCCGCGAGGATCACGGCCGTGGAGTATAGCGGCCGCCGGGGTCGGAGTCGCAGACGGCATCGCGCGACGACGACGTCGATCTCGACCGCGCGATGAAGGCGCCGCAGCTTCTTGACGAAGCGCGTGGAGCGCCAGCGGAGGAAGGTGTGCGGGGTCGCGCCCCGCGTCCACCCGCCTCTTGACGAGGCCCCGGGCCTTCTCTACATTCCCGCCCCTGCCATTCCCCAGTAGCTCAGTTGGCAGAGCAGGTGACTGTTAATCACCGGGTCGCATGTTCGAGTCATGCCTGGGGAGCCATTTCGACGGGCGGTTGAGCCTCGGCTCAGCCGCCCGTTTTTTGTCGTCGCCCCGGCCGCTCGGTCAACGTCTCAGCTCGATGCCCTCGTCCCTCGACGACACGGCGCACGGGCCCGCGATCCGGACCTCCGTCTCCGGCCGTCTCCGGCGCGGCACCGGGACGCGGGCCTCGTGGCCACGGCGTGCTTCGGCTTCGGCCATCCTTCCTTGGACGTGAAGACCGTCACGACCAGCTGACGGTCTGGATTCCGCGACCCCCGTCACAACACGGTGAACGTGGCGCCGGTCCGCACTCCCGCGGACGGATCTTCACCGCGAGGAGGCAGCGCGGGGGCTCGGGCGGGGGGCGCCCGTCCGCCGCACGATGGGCAGATTGCGCCCATGTCGCGGCCGCCGGACCCGCACGAGGAGGCCGACTACCGGGCCCTCGTCGACGCGCTCGCGCGCGAGGGGCTCCCGCGGCGCGCGGAGGCGGGCCGCGCGGTCGAGGCGGTGGTCTGCGCGCTCGCGCAGCGGCTCTCGGATCCCGACTTCGACGCGGTCAGGGAGCTGCTGCCCGCCCCGTTCCGCACGCGGCTCATCCCGTGTGAGCGCCACGCCGCGGCGCCGCGGACGCCACGCTCCGCGGAGGAGCTCTATGCGCTCGTCGCGGAGGATCTCGAGCGCGAGCCCGATGAGGTCGAGCCGACCGTGCGCGCGGTCCTCGCCGCCGTTCGCGGGCAGCTCTCCGAGTCGGCGGGGGAGGAGGTCGCGGGGAGGCTCCCGCTCGACCTCCTGCCGCTCTGGCGCAGGCCGTCCTGACTCGGCGCCGCTCGGGCGGGCCCAGAGCGCCTTCAGTCGGACCGTGCCTCGCGATCGCGCTCGAACTCCGCGTCGATCCGCGCGCAGTCCCGGCTGGGGCTAAGGCGCGCGGCGCGGTATCATCGCGGCAATGATCTCGCCTCCCCAGAGCACTGGCGATGCGGCGCACGAGCTGACGAGCTCGCTCTCGGCGCTCCTGCTCGGCTTGCAGCGCCTCCGGACGTTCGCGGGCGGCCCCGACAAGGAGCGGGCGCTCGCGCTCATCGAGCGGATGGAGGGCGCGCTGCGCGGGATGAGCGCGCTCGTCGATTCGCTCCGCGGCCCGCCGGGGCCGGCCGCAGATCGTTCCTGACCGACCGATCACCACCGCCATGCCCGAGCGCCGCGCCTTCTCCGTCGCCGTGTTCTGCCGCAACGCCGGCGCCGTCCTCCTCATCCGGCACAGGCGGCTCGGGACCTGGCTCCCGGTCGGCGGAGAGATCGAGGCCGGCGAGACCCCGCTCGAGGCGGCGCGGCGCGAGCTGCGCGAGGAGACCGGCCTCGAGGGCCGCTTCCCCGCCGGCGGCGGCGTCGACGGCACGCCTCCAGGCCTCCTCGGGTACGAGGAGCACCTCGCCGGCTCGAAGGGAGTCCACCTGAACTTCGCGTTCATCGCAGAGGTCGCGACGCGCACGCTCGCCCCGTGTGACGAGTGGGACGGCGCGCTCTGGGCGACCGTCGACGAGCTCGACGGCATCTCGTGCCCGCTGAATGTTCGCCAGCTCGCCCGCCTCGCCCTGGCGGCGCCGGCGGCGTGACTTCGCGGAGCGGGGCGCCCCGAGCGCGGGTCAGCCCCGGCGAAACAGCGGGAGCTGGAGTGGCCCGGGCGCGCCCGCGCGGCGTTCTCCGGGCGGCTGCGCGCCGGGCGAGGGCGGGACGCGCGCGGCGCGGGAAGGCCGCGCCGGGCGCGGCGCGGGCGAGTCGACCGTCTGGCCGCCGTAGGCCGCGCTCGCTTCGCGCTCGTGCCGCATGACCTCGTCGAACGCGGGCCCGCGCGCCGCCGCCTCGAGTCGCCGGCTCTCCGCGTCGAGCCTGCGCACCGCGGCGAGGCGGTCGTCCTCGCCGAGCCGCGCGCGATCCACCGCGCGACGAAGGACCCCGAGCGTCTCGTCGTAGACGCGCAGCGGGACCGGGTACGGGTGCCCGTCTTTCCCGCCGTGCGCGAGCGAGAACCGGGCCGGATCGGAGAACCTGCACGGCGCCCCGTAAATCACCTCCGCCGCCATCGCGAGCGCGAGCACCGTGCGGGCGCCGAGACCGGGAGTGAGGAGCAGCTCCGCGAAGTCTTCGGGCCCGCGCTCCGCGGCCGCGGCGAGCGCGCCGTGGAGCCGGCGCAGGACCACGTCGCTCGCCCGCACGTCGTGGCGTCCGGGGAGCTCGAGCCGCGGCGGGCCCGACCCGATCCGTCGCACGGCCTCGATCACGCGGTCCGGACCCTCCCGGACGAGCGCGAGCTGCGCCTCCCGCGAGGGCCCCGCGCGGCGATCCGTGAGGTTCACGATCGCGCCGCGGGGGCTGCCCTCTATTGCGGCGTGCGGCTCGTCGACGAAGCTCTCGAGCCCTTCAGACAGCCAGTGGTACCGCCGCGCGGTGCGCCGGACGGTGTCCATCCCCTGCTGGACGACCGCCCAGCGCCCGTCGGAGGCGACGAAGAACGCGTGAAGGTAGAGGGCGTGCCCGTCCTGAACGGCCGCCCCGTCGACCTTGGCGACGAGCCGGCTCGTCCGGGCGAGCGCCGCGCCGTCCACGCCGGTGCGGACGCCGAACGCCGTGAGCTCGTCCGGCGTGCGGCGCGAGTGCCCCCCACGTCCGCCGCACACGCGCAGGCCGAGGTCCCGCTCGAGCGGCGCCAGTCCCCGCTGCAGCGCGCCGATGACGCTCGTCGTGATGCCGGACGAGTGCCAATCCATGCCCATGAGCGCGCCGAGCGACTGGAACCAGAACGGGTGGGACAGCCGGCGGAGCAGCTCGGTCCGACCGTACTCGAGCACGATCGCCTCGGCGAGGACGCGCCCGAGCCGCGCCATGCGCTCGAACAGCCAGGGCGGGACCCGCCCCCGGTGCAGCGGGAGGTCGGCGGTACCGGTGGGCGCACCACGTACTGCGCTCGCACGTGAGGGCGGCGCTGCCGTCATCGGCCCCTCTCGTACCGCCGCCCGCCGCCGCGCGCCACCCGCGTGCTCCGGCGCGCGCGCTGCGCATCGTTTCCTCGATGGCACGCCACGAAGCCGGCGGAGACGGGACGGCGGCGCCCCTCGTCCCCGATCGCCCGACCCTCCCCTCGCTGCGCAGCGCGGCCGCGGGCTGCCGCGCCTGCCCGCTCTGGGAGCGGGGCACCCAGACCGTCTTCGGTGCGGGCCCCAGGGTCGCCGAGGTGATGCTCGTCGGCGAGCAGCCGGGCAGCGAGGAAGACCTCTCTGGCCAGCCGTTCGTCGGCCCGGCCGGGCGGCTCCTCGACCGCGCGCTCGCCGCAGCGGGGATCGACCGGCGGTCGGCCTACGTCACGAACGCGGTGAAGCACTTCAAGTGGGAGGCGCGCGGAAAGCGACGCATCCACCAGAAGCCCTCGGCGGGCGAGGTGCGCGCCTGTCGACCGTGGCTCGACGCGGAGATCCAGGTCGTCCGCCCGCGCGCCATCGTCTGCCTCGGCGCCACGGCCGCCCAGGCGCTCCTCGGCCGCGCGTTTCGCGTGACCGAGTTCCGCGGCGAGCTCGTCGCGTCGCCGCTCGCGCCGTACGTGATGGCGACCGTCCACCCGTCCTCGATACTCCGCGCCCCTGACGACGAGACGCGGCGCGCCGAGCTCGCGCGTTTCATCGAAGATCTCGCGGTGCTCGCGCAGGCACTGCGCGCGCCCCCTCCGGACGCCCCGCGCGTGTGACGCGGATCGTTCCGCGCCGCGGGTCCCCGACGGCTCCCGCGCGCGCTACGGAAGGTACTTCGAGAGGATCGGCCGGAGCTTCTCCTTCACCTCGGGCGCGATCTTGCCCTTGTCCGACCAGATCGCGAGAGCGAGGGCCGACTGGCACGGGCAGGGCTTGTCCCCGGCCTCCGCGATCTTCGGGATCGCGCGGCGGATGAGCTCGATCGCGTTCTGCGTCGCGACCTTCACGTTCGCGAGGATCTCCTCGATGAGCTTCGCCTGATCGAGCGACGCGGGGTGCGGTTTCCAGCAGTCGTAGTCGGTCGGCAGCGCCACGAGCGCGTAGCAGATCTCCGCCTCGCGCGCGAGCTTCGCCTCCGGCATCACCGTCATCCCGATGAGCGAGGCCCCCCAGCTCCGGTGGAGCTCGCTCTCCGCACGCGTCGAGAACTGCGGCCCCTCCATGCAGACGTACGTTCCGCCCTGGTGGATGCGCACCGGGAAGCCGGTCCCGGCCTTCACGAGCACGTTCCGCAGTGTCGCGCAGAACGGAGCCGCGAGCTCGACGTGCACCGCGAGGTCGTCGAAGAACGTCCCGGCGCGCCGGAAGGTGCGGTCGATCACCTGGTCCGGGATGACGAGGTGACGCGGCGCGACCTCCTCGCGCAGGCTCCCGACGGCGCCGGACGCGAGCAGGTGCGTCACCCCGAGCGACTTGAGCGCCCAGATGTTCGCGCGGTACGGGACTGTGGAGGGGTTCCGCAGGTGGCCCTCGCCGTGTCGCGCGAGGAGCGCGATCCGCTGGCCGTCGAGCTCGGCGAGCGTGATCGGCCCCGATGGCCTGCCGAACGGGGTATCGACCTCGCGGACCTCGCCTGCGCCGAGCGCGCCGAGCGCCTCGCCGAGCCCCGTACCGCCGATCACGCCGATCACACCGCGATTCATCGCGCCCTCCTCCGCCCCCGGGCGGCGAAGCGCGGAGTCTACCGCGCGCTCGGGTGGACGGCGTGTCCCCGGCGACGGGGACAAAAAGAAAAAGCCCGCCGGCGCAAGCGCCGGCGGGCGAAGAAAAGATGCGGCAGCGACCTACTCTCCCACACGGCTTCCCGTGCAGTACCATCGGCTCTGGTGGGCTTAACTTCCGTGTTCGGGATGGGAACGGGTGTGACCCCACCGATATAGCCACCGCAAAGTTTGAAAAAGAGCAAAGGCCGAAGCCTTCTCACGACCGAATACGAAGGGTATTTTGAGCAACGCACAGCGGGGCTCGGGGCTCCGCCGATCCGACAAGATCTCGATCTCGACCTCGAGCAGGTCACCTACGACCTGAGAAGAGGGAGACCAAGCCGCACGCCCGATTAGTACCGGTCAGCTGAGCGCCTCACAGCGCGTACACCTCCGGCCTATCAACCTCGTAGTCTTCGAGGGGGCTTCAGGGGGCTTGCGCCCCGGGAGAA
>WNFU01007055.1_pt1 | contig 21684 bp, 22 predicted proteins | sample 5400121 | NCBI WGS metagenome assembly WNFU01 (sample SAMN13153360, study PRJNA577476) | soil metagenome | isolation source: 100 cm soil or saprolite under grassland replicate 1 | place: USA:California | collected 2016-06-15
CCGGTCGGTCCGTCGGTGTTGACGTCGACCGTCAGGGGCACCTTGGTCGGCGTCGCGCCGTTCACGCCGCCGGCGTAGACCGTCGCGGTGTTGGTGCCGTTGTTGGCGACCCAGAGCGGGCCGGTCGGCGACAGCGCCAGCCCCCAGGCGTTGACCACGTTCTTGTCGACGAGCGGCGCCTCGCCGACCTGGTCGGAGACGAGCGGGACCACGTTGAACCGGTTCGGTGGAGCGGCCTGTGCCGGCGCCCCCACGCCGACGGCCAGCAGCACCGCGCCCGCCGTGGCGACGCCGCCGACAAGGCGGCGGAGTGCAGAGCCTTGCATCACTCCTCCTCTGCGTAACGGACGGTGATCGAATACACACCACTTCCCGTAGAGGAGCACGCACGGGCAGTGCCGATCAGTTCAGCCGCGCAGCGCGCCGCTCGTCAATCCCCGCGTGAACTGGCGCTGGAACGGCCGGAACGCCACCACCGACGGCAGCAGCGCGAGCAGCGCCACGGCGAGCAGTCCTCTGACACTTTCTGAGCGTTGGGTGACCATTGCCATGGGTGGCCTGCATGGTGCTTCGCCCGGCCCAGCCTTTGCCCGGGGTCAGGGATCATCTGGATAGCTCAGCATCCCCGTAGGCGCCCGTCGGTACGGCGCGGGCCCCGCGGACGGCCGCATCCGGACGGATGCACACCGGCCCACGGGGCCCGGTTGCGCAGGTGGAAGGTCAGCTGGTGCGGGAATCCTCGCTACGGGTGCGGCTGCCCGACTTCGCCAGACCCCGGCTCACCAGGTACCCGATGGTCAGCAGGGTCACGTACCACCATGCCTTGTCGGCGGCGAAGTAGTCTTGCCCGTTGTTGCCGGCGCCATCGCCCACGACCTGCGAGGCGATCAGCACGGCGACGACGGCGGCGAGGTACACGAACAACTCGGTGGTCTTCCACGACGGCTTGGTCTCGTCACCGCGAGAGCGCACCGGCCGTACGTCCCGATCAGGGTCGAGCCGGTTCGTCGATGACGTGGTGGGGATGGTCATATTTCCTCCGAGAGAGCTTGTCTCTCCTATTAGAGACGCTTTGTAGCGGTTCATCCGCTCGGTCATCGTTATACCCGACCCGCATGGCGCGAAACCCCCGGGTCCTGGCAGAGGGGGCCTTGTGGATCACGCCAGGCGTGAGCAGGCAACAATGGTGAGCCAAGTCACGGCCAGTCGGTTGATATGGGTGTGCAGAGGTCATGCCGATGACGTTGATGGCCTCAGTTAGCGGCGAACGCCTGCCCAGCAGAGCCGTGAGGAGCACGCTGATCAGCAGCGACCCGAGGCAGCCAACCCTGCTGGAGATGAAAGCCAAGGTCCAACGGCGCCCCCGTTGGTCTTGGGAAGCGCGTGGCCTGGCTGGGATAGGTTCGAGCCGTGCAGCAGTCAACGATGGTCACCGGCAGCGGCGCGGGTTGCGGGTGAGCGGACCGGCCGACATCCGCGACCTTGCCGCGAGGGTGGACACCAGTGCGATCTGCGACGCGGCCAAGGACACGCGCGTGATGTCGGCCGCGCTGCGGTGCCGCTCACGCAACCCGATGATCTGCGCGCCCGCGGTAACCGTCCGCTGCCGTGATGACTTCTTCGGCGTGGTCCAGGCCATCGAGCATGCCGCACCGGGCCAGGTCGTGGTGGTCGACGGCGGCGGCCGGCCGACGGCCCTGGCCGGCGAACTGTTCGCCCGAACGGCACTGGCCCGCGGCCTGGCCGGGATCATCGTCGATGGCGGATACCGCGACCTGACCTTCGTCGCCTCGTGCGAGCTGCCGATCTACAGCCGTCACATCACACCGATGGCCGGCACGACAGCGCGGCTGGGTGTGGTGAACGAGCCGGTGACCTGCGGCGGCGTCTGCGTGTGCCCCGGCGACATCGTCATCGCCGACCGTGATGGCGTCGTGGTGCTCGATCCGGCCACCGCCGCGGCATGCCTCACCGCCGCGGCCCAGATCAAGGCCGACGAGGCGCGGGCCGTCGCCCGCCTCGACCACGGTGGCACCCTGCGCGACTGCCTCAACGTCGACGAACACGCCCAACGACTCGCCCGCGGCGAGCCTACCTCGCTGCAGTTCACGCTCTAGCCATACAACAGACACCCCCACAGACACCACCAGCCCGGCGGCTGTGGCACGGTCGCCACGCGCACGGCGACCCAGCCGGTATGTGGCCCTGTCTGGCGAGGGGTGGCGTTTCGAACGGCAGGGCCGCCACACGCCGGTCTCCGTGAGCGGGCTCCTGGGCGTCGCGCCAGCGGCTATGAGGAACGCACCTGCTCTCCGTGCCCCTGCGGCGCGCCGCCATGACGATGCTTGTCACCGGGTCAGGGCGCGGGCACCTGGACCAGGCCAGCCGGCGCCTGGGCCAGGCCGGGCTCTTCTCGGAAGCCGGCTGACTGGAGCTGGAAGAGCCGGGCATAGTCTCCGCCGCCGGCAAGCAGCGCCTGGTGGGTACCCCGTTGCGCGATCTGGCCGTCGCTCAGTACGACTATCAGGTCCGCGTCCCGGACGGTGTTCAGCCGATGTGAGATGAGCAGGGTGGTCCGGCCCGCCCGATGCTTTTGCATCGTGGCGTGGACCTCGTGCTCGGCTTCGGCGTCGAGACCGGAGCTGGGCTCGTCGAGAACCACCAGTTCGCACCGGTCGCGCATGAACGCTCTGGCCAACGCGATCCGTTGCCATTCCCCGCCCGACAGAACCACCCCTTCGGCGCTCTCGCCGCCCCGGGTGGCGAAGAACATCCGGGTGAGCAGGGTGTCGTACGCGTCGGGAAGTGACCGCAGCTTGCGGTCGATTCCCGCGTGCCGCGCGGCGGCCTCGATCCGCTCGCGGTTGCCAAGGCCCGCGATGTCTCCCACGGCGATGTTCTCTTCCGCCGACATGTCGTAGGTCATGTAGTCCTGGAAGACGCAGCTGATGCGGGCGCGCAGCGCCTCGACCGGGACGTCCCTGATGTCGACCCCGTCCCACTGGATCGAGCCGCGGCTCGGATCGTAGAACCGGCACAGCAATTTTACGAGCGTGCTCTTGCCCGCTCCGTTGAGTCCGACCAGCGCGACCGATTGTCCCTGCGCGATGAACAGGTTCACACCGCGGAGGATCCACGGATGGTTCTCGCTGTACCGGAACCAGACGTCGCGTAGCTCGATGCCCCGGGTCAGTGCCGGCAACGGGCGGACGGGCTGCGCGACGGGCAGGTCCGGTTGTGCCCGCAGCACGCCAACATAATGCCCGAACAGCAGCAGCGACTGATGAGTGGACGCCACCGAGCTGATCAGCGAGTACAGGCCCCCTTGTACGCTGGCGACGGCCGTGAGGAGGACGGTGACGTCGCCCACACCGAGGTGGCCGCGCGCCGCTGCCAGGGCCGCCCATAGGAGCCCGCCACCGGCCACCGCCGCGCCGAGCAGGCCGAGGCCACTCTCGACCGCCCCTTCACGCAGGTCGAGTCGCAGCCTCGCCGCGTCTGCCGTCTTGCGTTCGCCCAGCATCCGGTCACGCAGGAAGACGCCGATTCCGAAGAGGCGGATCTCCTTGGCGGCGTTCACCGTGGTCAGCAACTGGGCGTAGAACAGCTCCCGGCGCTCTGTGGGACCCAGCGCGAGAAAGAGGTCCGCCCGCCGGCGCGAGAGCCGAAGCTGGGCCGCTAGCACCGGCACGGCCGCAAGCAGGACGACGACGGTCAGGGTGGGACTGATGACCGTCAACGACCCGACGAAGCCGCCGAGCATCAGCACGCTGCGGCCCGCTCCGAACCCTGCGGAGGCGAGGCTGCCGGTGCCCGCAGCCGCCTGCTGGGCCAGCCGTAACCGGTCGGCGAAGGCCGGGTCCTCGAACCTGGCCAACCCGACCTGCCGCCCGGTCGCCTCGAAGAGGCGGGCTGTGGCAAGCAGGGCGGCCTTGCGCCCGACCACGTTGTTGAGCAGGCCCGACAGTGCGGGCAGCACCGCGACGCACACGCCGACCGCGGCCAGGACGATGCCCGGCATAAGCGCGGATCCTCCGTGGACCAGTGCGTCCACCAACAGCTTGGTGAACCAGGCCGCGGCGACCGGGGCCGCGGCCTCGGCCACCATGACGACGATGTACGCGGCGAGCGAGACGCCGGCCGCGCGGCAGGTGAGCCGAGCCGCCACTGCGGCGGCCGACAGAACCGCGCGCGGCTGACCGCTATCCGGCATGGGCGCCCGCCGCGACCGGCAGCGTTTCCAGCGCGGTCGCCCCGGAACCGGCGGCCAGCACCCGGCCACCCTCGCCGACCAGGTATACGACCGGGAAGGCGATGGCGCGGAACGCGTCGCTGAACTCCCCGCGGTCGTCTTCCACGATCACCTGGGCGACGTCGGCCAGCCGGCTGACGTAGCGGACGGCGTCTTCGGGGTGCGCCGCGGTGAGCGCCACCAGTACGCGCTCCCGACCGCCCGGGTGGGCCTGCGCCCGCCTCGTCAAGTCGGGCAACAGCTGCTCGCAGGGCAGGCAGCCGGGCGCCAGGAAGGCCACCAGCGTCTCGTCGGCCAGCGTGCCCCGCGAGATTGCCTTGCCGTCCACGGTGTTCGCTACGAACTCCGGGACGACCGTTCCCGGCGACAGCATCCGGGCTGCCTTCAGTTCCTCCGGGATGGGCATCGGGGCCGGCCCGTGCGCGCTGAGCTGGCGCAGCCGTCGGGCCACGGCCGCGACGAATACGAGGTTGAACAGGCTCAGGACGCCCACCGTCACGAGGGCGGCGACGACGTACCACATGAGCATCTCCCCTACTTGATGTGCTCGACCGTGGTCGGCTGATGCGCGAAGGCATCGACGATGTCATCGAGAATCACGAAAACAACCGCGGCGACCAGGCCGATACCGGCGGCCATCGCGGTCGTGGCCGCCGCCCGGTGTCCGGGTGTGGATCCGGACAGCAGGCCCACGGCCCCTATCGCCGCCAGCAGCGTGTTGCGGACAAGGTGACGAACGCCCAGCGGCGCAGCGGAACCGCCGAAACAGCGGCACGGCGCGCGAACGCCCCGGGCGCGCGCCGCCGCGATCGCCACGGTGAACGCGACCAGCAGCATGATCGCAAGAGCGAACCCCAACCAGGCCTGCCCGGGCACCAGCAGCAACGGCGCGACCGCGAGTTCGAGCATGAGAACCGCCTCGGGCAGGCGCCGCACGTCTCGTCCCCACCTTGGCAGCAGGGCGGCAACCGAGGCCCGGAAGGCGTTGAAATCGGCGCGTCGGCGAATCTTCGACGCGCCCGACATCAGGAAGACCAGGCCGATGCACCACCGCGCGCCGACCGCTGCAAGCTCACCGAACTCGCCCAAGCCAGGGTTCCTCTCCATCATGAGGCAGGGGCGCGACAGCCGGACGCCGGCCCACGCGCCCCTGCCCACGGTCAGGTCAGCACGTGTCGCACTGCCGGTAGCCCTCGTAACAGCGACCGTCGGTACAGCAGATGAGATCGATCAGCCGAGCTTTGTAGGTCGCGCACCGCTCACAGCGACGCCCCACGATGTAGCACATGTCAGACTCCCTTTGTGACGGAACAGATTCACCGCTGCCGGATACTTACTTCGCCACGTATCGACCCACCCCCGTTACCGCTTGTCGACTCGGCGCGCCCGGCCACGCCCGTGCCAATCACGCGCGTCGACTGGCGTGCGTGTTCAGCCTGCGCGAAATAGATCGGGCATCGACAGGAGATTGACCGGAGATTGGCCGGCGATTCCCTCCCGAGCTACCCTGTCTCGCGGGGACAGCACCCTGCGCGCCGGCGGTGACACCATTCACGGCGGATCGGCGCATCGGTCCTTCGGGGGAGGCACCGGGTGTTCAGTGAGCTGATGCGCGCCCACCGGCAGCAGCGGGCGATGACACAGGAGGCGCTGGCCGACAAGGCCGGCATCAGCGCCCGCCACATCCGCGATCTCGAAGCGGGCCGGATCACCCGACCACGACCCAGCACAGTGCGGCTCGTCGCCGACGCGCTCGAACTCGACGACGGCGACCGCCAGCGGTTCCACCGAGCCGCGCTGCCCGGTGCGGCGACGTCCGATGGCCTCGGTGAGGCCCGACAGCCGCCCACCCACTTCGGACCCGCGCAGCTGCCGATGGACGTGTACGGCTTCGCCGGCCGCGACGATCAGCTTGCCCGGCTCGATGCGGTCCTGGACGCGGCCGATGAACAGCTCACCGCCGTGGTCGTATCCGCGTTGTCAGGCACCGCCGGGGTCGGCAAGACCGCCCTGGCCATTCACTGGGCCCACCGGGTGCGAGATCGGTTCCCGGACGGCCAGCTGTACGTAAACCTGCGCGGCTTCGATCCGGGCGGATCGGTGATGCCGCCCGCCGAGGCGGTCCGCGGGTTCCTCGACGCGCTCGGTGTGTCGCCGGAGCGGATCCCGGCCGGGCTGGATGCGCGGTCAACGCTCTACCGCAGCCTGCTGGTCGGCCGGCGAATGTTGGTGGTGCTGGACAACGCCCGAGACGCCATGCAGGTCCGTCCACTGTTGCCGGGCTCGCCCGGCTGTCTGGTGGTGATTACCAGCCGCGACCAGCTCACCAGCCTCATCGCCGCAGTGGGCGCCCAGCCGCTCATACTCGACCTGCTTGCCCCGGCCGAAGCCCGTCGCCTGCTCGCCGGCCGCCTCGGCACCGACCGGGTGGCCGCCGAACCCGCTGCCGTGAGCCGGATCATCGACTACTGCGCCCGGCTGCCGCTCGCCCTGACGCTGGTGGCCGCCCGCGCCGCCAGCCACCCCGGGTTCTCACTGACCGCCCTCGCCGACGAGCTGCGGACGAGCCACGGCAGCCTCGACCGGTTCACCGATCCGGACCCCTCAGCGGACGTCCGGGCGGTTTTCTCCTGGTCGTACCGCACGCTGAGCGCTGCGGCCGCCCGCCTGTTCCGGTTGCTCGGCGGGCACCCCGGGCCGCACATCGCGATCCCGGCCGCGGCCAGCCTCGCCGGGGTTTCCCCAGACGAGGCCAGGAAGGCCCTGGAGGAGTTGGCTCGCGCTCACCTTGTCACCGAGCCCGCACCCGGCAGGTACGCGTTCCACGACCTGCTGCGCGCCTACGCCGCCGAACTGGCCCGGACGGACGACCACGAACGCGGTGCGGCCGGCCGTCGGGTACTCGACCACTACCTGCGCACGGCCCACGCCGCAGGCTTGCGGCTGCACCCGCACCGCGACCGGATCCAGCTGGTTCCAGCCGAGCCGGGGGTGACGGCGCAGGAGGTGCCGGACCACCAGCACGCGCTGCGCTGGTTCACCGCTGAGCACCCGGCGCTGCTGGCGGCCGTCCGGGAGGCCGCGGACAGCGGATTGGACGCCCAAGCCTGGCAGCTTGCTTGGGCGGTCGCCACCTTCCTCGACCGACGCGGACACTGGCACGACCTGGCGGCGATCCAGACGACTGCCCTGGCCGCCGCGCGCCGGCTCGCCGACCGCCCGGGCGAGGTCCAGGCCAACCGCCTGCTGGGTCTGGCCTACGCGCGGCTGGGCCAGTATGCCGACGCCCGCATCCACATCCAGACGGCGCTCGATCTGTCCGCCGCGCTCGGTGACGATGCCGGCCAGGGCCATTCCCATATGAATCTTGCACAGGTTTTCGCCCGCCAGGACCGCCATGCAGAGGCGCTCAGCCACGCCCAGCAGGCCCATGCCCATTTCAAGGCCGCGGGACACCGTTACGGGCAGGCCAACGCGCTCAACGCGATCGGGTGGTACCACGCTCAGCTCGACGACTACCGAGCGACCCTCGCCAGCTGCGCGCGGGCCCTCCCGCTTCAGCGGGAAATCGGCGACCGCCACGGTCAGGCGGCCACCTGGGACAGCATCGGATACGCCCACCACCACCTCGGAAACAGCGACCAAGCGGTCGCGTGCTACCAGCGCGCCATGGTCCTGTACCGAGAGGTGGGCGACCGGTTCCACGAGGCCGACACCCTCATCCACCTCGGCGACACCCACCACGCCGCCGGCAACCTCGACGACGCACACACCGCCTGGCGACGCGCCCTCGCCATTCTCGACGACCTCGGCCACCCTACGGCCGCCGCGGTGCGTGCACGACTCCAGCCCGACGGCAGCGCCTACCTGCCGATGTGACCGTTGGATGCCGGACCCAATCCCGGTCCGCGCAGCCGGCGGGCTGACCGTGCTGGTGCTCGACGAACGTCGAGTCTCGGTCACGGCTCAGAAACCGAAAGCGGCCGATCCGATCGCCGAGGTCCGTGATGGAGTTGCGGGCCTGCTGGGTGGTCCACTCGGCCGTCGGATGGGCCGTGACGCCGAGGATCTGCACCCGCCGGGTGGCAATCTCCATCACGACCAGCACGCACAACCGGCGCAGGCTGATCGTGTCGATGTGGAAGAAGTCCGTCGCGAGCAGTCCGGATGCCTGGGGTTCGCAGGAACCTGCCCCAGCTGGTGTCTTGGGGCAAGAACCAACGACACCTGATCCACGCCCTACGGGAGTTCGAGGCCTTCTACAACCAGCACCGGCCGCCCCAGGGCATCGCCAACGCCCGACCCCTCAAGACGCTGCCAGAACCGATCACCGGTCTGGACCGGATCGCCCAACTCGACATCCGCCGACGTGACCGTGTCGGCGGCATCCTCCACGAATACGAGTAGGCCGCTTGACCTGGGCGGATGAGATTTCGGCAGGCACAGGGTCGGGGGCGATGATCAGTTCGTACCGTCGCCGGGCCGCCGTCTGGAACGCGCCTGGCGGTGGCAGTCAGAGGGGTCGGACGTTTTCTGCTTGCGGACCTTTCTGACCCTGGGTGACGTCGAACTCGACCTTCTGGCCCTCGGTGAGCTCGCGGTAGCCGCCGCTGGCGATAGCGGAGTAGTGGACGAAGACGTCTGCGCCGCCGCCGTCCTGTGCGATAAAGCCAAATCCCTTGTCTGAGTTGAACCACTTCACGGTGCCGGTTGGCATGCGAGTCCTCTCTTGGTGGTGGGGACGCCGTTGATCGGCCGACGTCAAGGACAGTAGTCCTGCCCTGCCGGGGTGTGTGCCCCGACCTGCCGGGTGGGCGGCAGGTCGGGGGTTGGGCCGTGCGGGGTCGCCCGCCGGTCGGTCATGCTTGATCGTGTGACGAGTCGGGCCGGCGCATTTGCCTGTATGGAGGGTGAGCTGCTCGTGGCGGAGGTGTGGCGTGGCGTTTGCAGCGGTGCCGGCTGTGGATCCGCCCGGTCAGCGCCTCCAGTAGCGGATCAGCAGGGGCACGGTGACGGCGGTCGCGGCGAGGTTGAGCACGCCGCCGACGATCCAGGGCGACGCCAGGCCTACCGGTTGGCGAGGACGCCGCCGGCGAGCGCGCGGAGTGCCAGGCAGCCGTACGACAGCATGCGTCCTACGCCGCCCGGGACGTGAGGTCCTGGTCCGCAGATCGCGCCCCTGCCGGGGGTGGCGCGGCTGGCTCTATCACACGATCACACGATCACCGACCGACGGATGTGGCGCCACTGTGTCGATCCTCTCTCGCGAAAGCCCGCTACTTCCCCCCGGGTACCTGGTCTTTGACCGCGTCGTAGCCGACCTTGGTGGGTGCCTCGGTCGGCGAGTAGATCACACGGATCACGCCCGTCGGAAACACTTCCGTCGCCGTCACCTTCAGGTGGTACGGCGCATCACCGTCGTCGAATAGCCTGCGGCCCTTACGCGCCGCCACCGGGTGCACCAGCAGGCGCAGCTCATCGACCAGCCCCGCGGCGAGCAGCTGCTGCACCACGGAGATCGAGCCGGGGATCAGGATGCCTCTGATGCCAGCATCGGCCTTGAGCGCGGTGACGGCCCCGAGGAGGTCGCCCTTGATCAGCTCGGAGTTGCGCCAGGAGAACTCCAGCGGCTGGCGCGAGACGACCACCTTGCGCACGTCCCCGAGTTGCGTGGCGAACGGTGCGTCGTCCCCACCCGCCGCCTCGCGGTCGGGCCACGCTCCGGCGAAGCTGTCGTAGGTCTCGCGGCCGATGAGCAGCACGTCGGAGGTGTCGTAGTCCTCGCCGACGGCGCGGCCCATGTTCTCGTCGAAGTACGGGAAGTGCCAATCGGGGTCGATCTCGGCCACGCCGTCGGCTGAGATGAACAGAGTGGAGATGACCTTTGCCATCGCGGTGATCCCTTCGAGTTCGGGTGGTGTCGGTAGGTGGACCGGCGCAGCATCCAAACCTCATCGCCCGGCCACGGATCCGTCCCGACGGCGATCACGCCCGCGCTCGGCGGCAATTGAGGTCGCCGGGCGCCAGCTCCGTTGAGCTGCACCGACCGGGCGGGCGCAGCGAGCCCGCCCGCAGGGCGGCGGTCACGAACGCGCGACTCGCGGCCGGCGAGTGCGTCTTTAGCTTTCCCGAACGAGCTCGATGTCGGCCACCGACGGTCACGTGGATGACCGTGGCTGACCGCCCCGAATCGCAGGCTAACCACTCCGCGCCGCTGTTTCAGTCCCAATGGTTCACGATGTTGATTACGTTGCCGTCTGGTGCTCGGACGAAGAACCGGCGCACACCCCATGGCTCTGTAGTTATCGGCTTCACGATCTCGTAGCCGAGTCTCTGAGCTTCTTCATAAGCACCTTCGACGTCATCCGTGTGGACGGAGATGACCGAGTCTTCGGGTGCGGCTGCGTCACGCGTCACGAGCTGGACGTTCGCCCTGGTGTCGGGAGAGGTGTAGCGCGCCACCCATCCCATGTTGAACTCCTCGGTACTCAGCCCGAGATAGTCGGTGTAGAAGCTCTTCGCTGCCTCAACGTCAGCGACTCGAAGGTTGGCCATAATGCGTATGACGCGCATGCGGTCCTCCTGCCTGCAACCGACGTGCATGATGATCCTCCGAGCGCTGCGGCGTGTCGACTCGCGCACTCCGCTGATGGCCGTTCTCCTGCGGCGCACGACGGAAATTACCAAGCGCGACGCGCCACGCACTCAATTCGGCACGTCCGGACACCGACGCTCGGGGACCCGGTCACCTTCCGTGACGAGCGCTACGCGGCATGAGCGGATGGCCGGGCACGCATCCGCCAGCTGGCTGGCTCAAGACATCCGGTCGAGCGGTTGGAGGTTGACGGTTCCTCCGCAGATGCTTGCGGTGGTGCCGGTGAACCAGGGTACCTGGGCCGGCGGCCGCTGTTCGGGGTGCGGGTCCTGAAGCGTCGACCCCAGCCAGATGTCGAGCGTCGCCGCGAACGGCGGGCAGGTCTCGGTCGAGTTGAACGCCTTGTACTTGTGCCAGTAAATGCCGGCGATGCCCCGGGTGCCGGGCCGGATCACGAAGAAGATGTCTGGGGGGACGGGACCCATGATGTGGGTCGTCGTCACCGGCAGGACGCTGCCGTGCGCGTCGCGCCAGCGCAGCATCAGATAGTTGCTCATCGCGCAGGTACGGCCGGAAACATCGGTCACTATCACCGATCCGGACCACTGGTCGGTGTCGCCGCCGGTGGCGGCTTCGATCGAGAACCGTACGTCGCTCATCTGGCACCAGGGTGGCCACCCGGAGGTGACCCGCGAGCTTGAGCTGGTCGGCGATGGATGGGCCGGCGGCTTCGGCGGGCCGCTCGCCGATCCGGATTGCGGGGGGCCGGACGGCGCGGGCCCGGAGGGAAGCGGTGCCGGACTGCTGGATGCTGCTCGGACGAACCTGGCCGACGTGCCACCCGCGGCCGGGGTGCACCCGGCGACGGTCAGTATCACACTACTGACCATCAGGACGATCAATGCGGACAACCCCCGTGTACGCACGCTGCCCCCTCCCCGTGCAAGCAAGCGGCAGCAGTTTAGCGATCGGAGCCGTCACGTGGTGCCCCTCGCACCGCCAAGCCACCGCGCGGGGGACCTGACCGGTGATCAGGTCGGCAAGCATCGCCCGGTGCGGCCAAGGTCGAGCGTGCACCGAATCGTTGACCGGGTCGCGGCGCCGACTGGCGGCAGATGCGGATGTGCGCAGACCTCTCACCGGTCATCCGGCCCGCAGCCGTCGACGTGTCGCTGATGATCCGGGCAGGCCGTGGGGCGGGTACGGTATCCCGATGATCACACCGGAGCAGGCGATGGGTCGGCTGAACAAGGACGTGGGCCGGCTCAATCTTCGTGCAGGTAGGCATCGAGGTGGTGCCGGTCGCATGGTGGGAGTACGTGAACTGGCGTGCCGCGCGCCACGGCCAGCGCCCGGTGCCGTTCGACAAGGACGCGCTGTGGCACCAGATCAGATTCGCGGAGAGCCGGAACCGCCCGAGCCCCAGCTTCTACCACATGCGCCTGGACCCTGCTGCGTATCCGGCCACCGTCACGTTGCCCGAGGAGGTCGAGCGCGCCAGTGCCGTACTGTGCGCGGCGGCCGGCGTCCTCGCCCGCACGGCGATCGACCTGGTGCAGCCCGGCCGCTACCTCGAGGAGTTGCTCGCCGACCCGGACAAGGGCGTCGGCATCTGGGAGCCGCTGGTTGTGCTGCTCGCCGAGCGGGGCCCGTCGACCGACCTCGATGAGGCGATCGACGAAATGCGCATCTCGTATGCCGAGCACGGCGCCAATCCGCCCGACTCGATCGTCGAGTACGCCCGGATGCGTGCCTCCGTAACCGGCCACGTTTCGTAACGCTCGGTTTGCGGCAGATCAGCACGGCCGCTCCTCGCGGCCATGAGAGCGCGGGGCTTGCTGACGCAGGCGGACGGGATCACGTGTGCATCCTGCTCCCGGCTCCCCACAGGTAGAAGGCCGGGACAATGCGTGCAGCTCGGCGCGGATCAGCTCCCGGACGTCGCGGCGACATTTGGACGATGCTGTTGACCATCCCCGGTTAGCTCCCTGGTTGTTCCAGGGGCTGAACACGGACGTTTGTTGGCATCGTGTCGGGTCTACAGAAGGTGCACAACTGCTGCCGCTGTCACGACAAGCGCGATGAGGATGAGCACGGGAACCATGAGCGCAGCGATGATCAGCTTTATGGACGTCATCGGGAGTACTCCGACCGGGTGTCGTGGGCCGTTGATGAGGCAGATCGGGTGTCGGGGCGGCCGCACCTGGCACGGGCGGTGCCAGCTGTGGGCGGGCTTCAGTCGGCGCGCCTGAGGGCAGCCTTGGCGCTGGAGTTGGCGAGATCTCGGTAGCCGTTGTCGGGAGCCTGAGGCGGTGCCCACGACGGCCGGCGCAGGCCCGCTCGTAGTACGCGGGCAGCCACGCCGGGCGCTAGCAGCGCTTGGGGCGGGTCGACCAGGCCGGCGACTCGGAGGAACGCGCGTCCGAGCCGGGGATCGTGTGCCGCGCCGGCGAACAGCTTGGCCAAGTACCCGTTGAGGACCCGCATCTGCATGGTGCGTTGACCGGCGACTTTCGGGAAGGCCAGGTCGCCGCCGGTGGCCATGCTCCAGGGAACGTCGACGATCCGGCCGATCTGCCGAAAGAATCGGACCGGCTGTGGTCTGGTGTGTTGCTGGAGGTGGGCGCGTAGGGCCAGTGCCTGTAAAGCCACCACGCTCATGCCCTGGCCGTAGATGGGGTTGAACGTGCACATTGCGTCGCCCATCACGAGGAGGCCCTCGGGAAACCGCGAGAGCCGCTCGTAACGGTGACGCACGCTGGCGGGGTGTCGGAACGGGACGGGTTCGTCGAGCGGTTCCGCGTCGCGCAGGGCTTGGTGGATGTCGGGGAATTGCAGGGTGGCGGCGAAGTCGGTGAACCCCCCGGGATCGGTCGGCGGGTGGTCGCCGAGGATGCCGAACAGGGTGACGAGGAAGCGGTCGTTCTCCATCGCCGCGAGGGCTCCGCCACGCGGATGATCGGGTGTCGCCGCGGTGAGGATTCCCAGGTCGCCGTCGAGCAGCCCGGGGACGAGCCGGTAGGTCCGGCTGGCGTACCCGAGACCGATCCGGACCCGCTCCACCGGCGGACGCGGGTATCCGAGCATCTCGAGCCAGGCCGGCGTGCGCGAACCGCGGCCGGTTGCGTCCACGACCAGATCCGCGGTCAAGGTCTGCTCCGCGCTGCCGTCGAGTCGTGCGATCACCCGCGCGCCGGTGACGCGGCCGTCATCGGAGGCGGTGAGTCCGGCGACATCGCACCGGTCCATGAACTCCACGCACGGCAGTGTGCGCACTCGTGCGCGTAGGCCCGCCTCGAGCAGTGGCCGGCTCGCCTGCAGCGCCAGCAGGCCTGACGGGCCAGGCCGCAATCGGTGACCCCCAAGGTAGGCCCGGATGCCCTCTTGCATGTCGCCCGCCGGTGCCCCGCGGCCGACTAGCTCGGCCGTAAGCCCGTCGAAGAGCTGCTCCAGGGCATGCTGGCCCCGGGCGAGCAGCCCGTGGATGTGCCGCGACTGCGGCACTCCGCGACGGTGGGCCGCGGCGTCGGGAAGCTCGTCGCGCTCGACGACCACCACCTCGGCGTAGGCGTCGGCGAGCACGCGCGCCGCCAACAGACCTGCCATGCTTCCGCCGAGCACGACGGCCCGGTCACCACGGATGTCCAGCATCGCAACCTCCTCCGGTCCTCGTTCGGAGGTTGGTTCCGACGCCTGCTCGATTACCAGGTCAAGACGTGCTCACTTCTGCTCGGTCTTGTCCGTACACCTCCTGGTCCCACAGCACCGAGACGATGCGGGTCATGCCTTGAGTGAGGTGGCGTCGGTAGGTGCTGAACGGTAGCCCGAGGGCGGCGGCCGCCGCCTCCTGGGTGGCGGCCGGGCGTAGGTAGGTCCGGTCGACCGCCCGTAGCAGCTTGTCGTCGCGAGGGTGACGGGCCAGCGTCGCGGCAGCCTCGCGCAGGACGGCTTCCAGCACGGCAGCACCCGATGCTCCTGCTGCGGCGCGGTCGGCGACAAGCCGGGTCCGCAGGAGTGGATTGCGGGCGAGCAGGTCGGAGCGCCGCAGGTCCTTGAACCCTTGGCGGACGGCTGCCTCGAAGTCCGGATGGGAGAGCACGAGGAGCGCCTCGGCGTGCTTCCGTGGCGCAACGTCAACGTCCTTTACCAGCGCACGCTCGGTCCACAGCTCGATCCAAACGTCGACCGGGACCTTGCGGAAGTCATGCGCGAAGAGCCCGTAGCGCCGATCTCCGACGCTGAAGTCGGCACCTTCGGCGCGCGGGAGATCACCCGCGGCGAAGTACTCGTCCCACCGGTCCGGCTCGGCCAAGGCCAGCAAGTCCCACGACAGGTTGGGTGTGGACAACTGGTTCTGCAGGGTCAGGATCGGGGTGGCATTCAGCGTGGGCGAAGGCCCCTGATAGCTGTACCGGTCGACCACGAACCGGCACAGCGCGAGCGCCTCCCCGCGCCTCGGCGGCGCGCTGGCGTGCGCGAAGTCCCAGGCGGCGCGCGCACCGGGGTCGGCGTCAACGTCCTCCGGGAAGGACCGCGCCAGATCCAAGATCGCGAGCATCCCGCGGACCCCGCCGTCGAGGCCGCGGATGACGAAGAAACCCCCGGGCTGTCGGTCCAGCCAACGCACTGCGATCGCAGCCGACTGCTCGCCCTCCCAGGCCCGAGCCAGCTCGAGAATCGACCCACGGTCCTCAGGACGGGCTGGTTCTGGGTAGTACTCGCCCCAGGAACCCCACTCCACCGGCGCCATCGCGATGCGTGCCTGGCGGAACAGGAACTTCAGGTCGAAGATCGCCCGCTGCTGCGCCCGCCCGGTGGTCGTTCTCGCCGAGGCCAGGCTGTGCTCGCGGACCCGCCGGAAGACCCGCTTGTAGCCGTCGAAGTCACGCCACCGAAGGTCAGCATCGAGCACGTCGCGCGCCAAATCATGCGGCGCCACGCCATCCGGCCGGGGCTCGACGAACGACAGCTCCCGCAGCCACGAGAACACGTCGTGTACGTCGCCCTCCTCGAGCACGTCCCGCAGCAGCGCCTCGGTGGTGCACCGGGCCACCGCACAGGCCCCCAGGACTCGACGGTGCCGACCATCGGGCACCGTCTCCACAAACCGCTGAAGCAGCACCTCGACCAGGTCGAGGGGCAGCACGTCGGACTCCACCTGACCGCCTCTGGCGACCACATCAGTCAACAGCGCCAACCCCAGTGGATGCCCGTATGTGAGGCGCACCATCCGCTCGTGCAGGCGCGGGTCGATGCCTGCCCTGTCGAGCAACGCCCCGCTGTCGTCGGGGCTCAGATTACGCAGCGAAACCACGCGCAGTAAGGCTCCCCACGCCGGATCCATCCGCCACGCCCGACTCGGCGCGTCCCGCCCGGCGATGACAATGATCGCCGAGGCGGGTAGCCGAGGGATGAGCCGCGCGCGGAACCAGTGGTCAAGCGGCGACATCTGCTCATAGGCATCGACCAGCAGCACCAACCGTCCACCGCCCCCCGACAGGCCGATAGGACCGTCCCCTGCCGGAATCGTCAGACTCTCCCCGAGCGCTTCAAGCACACTCACCGGGGACGGTTCCAGATCACGACCGTCCAGACGGGCGACGGTGGCCCCGGCACCGGCGGCGATCACGCCGAGCACCTGGAGGAGACTGGTCTTGCCGACGCCGCCAGGCCCATGGACGTGCAGCACCGAGAACGGCGGGGCGATCGCATCGTCCAAGGCGGCCCGGAAGAGCTCGATCTCCGCTGACCGGCCCACAAAGCGGCGGCGCCGGTGCTCAGTCAGCACCTCACCAAGCGTGCCCACGCGGGGCCCGTCCACGCCCGTCACAGATTCGACCGTCGTGCGGATCAACTGCATACGACAGGGGTGCCCCGCACCCCCGGCCGGCTGCCACCAGGATCCTCGACCGGGCCCTTACCCTCATCGGAAATGACTATGTTTCACCCCAGCTCGCCACTACTCGCGTCCGGTTGATCGTCGGTCGCCTGTTGCCTGATCCACCACGTCGTTAGGATCTCCGTGAGAACGGAAACCGCCGCCGACCGCTCCGCCGCCGACATCGGGACCAGAACCGGCTCCTCAACGCTCACCGGCCTTGTCCGTGACCCCCGCCCACCGCGCTCACCGAGAGCCATACATCGACCAACGGCCATACGGGCCACCGCGACACGCCCCCACCGGCGTCAATCCGCACCGACCACTGGTTTACCCGTCGACGACACCGGCGTGACGCTGACCCCCATCGGCGCGTTCGGTCTGCGGTACTGCCTGGTCGAAGACGGCTATGACGCTCCCCTCGTCGGCGACCTGGCCGAGGTCGAAGCCCAGGATCTGGTACGTCGGCTGCCGGCCTGCGATCCCCGGGCGGCGGAGGAAGCGGCTACCGGCTGGTTCGCGCTCCGCACGCCGGTCCATGCGGCGGAGGATTTACCGGCGGTCATGCGCAGCAGCAGCCCGGCGAGCGGTGTGTGGCCGCAGGCCTGCTGACGCGGCTCGGGGGATGCCGAGCCAGCGGTCCGCGCGGCCATCGCGGACCGGCCGGTACGGCCTTACATGATGGCCTGGCTGGAAGACCGGAACCTGCCAACGCCGCCGCGGACCGAGTCCGACCGGCTATGGCTGTTTGTGGACACCGCTGCCCCTGGCAATCGGAGCATCCAGCCACCGGGCACGTTCTCGCGTTGCTCGGGCGTTACCACCCAGGCCGGCGGGTCGCCAAGCAGGCCCGCCCGCCCCACATCCCCACCGGTCCTGGCTGCCGGTTACCTCGGGCACGCCGGTTGGGACGCCATCCACCACCGCCCAGGCAGCGGACACCGCCATCCCGCGCTGGTACGTCCCGCGCTGCATCGGCTACGACGTCGTGGTCGCGGTCTACATCCTGATCCGCTTCTGACCGTCCCGGTCGCTCAGAGCGGCCACCATATCTGGACAATGCAGCCAGCCGTCCTGTTGACAGCCTGGCAGCCAGTCGCAGTGCGCCATGACCGCCAGGGCAGGCAGCCGAAAGCGGCAGGCATGCCCCCCGGGCTTATGGCAGCCGCCGTCTTTTACCTCGATGCGGTCATGCTGCACGGCCAGCGCCCAGGGTGGCTCAGGCAACCGCGGAGGCACGCAGGGCAGCGGCGCGGCCCTGCCAGATGGCCACCACCAACGTACCCAGGCCGAACACCGCCGCCGCGAACCAGACCAGGCCGCCGAGGATCGGGATCAGCGCCACCGCCCGCAGAATCGCCCAGCCAAGCAGAAATGCGACCACCCACGCCGTGCGTGTCCGCAGGATCAACCGGCCCAGGACCCACGCGCTGGCGCAGTACCCGAGCGCATAGATCAGCCCCAGAGCCGCCAGCACACCAATCCCGAGCGGGATCCCCACCACGGTGACCAGCGCGAGGATCGCCACGATCGGCAGGCCGAAGAACACCAGCAGCCCCCATCCGATCGACGCACCGATCCGGGTGCGGCCGGCCTCCAGGATCCTGCCGGCGCCGCGCCCGACCAGCCACAGCATGACCAGCCCGACCACCAGGGTCGACACCGACACCGCCAACCAGAACGCAAAGCGGCCGACCCAGCCGAACTGGTCCCACCTGGGGTTGGTCTGCAGCCGCCGGATCGTCCCACCGACCGTCGCCCCCGACGCCACGACAGGAGCATCCCGGGACACCACGTCGCCGGTGACCCTGGCGCCGCTGCCCAGCTCCACCCGGCCGTTGAAGACCACCACGTCGCCGTTGACCTGGCCGGAGATGGTCACCGGGGCGTCGAAGGCGGTTAGCGACCCGTCCACGGTGCCGTCCACGATCGACGAGCCGTGGAAGACGACCAGGTCGCCAACCTGCTGGTCCGCCAGCACGTCGGCCCGGCCGGACAAGACCACGAACGCCTCCGAACCTTGGCCGCCCTGCGCCCAGGCGGGCGTAGCCAGGCCGAGCAGGATCAGGACCAGCAAGGCGGCAGTGAGCGATCGGCGCATGGTGACCACCTCCGAGGCTTGGCGCCCATCCCGGTGCCGCAGGTGGGATAAGGCGGGCATCTATTCATCGAGCAGCTTCGGGTAAACCAGTACCCGGTCGGGGGCATCTCTATCGGAGCACCGCGCGCATGGCGAACACGGCGGCCCGGTTGGCTTCGGGTCACACACCTCGGCGAACTCGTCGGTCGCCACGCGCTGTAGCGCCAGATCGCGGGCCAGCCGCACATTGTCGCCGCGAACCGATCGATGCCCTCGCCTCGCAGTCGACCCACACCGCCGTCACGACCCACCGGGCCAGCGCTGACCCGGCACGACCAACAGAGTCGCGGCCGCGGCGGCCGCTGCCGGCGGACATCGGTGCCGAGGCGACGTGCTGGCGCCCTTCCCGGCGGCGGCTCGCCTCGGGTACTCGCCCTCCAAGGCATCCGGGGGATCTTCCGCATCCTCAAGGCGCGCAAGATGGTCTTCACCGACCGACCACCCGTATCTTCTGCGGCAGGCCGGACAGGCGAACACCTATCCCGCTCGAGGTCGACGACCTTGGCGAAGCCATCAACTCCGACGACCCGGCCCGCGCGGCGCTGGCGGCACTCCTGGTTTTCCACGCGCTGCGCCCGCGCCAGCTACGCAGCCTGCACCTGACCGACCTCCGCGACGGACGCCTGCACCTCGACAGCACGTCGCCCCACTCAGCCCGAGGCCCGCGCAAGGATGGCCGCCTACCTCGACTACCGAGCCCGACGCTGGCCGAACACCGCCAACCCGCACGTATTCATCAACGACAAAACGGCCAACCACGCACGAGTCGACCTACAAGTGGATCAACAAGGTCCTTGGCCTGCGCGCCCAGACCGTCCGTGAGGACCGGATTCGCAACGAAGTCCAAGCTACTGCGGGCGACGTCCGGCGCGTCTGCGACATGTTCGGTCTGAGCATCGACGCCGCACTGCGATACACCGACACCCTCAACCACTCAACGAGTTCAGGGGTTCCCACCCACAGCCCGCATCGAGGTGGCGAGGCGCGCGTGGCCCGAGCCGCAGCTCGGGGCCACGCGCTTGCTCCGCGACGAGATGTCAGCGACTGCTCCAGGCCGGCTGCTTGGCCAGCACCTGGGCGGCGGTGTCGCGGGCCGCCTGCTCTGACATCCCTTGCGTGCGCTGGAGAAACCCGGTGAACCCGGCAAACACCTCCGGGTAGCTCTTCAGCTGGCCGTCCTCGCCTCCGCAATGGACGCAGTAGGGCTTGCTCGGATCGGCTGCGGCATGCTCATCCGGCGTCCGCATCGGCATGCCGCAGCTGATGCAGGTGTCACCATCGCGTTCGATCGTCATCGCCAACTCCTTCACGGGGATAGCAGGTTGATGTAGTGCTCGACCAGGGTGGGTCCGTGCGCGGCCATGACGGCGCAGTTGGGCGACTGGTCGGGGTCGCCCGGCGAAGCCCCGCCACCCGGCCCGGTTGCAGCGAAGAGATCCCGGTTCGCCACGTAGTGATGGACCAGCCCGAGCCAGGTGTTGAACAGCAGGTGAGCCGGTATCGGTCGGACCCGTCCGGCATGGATGTCCACTTCGGCGGCGGTAAGGATGTGCGTCGCGACGGCCGACTGCATGCCTAACCAGGTCGCGCGGAAGTCGCTGGGCAGCGACGGCCCCTCGACGAGGAGCCGGTGGTACAGATCCTCGTGCTCTGCGATGCAGCCGACATGAGCCGTGAGCGCCGGCCGGAGCCCCGTACCGGCCGCGGCCAGCTCGTGGAGCCGGTCGGTCAATCGACGGCCCATCTCCGAGGCGACGCTCAGCATCAGGTCCTCGCGCGATGGGAAGTGTACGAAGACCGACCCGTGGGCCACTCCGGCGGCGCGTGCGACGTCGATGGTCCGTGTTGTGGCAAACCCGTTCCTGATGACGAGCCGCTCGGCATGGCCGAGCAGTCGGCGCCTGGTCGCTGCCTTCTGCTCCTGCCGTACCGACATCCGGGCTCCCTGCTGAGTAGTAGCTCAGTGAGTCTCCACTCATCCATTTGCGATGTCAACTTCTGCGCAGAGAAGATCGGCTTATCGACAGGGTGCCGTTGCGGATCGGCCCATGAGGGATGCCAGTACAGCGTGAGGCTGTGACCAGGACTTACACCTTGGTCGCAGCCTGGCCGTCATGGTGGTTCGCGCGCTCGCATTCGTGATCGTCTGGCGTGTTCTTGGTCTGGTCGGTCTTAGGCCCACGCCGGACGCCAAGGACATAGCAATTGCCGTCCTGCGCCACCAGCTCATGGTGGTACCTCGGCCGGCCGCCCGGGCCCGGCCGCCCGTCGCTGCTGGTCGCGACTGGCGGGTGAGCGGCGTCGCGACGCGGCCGGCGGTACTACAGCGCCCCAGAGGTCCTGCGCCGCGGCCGTACGAGATCCGCGCCCGGAGCGGTACGAGCCCGAAAGCACCCGCGATCTGAGCCTCGGACCGGAGGTGGCAATGCAACGCGACCGGGCCGGGCACAGCGCCCGCCACACCCAGCGCCGAGATTACCGCCGAGGCGCAGGAGCGATCAGCCATGGGTGACCGGTTTCAAGCCATCGCCGACCTCGACGCAACCGACGAGGAAGCGAAGACCTGGCCACCGCAGTGTTGGCCTGGCTCATGGACCGCACGCGCGCTCAGCCATGCTTGCGCACTACTACGTACTTGCCGGCGACGACGTGGTTCTTGACCGTGCCACGCCGCTACTCATGACCCAAGGCCACGAAGTTAAGGATCTGAGTCGGTTGTCAACCCGGGGCGTGGTTGCGCGTGTCCGCCGTGTAGAGAACGAGACCTCTGATACACCAGGGCGATCCGCCAAAGATCTTCCTGAGAGCAGAGGTCTCGT
>WNFU01012012.1_pt1 | contig 21681 bp, 20 predicted proteins | sample 5400121 | NCBI WGS metagenome assembly WNFU01 (sample SAMN13153360, study PRJNA577476) | soil metagenome | isolation source: 100 cm soil or saprolite under grassland replicate 1 | place: USA:California | collected 2016-06-15
GAGCCGGGGTGACGTACGCGAACGTGCACTCGACGCAGTACCCCGAAGGCGAGATCCGGGGGCAGATCGCGGAGGACGTGGAAAGCCCCTAGCGAGGGTGCCGGATGAGCGCTCACCGGCTCGCCCGTCGCCTACCGCCCGGGACATTGCGCGCAACTCTCAAGGCCAAGGCTTCGCGTCGGTCGGTCGCTCGCAGGACCGTAGTTGGAGCTCCGGCGCGCGGCTGGCCTTGCGCCAGGGCGCGGGCTCGAACCCATCGGACGGCCTTATCGAATCGTTCAGGAGCGCGCCGTTGCCCCCGGAAGCGGCGGCGGACATACGCGCCTCGTCGCCAGGAGGACCCATGGCCGTCACGTGCCCCGTCGATCTAGACACCGTTCGTCTCCGGAACGAGATTCGGTCGATCTACGCCAGGGTCGCCTCGGCGCCGGATGGCGAGTTCCACTTCCATCGCGGTCCCGAGTACGCCGAGCAGCTCCTGCGGTATGACCCGCTGGCGCTCGCGCGCATCCCGCCGTTCGCCGCGGAGTCGTTCGCCGGCGTCGGGAATCCTCTCCGCATGGGGCCGCTCGCGGCGGGCGCGACGGTCGTGGACATCGGGTGCGGCGCCGGGACGGACCTTCTCCTGGCGGCGAGCGCGGTGGGGCCTCGAGGCCGCGCCATCGGGATCGACATGACGGAACCGATGCTCCGCAACGCTCGGGCGGCGGCAGCCGAGGCGGGGCTCGCGAACGTCGATCTGCGGACCGGCGACTCGCTCGACCTTCCGATCGAGAGCGCCTCTGCCGACTTCGTCATCTCGAACGGCGTGCTGAACCTCGTGCCCGACAAGCGGCGGGCGTTCTCCGAGGTGCTGCGGGTCCTGCGGCCGGGGGGGCGCTTCCTCTACGCCGACATCGTCGTCGCGTCGGAGCTGCCGGAATCCATCCGGCGCGACATCGACCTGTGGTCCGGTTGAATCGGGGGCGCTCTGCCGGAGGCAGAGCTCCTGTGGCTGCTCGAGGACGTCGGCTTCGAGGACGTCGAGATCCGTGAGCGGTTCGATCCGTTCCAGGGCACCTCCAAGGAGAAGGTGGCTCGCAAGTACCGCGTGGCAGGCGTGAACGTGTACGCGGCGAAGCGCCAGCCGTGACAGCACTGGCGCATGGCTCGATTAGGATCCGTGATGAGTGGATCTTCACCGGCTCCGCACGTTCCAGGCCCTGTCCGAGACGCTGCACTTCCGCCATGCCGCGGAGCGGCTCGGGATCACTCAGTCGGCCGTCTCCCAGCAGATCGCGTCTCTCGAGAAGGAGCTCGGCGCGGCCCTTTTCGAGCGGATCGGGCGGCGCGTGTTCCTGACCGCAGCGGGCGAGGTGCTCGCGCGCGAAGCCGTGAAGGTGCTCTCGACCGTCTCCCGCGCCCGCGAGGCCGTTCTAGCCGTGTCGAAAGGGAACAGCGGACGGCTGCGCGTCGGGGCGAGCACGACCCCGGGCATCTACCTCGTCCCGGAGGTGCTGGGGCGCTTCCGGGCCGACTTCCCACTTGTCGAGCTGGACTTCAGGATCGCCAACTCGAGCCGGATCGAGGCGCTCGCGGTCGCGAACGAGTTCGACCTGGGCGTCTGCGGCTTCCGGCCGACCCACGAGGAGCTCTTCGAGATCGAGCTGGGGGAGGACCGGATCATCGCTGTCGCCGCGCCCGCGCTGACCGGGAAGACCAGGCGCGTCCTGCCGGGCGATCTCGCCGGCTGGCCCCTCGTGTCGCGTGAACGCGGCAGCGCCACACGGACGGCGGTCGAGCGCGCGCTCACGAGCCTGGGCGTCGAGCTCGTGCCCGCCTTCGAGCTTCCATCACCTGAAGCGATCGTCCGGGCGGCGGAGGCAGCGCTCGGGTACGCGTTCGTTTCGGCGCGGGCGGCGAGGGAGGGGATCGAGGCGGGGCGCCTCGTCGAGCTCCGCGTCCAGGGGCTCGACGTCCGGCGCGGCCTGTTCGCCATGCACCACCGCGACAAGCAGGTGACGCCTCCGATGCGGGAGCTCATGGACCTGCTGCGCGGTCGTCGATCCGCGCGAGGAGGACGTGCACGGCTATGCCGAGTTCGCGCGCTCGAAGGGGATGCAGATCACGCACGTGATCGAAACGCACGTGCACGCCGATCATCGCTCCGGCGGCCGCGCGCTGGCGGAGCTCACGGGGGCGAAGTACTGCCTCCATCGCTCGGCGGACGTCGCGTTCCCCTTCGAGCCGCTCGACGACGGGCAGGAGATCGAGCTCGGCAACACGCGCGTGCGCGTGCTCCACACGCCCGGGCACACCCCGGAGAGCATCTGCCTCGTGGTCACCGACCTCCGTCGCGGTACGGAGCCCTGGTTCGTGCTGACCGGGGACACGCTCTTCGTGGGGGCGATCGGGCGTCCCGACCTGCCCGGGCGAACGCGGGAGAGCGCGGCCGAGCTGTATCGCAACGTGCACGAGAAGCTGCTCTCCCTGCCGGAAACGCTCGAGGTCCTCCCGGCGCACTTCGCGGGATCGGCGTGCGGCGCCGGCATGAGCGGCAAGCCGTCGAGCACCCTCGCGTTCGAGAAGCGCTGGAACCCGGCGCTGTCGCTCCCGGAGGACCAGTTCGTGAAAGCCATCGGCGAGGGCATCCCTCCCAAGCCCGCCGGGATGGACGCGATCCTGCGATTCAACCAGGGGCGGGCGCCGTGATGGAGGCGGCCTCGCCGCCGGCTCGAACCGACGCCCCGCCGCGCGCGGAGGTGCGCCTCGGGCTCGGCGCCAACCTCGCGCAGTTCAGCCTGCTCGTGGTCGTGAACGCGTTCGTCGGCGCGATGGTCGGGCTCGAGCGCAGCATCCTGCCGGCCATCGCCGAGCAGGACTTTCACCTCGCCGCGCGGGCCGCGGTGCTGTCGTTCATCGTCGTGTTCGGCATCACGAAGGCCCTCACGAATTACCTCGCCGGCCGGGTCTCCGACGTGGTGGGCCGCAAGACCGTCCTCGTGGCCGGGTGGCTCGTCGCGACGCCCGTGCCGTTCCTGCTCATGTGGGCGCCGACCTGGGGGTGGGTCCTCTTCGCGAACGTGCTCCTCGGCGTGAGCCAGGGGCTCACCTGGTCGACGACCGTCATCATGAAGATCGACCTCGCCGGGCCGGAACGACGCGGACTCGCGATGGGCTTGAATGAGTTCGCGGGGTACCTCGCGGTGGCGCTCTCTGCGCTCGCAACCGGTCACGTCGCGGCGGTGTACGGGTTGAGGCCACAGCCGTTCTACCTGGGCGTCGGCTTCGCGGTCGTCGGGCTCGGACTGTCCGCGATCCTGGTCCGGGAGACGTACGGGCACGCGCGTCAGGAGACGCGGAACCATGCGGCGCAGGAGGCGACGCCCTCACAGCGGCAGGTCTTCCTGCGGACCTCGTTCAGTGACCGCGAGCTCTCGTCAGTGAGCCAGGCGGGTCTCGTGAACAACCTGAACGACGGGATGGCCTGGGGCCTCTTCCCGCTCTTCTTCGCGGCGGCCGGAATGTCGCTTCAGGAGATCGGGTGGCTGGCCGCCATCTATCCCGGCGTCTGGGGCGCGGGGCAGCTCGTCACGGGCGCGCTCTCCGACCGCATCGGTCGCAAATGGCTCATCGCGGGCGGAATGTGGGTCCAGGCCGCTGGCATCGCCGCGGTCGCCCTGTCGTCGCGCTTCGTCGGCTTCGCCGTCGGTGGCGTGCTGCTCGGCGCGGGCACCGCGATGGTGTACCCGACACTCCTCGCCGCGGTCGGGGACGTGGCGCACCCGACCTGGCGCGCGTCGTCGGTGGGGGTGTACCGGCTCTGGCGCGATCTCGGCTACGCGGTGGGCGCGCTGCTCGCTGGCATCACCGCCGACGCGCTCGGGGTGCGGGCCGCGATCTGGCTCATTGCTGCGGTCACGTTCGCCTCGGGCACGGTGGTCGCGGGTCGGATGCACGAGACGCGACGGCGGGCCGCCGCCTGAATCGCGCACGTCGAGCGGTTCGTGCGCCGGATGCGGTACAGTCAGCCGCGGGCGGCATGCACCGAGGGGGGCGACGTGAAGCGCGCGCAGCGAAGGGCCGATCGTCGGGCAGCGGAGAGCGAGGAGGTCGCGCCGCGGGCTCTCGGACCCGTGCTCTCGTTCATGCGGGCGCTCTGGGGCGTGAACCACGGTCTCGAGTCGACCTCGCGCCGGATGAAGGTCCGGCTCGGAGTCACCGGCCCCGAGCGGATCGTGATCCGGCTCGTCGGGCGGTTCGCCGGGATCTCGGCGGGCGAGCTCGCGCGGATCCTGCGCGTCCACCCGAGCACGTTGACGGGGCTCGTCAAGCGGCTGTCGCGGCGCGGTCTCCTCTTGAGGAGCCCGGATCCGGCGGACGCCCGAAGGGCGCTCCTCACGCTCACCTCGAAAGGCGAGGCCGTCGACGGCGAGCGGCACGGAACCGTCGAGGCGGCGGTGACGTCCGCGCTCGACGCGCTCTCGCCTCGCGACGTGCGCGCCGCGGTGACGGTCCTCGACGCGCTCGCGCGGGCGATGGATCGCTGACGGTCGGCAGGGTGACCGCGACCGGTTGCCTCGCCCGAGGCGCGGCGATACGGAGCGCGGGACCGTGACGTTCGGTGAACGTACGTCCAGGCGGTCGCCCGGGTAGTTGCACATCAAACGAATTCTCGCCTAGCATGTCTCCGTGCGAACGAACTTGCGGGTCCTCGTCCCCCTCCTCCTCGGCCTTGCGGGGGTGGGCTGGGGGACGTCCGTCGTGGTGAGCAAGGTGATGCAGGCGTGGTTCATGCGCGAGATCGCGCCGTGGGCGCGACTCGCCGCGGCCGGCACGCAGCGGGCGCTCGCAGCGCACCTGGCGAGCGGTGACCGCGGGAAGCTCGCGGAGCTACTCGAGGACCTCGCGCGCGACGAGCGGATCGTGGCCGCCGAGGTCTGCACGCCGGCGCTCGCGACGATCTCCCGCACCGCCGCCTTTCCCCAGCGGTGGTCGTGCGAGGCGCTGCGATCCCGCGTGCCGCTGGCGGGGGCTCCGCCAGAGCTCGTCCTCGCCGACGGAACCGGCCGCGAGCGGGTCCACGTCAGCGTCCATCCCGTCCAGGACGCCGGCGTGGTCCGCGGCGAGCTGGTGCTCGTGCACGACATGGGCTTCGTCGCGCGGTACGAGCGCGCCACGAGGCTCTTCGTGATCGGCGGGTTCGCAGGGATCGCGCTCCTCGCGTCCGTCCTCACGTTCGCGATGCGCCGGGCGTCCTGGACGACCTGGACGAACGAGCTCCGGAGGGTCGTGTTCCTGTCCTTCGGCCCTGACCGCAAGAGCACCCGCCCGACGGACGAGTTCCGCCCGCTCCTCGCCGATGTTCGCCGGCTCGTCGCGGATCTGTCCGCGGAGCGCGCGTCGGGCGCGGTGCCCTGGTCGGCCGAGCGGCTGCAGCACGTGCTCCGGGAGCACCTGAGCGGCGACAGCGTCGTGATCCTCGCGAACCGGGAGCCGTACTCGCACGAGCGCCGTCCGGACGGCTCCGTCGCGGTGGTCCACCCCGCGAGCGGGCTCGTGACGGCGCTCGAGCCGGTCATGCGGGCGTGCTCCGGGACCTGGGTCGCGCACGGCAGCGGCTCGGCGGATCGGGAGTCGGTGGACCGGGACGACCGCGTCCTCGTCCCACCGGGCGAGGAGGCCTACGCGATCCGCCGGGTCTGGCTCACGAAGGAGGAGGAGCAGGGGTACTACTACGGGTTCTCGAACGAGGGCCTGTGGCCGCTGTGCCACGTCGCGCACACGCGCCCCGAGTTCCGCGCAGCCGACTGGCTGCAGTACGTCCGTGTGAACGGCCGGTTCGCGCAGGCGGTCTGCGACGAGGTGGACGGGGCTGACCCCGTCGTGCTCGTGCAGGACTACCACTTCGCCCTCGCGCCCCGGATGATCCGGGAGCGGCTCCCCAAGGCCACGATCATCACGTTCTGGCACATCCCGTGGCCGAACGCGGAGCGGTTCGGGATCTGCCCCCGGGAGCGTGAGATCCTGGAGGGGCTGCTCGGGAGCAGCATCATCGGGTTCCACACGCAGCAGCACTGCAACAACTTCCTCGACGCGGTGGACCGTTCCCTCGAGGCGCGCATCGACCGCGAGCGGCAGGCGGTCGTGGTGGGTGGGCGCGAGGTCCTCGTCCGCGCCTATCCCATCTCGATCGACTGGCCGAACGCGTGGGCCGCGGCCGCCCCGCCCGCGGACGAGTGCCGGCGGAGCGTGCTCTCGGAGCTGGGGCTCCATCCCGACGCGCAGATCGGTGTCGGGGTGGACCGGCTCGACTACACGAAGGGCATCGAGGAACGGCTCGGGGCCGTCGAGCGCGCCCTCGAGCGGTTCCCTCACCTCCGCGGCCGGTTCACGTTCGTCCAGCTCGCGGCCCCCAGCCGCTCCGTCATCGAGAGCTACCGCGCCCTGAACGAGCGCGTCGAGGCACTCGTGGCACGCATCGATCGGCGGTTCGGCACGGACGGGTACCGTCCCGTCGTGCTCCTGCGCGCGCAGCACCAGCCGCCGGACGTCTTCCGGTACCTGCGCGCGGCGGACCTTTGCTACGTGAGCAGCCTGCACGACGGCATGAACCTGGTCGCGAAGGAGTTCGTCGCGGCGCGCGAGGACGAGCGGGGAGTGCTCATGCTGAGCCGGTTCACGGGCGCAGCCCGGGAGCTCACCGAGGCGCTCGTGGTGAACCCGTACGACATGGAGGCGGCGAGCGCCGCGATCGCGACCGCCCTCGCGATGCCGCTCGAGCAGCAGGGCGAACGCATGCGGGCCATGCGTCGGCTCGTGGCGGAGTTCAACGTGTACCGCTGGGCGGGGCGGATGGTCGTCGACGCCGGCCGGGTGCGCCAGCGAGGCCGTCTCTCGGATCGGCTCACGATCGGGCTCCGTTCGGTCGGCGGAGGCGCGGCGTGACCCACCTGACCTCCGCCCGATCGATGCGCGGGGATGACCCGATGGGATCGGTGCTCTCGACGGTCGGCGCCGAGGTCATCTCGGAGATCGCGCGGTCGCGCGCCCTGCTGGCGTTCGACTTCGACGGGACGCTCGCGCCCATCGTCGCCGACCGGCACGCGGCGGCGATGCGAGGCGAGACGCGCGCGCTCTTCCGCGCGGCGGCGCTCCTCTACCCGTGCGCGGTGATCTCGGGGCGGACGCGAGCCGATGTCGCGGCGCGCGTGGACGGCGTGCCGCTCGTCGCAGTGGTCGGGTGCCACGGTGCGGAGCCAGGGTTCGGGCCGCTCGATCGGGCGCTCGTGCGACGCGCCGCGTCCTGGCTCCCCGAGCTCGAGGCGGGGCTGCGCGGCTGCGAGGGTGTCGAGATCGAGGACAAGAGATTCGGGATCGCGATCCACTACCGCATGGCGCGTTCCTGGCCGGACGCCGAGCGGCGCGCGCTCGCCGCAGCGAGCGCGCTCGCGGGGGCCACGGTGTTCCGCGGACGCGCGGTGGTGAACGTGCTTCCGCAGGAGGCCCTGACGAAGGGGGACGCGATCGCGTCCCTGTGCGAGCGGCTTGGAGCGCGGGCGGCGGTCTACGTCGGCGACGATCGCACCGACGAGGATGCGTTCCGGTCCGAGGCCGTCGCGGTGTCGATCGGGATCGGTGAGGCGCGCGACTCGGCCGCCGCCCACCGGCTCCCGGAACAGTCGCACGTCGACGACCTGCTCCGCGCGCTCGTCCGCGCGCGCATGGAGCAGGACGGCCGGGGCACCCGCTGGGAGGGGCTCGTCCGCGCAATGCGTCCGTTCCCGGGCGCTGGCGGCTCTCCCCTCGTGTCCGAGCGCCCTGCCGGGCACCGTTAGGCTCACTGCGGCGCGGGGTCGACGGCCGTTACCAGCGCAGCGCCCGGCGCTGGCGCTCGCCCGCCGACCTCGCCGCTCCGCACGACGGCCAGCCGGTAGATGGCGGGCGCGAACACCTCGTTCAGCGCCACGATCCCGAGGGTGAGCGCGCTCGCCTCCGCTCCGAACTCGGGGAACGTGCTCGCGAAGAGCATGGAGAGCGCGAGAGCGAGGCCGGCCTGCGGGAGGAGCCCGAATCCCGCGAGGCGCTGCACGACGGGCTGTGCGCCCGCCAGGTACGCCCCGATCCGCGAGCCGAGCAGAAGCCCCGCGCCCCGCACGAGGACGAGCACCGATGCCGGGAGCCACACGAGCGCGAGCACGTCGAGGTGCAGGTTCGCTCCCGCGACCGCGAAGAAGACGATCGACACGGGGAGCGAGGAGGGCTGGAGCTCATGCTCGAGCGCGTCGCCCATCCGCGTTGCGTTCCGCACGAGGATCCCCGCGACGAGCATCACGAGCAGCGGGTCGAAGTGGAGCCGCCGCCCGATCTCCGCGACGACGACCGTCGTGAGGAACAGGAACATCGAAGCGCCGCCGCCGACGCGCCGCAGGTAGACCGCGAGCAACCCGCCGACCACCGCGCCCGCGCCGAGCGACCCGAAGATCTCCCAGCCCAGCATCGATGCGGTGTGGGCGGCGTCGGCGCCGGCCCCGAACGCCCCCTTCGCGAGCGTCGAGACCATCGGGAAGAGCACGATGACGACGAGGTCCGCGAGGACCACCACGCCGAGGGCCGTCCGCATCACCGGCCCGTCGGCCCGCAGCTCGTCGCGGAGAGCGACCACGACCGCGGGCGACTGCGCGACGATCACGGTGCCGAGCACGAGCGACACCGCCATCGCCTGCACCGGCTGCATGCCCCGCATGAACGGGAGGAGCGGCCGCAGGAACCACACCGCCGTCGCGAGGAGGACGGTCGTCCCGAGGACGCCGACGACGGTGATGCCCGCGATCGAGCGGAGGAGCGGCTTCATCGAGCGCAGCTCGATCTCGTTCCCGGCGGTCAGCCCGATCATCGAGATGGCGATGCCGTTCACGACGTCGAGGCTCGCCACCATCTCGCGCGACAGCAGGCCGAGCACCATCGGCCCGGCGACGATCCCGGTCGCGATGTAGCCCGTGAGCCTCGGCAGCCGGAGCTGCTTGAAGACCCCGCCCGCGAAGAACGCCGAGACGAGGACGTACCCGAACGCGAGCAGTGGCCCCGCCGAGGCGGAGGCGTTCGCGGCGGCAAACGACCTCGTCGCGTGCATGAGCCCGGCGAGCACCACGAGGAAGATGAGGTTCACGCGACCTCCTCCCGCGAGCGGTCTTCGCCGTCGAGAGCCGCCCGAGCCCTGGCCTTGCGCTCGAGCGTCGAGAGGTTGCCGCGCGTGACGAGCTGCACTCGTCGAGCCCGATCGACCCGTCCGTCCCGCGCGCTGCGAGGTTCGCCCCGACGCGCTTTCCGATGAGCCGCGTCGCCATGAAGACCGGCACGAGGACCCAGCCGCGCCAGTCGGCGACGTCCCAGAGCGCGCCGATGGCGAAGAGGAACATGAGATACACCGGCCGCTCGAGGCGGCGGAGCGCCGCGCGGAGCGGGCTGTGGTACGCCCCCGGGGAGTTCGCGAGGAGCACCCCCGCGATGAACGTCACGACGAGGGGCGACAGGTGCAGGGTCGCTGCGAGCCCCGCCGCGAAGCTCACCGCGCCGAGGGTGAGGACGACGAACTCGGGCCGTCCCTGCTTGGTGCACTGGATCATCGCATAGCTCAGGATGCCGGCGGTCGCTCCGAGCCCAAGCGTGAGGAGGAGCCACGCGGTCCCAGGGAGCTGCCAGCTCCCCTCGGCGTGCGGTCGGAAGTACGCGGCGACGAAGGCGAGGCCGGCGACGCCAGCGAGCTCCTCGATGCGAATGATTCGCGCGAGCGCGCGGGCCGACTCGGTCCTCCGGAGGAGCCGCGCGCTCGTGTTCGCGGTCATCGCGCCTGCCGTCCCGACGATGAGCGCGTCGCGGAAGAAGATCGCCTCGCGGAGCGCGGCGCGGCTGATGCCGCCGTCGAGCGAGAGGAGAGCGACCCCGGTGAGGCCGACGACGAAGGCGAACGGGATGGAGGTCGCGAGCGCGACCGCGCGCGCCGCGCCGGACGGGAGGCCGCCCAGGAGGCGCGCGTCGAAGCGGAATCCGGCCACGAGGCCGATCCACCCGAGGGCGACCCCGAGGAGCGGTCCCATCTTCGCGAGCACCGGTTCGCTCACGATTCCGATGGCCGGGTGCCGCGCCGCGATGCCGAGGAGAACGAACGGGAACCCGGCGGTCACGACCTGCGACACGCCGAGCCGCGCTTCCCATTCCTGCACGCGCGGGTGTCCCGCCAGATACGCGAGGGCGAGGAGGGCGAGGAGCCCGAGGATCGTCTTGACGAGGATCTCCGGACGCTCGTGCTCTGGCGCCGAGTGCGGTGGGTCGGGTGCGGCGACCGGCGATACGGGATCCGCGGTCTGGTCGGGCGTCGCTTGCGGTTCGTCGGGGTGCGCGGCGACCCTCTCGGCGGTCGCGGGTGGAGGGGAGATGGCTGAAAGCGTCGAGGGGTCGTGGCCGGCGCGAAAGCCGACGTCCGCGGCTGCCCCAGGCTCGGCTTCGGTAGCCGAGCCGAGCGCCGGGAGTAGGATTGCGAACGCTGCGGCGAGGACCCGTGCCGAGCGGCGCTGCCTGGAGCGCCGCACAAGATGGGGTTCGGTCATCTGCCCGGCATACTACCGCGGTGGCATCCGCTCGAAGCACAGGCGGGCGAGCAGCCGCTCTCGCCTCGGGAAGCCCGCTTTGTGCGCGGATCACGACAGGGGCCTCCGAAAGTACCAGAAGATCTCCGCCATCGAGACCTGCTGGGCATCCGCGGGCCGCGCCTCCGCGGGGTCCCTGAGCCGGTTGTCCATCCCTGCTCACCTCGCGCCGACGCGGGTCGCGGTGCGGTCGAGCGCGGCGCGCAGGCCGCGTGCGAGGTCTTGGACGGCGCCGACGCCCCAGTAGTGCAGGAACATGATCCGAGGCTGCTCGCCGGTCATGTGCTGATGGATCGCGACGACGTCGATCCTCGCACCGCGCAGCGCCTTGAGCACCGGCTGGAGCTCGCTCTCGAGCATGGCGAAGTCGCCATCGACGACCGCCTGATCGTTCGAGCCGGCGAACGCGGCCCAGGTGTTCACGCCCATCTTGGTTCCGACCTGGGCGCCTTCCATTCGCGTGGTCCGACCGATCTCGACCTTGTAGACGCCCTGGTCGACCTTTCCCTTCACGCCGAGGGCCGCGTCGATCTTCGATGCGTCGAGCGACGACTGGCCCGGGTCGATCTGCGCCGACGGCGTCTCCCCTTTGCCGCCGGCGGTCTCCCGCATCTTCGCGAAGACCTTACCGATCGCGGCGGCGAGCGCCTTCTGGTCGCCCATCCCGCCGATGTGCATGAACATGATCCGCGGCGACTCCCAGAAGAAGTGGTTGTGGAGCGCCGTCACGTCGAGGCCGCTGTCGAGCGCGACGCTCATGACCGGGTTCACCTGATCCTGGGCGAGGACGAGATCGCCCATGACCATCGCGTGCCCCGGAGTCCCCTGGAAGGCGGCCCAGGAGGTCAGGCCCATCGACGGCGGGATCTTCACGCCGGCCGCGGTGAGCTGCAGGTCCGTGCGCGGGACCGAGACCTTGAACACGCCCTCCTTCTCGTCGAGCTGGCCCTTCGCGCCGGTGAGCTGCTCGAGCTGCGCGGTGTCGAGGGCCTGCTTCGTGGGGGCGGCGCGCGAGGCCGCCGGCGCCGCGATGAGCAGGAGTGCAGTCGTGATCGTGAGTCGGACGAACTTCCGGATGAGCCACGCGCTCGCCATCCGGTCCACCTTGATCCCGGTGCGTGTCACCCAGGTCCGCCCGCGGTACTCCGAACGATCGAGCGACGCCTTCGCCGGCTCGCTCCCTTCGACGGTCCTCACGCGCGCCTCCATGCCGGACAGCAGGCCCTCGACGACCTCGCGTCCGGGTGCTCCGAAGAAGTCGATCGCGGCGAGCTCGCCAGCCCGCTGGCGCAGCCGCGCGAGCTGCTTCGCGAGCTCGGGGCGACGCGCGTCCGTGATCGCTCCGCGCCTCGGGAAGGACGCGCTCGCCGCGCGCACCTGCTCCGCGAGCTCCCTGTAGTCGGCCTCGCGCGCGCTCTGGAACAGCCCGATCACCCGCTCGTCCGAGAGCCCCTCGACGAAGCGGGCCTCGACGATGGACGCGTCCCCGCCGCCCTTCACGATCTCGCGGAGGACCCACTGGAGATCCTCTTGGGTTTCGTCATCGTGAGGCAGGGCGTACACGGAGTTCTTGATGGTGACGGCGCCGATGCAGGTGAGGTGCCGGCAGATCTTCACGCGCAGGTACGCAGGAGTCGGTGGGATCTGGTGGATGAGCAACATCCAGCGCGTCTCGGGGCGGTCGGCGGCGGCAGGTCTTCGCGGCTTGAGCGCGGTCAAGTATGCCTACCGATGTAGCAACTGAATCAGCGAGGAACAACTGCGCCGCGCCGCGCGGTGCACAGGCGCTCCGACGCCTGGCGTGCGAGCGCCACGCGAGGCCCCGCCGATCGCGCTGCTGTCGACTTCTCGCGAACGCGCCGAGGTCGGCGGCTCTCAGTTCGACGAGGTCGTGACCTGGTCGGGGTAGTCGGGGTAGTCCGCTCCCGCACCGCTCGCGAACCACGCGCTCCCGAGCAGGAATAGCAGCGCGGCCGCGATCGCCGTCAGGATCGCGACCAACCCAGGCGTCGCGGCTCGCTCGCTCATTCCTGCCTCGACCCGCGTCCCCACCTCATCGACGTGCCATGCCGTGCGCATCGCGGTACCTCCGTGGGGACGAGATGAAGCGCCGCGAGGCGGACCGCCATGGTCAAAGGGCCAGTCGTTTGGCGTGCCCGCCTCTCAAGCAGCAGGATCCCGTCCCGACGGCGCGCGGGCGCCGGACGCGCGGACGAGCGAGGCGAATTCCCTGACGAGCTCGGAACGCGACGCGAGCCCGAGCTTCCTCATGGCCGATGCGACGTGCGTCGCGATCGCCTGCCCGTCGCGCGTCGTGATCATAAGAAGGTGTCGCCCTGCGCCCGGCCCGTGCTCGTCGGGCTCGAGATCGACGCGTGAGAGCCCCCCAGGGGCGTCCTACTGGCATCGGAGGTTGCCGTGATTGGACGTCACGTCGCCGTTGGCGTTGATCGCCGAGTTGCCGTCCCGCGCCGCGGCGGGTAGCGCCGCGGCGGCGGGGACGAGCTTCACTGCGAGACGTATGCCGTGGTCGTGGAGATCCGAACGTTGTTGCCCTCGTTCGTCTCTGCCACCTGCTGGTCCGCATCGGCGACGGCGATCGCGTAGTAGTTGCCCGGCGGAACGATGCCCGCGGGCACCTTCGTGTTGCCGTAGTTGTAGTTGCCGGCGAACAGCCCCGAGCTGGACCGCACCGCCACGAGCACGTCGTTCCCGTCGCCGAACGTGGGGTCGGGCGAGAGGTACAGCCGGACCACGAACCACCCGGCGACCCCGGTGGCCGACGACGACGCGTAGACGCGATCGTTCACGTAAGTCACGCTGCTGCTCGTCACGACCGAGACGGAGTCCTCGATGAGGTCGGGGAGCGGCCCCGGCTGCGGATCGATGAACACGGGCCCGGAGCTGACCCGCACGTTGTTCGACTCGTTCGACTCCGCGATCGCGTCCGTCGCGTCGACGACTTCGATCGCGTAATAGGAGCCGGGGGGGACGACGCCGGCGGGCACCGGCGTGGTGCCGATGAGGCCCTGCCCAGCATAGATTGGCTGCGTGACCGTCCGCTCGGCGACGAGCACGCACGCACGGTGGAAAGCCATCCGCGGCAAAGTGACGCAACACAGCCGTCGGCGCCGGACCGCGTCGCCGGTGCGCCTCGACGCCACGGCGGATCGCGTCTTCGACCTCGACGGCGTGGAGCTCGGCGTCGAGGTGACCGCGGCCGGCGGCGACTGCACCGCGGCGGGCGACCTCATCATCGACGTCGCGGCGATCGGCTCCTGTCACGTCCATGTCGCGTCGCTCGCCGGCCAGGGCTTCCTGCCTTCCGAGGGCGCGAGCGGACGGAGCTTCACGCTCCGGCTGTCGGTGCACGTGGGCGGCGGCGCGTCGCAGTCCGTCGACGAGATCATCACGCTCGACGGGTTCCAGTTCGCGAACGGCCTCTGCGGCGAGCGCTGACCCGCCGCCGTTTCGCGTCCCGCCGCGACGGGGGGAGTGTGGTACATAGCCGCGCCGGGGACGTGACGCTTCAGGGGAGGGAGAGCGCGATGCTGAGGGAGAAGGAGAAGCTGGCGACGCTCGCGCCGGGACGGCTCGCCGCGCTCCTGTCGCAGGGGCTGCGGGGCCACCACCCGCTGTTCGATCGCGACGCGATCCTCGCCGCGTTCGAGGTCCCCGACGCCGCCGTCGCGCGCGATGACGCGAACGAGGTCGGGAAGGCGCTGCTCACCATCTGCAAGGAGCCGCTCGCCGTGGCGCGCCGCACCGTCGGGGACCTCTCCGCCTCCGCCCACGTCTCGCTCATCCGTCTCTACTTCCGCCTCCTCGATCGTGCCGAGGAGGAGCGCCAGGCGGTCCACTGAGGGCGATGCGCCTCCCCGCCGCCCTCGCCCGCGCGACCGGGACGCTCCCGCGCCCGCTCGTCGACGTGCTGCGCCGGCTCGGCGACGCCGGTCACCGCTCCTGGATCGTCGGGGGCGCCGTCCGCGACCTGCTCCTCCACCGGCCGCGCGAAGCGACGGACTTCGACGTCGCGACCCCCGCGACGCCGCGCGAGGTGATGGCGCTCTTCCCGAAGGTCGTCCCGACCGGCGTCGAGCACGGCACGGTCACGGTCCTCTCGGGCGGCCTCGCCGTCGAGGTCACGACGTTTCGCGGCGAGGGCGCCTACGTGGACGGGCGCCGCCCGGAGTCGGTCACCTTCCACACCGACCTCGAGGCGGACCTCGCGCGCCGCGACTTCACGATGAACGCGCTCGCCTGGGATCCCCTCGGGGGCGAGTTCCGCGACCCGCACGGCGGGCGCGCCGACATGGCGAGGCGGATCGTCCGCGCCGTGGGCGTCGCGGCGGAGCGGTTCGCGGAGGACGGGCTTCGCCCGATGCGCGCGGTCCGGTTCGCCGCGCAGCTCGAGTACGGGCTCGCGCGGTCGACGCGCGCCGCCATCCCCGGCGCGCTGCCGGTCGTGCGCAAGGTGGCTATCGAGCGCATCTCGGAGGAGCTCGGCCGGCTCGTCGTCGCGCCCGACGCGCCCCGCGCGCTCGGTCTCATGCGCGCGACGGGCCTCCTCGAGGTCGTCCTGCCCCCGCTCGCGTCGCTGCCCGGCGCAGCGCAGTCCCACGCGACGAAAGTCCTCGGCGCCGTCCCGCCGGACGGAGCGCTCCGGTTTGCCGCGCTCCTGCACGGCCTCGGGGCGGACGCGGCGGAGCGGCTCCTCGTCGCGCTGCGCCAGCCACGGCGCGTCACCGACGAGGTCGCCGCCCTCCTGCGAGGGCACGCCTGCCGTGCGGTGGCAGGGGCGCCCGTGCTCCCGCGCACCGAGGTGGAGGTGCGGCGCTGGCTCTCCCGCACGGGGCCCGCCCGTGCGGGCGCGCTCGTCGCGCTCGCCCGCGCGGAGGCGAGCGCGGTCCCGTCGCGCGCCCGTGCGGGCGCCGCCGCCGAGGTGAAAGAACTGGAACGACGGATCTCGCAGATTCGGCGCGCCGCTCCGCCCCTCACGGCCCAGGATCTCGCGCTCGACGGGCGGGCGGCCATGTCGATCCTCGGCGTCGGCCCGGGCCCCCACGTCGGCGAGGCCCTCCGGCATCTGCTCGAAAGGGTCCTCGAGGACCCCGCCCTGAACGACCCTGCCGCGCTCGAGGAGGAGCTGCGGCGGTGGTGGGTCGGGCGCGCGCGCGACGGCTAGCGCCCTTATGATCTGTGCGGGGCGTCGTCATGCCGCGCCGCGTACTCTGCATCGAGGGGGACGAGTCGTATCGGGAGCGCGTGAAGGCGCTGCTCGAGCGGGAGGGGTTTGCGGTGGACCTGACCTCCTCGGGGCTCGACGGCATCTCTCGCGCCCTCACGCTCCCGCCGGACCTCGTGCTCGCCGACGTCCACCTGCCCGACATCGAGGGCGCCGAGCTCACGGCGCGGCTCAAGCAGGAGAACGCGCTCGCGAACGTGCCGTTCGTCGCCTTCGGCGACTCCCGCGAGGAGCACGACGTCGCGCTCGCGGCGGGCGCGGACGGGTTCGTCGAGCGGCGGCTCGAGGCGACCTTGCCCGACGAGGTGCGCGCGTTCCTCGCGGGGAAGCGGGAGCGGCTCCCGGTCGAGGGCGAGCGCGACCAGCTCCGCGCGCTGTCGGGCTCGATGGCGGCGCGCCTCGAGACCGCGCTCGTCGGCGAGCAGCGCGCTTCGCGGCGCGTCGAGGAGCTCGACCGGCTCCGCAGCGCGTTCATGCACAACCTCGCCCACGAGCTCTCGACGCCGCTCACGCCGCTCTCGGGCTACCTCCGCATCCTCTCGTCCGGGAAGCTCGGTGCGCTCTCGCCGCAGCAGCAGCGGATCGTCGACACCATGCTCCAGTCGGTCCGGCGGCTCACCGGGATCGTGGACAACCTCGCCGACTTCGCGAGCCTCGAGGTCGGCGAGGCGCCGCTGCTCAGCGGTGAGGTGGAGCCCGACCGGCTCGCCGACGAAGTCGTCGGGGACCTGAAGGCGGCGATCCGGGACGCGCGGCTCCACGTCACCGTCATGCACGGTGGCGGAGGCGCCGTCCTCGCCGACCCGCGCAAGCTGCGCCAGGCGCTCGCCAACCTGGTCGCGAACGCGGTGAAGTTCTCACCGCACGGCGGCGAGGTGCTCGTCGAGGTGAAGCGCGAGCCGGAGCGGCTCCGCTTCACCGTCTACGATCAAGGGCCGGGGATCCGGCAGGGCGAGGCGGACCGGATCTTCGAGCCGCTCTACCACGCCGCGTCGCGCGGCGAGGCGGCGCGCCTGCCCGGGACCGGCCTCGGCCTTCCCGTGGCGCGGCGGATCGCGGAGGCGCACGGCGGCCGCGTGTACGTCGAGAGCCCTCCGCGGACGCAGCCGGCGAGCGTCTCCCGGCACTTCACCGGCTCGAAGTTCGTCCTCGAGCTGCCGGTCCGTCCATCCGACCGACCGCGGGCGGGCGGCGCGGTGACGTCCGCGTCGCTCGCCTGACCGGCTGCCCGCGCGGCGCGGCGCCGCCCGGCCGGAGCTGGCGCCCTGCCGGATTGATCGCGTCTTCCCGGGCGAGGTATGACCCGGTGCGACATCGGATCCATGCGCGTGCTCGTCGCCATGTCGGGAGGGGTGGACTCGTCGGCCGCCGCGGCGCTGCTGGCGGCGGAGGGTCACGACGTGGTGGGCGTGTCGATGCGCGTCGCCGACTTCTCCGACGCCTCGCGCGGCCGGTCGTGCTGTGCGCCCGACGACCTCGACGACGCCCGCCGCGCCGCCCGCCGGATCGGGATCCCCTTCTTCGTCGCGAACGTCGAGGAGCGCTTCGCGGAGCGGGTCATCACGCCGTTCGTCGACGACTACCTCGACGGCCGCACCCCGAACCCCTGCGTCTCGTGCAACGCCCGCGTGAAGTTCGAGTGGCTCCTCGCGCGGGCGCGCGCGCTCGGGGCAAAGCTCGCGACCGGACACTACGCGCGGGTGGAGCGGCGCGGGAGTCGGCTCGCGCTGCGCACCGCCGCCGACCCGGCGAAGGACCAGACCTACTTCCTCTACGGCCTCGGTCAGGAGGCGCTCCGGGACGTGCTCTTCCCGGTCGGGGGCATGGCAAAGCCCGACGTCCGCGCCGCCGCCGAGCGCGCGGGCCTGCCGAACGCGGCCAAGCCGGACTCGCAGGAGATCTGCTTCGTCACCCGCGGCGTGGCCGCCGACTTCGTCGCGCTCCGCGCTCCCGAGCGGGTGCGAGCCGGGGAGGTGGTGACGACCCGCGGCGAGGTGCTCGGGCGCCACGACGGCGTCCACCGGTTCACGGTCGGCCAGCGGCGGGGGCTCGGCTTTGCCGGCCCCGAGCCCCGCTACGTCGTGCGGATCGAGCCCGAGTCGGCGCGGGTGGTCGTCGGGAACGCCGCGGAAGCGTCGCGCGACGAGTTCGAGGTCGGGGAGGCGAGCTGGGTCTCGGGGGGGCCGCCCCCGGAAGCGTGCGACCTCACGATCAAGGTGCGCCACCGCCACGAAGGGGAGCGCGGAACGGTGCTGGCGACGCGCGACCGCGCCCACGTGCGGCTCGCGCGCCCCGTGCGCGGCGTCGCGCCCGGCCAGGCGGCGGTCTTCTACGACGGCGACGAGGTGGTGGGCGGTGGGCGGATCGCCTGATCACGCCTCCGGCGCGCGCCGCCCGCGGGTCGCGCTCGTCGCGCTCGGCTGCCGCGTGAACCGCGCGGACGTCGACGCGCTCGCGGGTGAGCTCGGTCGGACGTTCGACCTCGCGCGCGAGGGCGACGTCGCCGACTTCGTCGTCGTGAACACCTGCGCGATCACGTGCGACGCCGAGTCGTCCGCGCGGCAGGCGATCCGGCGCGCTGCGCGCGAGCACCCCGGCGCGCCCATCGTCGCGGCCGGCTGCTTCGCGGAGGTCGCGCCGGAGGAGCTCGCCGCGCTGCCGGGCGTCGCCGCGGTGGTGGGCGCGCGCTCCGGCGACGCCGTCTGCGCCGTCCTCGAGCGGCTCCTCGACGGCGCAGGCGCGGTCGAGGCCGTGCGCGGCGCGGTGGGGGACGCGTGGGGGAGCGCACCTGTCGGCCCGGCCCGGCACACGCGCCCGTTCCTCAAGGTGCAGGACGGCTGCGACCAGCGCTGCACGTACTGCGTCGTACCGGCCGCGCGCGGCGCGTCCCGTTCGCTCCCGTTCGACGAGGCGCTGCGCCGGATCGCGCTGCTCGGCGTGCGGCACCCGGAGGTCGTCCTGACGGGCGTTCACCTCGGCGCGTACGGGAAGGACCTCGCCCCGCGCCGGTCGCTCGCGGAGCTCGTGACCGCGGCGGTCCGCGCCGGCGCGGTGCGGCGGCTCCGGCTCTCGTCGGTCGAGCCGAACGAGCTCCCGCTCGAGCTCCTGCGCGATCGGGAGGTCGCGGCCGCGCTCTGCCCGCACTTCCACCTGCCGCTTCAGAGCGGCGCGCCGCGGCTCCTCGCCGCGATGCGGCGGCCCTACGCGCCGGCGCTCTTCCGGCAGGTCGTCGAGGATGTCGCGGCGCTCGCTCCCGGCGCGTGCCTGGGGACGGACCTCCTCGTCGGGTTCCCCGGCGAGACCGACGACGAGCACCGCGCCACCGTCGCGCTCGTGGAGTCGCTCCCGCTCGCGTACCTGCACGTCTTCCCGTTCTCGCCGCGCCCGGGCACGCCGGCCGCCGCGCTCCCGGAGCGCGTGCCGGGGCTCGCGGCCCGCGAGCGCGTCCGCGAGCTGCTCGCGGTCTCCGACCGGAAGTGGCGCGCCTACCTCGGCGCGCAGGCCGGGCACGAGGTCGAGGTGGTGGTGGAGCGGGTCGACGGCGGGCTCGCCCGCGGCACCGCGCGCCAGTGGGTCACGGTGCGCTGGCCCGCGGCGGGCGACGCGCGCGGCGCCGTCGCGCGCGTCCGAGTCGAGGCGAGCGACGGGACCGAGTGCTACGGCGTCCGCGCGGCCACCTTCGAGGCGCGCCTCCCGCCCTAGCGATCGCGGTGATCGCGGTGATCGCGGCCGCGCGGTCGTCCGGGGCGAACGCCCCCGCGGCGCCTTGCCGTCGCGGGGGGCGCAACCTACGAATGGCGGATGCTGCTGCCCGACGGGCGCCAGGTCCCCGATCTCCGGCTCGACCGGACGAAGGTGGAGCGCTGCCGCGCGCTCGCGGACCAGATCACGGAGCAGGTGCTCGACGTCGTGCGGCGCCACACGACCGTCGCGATCGAGCGGACCGCGCTCCGGCTGCTCGGGCTGCACGAGGCCGGACCTCGCGGCGTCCCGCTCGTGAACCTCGCGGTGGACGCGCTCCACGAGCGCGGCTTGCTCGGGCGCGGCGCGGCGTACTGGATGGGGTGGGCGCTCCGGCGCGGCGCCACCGGCCCGCTCTCGGTCGTCGAGCGGCTCGCGGCGATGCCGCGGGCCCCGGAGCCGCTCCCTCCGGACGAGGAGCGCCGCGTCCAGGACGAGCTGCGGCGCGATACGCGCGTCGCCGTCGACGAGCTGCTCCGGCGGGTGCGGGCGCGGGACGCGCTGCGCGCGGAGCTCGGCACGGGCCCCAGGCCGCTCAAGTACGTCATCGTCGCGACCGGGAACATCCACGACGACGTGGAGCAGGCGCGCGCCGCGGCCCAGGCGGGCGCCGACGTGATCGCGGTGATCCGCTCGACCGCCCAGTCGCTCCTCGACTACGTCCCGGACGGCGCGACCACGGAGGGGTACGGCGGGACGTGGGCGACCCAGGAGAACTTCCGCATCATGCGCGCCGCGCTCGACGAGGAGTCGCGGCGGCTCGGTCGCTACGTGGCCCTCACGAACTACTCCTCCGGGCTGTGCATGCCGGAGATCGCGTTCATCGGCGCGTTCGAGCGGCTCGACATGCTGCTCAACGACGCCATGTACGGGATCCTCTTCCGCGACATCAACATGCGCCGGACGCTCTGCGATCAGCACCTGTCGCGCGGCATCTGCGCGCTCGCGGGGATCGTCATCCACACCGGGGAGGACAACTACATCACCACCGCCGACGCGGACGAGGCGGCCCACACCGTCATCGCATCCCAGTTCGTGAACCTCTCCTTCGCGCGCCGCGCCGGCCTCCCCGACCGGCTCGTCGGGCTCGGCCACGCGTTCGAGATCGACCCTGCGCGCGAGGACACGATCGCCCGGGAGCTCGCGCAGGCGCTGCTCGTGCGGACGCTGTTCCCGGACGCGCCGATCAAGTACATGCCGCCGACGAAGCACAAGCAGGGCGACATCTTCTTCAGCCACGCCTACGACGTGATGGCGGACGTGGTGGCGTACGTCACCGGCCAGGAGATCCAGCTGCTGGGCATGATGACCGAGGCGATGCACAATCCCTTCCTCATGGACCGCTTCGTGGCGCTGAAGGCGGCGGACTACGTCCGCCGCGCCTGGAGATCGATGGGGTCGGAGCTGACGCTCCGCCCGGGCGGAGTCGTCGAGCGGCGCGCCGACGAGACGCTCGGGCGCGCGCTCGCGCTGCTCGAGGAGGTGGCGCGCGACGGCCTCGTCCAGGCGATCGGGCGCGCGCGGTTCGGCGACGTCGCCCGCGCCGAGGACGGTGGCAAGGGGCTCGCGGGCGTCGTCGAGCGCGGGCCCGGGTACTTCAACCCGCTCGTCGAGCTCCTGGAGGCGCGGTGACGCCGGCCCGCCTCGCCCTCCCGCTCCTCGCCGCGGCGCTCGCGGCGTGCGGCGGCGTCCGGCCCCTCCAGGGACGCCCCTCCGGCCGCGACGGCTGGCTCGTCTACGGGCTGCGAGACCTCCGCTTCGAGGCGCCGGCGACATGGCACGCCTCGGGCGACGATCGGCGCGTGGCGCTCGAGGCGCCGGGCGGCGGCGCGCGGCTCGAGATCTCGATCCCCGAGCAGGGGTTCGCGAACGAGCGGACCTGCCTCGCCGCGGCGGAGGAGAAGCTCGGTGCGCAGCAGGGGACGCTCGAGCGGGCGCGGCGCCACCCGACCCGCTTCGGCGGACGGCCGGCGCAGACGCTCGAGGCGGACCAGCGCGGCTGGCACGTCTGGGCGCTCGCCGCCTGCGACGGCGGAGTGCAGAAGCGGGTCGGGTGGCGCCGCGCCCGCT
>WNFU01003337.1_pt1 | contig 21675 bp, 23 predicted proteins | sample 5400121 | NCBI WGS metagenome assembly WNFU01 (sample SAMN13153360, study PRJNA577476) | soil metagenome | isolation source: 100 cm soil or saprolite under grassland replicate 1 | place: USA:California | collected 2016-06-15
CGGTGGGGCGGGCTCCTGCCCGCCCCACCGACCGGTTGTGGTCAGATGACGCCGTAGTGCTCGATCCGCCCGTCCAGGAGCCCGGGCGAGCTTCCGGAGGAGCCGGGGACTGCGCCGGATGCCATGGGCATCCCGCCGTCGGAGGCCGCGCTGACGCCCTCCTCCTCGGCGATGAACACGTTGTCCGACAGCTCGTCTCCGGGGATGTCGGTGTTGGCCGCGATGATGTCGGCCAACGAGTGCCGGAAGTCGATCCCCAGCTGATCGCGGATCTGGCCGAGGACCGGCTGGTTGGCGTAGAAGTACTGGTCACCGTCGCGCAGCGCCTGGAACTGCTTCGTCCAGATCGCCCGCTGCAGCTCGCCGAACTCGCTACCCGGCACGTGCGGCTCGCCGACCATGCCGACGAAGGCGTCCAGCCGGTTGACGTTGCCGTAGATGGCCCGCAGCCGGGCCGCCAGCCCGGTCCGCCGCTTGGCATTCACGGCGTCGCTCTCGGCCCGCTCGGAACCGAGCGGAATCGACTTGCCGTTGATGTCGAACAGCGCGGTGAAGTCCAGGCTGTTCGGGTCGTTGATCTCGTTGCCCGGGGTGAGCAACGGGTCCCGCGGGAAGGTCTCGCTACCGTTGACCACGTCGGCGAAGCTGGCCTTCGGCGCGAGCCCGTAGGCGCGGCGAAGGTCGTTGTAGGACGGCATGCCGTCGTCGCGCCCGCGCTCGATGTCGATCGCGGCCAGGTCCACCACGCCGTTGAAGCACGCGGGGTCGACCGGCTCGATGCAGCCGGTGTTGCCCGGCTTGGGTATCTGGAACAGCACGCTGCGAATGTGGTTGTCGAAGATCGCGTCGTTCTTGTACTGCGACTCCAGACCGAACGCCTGCAGCACCGGCCCTTCGCCGATCTGCTTGAGCAGGTCGGGGTTGAAGAACGCGACGTTCAGCGGGATCGCCAGGACGACCTCGTCCGGCGCTTCCCCGTCCTCGACCTTGATGCCCTGGGCGGCGAACGCGGCCAGTTGCGCGGAGGTGTAGCGGGCCCGGTCGGTCTCCACCTCGATCTCGCCGTGGATCTGGCTGTGCGCCCGGTACCCGACCGTCGCGAACTCGTTGCTCAAGGTCGCGTCCACATTGGACTTGTACCCGGTGTAGGCCGGCAACCGCACGCCCATCGCCGGCAGGAACTCGTGGTACGTGACGTACTGCTGCTCGGCGATGACGACGCGGCGGGCGATCTGGAACTTCTGCTCGGCCGTCAACGTGTTGGGCAGCATCCGGACGATGCGGTTGTGTTCCCGGGCGAACAGCGTGTGCGTCGCGGTGAGCCCGATGTTCTCGTTGGCCCGGACGTCACCGGCGACCATCGCCTTGTTGGGGTTCGCCCGCAGCCGCCCGTCGATGGCGACGTCGGGTGCCGTGGCCGGGTTGCCCCGCTGGTCGCGGGTGGGCAGGTACCCGCCCGGGAGCATCAGCGTCGCGGCGTTGTTGGTCGGGTTGCCGTCCACCGACCCGTCGCGCAGCCACTCCTCACGCTGGGCGGTGCCACCGTAGATGGAGAACCCGTCGATGTAGGAGCTGACCGTGTTGACCTGCTGGCGGGCGTTGGTGACACCGGTACCCGGGGCCGCGGCGTTGCGGGTGAACGGGATCACCCCGAGGTCGTTGGTGAACGTCTCCAGCGGGTCGCCGCGGTTGAACCGGATGTCGGCCGGCTCGGTGCCGCCCTGGGCGAGCCCGAAGGTGTGGTCCAGGAACTGGCCCCACAGCCAACCCCACTGGGTGACCCGCCGCTCGGAGAAGATGTTCTGCCCGACGTCGTTGAACGTCCGGTTGCTGACGAACCGGGCGTTCGGCCCGGTGACCGGCCGGCTGCGCCCGTCGGCGTAGTTCGCCGGCGCCACCCTTGTGTACGGCCGGTTGAGCTGGCCCCACGTCGGGTGCGCCGCGTTGTTCCCGCTCCCGTCCAGCGACTGGACATCGAGAGCGAGTGCGCTGACCCCGGACGCGGTCTGCGCGATGGCGCTGCCGCTACCCGCGGCGACCAGAATTATGGCGGTTCCAATGGCAAACCAGGGGCGGAGTATCCGGCGTCTACCGGGTTTACGGCTGCCCTTCATTGCGCCTCCCACACGACATCGGCTGTCCACGACCCGGGCCGGGTCGGGACACGAAGGACCGCGCACGTTCCGCGCACGCGCCCCCCGACGGCGGCTGGAGCGAACATGCGCAGCCGACGTCGGCTCGACGCATTTACATACAACGATGCGTAGTCCTAACGGTCAGGCTAGGGCGTAGGCCATGTATTCAACATGGCGGAAACCCCTTAGGGGGCGTTCAGGTCGCCCGCCACCACCTGCGACGGATGGCGGCGGACCGCCCCTAGTGGGCAGGGGGCCCGGAGGGCTGTCAGCGGGCCAGGCGGTGCGCCAGCCAGGACAACGACATCGGGTACCGGTATTCGATGGCCATGTGGGTGGCGTCGAACAGCTCGAAGTGGATGCGCTCGGCGGGCACCCCGACGCGGTCCAGCCCGGCCCGGACCGCCTCCGCCCCGAGGTCGAGGAACCACTCGTCGCGGGTACCCGCGTCGAGCCACACCGCGCGCAGCGAGCGCAGGGCGTCGGCGTAGCGGTCGACCATCCGCACCGGGTCCCAGTCCAGCCAGCGCTGCCAGACCGCCGGGCGCAGCTCCCCGGTCCGCGGATCGAACGGCAGCTCGGGGGTACCGTCGGTGTCCGCGGAGAAGCACGCGGCGACGCCGAGCGTCATCAGCAGCACGTTGTCGGCCTCCTTGGTGAAGGAGGTGCGCGACCGGAAGTCGGCCCACCACCGCATGATGTCGTGGTCGTACTCGCGCAGGAACCGCACCGCCTTGCCGGCCTCGGGGATGTAGCACAGCTCGTAGAGCGCGTCGCCGGCGTGGGAGGCCAGCGCGCCGAACAGGTCCGGCCGCAGCATCGGGGTGATCATCGCGCCGAAGCCGCCGGAGGACTTGCCCGAGACGGCGCGCGACTCGCGGTCGGGCAGGGTCCGGTAATGCCCGTCGACCCACGGGACGATCTCGTCGCACAGGTACGAGTGGTACCGGCCGGTGCCGGGGGAGTCGACGAACTGCGAGCCGCCGTAGGCGGTCCAGGCGTCGACGTACACCACGATGCAGCCGGGTGCCTGCCCGGAGGCGAACACCGCGTCGGCGGTCTCGATGAACGGCTGCCGGAACGCCGTGCGGTTGGCCCACATCGCCACGTGCCCGGTGTAGCCCTGCAGCACGTACACCGCCGGGTAGCGCACGTCCGGGTCGGCGTCGTAGCCCGGCGGGGTGTATACCCACAACGGACGCTCGTACGGATCGCCGAGCGGGTTGTCGCGCAGGATGTCGGAGACGATGGCGGTGCGGTCCAGGCGGCCGGCGAGCTCGGTGTCCCAAGGCAGCATGGCGACAAGTCAACCACCCCGGGGAGGTCGGTGCGCGATGGTGAGCGCCGAAGACGTGCGCCGGTTCGCGATGTCGTTGCCGCGCACCGAGCTGCACGTGATCCGTGACCAGGTCAAGTTCCGGGTCGGCCGGCTGGTCTACGCGGCGATCTCGCGCGACGAGACGTCGATGGGCTTCGGCTTTCCCAAGGAGGAGCGCGCCGCGCTGGTCGCCGCCGAACCGGAGAAGTTCCACCTGCCGGTCGCGTCGGACCTGCGGTACCACTGGGTCCGGGTGTGGCTGGCCGCGATCGACGAGGAGGAGATGCGCGAGCTGGTCCTCGACGCGTGGCGGATGGTGGTACCGAAGCGGGTCGCCGCTGAGTGGTTGCGGCAGCACGGTTGAGTACGGGTACTCAGGACCGGCCGTAGCCGCGTGCCGACACTGGGTGCATGACCACTCCGGTACCCCGTAAGAACACCACCGCCTTCTTCGTCCAGTCCGGGCTCTCCTTCGGCGTGGCGGTGCTGGCGATGGGCTGGGCGATCGTCTACCTGCCCGTCGGGCCGTGGATCCGGGCGTTCCTCGGCATCGGCTCGCTCTACCTGGTCACCTCCGCCTTCACCCTCGCCAAGTGCGTGCGCGACCAGCAGGAGGACACCAGCGTCATCAGCCGCGTCGACCAGGCCCGGCTGGACAAGCTGCTGGCCGAGCACGACCGGTTCAAGGTGCCGGCGGGCTGAGCCGGTCGACGGTCACGAAGCGGTAGCCGCGCTTGCGCAGGCTGGCCACCACGCGCGGGACGGCGGCCAGGGTCTGGGTGCGGTCGCCGCCCGCGTCGTGCATCAGGACGATGGAGCCGGCCGTGGCCGACGTGGTGACCGTGTGGACGATGGCCTCCGTGCCGGGGCCGGCCCAGTCCCGGGCGTCGACGTCCCACAGCACCGTGGTCAGGTCCTGCCCGGCGAACCACCGCAACACCTCGGGGGTACGGGAGCCGTACGGCGGGCGCACCAGCGCCGGTACGGCTCCCGTGGCGTTGCCCAGCACCTCGCCGGTCGCGTCGACCTGGCGCAGCACCTCGTCCCGGGTCAGGTCGGGCAGGTACGGGTGGGACCAGGTGTGGTTGCCGACGAGGTGGCCGGCCTGGACGGTCCGCGCCACGAGTTCGGGGTAGGCCGCGGCGCAGATCCCGACGCAGAAGAACGTGGCCGGCACCCCGAGGTCGCGCAGCAGGTCGAGCAGGCGCGGGGTGAAGACCGGGTGGGGCCCGTCGTCGAAGGTGAGCGCCACCTCCGGGCGGGTACCGTCGCCGCGCTCCAGCCAGCGCCCCGCCCGGGCCAGCTCGCGTTCGGCGCCGGCGCTCGCCGCCACGTGGGCGAAGTACTCCGCGTCGCGGCCGCCGAGGGCACCGCTCTCGGGGCGCAGCCGGGTCAGCATGGCCGGGTCGGCACCGGCCAGGGCCCCGGCCGGTACCGACCCATGCGCCGGGCGGCCGGGCAGCCCCGGCGGGTCGGCCCGGTGGACCGCGAGCCCGGCCGCCATCAGGTGCCCGTCGAGCGTGCCGTTCGTGCTGTCCACCACGCAGGCGAGGCCGTCCGGGGCCCGGGTCGCGTGGCGCAGCAGCACACCGACCAGCTCACCGAGCCGGCGCCCGTCGAAGGTGTCCGGCCCGGTGACCGCGCGCCCGTCCGCGTCGACGACGAGCACCTCGTACTCGCTGCCCCGCCACGCGATGCCCGCCGTCCACATGGCGTGCAGGCTAGCCCAGCCGCCCGCGAAATCACCGCCCGACCAGCTCCGGCTCGCGCCGCGCCGGCCGGACCGCCGGGTCGGTCGGACGGGCTGCGGGCGATCATCCACCGCATGCGGACCCGGCCGGGGATTGACCGTCGTGAAGATGAGGAAGCTACCACCGGTCAGCGCGCCGGCTGCACCACCGCCGCCGCGCCGCCACCACGCCGGACCGGTTCGGCGGCCGCCAGCACCGAGCCGTCGCGCAGGAACTCCACGCCGGTCGCCGCCCCGATCTCCGGGTTGGGTGTGAACACGTGTCCCAGCGCCGCCAGCGCGGTCGCCTCCGGCAGCGCCAGGAACGCCGGCTCGGCCTGTACCGCCGCGGTGTTGCGCTGGGTGGCACGAGGCGCGGCGATCGCGTCGGGCAGCGACATCCGCAGGTCCAGCCGGTTCACCAGGATCTGCAGCACGGTCGTGATGATCGTGGAGCCGCCCGGCGACCCGGTCGCGAGGAGCGGCCGGCCGTGCTGGAGCAGGATCGTGGGCGACATCGAGCTGCGCGGCCGCTTGCCGGGCGCGGGCAGGTTCGGGTCGGGCGGGGCGCCCGGGGTCTGGACGAAGTTGAAGTCGGTCAGCTCGTTGTTGAGCAGGAACCCGCGGCCCGGTACCACCATCGCGTTGCCGCCGGTCTGCTCGATGGTCAACGTGTATTCCACGACGTTGCCCCACTTGTCGGCGACGGTCAGGTTGGTGGTGCCCCGCTCGTTGGTGCCCATGGCGGCGGCCGGCGCGGCCTGGCACGCATCCGTACCGAGTACCCCGGGCGGCACCGGCTTGGTCAGCGCCTTGTCCGGGTTGATCAGGCAGGCCCGCTGCTTGGCGAAGCCGTCCGACAGCAGCTCGTTCAGTACCGCGCGCGGGGTGCCGTCCCCGACGTAGCGGTTGCGGTCGGCGAAGGCCAGCGCGCTGGCCTCCAGGTAGTGGTGCAGCGCCTGGACCCGGGACAGCCCGCCGAGGTCGACCGTCTCCAGGATGTTCAGCGCCTCCCCGACGGCGGTACCGCCGCTGGACGGCGTGGCCATCCCGAACACGTCCAGGCCTCGGTAGGCGCTATGGGTCGGGGCGGGCGTGCGGACCCGGTACCGGGCGAGGTCGGAGAACTGCATCCCGCCGGGCCGGATGGGGAAGGCCCAGGTGCCGATCGGGGTGTCGGACAGCGGCGGGTGCTGGACGGTGCGCACGATGTCGCGGGCCAGCACGCCGTGGTAGAGCGCGCCGACACCTTCCCGGGCCAGCAGCTCGTAGGTGCGCGCCAGGTCGGGGTTGCGGAACGTGGAGCCGACCGCGGGCGGCTGCCCACCGGGCAGGTACAGCGCGCTGGTCGAGGAGAACTGCCCGAACGCGTCGCGGTTGCCGGCTACCTGGCTGTTGAACGTCGCGTCGACCAGGAAGCCCCGCTCGGCCACCCGGACGCCCGGGCGCAGCGCCTCGCGCAGCGAGATGGTGCCCCAGCGCCGCAGCGCGGCCTGCCAGGTGGCCGGGGTACCGGGCACGCCGACCGAGATGCCGCTGACCCGGGCCTCCGGGAACTCGAAGGGCAGGTGGGTCACCGGGTTGATGAACGCGTCCTCGCGCATCGAGCGCGGCGCGGCCTCCCGGCCGTCGATCGTGCGCACGGTGCGGCTGCGGGCGTCGTAGAAGACGAAGAACCCGCCGCCGCCGATCCCCGAGGAGAACGGCTCGGTCACGCCGAGCACGGCCGCCGCGGTCACGGCGGCGTCGACCGCGTTGCCACCCCGGCGCAGTACCTCGATGCCGGCCGCGGTGGCCTCCGCGTCGACGGTGGCGACCGCTCCACCGAAGCCCACGGCCACCGGCTGGGCGGGTGGGGCGGCGGAGTCGGGCGCGGCCGCGGCCGGTAACGGGCCGGTGGCGAGGAGCGTGGCGGCGGTGAGGGCGACGAGCACGAGCGGGCGTCGGAACATGATGCCTCCCGGAGTCGGCTAGTTCCTGCCTACCCGTCCGGCGCGCCGCGGGCAAGCCTTCTCCGTCAGCCGGCCGCCGTCTGCTTGACCAGGGTCGCCATGCTGTCGTACATGCCGCTGATCACGTGCGGCGGGGACGATAGGCGTAGGTACCGGGCGAAAGGGAAGATCATGCGAAGCGCGCTGTTCGCGGCGGAGAACCCGGAAAAGGAGTCGACCCAGCCGGGCATGCGGCTGCAGAACTCCAAGATGCTCAAGGTCGAGCTCAACGGGGAGATCATGGCGCGGACCGGCGCGATGGTCGCGTACCAGGGCCAGATGCAGTTTCAGGCGCTCGGCGCCGGCGGCATGGGCAAGTGGCTCAAGTCCAAGCTGACCGGTGAGGGGGTACCGCTGATGAAGGTCAGCGGTCAGGGTGACCTGTTCCTCGCCGACCGGGCGGCCGACGTCCACCTCATCGACATCGACCGGGGCGACGCGATCACCATCAACGGGGCCAACGTGCTCGCGTTCGACTCCGGCGTCCAGTACGACATCAAGATGGTGCAGGGGCTCGGGATGTTCTCCTCGGCCGGCATGTTCAACTGCGTCTTCACCGGGCAGGGCCGCATCGCGATCACCACCAAGGGCACGCCGGTGGTGCTGCAGGTGGACCAGCCGACCTACGCCGACCCGCAGGCGGCCATCTGCTGGTCGGCCAGCCTGCAGACCGGGTACCACCGGGCCGAGCAGTTCGGTCTCGGTACGCTCGTCGGCCGCCGTACCGGCGAGGCGTTCACGATGAGCTTCGCCGGGCAGGGCTTCCTGGTCGTGCAGCCGTCGGAGGAGTTCGCCGGCGGCGTGCTGGCCGGGCAGGGCGGTGGTGGCCAGCAGCAGAACCAGGGCCTGCTGGGCGGCCTGCTCGGCGGCTGAACCGCGCGGGCGGTCAGCGGGCCGGGTCGAGGACCAGCTTGCCGACGGTGCGCCGGGAGCGCAGGTCCTCGTGCGCCCGGCGGGCCTCGGACAAGGGGTACTCGCCGCCCGCGATCGCCCGCAGCCGGCCCCGGCCGACCAGGTCGAACAGCTCCGACATCGCGCGCGGCACCAGGCCCGGGATTCGGTAGGCGTGCGGCAGCCACATGCCCGCGACCGTGGTCGAGTGGGCCAGCAGGTTGGCCGGCGGGACCGGCGTGGGCGGTTGCCGGTTGGCCATCCCGTAGAACGCCAGCCGGCCGAACGGGGCCAGCGCGGTGAGGCTCTGGTCGGTCACCGCGCCGCCAGTCATGTCCAGGACCACGTCGACCGCACGCCCGCCGTTGGCCTCGCGCAGCGCGACCCGCATGTCCGGGTGCCCCGCGTCGACCGCCACGTCGGCGCCGAGGTCCAGGGCGAGCTGGCGCTTGTCCGGGCTGCTCGCGGTCGCGATCACCCGACCGGCGCCGAACACCTTGGCCAGCTGGACCGCGAGGCTGCCCACGCCGCCGGCGGCGGCGTGCACCACCACCGACTCGCCCGGATGCAGGTGCACGCTGCGGCGCAGCAGCAGCCACGCGGTGGCGCCCTGGACGATCAGCGCCAGGGCGGTCACGTCGTCGACCTTGTCGGGTACCTCGAAGGTCGTGCCGGCCTCGGCGACGGCCTGCTCGGCGTACCCGCCCCCGGCCACCATCGCCACCACCCGCCGCCCGTCGGGCGTGACGCCGGTGACCTCACCGCCGGGGATGGCCGGCAGCGTGGTGGGGGACAGGTACGAGTTCTCCGCCTGGTGGGTGTCGGCGTAGTTGACCCCGGCCCGGCTCACGGTGACCAGCAGCTGGCCCGGCCCGGGCTGCGGCTGCGGGACGTCGGCGAGCGTCAGGACCTCAGGACCGCCGAACTGGGTGATGCGGATCGCGCGCATGAGCCTCATCCTTCCCGATGCCCGGCCGGTACCGGGCGGATCCCGGGTACCCGGGGGAACCGGAAGGGCTCGCCCACCCGGCCCGGCTGCACGTACCAGGCCTCGCCGGTACCGCCGGCCGCCAGGACGGCGAAGAACACGTCCACGACGTCGCCGACGTCGAGCAGGGGAATGCCCGCGCCGGTCAGGTCGGCCCGGAGCGGGTCCACGATCGCCGTGTCGGCGTACCCGGGGCACAGCGCGTTGACCCGTACCCGATCCGGCGCCCACGCCGCGCCCAGCGCGCGGACCAGCGCGACCACGGCGGCCTTGTTCGCCGAGTACACCGGGTCCTGCGGCATCGGGGCGAGGGCGGCGAGGCTGGCGGTCGCGACGATGTCCCCGCCGCCCCGGGCGGCCAGGGCGGGCCGCGCCGCGTGCGCGCCGTACACCACGCCGTCGAGGTTGATCGCCATCACCCGGCGGTACCGGTCGGGGTCGAAGTCGTCGCCCAGGCCGAAGCCGGTGCTGACGCCGGCGTTGAGCGCGACGAGATCCAGCCCGCCGTACGCGCGGACCGCCTCGGCCACCGCCCGCTCGCTGTCGGCGGGGCGACCCACGTCGCAGGGCACGAACAACCCGCCCAGCTCGCTGGCCAGCGCGCTGCCCGCGGCCGTGTCGAGGTCGGCGAGCACCACCCGCGTGCCCAGGCCGGCCAATCGCCGGGCGATCCCCGCGCCGATGCCGCGCGCGGCGCCCGTCACCAGCGCGACGGCTCCGTCAAACCGGTCCACTGGACCACCTCCGCTCAAGTTACTGAACAGTAAAGGACGCGGCGGCCCGGGCCAAACCGGTCTTCTTGTGTGTGACGTGCGCCCCTCCTAGGCTCGTGGTCCCGGGCCGAGGAGGCAACAGATGGCCCCGCCGACCGATCCCGACGCCGCCCGGCGCGGGCGGCGCGTCTACTGGCTCGGCTTCGTCCTCGTCCTGGTGGTCCTGGTCGTGGCCGGCTGGACCGCCCGGATGTTCGGCTATTTCGGGCAGCCGCTGGCGTGGCGGTTCACCGCGCGCTGGGCCGCGCTCGTGGCGGCGGTGCTCGTGCTGCTCGCGCTGGTGCTGACCCACTGGGCGGTGCGGCTGTCGCCCGGAACCCCGGAGCGGCCCAGCGCCGCCGAGCTGGCCGGGCTGGGCGACGCGGGCAGGGCGGCGCGGATCCGCGACTTCCGCCGCTCGGGCGTCAAGGGGCTGGTCATGGGCGCGGACGGGCGGGCGTCCACGTCGCTGGTGCAGGTCACGCTCTGGACCGTGGCCCTCGGGTACGCCCTGCTGATGCTGCTGCTCCTCGGCCGCAGCCCGAACTGCCCGGTGGCCGCGCCGCACGGGGGCAGTTGCCCGGGTACGCCGATGACCGGCCGCCCCTTCGTCGAGGCGCTCGGCCCCGACTTCCGCTGGGAGTACCTCCTGCTGCTCGGCTGGCCCGTGGCGGTGGCGGTCGCCACGCGGCGGCAGGTGTTGCGGGCGCTGGACGGCATCGACCGGGACACCGGCGCCGCCCGGGACCCGGCGCTGCCCGCGGCGGGCAGCCCGGAGGCCATCGGCGCCGACCCGCGGGCACAGGTCAAGACGCCGCCCACGGGTACCGGGGCCATCGGCGTCCTGGCCGGCCTGCGCGACGTCGTCGGCGACGACCGCGGCCGGGGTGCGCTGCTCGATGCGCAGTACTTCGCGTTCACCCTCGTCGCAGTCGGGTACTTCGTGCTGCAGGTGACCGCGCACCCGGGGGATGGGCTGCCGCGCGTCCCGGCGGCGCTGCTGGTGCTCATGGGTATCTCGGGCGCCGCCTACCTGTCCGGTAAGGTGCTCGACCCCGTCGGCAACCGCGGCGAGCGCGGCCGTCCCCCGCCGGCCATGCCGGAGCCCTCCGGTGCGGCGGCACCGGCCCCCGCCGCCGACGTGACCGAGCTGACCGTCGCGATCCCGCTCGCCAGCCCCGAGGAGACCGCGGTGATCCGGGTGCCGCCCCCGCGCCCCGGGGACGACCCGACGCGGCCGATCAAGCGGTGACCGGCGCCGCCTGGCGCACCGCCCGGCGCAGCGGGATGGCGGCGGCGTGCCGCACGAGCCGGACCGACAGGCGGCGGGGCAGCGTCATAGCGGGCTCCCTCAGAGGGGTGGGGTCAGGAGGTGCTCGGCAGGGCGCGCCGGCCGGGCGGGCGGTCGGCGCGGGACTTGGCGGCGGCCGCCTCGGTCCGCGCCGCGCGCAGCCCGTCGGCGGTCAGCCGGTACGTGTGCCGGGGTGGGCGGCCGGGCTGCGGGGCCGGCTCCCACCGGCTGTGCAGCAGCCCCCGGTCGGCGAGGCGGATGAGGATCGGGTAGAGCGTGCCGGAGGGCAGGCCGGTGCGCTTGCTCAGGTCGTAGCCGTGGTGCCAGCCGTCGGGCTCCTCGAGGAGCGCGTCGAACACCAGCAGGGTCTGCGGCGAGGCCGCCCGGTTCCGGACCACGGCATAACTCTACCTATGGAGAGTTAATCCTCGCAACACCTCAGCGGGTGGCCGCCCGCCAGCGCAGCGCCACCCCCACCCACGAGCCGACCACCACGACCGCCGCGGCGAGCTGGATCAGTCCGGAGTACTTCGCAGGGTAGATCACACCGGTCAGGTAGTGGTCAATGAACCCGGTGGGCAACCCGTGCTGCCCGGCCCGGCGCCGGGCCCAGTCCTCCACGTAGGTCAGCGGGCAGTTCAGGTGGAACGCGATGGTCACCAGACCCCAGCCGGCCGCGGCGAGGTGCGGCCAGATCGCCGCCGGCCACCGCCACGCCAGCAGGCCGCCGCTGACCACGTAGGCGATGAACGCGAAGTGCGCCGCCATGGTCGTCTCGGCCAGGACGCGGTACCCCATACGCGCAAGTGTGCCCACCCGGGGCCGAGACCGTACAGTGACGCGATGGGTCTGGTGCACACGGTCGGCGTGGTGCTACATCCCCGACGTGACTGCTTCCCGGCGTTGAGCACCATCACCGGCTGGGCCGGGGCGCACGAGGTGACCGTGCTGGGGCTGGCCACCGAGGTGGCCCCCCTGGACTGCGGCGCGCTGCCGGTCGACCAGGCCGAGCTGCTGGAGCGGGCCGGGCTGCTGGTCAGCCTCGGCGGCGACGGCACCATGCTGCGCACCATGCGGCTGGTCGAGGGGCGGGCCACGCCGGTACTCGGGGTCAACGTGGGGCGGCTGGGCTTCCTCGCCGAGGTCGACGTGGCCGAGCTACCCACGGCGCTGTCCGCCATCGACGAGCACCGCTACACCGTGGAACCGCGGACCGCGGTGGGCACGGTGCTCCCGGACGGCGTGCGGGCGGTGGCCTTCAACGACATCGCCCTGGTACGCGTACCCGGCGACGGGCTGGCCGCGGTCGGCATCACGGTCGAGGGGCAGCGGTTCGTGCGGTACGCCGCCGACGCGGTGATCGTGTCGACGCCGACCGGCTCCACCGCGTACAGCTTCTCGATCGGTGGCCCGATCGTCTCGCCGACCGTCGAAGGTCTGCTGGTCGGCGCCGCCGCCGCGCACTCGGCGTTCAACCGGTCGCTGCTGCTGTCGCTGGACGAGCGGCTGGTCCTGGACGTGCTCGCCACCAGCGGCCGGCTGGCGGTGGAGGTCGACGGCGTGGTCGAGGGCTTCGTGTCGGCCGGGGACACGCTGCCGATCACCAGTACCCGGGCGGCGGCGCAGGTGGTGCGGCTCGGCCAGACCACGTTCTACGAGCGGGCCCGGCGCAAGCTGCGGGTGTACGGCAGCGCCGAGGTGGAGTGAGCGTCAGGCCGCCACGGCCGCCGCCGCGACCACGAGGTCCTCCCAGGCCATGCCGACGCTTTTGAACAGGCGCGGTCGGTCCGGCGCCACCTCGACCCGGCCGCGGACCAGCTCGTCGAGCGTGGCGAGGGTGGCCGGGTCCGGCGGGCCGGCGAGCACGATGTCGCCGGCCTCGCGCAGCGCCACTGACCGGGCCTCCACGACCGTGGTCGCCCGCGCCACCAGCCGGCCGTCGACCTCGCGCGCGTCGGGCTCGTGGGTACCCATCGCCACGACCGCGGCGTGCGGGAGCAGCCGGGCGCTGTCGAACAGCGGTACCCGTGAGGTGGTGCAGCAACAGACGACCTCCGCCGTCCCGACCGCCTCGGGCGACGCCGCGGCGGCGGAGAGCCCGGCCGCCCGGCAGCGCGCCACGAGGTCGGCCACCCGCTCGGGCCGGCGCCCCACGACGTCGACGTGCGTCACCGGCCGCACCGCGCGTACCGCCTCGACGTGACCCCACGCCTGCGGGCCGGTGCCGAAGACCAGCAGCCGCCGGGCGTCCGCGACGGCCAGGTGCGCGACGGCGACGGCGGACACCGCCGGGGTCCGCAGCGCGGTGAGGGCGGCGCCGTCCAGCAGCGCGAGCGGGGTGAGCGTGGCGCCGTCGAACAGCACGTAGACGCCCTGCACGCGGGGCAGGTCCCGGTCGGCGTTGCCGGGTGCCACGGTGACCAGCTTGACCCCGGCGTACCGGCCGTGGGCGGCGGCCATCGACAGGATCTGCCCGCCCGGAACGTCCGCGATGGACCGTGGCGGCCCGGCCTCGGGGTCCAGCCCGCCGGCCAGCGCCGCCTCCAGCGCGTGGATCGCCGCGCGCACCGGCAGCCGCTGGGCGAGCGCGGTCTCGTCGAGGAACGGCAGCCCGGTCATCGCAACACGAAGCCGGTGCCGAGAGCGTCGCGCGGATCGAGGGTGAAGCGGTGCTCGCCGGTGCGGTACGCCGTACCGTCCACTTCGGACACCACCGCGTCGCGCCCCTCCGCCTGCACCCGCGCCACCACCCGCGCCATGAACCGGGTGCCGACGATCGAGTCGTGGCGCAGGATCCGGCCCCCGTCGAGCCGGCCGTCCGCGGCGAGCAGGGCCGCCCGGGCGCTGGTACCCGAGCCGCAGGGCGAGCGGTCCACCTCGCCGTCGGCGAATACCGTGACGTTGCGCTGGTGCGGCCCGTCGGGCAGGTCGCCGAGGTCGTCGTAGAGGATCGTGCCGTACACGCGGGACAGCCGCTCATCGCTCGGGTGCCGGGCCAGCTCGCAGCCCTCGAGCGCGCGCTTGACCGCGCGGCCCGCGGCGATGAGGTCGGCGTAGTGATCCGGCTCGACGGCCAGCCCGAAGGCGGCGGCCGGGACGCAGGCGTAGACGGCGCCGCCGTAGGCGAGGTCGGCGGTGACTGGGCCGTCGACCGGCACGTCCCGCGCGAGCACGTAGGACGGCACGTTGCCGAAGGTCACCGCCTCCACGACGCCGGCCTGGCAGTGCACCCGGGCGGTGACCCGGCCGGACGGCACGTCGATGGTGACCACGGTCGGGCCGTCCGGCTGGGCCGCCACCCGGCCGGACTCGACCGCCCACGCGCCGAGCGCGATCGTGCCGTGGCCGCAGGCGGTGGAGTACCCGTCCTTGTGCCAGAACAGGGCGCCGAGGTCGGCACCGCCGTCGTCGGGCGGTACCAGGAAGCAGCCGTACATGTCGGCATGCCCGCGCGGCTCGTGGCACAGCAGCTGCCGCACGCCGTCCACCTCGGCGTTGACCCGGGCGTACTCCCGGCGCTCGGCCACCGTCGCGCCGGGGATCACCGGCGCGCCCGAGGTGACGATGCGGAACGGCTCGCCGGCGGTGTGGTAGTCGGTCGTCATGACCTCGTGCTGCGACAGGTCGTACACCGGGGGGAGCTTAGCCGCCGCGCGGATCATCCGCCGCGGCACCGGCCGGCGCACGTCATCGGCCGGCCGGTACCGCGTCACGCGGCAGCTACCGCCAGGCGAACCGGCGCCGCCGCCGCGGCCGTCCGGTAGCCCGCTCCAGCGTGTCCGCCGCGCCGTGCAGGAACCGGGTGACCCGGGACCGGCCCCGCCGCTTCTCCATCGCCTGGCCCAGTCGGCGCGCGCCGGCCGCCGTCAGCGGTACCGCGATCGCCAGTAGCACCCATCGCCCGATCAGCTTTCTCATGGCTCTGCGGTACCCACCGGGCCGGTGGGGTATGCGGGCGGCAAGCGTCGCGCCGGCCTCTCACGCCCTCCCCGATCTTGGCAGCCGGGTCAAGGCTGGCGGTCCTAGCAGCCGCCGGGCCCGCTCGGGGGGCGGCGGCGGTCGCGCCGGCGGTGTGACCAACCCGGGCGGCCGGCGACCCTGACCGCGGCTGATACTGGCAGTCATGCGCCTTCTGCACGAACCCCCGTACGAGCTGACCTACGACGACGTCTTCCTCGTCCCGGCCCGCTCCGACGTCGACTCCCGGATGCACGTCGACCTGGCCACAGCCGACGGCAGCGGGACCACCATCCCGATCGTCGTGGCGAACATGACCGCGGTCGCCGGGCGCCGGATGGCCGAGACCGTGGCGCGGCGTGGCGGGCTGGTCGTGCTGCCCCAGGACATCCCGGTCGACGTGGTGGTCGAGGTGATCTCCTGGATCAAGCAGCGGGACCTGGTCCACGACACCCCGATCGTGCTGCGACGCACCGACACCGTGTCCGACGCGCTGGCCCTGCTGCCCAAGCGCGCCCACGGCGCGGTGGTCGTGGTCGAGGACGGCCGGCCGGTCGGCGTGGTGACCGAGGCGGACTGCGCGGGGGTGGACCGGTTCACCCAGCTCAGTGCCGTGATGTCGGCGCAGCCGGTGACGCTGCCGGCCGGGATCGGACCGCAGGACGCGTTCAGCCGGCTCGCCAGCGCGCGCCACCGGCTGGCCCCGGTGGTGGACGAGCGGGGCGGGCTGGTCGGCATCCTCACCCGCAAGGGGGCGCTGCGCGCCACCCTCTACCGGCCGACGACCGACGCCGCCGGCCGGCTGGGGGTGGCCGCCGCCATCGGCATCTCCGGCGACGTCGCGCACCGGGCCGACAAGCTGCTCGCGGCCGGGGTGGACGTGCTGGTCCTGGACACCGCGCACGGCCACCAGGAACGCATGCTCACCGCGCTGCGCACGGTCCGCCGCCTCAACCCCACGGTACCGGTGGTCGCCGGCAACGTGGTCACCGCCGACGGGGTCGAGGACCTGGCCGACGCGGGCGCGGACATCGTGAAGGTCGGCGTGGGACCGGGCGCGATGTGTACCACCCGGATGGCCACCGGGGTCGGGCGCCCGCAGTTCTCCGCGGTGCTGGAGTGCGCGGCGGCCGCCCGGCGGCGCGGGATCCACGTGTGGGCCGACGGCGGCATCCGCCACCCCCGCGACGTGGCCCTCGCCGTCGCCGCGGGCGCGTCGAACGTGATGATCGGCTCGTGGTTCGCCGGTACCGACGAGTCGCCGGGCGACGTGCAGCACGACGCGGACGGCCGGGCGTACAAGGAGAACTTCGGCATGGCCTCGGCCCGTGCGGTCAGCCGCCGTACCGCCGACGACTCCGCCTACGAGCGGGCGTGCAAGGCGCTGTTCGAGGAGGGTGTCTCCTCGGCGCGGATGTACCTCGACCCGGCCCGCCCGGGGGTCGAGGACGTGCTCGACACGATCGTGGCCGGGCTGCGTTCGGCCTGCACCTACGCCGGCGCGCGCACGCTGACCGAGTTCCACGACCGGGCCGTGGTCGGGGTGCAGAGCACCGCCGGGTACGCCGAGGGCCAGCCGCGCGGCTGACCCCCGGCGTACGAGGTCACTCCGTGGTGATCGCCCGCAGTACGTCGATCCGGGCCGCCCGGCGCCCGGGGAAGACCGCCGCGAGCACGCCGGCCAGCGCGGCGAACACCACGAACCCGATCAGCGTGGCGATCGGCAGGTCGAACTCGGAGATGCCCTGGTTGTGCAGGGCGCGGACCACGGTCCAGCCGAAGAACACCCCGATCACCAGGCCGAGCACCGCCCCGAGCACCGCGATGATGATCGCCTCCCAGCGGATCATCGAGCGTAGCTGGCCCCGGGTCATCCCGAGCGCGCGGAGCAGGCCCAGCTCGCGGATCCGTTCCAGGACCGACAGCGCCAGCGTGTTGATGATGCCGATCACCGCGATGATCACGGCGAGCGCCAGCAGCAGGTAGAACAGCGTCAGCAGCTGGTCGATCTGGGTGGACTGGTCTTCCTTGTACTGCGCCTGATCCTTCACGCTCACGTTGGGGAAGGCCGCCACGACCCGGTCGACCGCCGCCCGGGAGGCGTCGGCCGAGACCCCGGACTTCACCTTGACCAGCGCGATCACGTCGATCTGGTCGGCGTAGTGCCGCTGGTAGTCCGTCAGGGACAGCAGGTACGGCGCGTTGATCCGGTTGTCCTTGAAGATCGCTTTGACCGGTACCGGCTCGGTGCCCCCGACCGGGAACGCCATCGGTACCGTGTCGCCGACCTTCCAGCCGTGCTGCTTGGCGACGTCCTCCCGGATGGCCACCCCGCCCGAGGCCAGGTCGGCCAGCCGGCCAGCGGTGGTCTCGGTGCGTACGGTGTGGTCGTAGGGCACGGCGTCGATGCCGAACAGCTGCTGGTTCGTGCCGTCCACCTTGAACGGGCCGACCCGGACGCCGGTGGCCGAGTCCAGCTCGGGCTGGTCGGCCAGCCGCCGGGCGACCTCGGTGCTGAACCCCTGGCCGCTGTTGGTCGGCCCGGTGAGGATGTAGTCGGCGGCGACCGACTCGTCGAGGACTTTGTTGGTGGACGCCTTGATCGAGGACGCGAAGATGGTCACGAAGCTGACCAGGGCGAGCCCGATCATCAGGGCCGCCGCGGTGGAGGCGGTCCGCCGCGGGCTGCGCATGGCGTTGTCGCGCGCCAGCTTGCCCGGCTGCCCGGCCCACCGGGCGAACGGCCAGCCGAGCACCCGGGACAGCGGCCGGGCGATCAGCGGGCTGAGCAGGCCCACCCCGAGGAAGATGACCACCGCCCCGCTGGCCGTGTTGACCAGCCGGTTGCCCGACTTGGCGAACAGGCCGAGCAGCAGCAGCGCGAGGCCGACCAGCGTGACCACGGTGCCGAAGACCACCCGCCGCCAGCGGATCCGCGGTGCTCCGGTCGTCGCGGCCTCCTCCCGCAGCGCGGCCACGGGGGGTACCCGGGTCGCCTTGATCGCGGGTACCAGGGAGGCGAGCACGGTCACCACGATGCCGACCGCGAGCCCGACGACGATCGTGCGGGGTGCGATGACCAGCGTGGTCGAGGGCAGCTCGGCGCCGATCGCGGCGAAGACCGCTTTGAGCCCGATGGCCACCGCCACGCCCACGCCGAGCCCGACGACCGAGGCGAGTACCCCGACCACGAACGCCTCGCCGAGCACCATCCCGAGCACCTGCCGCCGGGACGCACCGATGCAGCGCAGCAGGGCCAGCTCCCGGCTGCGCTGGGCGAGGATGATCGAGAACGTGTTGACGATGATGAACGACCCGACGAACAGCGCCACGAACGCGAACGCGAGCAGCGCGGTGTTGATGAACCCGACGAACTGGCCGATCGACTTGACCGTGTCCTCGGCCAGCTCCTTGCCGGTCAGCGCCTCGTAGCTGCCGCCCACCCTGGCCCGGATCCGGTCGCGCAGCTCCTCCGGCCGCACCCCCTTCGCGGCCACCACGTCGATCTCGTCGTAGAAGCCTTCCCGGTGCAGCACCCGCTGCGCCGTGGGCAGGTCGAACGCGGCGAGCGTGGCGCCGGCCAGGTTGTCGGCCGGGCCGAAGCCGAGGATGGCGACCACCTCGAACTCGCCGGGCGCGCCCTGGAACAGGATCCGGACCCGGTCGTGCACGTGGAAGCCGTACTTCTTGGCGGTGTGCGCGTCCATCGCCACCTGGTCCGAGCCGGCGGGCCAGGCGCCCTCCCGCAGCACCGTCCCGGCGCGCAGCCGCGGATCGCTGTTCAGCGAGATGCCCAGGGTCGGGGCGCCACCGGTGGTGACCGGCTTGCCCTGCTTGTCGATGAACTGGGCGTACCCGTTGACGCCGCCCTCGGCGACGTCTTTACCGGGTACCGACTGGACGTCCGCGAGTACCGACTCCGGCAAGGGAGCCCGCTGGCCCTGGCCGAAGGTCTCCTTGGTCCGCACCGCGACGTCGGTGCCCTTGGTGGTCTGCTCGAACAGGTCGCTGAAGGTCTTGTTGATGGTGTCGGTGAGCACGAAGGTGCCGGCGACGAAGCCGACCCCCAGGACGATCGCCAGCGCGGTGAGCGCCAGCCGGAGCTTGTGCGAGGTCAAGCCCCGCACCAGGACCTTCCACATCGGCGATCAGTCCCCGAGCCGCTTCATCAGGTCGAGCACCTTGTCGGCGGTCGGATCGAGCATCTCGTCGACCAGGTGGCCGTCGGCCAGGAAGAGCACCCGGTCGGCGTAGGCCGCGGCGATCGGGTCATGGGTGACCATCACGATCGTCTGGCCGAACTCGTCGACCGAGCGGCGCATGAAGCCGAGGATCTCGGCCCCGGTCTTCGAGTCCAGGTTGCCGGTCGGCTCATCGGCGAAGATGACCGTCGGCTTGGCGACCAGCGCCCGCGCGCTGGCCACCCGCTGCTGCTCACCGCCGGACATCTCGGCCGGGCGGTGGTTCAGCCGGGCGCGCAGCCCGACCGCGTCGATCACCCGGTTGTACCAGGCCGGCTCGGGCTTCTTGCCGGCGATCGCCAACGGCAGCCCGATGTTTTCCGCCGCGGTGAGCGTGGGCAGCAGGTTGTACGCCTGGAACACGAAGCCGACCTGCTCGCGCCGCAGCATGGTGAGCTGCCGCTCGGACAGGTCACTCAGCTTCGTCCCGCCGATCCACACCTCACCGCTGGTGACCCGGTCCAGCCCGGCCAAGCAGTGCATCAAGGTCGATTTCCCGGAGCCGCTCGGCCCCATGACAGCCGTGAAGCGGCCCCTCGGGAACTCGACGTTGATGCCGTCGAGGGCGCGGACCTGTGCCTCGCCCTCGCCGTAGATCCTGGTTACGCCGACCGCCCGGGCCGCCAACCCGTTGTCGCCGTCTGACTCCGTCATTCCCCACCCCTTGCGGTCCGGATTCTCGCCCGTCATCCTCCAGCCTCCGACAGGGCCGGCGCAGCCCGATTCCGGGCATGATCGGGGGAACCTCCGGGGCCCCTTAGGGGTGGCGCGCCGGGTGGATCAGGTGCTGGCCTGCTCCTGCGGTTGGATGTGGGCGTCGGGGCCGGGGAAGCACAGGGTCTGCTGCCCGGTGCCCTCCCAGCGGACCAGATAGGGCGGTGCGCCGTTCTCGCCGTGTACCTCGACCACCACGCCGATCCGCCGCGGGTTACCCACGTGCGTGCCCTCCATCACCAGCCGGTCGCCGGTTCGTGCCTTCATCACCGGTCTCCTCGGGTCGCTATCCGGTACCCCAGAGTGGGCGTTTCCTTGACGCTACGCCGGGCCCGCCGCGCGCGAAACCATTGGGCGAATACATCAGCGGTTACCGTGGGCGGACCGGGGCACCCGATGATGGACCTTCGTGAGTGGTCGACCTGAGGGAGGCGGACATGAACCTACCGTCGATGCCCGGACGCGGCGGTACGCCCGCCACGCCCGACCGGGCCGGCACCCGCGAGGCCGTCCCGTCGGTGATGCTCGCCACCTACCCCGACTACGCCCTGGCCCAGCGGCTCGTGGACTACCTGTCGGACAACAAGTTCCCGGTGGAGCGGACCGCGATCGTCGGCACCGACCTGCGCCTGGTCGAGCGGGTGCTGGGCCGGCTGACGATCGCCCGGGCGGCGCTGGCCGGCGCCGCGAGCGGCGCCTGGTTCGGGCTGTTCATCGGGCTGCTCATCGGGCTGTTCGCGGACACCGGCTGGATCTGGCTGATCCTGACCGCGCTGCTGATCGGCGCGGTCTGGGGCGCGATCTTCGGTGCGGTGGCGCACGCGATGACCGGCGGCCGGCGCGACTTCGCCTCGACCAGCCGGCTGGAGGCCAGCCAGTACGCGGTCACCGTGCACGCCGAGCACGCCGACGAGGCCCGGGCGCTGCTCACGCGGATGACGTGGCAGGCCAGCGGGGCGGAGTGAGCGCTCAGGCGCGCAGCCGCACCACGTTGTAGCCGGTCGTCGGGGTGGGCGTGACGTCGAACCGGGCGTTCACCACGTACAGCCACGGGCCGAACAGGTCGCCGGTCGCCGGTACCCGCAGCAGCGGGCCAGTGCTACTGACGAGGCCAGGCGGCCAGCACCCGGCGCAGAGCCGCAATTTGGTCCGGGGACAGCCCGTAGTAGGTGAACCGGGCGTCGTCGAGCCGATCGAGGTACCGGCCGGCTTCCACGATGTCATCCGGTTCCAGACCGGGGTCCTGTTGGCCGGCAAGGGCGAGAAGCTGATCGATGGCATGATCACCGGCTGGCGCTGCCGGTCGAGCCGGCACAGACTCAGTCTGACGGTGTGGCCGTCGCGGCTGACGAGAAACTCCTTCTGATCCAGGTCGAAGCCGTGGAACAGCTCGGCGAGCTCACTGGCCGCTTCCTCCGCCTCAACCTGGAGGCCCGCGGCCCGCAGGGCGACCCCGACCTCATCGGCTGCCGCCGCTGCGGCCCCCTCCGCGTTGCTGTCAACGCCACCCGGGCCACGTCACGAAAGAACGGGCGCGCCTCCGCGTGCCCGGCCGCGTCCAGCGCTGGCGCATGATCGGTTTGCTATTGTGCGAACAAGATTCACATTGTCCGGGAGGTGGGCCATGACCGAGCCGATGCCGCCGTTCCCGGCCGGGTTCCGGTGGGG
>WNFU01008974.1_pt1 | contig 21675 bp, 17 predicted proteins | sample 5400121 | NCBI WGS metagenome assembly WNFU01 (sample SAMN13153360, study PRJNA577476) | soil metagenome | isolation source: 100 cm soil or saprolite under grassland replicate 1 | place: USA:California | collected 2016-06-15
CTGCAACAGCCAGTGGGTGTAGTTCTTGAAGCCCGCGAAGCCGCCGCTGACGAACAGCCCCGTCTGCGGATCCAGGCCGGCGTCGTTCTGGAAGGACATGATGACCGCCCGGACCACCGGGTAGCCGATCACGACGAGCAGCACCACGATGGTCGGGGCGATCAGGTACAGGCCGAGCCGGTTGCGGGCGGCGGTGAGCTCTGGGCGCCCCCTTCGAGGCGGCGTCGTAATCTGCTCGGGCGCGGCTTCGCCGGTGCCGGCCTCAGGCGTGGCGGACATGGTGCCTCCGAGGGGTGCGACGCTACGGCACGTACTGCTGGTGGAGTTGTGCCGGTGGGGCCGGCGGACGGGAGTCCGGCCGGCCCCACCGGTCGTCTCAGGAGGCGGCGGCCTTGATCGCGTTCTGCATGTCGTTCAATGCCTCTGTTACGGGTTTGTCACCCTTGATCGCGGCGTAGGCGTTGTCCTCCACCGCCTTGGTCACCGCCGGGTAGAAGGGGGTGACGGGACGGGGAACCGCGTTGAGGATCGAGGTCTTCAGCACCGGCAGGTACGGATACTTCTTGACCAGCTCTGGGTCGTCGTACAGGGCTGTCAGGGCCGAGGCGTTGGAGGCCTGGGTCACGAGGGTGCGCTGGGTATCCTCGGATTCCAGGAACTTCAGGAAGTCGAAGGCGGTGGCCTTGTGGGCGGAGAAGGCGCTCATGGCGGCGTTGTGGCCACCAAGGCTCGACGCGCCCGGCCCGGTCTCCCCCGGCAGTGGCGCCACGGCGAACTTGCCCTTCACCTTGGAGTCGCCGTCGGTCGTGGCCAGGCTGTACACGTAGGGCCAGTTGCGCAGGAACAGCAGCTTGCCCGACTCGAAGGCGTGGCGGCTCTCCTCCTCCTTGTAGGTGATCCCCTGGCGGGGGATGTTGCCGCTCTTGTAGGCGTCGGCCAGCCGGCCGAGGCCCTTGGCCGCCTCCGCGGTGTTGACCTCAGGGGTCTTGCCGTCGTCCCCGACGATCTTGCCGCCGGCGGTGTTGATCGCCTCGGCGGCGTTCACCGTCAGGCCCTCGTACTTGAAGAACTGGCCGGCGTAGCAGTCCATGTTGTGCTTCTTGGCGATCGAGCACATGGACATCATCTCGTCCCAGGTCTTGGGCGGGGTCGGGACGAGGTCCTTGCGGTAGTAGAGCATGCCGCCGTCGCTGGTCACCGGCGCGGCGTAGAGGGTGTTGTTGTAGGTGGCGGTCTTGACCGTCGCGGGCAGCAGCTTGCTGGTGTCGAGCGTGAAGCTGTCCTTGAGCGGCTGCAGCCACCCCTTGGCCGCGAACTCCGCGGTCCAGATGACGTCGACGCTGGCGACGTCGTAGTTGGGGTCCTTGGCCTGGAAGTGCTGCACGAGGTCGTCGTGCTGCTGGTCGGCGGCCTCGGACTGCTCCTTGAACGTCGCCTTCTCGTCGGGGTGGGCGGCGTTCCACTTGTCGAGCAGCGGCCGGATGGTGTTGGTGTTGTCCTTGCCCTGGACGTAGGTGATCGGCCCTCGAGCGGTGGTGCCCTGGTTGGAGCCACCGCCGCTGCTGGACCCACCCCCACCGCAGCCGGCCATGAGGAGTGTACCGACCGCGAGCGCGGCCGCGACTGACAAAAGCCTTGTCCCTCTGATCACGGCGACTCCTCCTGTGCGTCGGGCCGTGCAGCTACGACAGCCGATCGGGATGGAAACAGATTGAATCGGATTAGCAACGAGACTCCACCTCCGATCCGCCCGGCGTGAAGGCCGCCAGGAGCCCCACCACACTCCGTTGACGCGGCATGAACCTCCCTCTCTCGCATTGCTGCCAGCGCTGGCAGGACGACAGCACCGCCTGCATGCCAGCTCCTTCCGCTGGCCGGTGTGGTTCGAACGTACCCATGCTCGCGGGAACGACACCGTTCACCGGCCACAACACCGCGATTCTGCCTGTTCTCCGAGCGTTTGAGAAGCTGACACCCAGTGAGGCTTCGCCTCGGACCGCCGAGGCCGGGTTGAGCTGGTTGATGTGCATCCCGGCTGATGCTTGGTCAGGCTGACCGACGATGGTCGGGTTGAGCCTGGAGGTGGGCGGTGACGGCGGGAGCACGAGCGCGCACGGCGATCGCAGCGGCCAACCAGACGGGTACGGTCACCATCAGCCAGGTGCTGGACGGGCACGTGCGGTTGGATCTGGAGTGCCTGGACCGCGTCTACCTCAACGGCTATGTCCCCAACCTGCAGGTGAGCGGGCAGGTGGTTACCTTCTTGACCCGGCACCTGGGCAACCCGGTCCCGTCGCCGGCGCTGTTCAACCGGATCGGGGAGCGGTTCCGCGCCGCGGTCGTCCGCTTCGCCACCACCAACCAGATCCCGGTGGTGCGCTTCGGCAAGGATGCGCGCAAGGCCGAGGTGATGCGCCCCTACCTGGACGCCGCCCAGGCTGCCGGGCGGCCGGGGGTGGTCGCGGTCGGGGTGGCGCAGGAGTTCCAACGGGTGTTCACCGGCTCCCCGCGCAAGCCCGGCGGTCCCGGGGCGCCGCAGTTCACCTTCGCCAAGGCCGACCGGCGGGTGAGCTGCTTCTACTTCTACCTGTGGGATCAGGAGTTCGGTCCCGCGTTCATCGAGGTCTGCGCGTACTTCCCCTATCCGATGAAGGTGTGGGTCAACGGTCACGAGTGGGCCAAGCAGCAGGCGACCAGGCTTGGGATCGGCTTCACGGAGCTCGCCAACGGCTTCGCCTCGACCGACGACCCCCAGCGGCTGCAGCAGGTCTGCGACCGGCTCGGCCCCGCAGCGATCCAGGGCTCTTCGAGCGGTGGCTGGCTCGTCTGCCCCTGCCCCTACAGGCGGCGGACCGGGCGGCTGGGTACTGGTGGGAGCTGTCGATGCGCCAGGTCGAGGTCTCCCGCACCCTGGTCCTTGACCAGCCCCGCCGCGCCCGGGCGTTCTTCGACGCGCTGGTCGCCGACAACCTCGGCACCGGCCGGCCCGACGAGGTCTCGCTCATCTTCGACCGGCGCATCCGCTCCGACACCGACAGCGGCTTCGCGACCCGGGTCATCACCCGCGGCGTGGACGTCACCGTCAACGTGGTCTACAAGCACGCAAGGATCAAGCAGTACCTGAAAGAGGGCCGGGCGATCCGGGTGGAGACCGTCTGCAACTCCCCCGGGGACCTCGGCTGCCAGCGTCGCCTGGTCCACCTGGACGAGCTGCAAGCCCGAGCGCGTGCAGCCAACCATCGCCTGCTGGACACTGAACGGGCCGGCCCGGGTTGTGTCCTTGCGAGCCAGCCTTTGCGCGGGTCGCACAGCCATCCACCGATGGCGAGGCGGGATCCCCAACCGGAGCCCTGCGCTTCGGCGATCCCCGGGTCATGGCCCTGGCCGGCGCCCTGTCCCTGCTGCTGCCCCGCACGGTCGGGTTCACCCACCGGAGCCTCCGCGCCCAGGTGACCGCCCTGCTCGGGCAGGCCTACACCGCCAGCCAGATGAGCTACGACCTGACCCGGCTGCGCCGCAAGGGCCTCATCCGCCGGCTCCCGAGGACCAACACCTACGCCCTCACCAGCGACGGGACCCGGTTCGCGCTGTTCTACACCAAGGTCCACGACCGGCTGCTGGTCCCCCTCCTGGCCGCCAACGCCCCGCCCGCACCGCCACCACTGCGCGAGGCGCTGCACACCATCGACGTGTCGGTCAGCGACTACATCCAACGAGCGCGGCTGCATGCCGCCTGAACCTTGGAGAAACCCCAAACCCTCAACCACCAAGGAACGCTAGCCGGCCCGGCCGCCCCGGTGCCGGCGCGCCTCGGCGAGCGGGTCCGGCTCGTACTCGAAGGTCGCCTCCCCCACCACGACCTCGTCCCCCTGCTGGGCGCCTGCGGCGGCGAGCAGCTCGTCGACGCCGGCCCGGCGCAGCCGTCGTTGCAGGTGGGCAACCCCCTCGGGGTTGTCGAGGTCGGTCATCGCCACCCAGCGCTGCGGCCGGTCGCCGCGCACCCGCAGGCGGCCGTCCGGGTCGCGCACCACCTCGATCGTGGCCTCCGGCTCGACCACCAGCTCCCCCCGGCCTCCCGGAGCGGGCCGCGCGGCCCGCTCCTCGGCCACCAGTTCGCCGAGCGCGTACACCAGGCCCCGCAAGCCCTCGCCGGTGGCGGCCGAGACCGCGTGGAAGGCCAGGCCGCGGCGGGCGGCGGCCGCCTCGGCCTGCGGCAGCCGGGCGCGCCCCTCGGGCAGGTCGATCTTGTTCGCGACCACCAGGGCCGGGCGGCCCGCCAGCTCCGGGTCGTAGGCGGCCAGCTCGGCCTCGAGCGCGGCCAGGTCGGCCTCCGGCTCCCGGCCCGGCTCCATGGGGGCGAGGTCGAGCACGTGCACCAGCACGGCCGAGCGGGTCACGTGGCGCAGGAAGCGGTGGCCGAGGCCCTTGCCCGCGGCCGCGCCGGGCACCAGCCCGGGCACGTCGGCGAGGACGAAGTCGTGCTCGCCGGCGCGCACCACGCCGAGCACCGGCTCCAGGGTGGTGAAGGGATAGCCGGCCACCTTCGGCCGCGCGGCCGAGACGTGGCGGACCAGGCTGGACTTGCCGGCGTTCGGGAACCCGACCAGGCCCGCGTCGGCCAGCACGCGCAGCTCCAGTTTCAGACGGCGGCCGACCCCTGGCTCGCCCTTCTCGTGGAAGTGGGCCACGCGGCGGCCAGGGCCGGACAGGGTCTCGTTGCCGCGGCCGCCGCGGCCGCCGCGAGCGGCGACGAAGCGTGCTCCGGGAACGGCCAGGTCGGCCAGGAGCCCGCCGTCCTCGTCCCTGACCATGGTCCCGACCGGCACGGGCAGGACGCGGTCGTCGCCGGCGGCGCCGGTGCGGCTGGAGCCCTGGCCGTGGCGGCCACGGCCGGCCCGCTGGTGCGGGTGGAAGCGGTACTCGACCAGGGTGGAGACGCCCGGCTCGGCGACCAGCACGACGTCGCCGCCACGGCCGCCGTCGCCGCCGTCCGGCCCGCCCTTCGGCCGGTACTTCTCGCGATGGAACGAGGTCACCCCGTCGCCGCCACGCCCGGCGGCGACCTCCAAGGTGACCTCGTCGACGAACATCAGGTGCCCCGCAGGGAGGGCGGCGGGGAGGGCCCGGCGGGCGGCTGGGTCACCGAGAGCGGTGCATGCCGAGGTCGCCTTGGTGGAACTACAACCACTTCGGAAGTCCTACGAACAACGTGGTCGCCTAGGTCGGTTCGGTGTCGTGACCGCCGCCTTCGCCTGGGGCTCAGTCGGCGGTCACGCTGGCCAGCTTGCGGCCGCGCACCTGGTGGTAGACGACGTGCCCGTCGACCTTGGCGAACAGGGTGTCGTCGCCGCCTCTGCCGACGCCGTCGCCCGGGTGGATGCGGGTGCCCCGCTGGCGCACGAGGATCGTGCCGGCGGTCACCAGCTCTCCCCCGTACCGCTTGACCCCGAGCCGCTTGGCGGCCGAATCGCGACCGTTGCGGCTGGACGAAGCACCCTTCTTGTGGGCCATCTCAGCTCTCCTCGTCCTGCTTCGCGCGCGTCCTGCGGGCCGGCTTGGACTCGCCGTCCTTGGCCTCGCCCGTCTTGGCCTTCGTGTCGGCGGCCTTGCCGCCGGCGCGCGTGGTCTTCGCCTTGGCGCCGCTCTCCTTGGCCTCGCCGGCCTTCGCCCTGGCGGCCGTCTCCTTTGCCTTGGACCCGCCCGCCTTGGCCTCGCCGGCCGTCGCGTCGGTGGCCTTGGCCTTCGTCTCGGTGGCCTTCTCGGCCGTTGCCGTGCCCGCGGCGGCGGGGGCGGTCTTCGGCTTGGCCTCGGCGCCGGCGCTGGTCGCCGTCTTCGCCCTGGCGGCGGCCTTGGCCCCGCCGGGCGGCTCGATGCCCTCGACCCTGATCGTGGTCAGGGACTGGCGGTGGCCCTGCTGGCGCCGCTGGCCGGTCTTGTTCTTGTAGGTGAACACGCGCAGCTTGTCGCCCCGGTGCTGGTCGACGACCGTGGCGGTGACCTTCGCGCCGACCAGTTCGCTCGGCCGGGAGCTCACCTTGCCCTCGTCGTCGACCACGAGCAGCGGGACGAGCTCGACGTTGCCGTCGTCGCCGCCGCCGATCCGCTCCACGTCGATGATGTCACCGACCCTGACCTTGTACTGCTTTCCGCCGGTGCGGATGACGGCGTACACGTGTCGACAGTCCTTTCGGTGCTTCATGGGAAGACGGCGGCACCACGCAACGGGCGTGTCCGCACGCCGATCGCCAAGGGTAGGCGCCTCGCCAGGGGCGCGTCAAACAGAAATCGCTCCAAGGGGCGGCCTCGCCTCGTGCAGTTCAGCGAGCTGGTCGCCCGCCACACCGCAGTCGCGCCGCCTGCGGGTCATATGTCGTGGGTGATCACCACGCCCCGTCCCTCGCAGTGCGGGCAGGTCTCCGAGAAACTCTCGAGCAGCCCGCCGGAGACGCGCTTGCGGGTCATCTGCACCAGCCCCAGCGAGGAGACCTCCATCACCTGGGACTTGGTCTTGTCCCTGGCCAGCGCGGACCGCAGCCGCTCGACCACGGCCTGCTGGTTGCGCTCGAACAGCATGTCGATGAAGTCGATGATGATGATCCCGCCGATGTCGCGCAGGCGGAGCTGGCGCACCAGCTCGTCGGCCGCCTCGAGGTTGTTGGCGACCACGGTCTCCTCGAGGTTGCTCTTGCCGACGAACTTGCCGGTGTTGACGTCGACCACGGTCATGGCCTCGGTGCGGTCGATCACGATCGACCCGCCGGACGGCAGCCAGACCTTGCGCTCCAGCGCCTTGTGGATCTGCTCGACCACCCGGTAGTGCTCGAACAGGGGCAACCGGCCCTCGTGGTGGCGCAGCTTGGAGAGCTGGTCGGGCGCGACCTCGGTGAGGTAGTCGCGCACCCGCTCGTGCAGCTCGGCGCCGTCCACCACCAGCTCGACGAAGTCGGGCGAGAAGATGTCGCGGATCACGCGGACGACCAGCTCCGGCTCGGAGTAGATCACCGCGGGGGCCGAGGCCTTCTTGGCCTTGCGCTCGACCGTCTCCCAGCGGGCCTGCAGCCTGGCCAGGTCGGCGCGCAGATCGTCGGCGCTGGCGCCCTCGGCGGCGGTGCGCACGATCAGGCCGAGGCCCTTGGGCCGCACCTCCTTGAGGATCTCGCGCAGGCGCACGCGCTCCGCCTCCGGCAGCCGGCGGGAGATGCCGAAGGTGCTGTCGTCGGGCTGCAGCACCAGGAAGCGGCCGGCGAGCGAGACCTGTGCGGTCAGCCTGGCGCCCTTGGCCCCGATCGGGTCCTTGGTGACCTGGACGAGCACCGGCTGGCCGGCCTTGAGCGCCTTCTCGATGCGGGGCGCCTCGCCGTCCAGGTCCTCCTCGTCGTAGTTGACCTCGCCGGCGTAGAGCACGGCGTTGCGGCCCTTGCCGATGTCGACGAAGGCGGCCTCCATGCCAGGCAGCACGTTCTGCACCCGGCCGAGGTAGATGTTGCCGACGTAGGAGCGCCCGGACTTGCGGGTGACGTAGTGCTCCACCAGCATGCTGCCCTCGAGCACGCCGATCTGGGTGCGGTCGGCGCCCTCGGTGACCAGCATGCGCTTGTCGGGGCCGGAGCGGAGGACCTGCTTCTGCTCCTCGGTGAGCCCGTGCGGGCGGCGGCGGCGGCCACGGTCGCCCTGGCGCGTGCCGCCACGGCCGCGGGCGTCCATGCGGGTGGAGCGCTCGCTGGCCGGCCGCTCGGTGGTGCCGCGGCCCGCCGGCTCGGCCTGGGCGGGGGCGGCGGCCGGCTGCTCGGCCTGGGCCGCAGCGGCCGCTCGGCCGCGGCCGCGACCACGGCTCGGCCGCTCGGTGGTTGTCGTCGCCTCCGCCTGCTGGCCGCCACGGCGGCGGCCCCGCCCGCTCGGGCGGGCTGCCGGCTCGGAGGGCGCCGGCGCGGCGGGCGGCCGGGCCGGCTCCTCCGGGCGGGCTTCCGCTGCCGGGGCGCCGGCCTCCTCGCCGTTCTCGGACCGGACGCGCGCCTTTGCGGCGGCGCGGCGGCGGCGGCGGGCGCGCGTGCGCGCCGAGCCGGCGGCCCCATCGGCGAAGGCCTCCTCGTCGTCGGCGTCGGGCGCGGTCGCGGTGGCTGGCGCGGACTCGGGCGCGGCGGCCGTGCCCGGCTCGCCCTCTGGCTGCGCGGCCGCCGCCCGCGCCTGTGCGGAGCGCCGGCGGCGCCGGCGCCGGCCGGTGCGGGCCGGCTCCTCGCCGGGCTCGCCGGTCGGTGCCGCATCGTCGGAGCCAACCGTGACGATCGTTACGAGTTCGCGGCTGGACGGGGTTGCCGGAACGGCCTCGTCGCTGGCTGCCGGCGGCACCTCGGCGGGCCCGGCCGCCTCGTCGGCCGCCTGGATCTCGGCGGCGCCGCCACGGGTCGACGGCACCCTGGCGGAGCGGGAGCGCCCCCGGCCGCCGCGCGAGCCGCGGCCGCCGCGAGCAGCGGTATCGGGCTGCCCACCCGGGACCTCGTCCGCCCCGGTGGCGGGCTCGGCCACCCCGGGGGCGGCGTCCACCACGGCGGTGGTCGTGGAGGCCGAGGGGCCGGCCTCGCCCGCCGGCGGCGTCTGGGCGGAGACGGCCCCCTCGTCGGAGGCGGCCCCCTCGTCGGAGGCGGCCCCCTCGTCGGAGGCGGCGGCCACAGCCCGCGGCCCGGACCGGCTGCGCGAGCGCCCCCGGCGGGCGGGCGCCTGCGTCTCGCCGGCAGGTGCGGCAGGCCCCTGACCAGCGGCCTCGGCCTCGACGACCGGCCGCTCCTCGGCGACGGCGGCACCGGCGGGCGCCTGAACGGCGGCCCCGCCCGCCGGCTGGTCCTCGGCGGCGGCTTTGGCGGATGTCCCGCCCTCGGCGGGCTCGGTGTCCTTCTGGCCGGTGGCCCCTGCCCTGGCGGACGGCCGAGCCTCAGCGGTGGCCCTGCCGGACGCGCCGCTCGCGGCGGCCTCGGCGGGCGCTCCACCCTCGGTGGCCGTCTGCGCGGCGGAGGGTGGTTCGGGCTTGCGGGCCCGCCCGTCGGAGGTCGAGGCGGCGCGGCGCGGGCGGGCGGGCGGTGGGCCGCCCGGGAACGAGGCGGCGGTGGTCTCCACCGTGGTCACCTGGAACCGCGGCGGCTCGGCGTCGAGCAGCGTCGGTTGCGCTGGGACGCTCGGGGCGGAAGAGGTGCTGGCCGGCGGCGCGCCGCCGGGGAAGGAGGCGGCTCCGCGGGGGCGTGCCGGGGAGACGACGCGCTCCCCGTCCGCGGGGGGCGCCGTGCCCGACGCGTCTTCGGCGGGTTCCGCCGTGGCGTCAGGCGACGAGGGTGTGCGGGAAGGGTCCCGGACGGGCTCCGACCGGGACTGGTCGTGGGAAGCCATGGTGCTCCTCACCAAGCTCGGGCGGCCACCGACGGGGGCGGCCGAAAGCCGGTGCGCACTCGGGGGCGAAAGCTGCGCCCCCGGCCGAGTGGGAGGGCGAGACCGCCAATGGCCGGTCGCCCGCCCGCTGGGCGGCGCCGCCACACCGTCCGGTGGCTCCAAGGACGTGTCGGTTCGTCCGTCGAAACGACCGGCCCGTCGCCTGCGACGGTGGCCGCGATCCCCGTGCCCGTCAGGCTCGCCCCCGGGCACGTCCCCGGATCGGACCGGTCCGACGTGTGGACCGGGGTGCCCAGGAGCCGGGCGAGCTAGCGAGCACGGCCTCGGGCCGCATCGCAGGGTGGTGTGACGTAAAGACGCCATGAGTCTGCCAGAACGCACCCAGCGCGGCAAAGGTCTCGGGCCGACCCGGCACCGGGCAGGGCCCGCCGGCCGGGGCGATCACTGCAGGTAGCGCCGCATGTGGATGTTCAGCAGCAGGCCGATACCCAGGAAGCTGGCGATCAGCGACGAGCCGCCGTAGGAGACGAACGGCAGCGGGATGCCGGTGATCGGCATGATGCCGATGGTCATGCCGACGTTGACGAACGCCTGGAAGGCGAGCATCGCCACCACCCCGGCGGCCAGCAGCGACCCGAACGGGTCCCTGGCGATCAGGGCGATGCGCACACCTCGCCACAACAACGCGGCGAAGGCGAGCAGCAGCGCCACCGACCCGGCGAAGCCCAGCTCCTCGCCGACCACCGTGAAGATGAAGTCGGTGCGCTGCTCGGGCACGTACTGCAGGTTGGTCTGGGTGCCCTTCAGGTAGCCCTTGCCGGTGACCCCGCCCGAGCCGATGGCGATCAGCGCCTGCCTGGCGTTGTAGGTGTAGCCGCGGCCGCCGTGGTCGGCCGACGGGTTGACGAACGCGGTCAGGCGCTGCTTCTGGTACTCCTTGAGCACGTCCAGCTTGAACATGCCGACCACGCCGATGCCGCCGATCAGGGCGAGCACCAGCAGCCAGCGGAGCTGCACCCCGCCGACCAGCAGCATGCCGAACGCCACGAACACCATCAGGGTCCCGAAGTCGGGCTGCAGCAGGATCTCGACGCTGACCAGCGCGGTCGCGCCGAGCGCGAGGACGAGGCGGCGCAGGCCGGGCCGCTCGCCGCGGCTGTCGAGGACCGCCGCCAGCACCACGATCATGCCGACCTTGGCGTACTCGGACGGCTGCAGCCGCAGCGGGCCGAGGCCGAACCAGGACTGGGCGCCGTGCGTGGCGGTGCCGAGCGGCGTCAGCACCGCCGTGAGCAGGAGCACGACCGCGCCGAACACCAGCACCGCGTACGCCTGGTAGCGGCGGTAGTCGACCAGTGCGACAAGCACCATGCCGGCCACCCCGGCGCCGAGGCTGAGCAGCTGGCGCCTGGCGAAGGTCGCCTCCGCCAGCCCCTGCTCGCGCAGGCTGGCGAAGGTGGACGAGTAGATCGCGGCGATCCCGAGCAGGGCCAGGCTGAGCGCGGCAACGACCACCACGAGGTCAAGGTGGCGCCATGGCGCCCGCCAGGCCATCGGCCGCTCGCTGGCGCCCTCCCAGCCGAGCCGCGAGACCCGGTCGCTGTACGTCCCCCACGATTCCTGCATGGCACCTCAGCCGCTACGGTCGTTGCCGGTCTTCGGACCTGTTGTCGGCAGGCCGAACAGCTTCTCGTAGATGACCCGGGCCACCGGCGCCGCCGATTCGCCGCCGTGCCCACCCTCTTCGACCATCACCACCACAACGTACTTCGGATCTCCAACCGGTGCATAGGAGGCGAACCAGGCAAACGGCGCCCGCGGTGGCAGGTCGGCCGTGCCGGTCTTGCCGGCCACCGGGAAGCGGTCGAGCGGGAAGCCGGAGAACGCGGAGGCGGCCGTGCCGGCGGCGGGCACCGAGCGCAGGGCCGCGCCGATGGCGGCCAGGTCGCCTGGCGGCAGGCGCACCACCGAGGAGACCCGCGGCTGGACGGTGCGCAGCCGCCGGCCGGTCACCGAGGCGGTGACCTCCTTGCCGACGTGCGGCGCGTACACCGTGCCACCGTTGGCGATGGCGCCGTAGGCGCTGGCGACCTGCAGCGGCGAGACCTGCAAGTCGCCCTGGCCGATGGCGATGTTGAGGTTGTCGCCGCCCTGCCAGCGCCAGCCGTAGCGGCACAGCTCCTTGTAGAGGGCGCTGTCGCCGGCGCAGTACACCTTCTTGTTGTCCTCCCAGAACTCGCGGCGCCAGCTCCGGTCGGGCACCGTGCCGCCGGCGGCGAACGGCAGGTCGAGGGATGGCGCGTGGCCGAAGCCGAAGGTCCGCGCGGTCGCCTGCATCTGCTCGCTGATCTTCTCGCCGCGGTCCTCCTGCTGGTTCTCGGCGGCGCCGAAGGCGGCGCCGACGTTGTAGTAGTAGACGTCACAGGACTCGCGCAGGCTGTCGAGCAGGGCGACCGAGCCGTGGCCGCTGGCCTTCCAGTCCCGCTTGACGTAGTTGCCGAGGCGGTAGGAGCCGGGACAGGTGTACCGCGAGGTCGGGGTGATCACGCCGGTCCGCAGGGCGGCCGCCGCGGTGAACGGCTTCCAGGTCGAGCCGGGCGGGTAGACCGACTGCACCGCCCGGCCGATCAGCGGCTTGCCCGGGTCGCTGGAGTAGGCCGCGAAGTCCCGCCGGGAGATGCCGCCGACGAACTTGCGCGGGTCGTACTCGGGCAGGCTGGCCAGGGCGATCAGCGAGCCGTCGTTCGGGTCGAGGACCACCGCCGAGGCGGCGCTGGCCGGGTAGGTGCCGCCGCGGGAGGAGTCCGGCAGCTTGCGGGCCGCCTCCATGCCCGCCTGCAGGGCCTGCTCGACGGTGCGCTGCACGCCGAGGTCGATGGTCAGGCGCAGGTCGTTGCCCGGCACCGGCTCGCTGGCGTGCAGGGTGCGCACCACGTCGCCCTTGGCGTTGACCTCGAGGTCGCGGACACCGGGGCGGCCCCGCAGGAGCCGGTCGTAGGTCAGCTCAACTCCGGACTTGCCGACCTGGTCGCCCTCCTTGCGGCTGCGGAAGCGGCCGGATTTCAAGTCGGCGCTGGAGACCTCGCCGACGTAGCCGAGCAGGTGCGCGGCCAGCGACCCGCCCGGGTACTCGCGCAGGGCGAGCACCTCGGGGGCGACCCCGGGGAAGTCCTCGGCGTGCTCGGTGAGGTGGAACAAGACCGACCGGGGCACGTCCTCGGCGACCGGGACGCCGCGCAGGGGTGACCCGGTGTAGTCGCGCAGCCGCTCCTCCAGCGTCGCCTTCGGGACGTGGAGGAGCTTGGCCAACCGGCCGAGCACGGCCCCGCGCTGCTCGCCCAGCTCGGACGGCTTGACCGTGACCGCCCAGGCGGCCCGGTCGCGGACCAGGGGCCTGCCGTTGCGGTCCAGGATGCGCCCGCGCGGCGCGTCGACCACCACCCGGCGCAGCCGGTTGCCCTCCGCCAGGTCGCCGTAGCGGTCCCCCGCCAGCACCTGCAGGTACCACAGGCGCGAGAAGAGGGCGAGGAACAGCGCGAAGACCAGGATCGAGAACAGCGACAGGCGCAGGCGCCGGGACTGGTCGAGCTGCTGCACCTCAGCGGCCCTCCCAGCGGTAGGCCTGCTCCTGGCCCGCCTGGGCGGCCAGGCGGCGGACCAGCGGGTAGACGACCGGGGCGAGCAGCAGGTTGTACAGCGCCACCAGCGGGCCGCTGCGGCCCACGAAGCCCCATGACGACAGGTCGAGCACGCGCATCACCAGGCCGGAGGACCACGCGGCGGCCAGGCTGGCCGCGCCGGCCAGCGCCAGGTGCACCCAGGCGCGGGAGGCGACCACGTAGACGCGGACCAGGCCGACGGCGAAGCCGACGCACGTGTAGACCAGGGCCGAGACCCCCACCGGCCGGGCGAACAGCAGGTCGGCCAGGAGCCCGGCGGAGAAGCCGAAGCAGGCGGCCGTGGTCGGCCCGGACGCCATCGCGACCGCCACCACCGTGATCACCAGCAGGTCCGGCCGGACGCCGCCGACCCGGAAGGGGGCGAGCACGGTCGACTCGAGCAGCAGCGCGGCCACGATCACGCCGCCGAGCACCAGCACCCGCCGCATGCTCAGCGCCCCTTCAGCCCGGTACGGACGCCACCACCGGCGCCCGCGGCGGGCGGCGGCGCCGGCTTGGAGACCACCACCGCGACCTGGTCGAGCGCGCCGGCGTCGGCGAAGGGACGCACCGAGACCGTGCGGACCAGGCCGGCCCGCGGCGGCCCGACCTCCTCGACCAGGCCGATCGGCAGCCCGTGGGGGAAGACCCCGCCGGCGTAGCCCTGGGTGACCACCAGGTCACCGACGCTCACCGAGGCGCCGGCGTGGAGCGGCTCGAAGCTGAGGCCCTCGCTGCCCCGCCCCTGGACCAGGCCGGCCACCTCGCCGCTGGACAGGCGCGCCGCGATGCCGCTCGACGGGTCGATCGCCAGCAGCACGGTGGCGTAGTCCGGGCCCGCGGAGGTCACCCTGCCGACCAGCCCGTCGGCGTTGATCACCGCCATGTCGCGGCCGATCCCCTGGCGCGAGCCGGCGTCGATCGTGACCGACCACTGGAAGTTCGACCCCGAGCTGGCCACCACGGTCGCGCCGACGGTCTTGCAGCCGCACCGCGCCGCCATGCGCAACGTGTCCCTGAGCTGCTGGTTCTCGCCGGCCAGCTGCTGGTTGGCGCGCTCGGCGGCGCGCAGGCGCTGCACCTCGGCGCTGAGGCGCCGGTTCTCACCGCGCAGGTCACCGAGGTCGGAGATCGCCCCGGCGACGCTGCCGACCGGGCGCACCACCGCGGCCAGCGCGCGCTGCACCGGTCCGAAGACCGACCCGACCGCGCCCTGCACCCGGTCGATGGGACCGCCTGGCGACTCGCGGAAGTCGACCGTGATCAGCACCACCGCCGCGAGCAGCAGCACGACCAGGACGTTGCGGGCGCTGTGAGATCGCTGATACACGGGTCACCAGGGAGGCGGACGCCTCCAAGCCTCCGTCGGCAGGGCCGTCCGGGCGCCTTCGGCGCCTCGGCAGGCACGGGGTGGGCGCTCGGGCAGCCGCAGCCGGGGCATGGCTACCGCGACTCCGAGGCGATCAGGACGCGCTTGAGCGACTCGAACTCCTCGACGCAGCGGCCCGCCCCGATCGCGACCGAGTGCAGCGGCTCGTCGGCCAGGTGGATGGGCATGCTGGTCTCGTGCTTGAGGCGCTCGTCGAGGCCGCGCAGCAGGGCGCCGCCGCCGGTGAGCACGATGCCCTTGTCCATCACGTCGGCGGCCAGCTCGGGCGGGGTCTGGTCGAGGGTGTTCTTGACCGCGTCGACGATCGCGTTGACCGGCTCCTCGATCGCCTTACGGATCTCCTCCGCCCCCACGGTGATCGTCTTGGGGAGGCCGCTGACCAGGTCGCGACCGCGGATCTCGGTCTTGGGCTCGTCGGGCAGGGGGAAGGCGGAGCCGATCGCGATCTTGATCTCCTCGGCGGTGCGCTCCCCCAGCATCAACGAGTACTCCTTCTTGACGTAGCTGATCACCGCCTCGTCCAGCTCGTCGCCGCCGATGCGGATCGACTGGCTGGTGACGATGCCGCCGAGGGCGACCACGGCGACCTCGGTGGTGCCGCCGCCGATGTCGACCACCATGTTGCCAGCGGGCTCGTGCACGGGCAGGCCCACGCCGATGGCGGCGGCCATCGGCTCCTCGATGATGAAGGCGCCGCGCGCCCCGGCGCGGATGGTGGACTCGAACACCGCCCGCCGCTCGACCCCGGTGATGCCCGACGGCACGCACACCACCACCCGCGGCTTGGCCATGAACTGGCGCCGGTGCACCTTGTGCACGAAGTAGCGGAGCATCTTCTCGGTGGTGTCGAAGTCGGCGATGACGCCGTCCTTGAGCGGCCGGATGGCGACGATGTGCGCCGGGGTGCGGCCGATCATCGCCTTGGCCTCGGCGCCGACCGCCAGGATCGCGTTGCTCTTGGTGTTGATCGCCACCACCGAGGGCTCGTTCAGCACGATCCCGCGACCACGCACGTAGACCAGCGTGTTGGCCGTCCCGAGGTCGACCGCCATGTCGCGGCCGAGGAAGCGGAAGGCGTTCTGCAACGAGACCAGCTCCTTCGGACGTTCAGGGAGTTGGGCGGTGGCAGCGATCGAAGTCGCGGGCACGGCGGAAGACCGGACGACCGGACGGCGGTCGCACCGACCCGAGGGAACTCGGGCATGCTACACCAGCCCCCCGAAGCGCGCGGGCTGGCCGCTGTGGTCGTTGTGTCCCTGTTATCAGGCGCGCGTCAGTAGGCCCAGATCGGGAAAGAACAGGGCCAGCTCGCGCTCGGCCGAAGCCTCGGAATCCGATCCGTGGACCAGGTTGTAGGTGATCACCAGCGCGTAGTCGCCGCGGATGGAGCCGGGCGCGGCGGTGACCGGGTTGGTCGGCCCCATCAGGGTGCGCACCGCAGTCACCGCGTCGGGGCCCTCGGCGCAGATGGCCACCAGCGCGCCGCCGGTGATGAACGAGACGAGGTCGTCGAAGAACGGCTTGCCCTCGTGCTCGGCGTAGTGCTTCCTGGCGGTCGCGTTGTCGAGCACGCGCAGCTCCATGGCGACCAGCCGCAGGCCCTTGCGCTCCAGGCGGCCGACCACCTCCCCCACCAGGCCGCGCCTGACGGCGTCGGGCTTGCAGAGCACCAGGGTGCGTTGTGCGGGCATGGGGTGCCTCCGGGAAGCGCGTCGGCAAGGTCTGAGCGGCAAGGTCCGAGCGGGCGGAGCGGCTGAGCTGGGCTCGGGCCACGGCGCCGCGATGATACCGGCCTGCGCCGCGGAGCCGTCAGGCCGGGCCGGCGCCGAGCAGCAGGTCGCGGGCCTCGCCGGCGGTGTACAGGCTGCCGGTCACCACCACCGCCTCGGACTCGCCGGCGGCGTCGACCGCCTGGCGCACGGCGGTGGGCACGTCCGGGGCGACCTCGGCGACCAGGCCGAGGGCCTCGGCCTCCTTGCGCATGCGCTCCGCGCTGGCCGAGCGCGGGCTGCGGTTGGCGGTGACCACCAGCCGGCCCGCGGCCGGCGCGAGCGCCTGCAGGATGCCGCGCAGGTCCTTGTCGGCGAGGCAGGCGACCACCAGGGTGCGCCGGTCGACCACGAACTCCTCGAGCAGGGCGGCGGCCAGGGCACGCGCCCCGTCCGGGTTGTGGGCGCCGTCGAGCAGCACCAGCGGATGCCTGGACACCACCTCGAGGCGCCCGGGCGAGGTGACCGCCGCGAACCCGGCACGGATGGCGCCGTCGTCGAGCGCCCGGTCGCCGAGGAACGCCTGCGTGGCGGTGAGCGCGACCGCCGCGTTGTCGGCCTGGTGGCGGCCGTGCAGCGGCAGGAACACCTCGTCCACCACGCCGGACGGCGTGCGCAGGTCGAGGATCTGGCCGCCGACGGCGGTGCGGCGCCGCTCGCAGGCGAAGTCCCGCCCCTCGAGCAGCAGCCGCGCGCCGACCTCCGCGGCGCGGTCGGCGAGGACGGCGAGCACGTCGTCGTCCTGGGCCTGGCTGACCACGACCGCGCCCGGCTTGATGATGCCGGCCTTCTCGACCACCACCTCCGCCGGGGTGGCGCCGAGCTCCGGGTGGTCGACGCCGACCCGGTTGACGACCGCCACGTCGCCGTGGACGAGGTTGGTGGCGTCCCAGCGGCCGCCCATGCCGACCTCGATCACCTGGGCGTCGACCGGCAGCTCGGCGAACCAGGTGAAGGCGAGCATGGTCAGCGCCTCGAAGAAGGTCACCGGCTGGTCGTGGGCACGGTCGACCTCGGCGAGGTACGGCTCGAGGTAGGACCAGGTCTCCGCCAGCTCCTCGCGGGTGATCACCCGGTTGGCGAGCGCCAGCCGCTCGCGCACGTCCTGCAGGTGGGGGCTGGTGTAGAGGCCGGCCCCGAGGCCGAACGCGGCCAGCAGCGAGGTGACCATGCGGGCGCTGGTGGTCTTGCCGTTGGTGCCGGTGATGTGCACCGCCGGCGCGGTCCGCTCGGGATGGTCCAGCAGCTCGGCGAGATGCTCGACGCGCTCCAGGCTCGGCCCGAGCTTGCCTGGCATGCGGGCGTACAGCGCGTCGACGGCCTCGCGGTAGTCCATGACGTGGCGCTCCTCGATCGTCGTCCCCCCGGAACCGGCCCGCTCAGCCCAGCTCGGCGAGCTGGGCCTCCACCTTGGCCCTGGCCTCGTCGACCTCGGCCAGCCGCGCTCGGGCCTTGTCCACCACCGCGGCTGGGGCGCGCTCCACGAACGCGGGATTGCCCAGCTTACCGACGGCCCTGGCGCGCTCGCTGTCGAGCGTCTCCAGCTCGCGCCGCAGCCGCGCGCGCTCCTCGTCGAGGTCGAGCAGGCCCTCCAGGGGCAGGTACAGCTCGGCCCCCGCGGCCAGCAGCTTGGCGGTGGGCCCGGCGCCGGACGGCGCCGGCCCGACCTCCACCGTATCGAGCCTGGCGAGCCGGCGCATGCTGTCGGCCTCGGCGCGGAACAGGTTGCCCTGCTCGGTCCCCGCGGGCACCAGCGTGAGCCGCGGCCGGCGGCTGGGCGGCACCCGGTGCTCGGCCCGGAAGCGGCGCACCGCGGTGATCGCCTCCTGCAACGCCGCCATCTCGTCCTGGGCGTGCTCGTCGCGGTCGCCGGGCCGCTCCGCCGGCCAGGGGCCGCGCACGATCGTGCCGGCGCCGAAGGCGCGGGCCAGCTCCTCGGTCACGAACGGCATCACCGGGTGGAGCAGGCGGACGACCACGTCGATGGCGTAGGTCAGGGTCGCCGCCACCTGGCGGGCGCCCTCGCCGCCGGCGGCCAGCCGCGGCTTGGCCAGCTCCACCGCCCAGTCCGCCAGCTCGCTCCAGGTGAAGGCGAACAGCAGGCGGGCAGCCTCGGCCGGGTCGTAGCCCTCGTAGGCGGCGGTGGCGGCCGCCCGGGTGTCCTCGAGGCGGGAGAGCAGCCAGCGGTCCGCCAGCCCCGCCGGCTCGGGCGGCGCCTGGTCCGACGGCTGGTCGACCCGCGCCTCGGCGCGGGCCGCCAGCACGAAGCGGCCGAGGTTCCACAGCTTGTTGCAGAAGTTGCGGGCGCCCTCCACCCACTCCTCGGCCAGCGGCACGTCCGCGCCCGGGTTGGCGCCGCGGATCAGCGCGAAGCGCAGCGCGTCGGTGCCGTAGCGGTCCATCAGCTCGAGCGGGTCGATCACGTTCCCGAACGACTTGGACATCTTCTTGCCCTCGCGGTCGCGCACCATGCCGTGGATCGCGACCACGTCGAAGGGCGTCGGCGGCTCGAAGTGGCAGCCGAACATGAGCATCCGGGCAACCCAGAAGAAGATGATGTCGTAGCCGGTCACCAGCACCGTGGTCGGGTAGAAGTCGGCCAGGTCGTCGGTGCGCTCCGGCCAGCCGAGGGTCGAGAACGGCCACAGCCCACTGGAGAACCAGGTGTCGAGCACGTCCTCGTCCTGGCGCAGCTCGGTCGCGCCGCACTCGCCGCACTTGGGCGGGTCCTCGCGGTCCACCGTCACGTGGCCGTCCGGACAGTACCAGGCGGGGATGCGGTGCCCCCACCAGAGCTGCCTGGACACGCACCAGTCGCGGATCCCGTCCATCCAGGCGAAGAACGTCTTGGCGTAGCGCTCCGGCTCGAAGCGGGTGCGGCCGCCACGCACCACCGCCACCGCCTCGTCGGCGAGCGGCCGGGTGCGCACGAACCACTGCTCCGACAGGCGTGGCTCCACCTCGGTGCGGCAGCGGTAGCAGTGCCCCACCGCGTGGGGCGCCTGCTCCACCCGCTCCAGCAGGCCGAGCTCGGCGAGGGACTCCTTGACCGCGCGGCGGGCGGCGTAGCGGTCCAGCCCGGCGAAGCGCCCGCCGTTGGCGTTGACGACCGCCTCCTCGGTGAAGATGTTCACCTCGGGCAGGCCGTGGCGCTGGGCGATCTCGTAGTCGTTGGGGTCGTGGGCGGGCGTCACCTTCACCGCGCCGGTGCCGAAGTCGCGCTCGACCGCCTCGTCGGCCACGATCGGGATCTCGCGGTCCACCAGCGGCAGCCGCACGGTGCGGCCGATCAGGTGCCGGTAGCGCTCGTCCTGCGGGTGCACCGCCACGGCCGTGTCGCCGAGCATGGTCTCGGCCCTCGAGGTGGCCACGCCGATCGAGCCGGAGCCGTCGGCCAGCGGGTAGCGCAGGTGGGCGAGCTCGCCGGGCACCTCCTCGTGCTCCACCTCGATGTCCGACAGCGCCGTCAGGCAGCGCGGGCACCAGTTGATGATGCGCTGGCCCCGGTACGCCAGGCCCTGCTCGTAGAGGCTGACGAACACCTCGCGCACCGCCCGCGACAGCCCGTCGTCCATGGTGAAGCGCTCGCGCGACCAGTCCACCGAGTCGCCGAGGCGGCGCATCTGGCCGAGGATGCGCCCGCCCGACTCCGCCTTCCACGCCCACACCCGCTCCACGAACGCCTCGCGGCCGAGGTCGAAGCGGGTCATGCCCTCCTTGGCCAGCTCCCGCTCCACCACGTTCTGGGTGGCGATGCCGGCGTGGTCCATGCCGGGCAGCCACAGCACCTCGTAGCCGCGCATGCGCTGGAAGCGGGCCAGGTAGTCCTGGTAGGTGTGGTCCAGGGCGTGACCGATGTGCAGCGACCCGGTGACGTTCGGCGGCGGCAGGGCCATGCTCCAGCGGGGGCGGCCGGAGGCCGCGTCCGCGCGGAACAGGTCCTCGTCCAGCCAGCGCTGGTAGGTCGGCTCCTCGACCGCCTTCGGGTCGTAGGTCTTGGGCAGCTCGCTCTGCCCTGCTGCGTCGGTCACGGGTCGCTCCTGTCGCATCGCCTGGTGGATGGCCGAGACCCGGCGGGTTCACCATGCCGGCCCCGAGAACGAAGGTCCGTGGCCCTCCGGCGGGTCGGACGCCGCGCGGGGAGGCTGGGTGGGCGCGGCCTGGGTCGGGCGGCGTGCTGCGCGGAGCCGTTGCGGACTGGGCTCGGGGACGGGCGCGGTGGAGCGCCCCAGGCCCGGCGTGCGGGCCTAGGCAGGTACTCGCAGAGCGGAGGCGGTCTGCGCCGCCAGAGTGGCCGCGAACCTGCTCACGTCGCTCCCTTCGTTGTCCGAGGTCAAGCGTACGGGTCCCGCCCGATCCGCTCAAGCCGGTATCGACCCGAGGGGCTAGCCACGGTCGACCAGCACGTCGGCGAGGAAGCCGACGATCACCAGCAGCAGGCCGGCGACGCTGAGGATGCCGCCCTGCGAGATCACCGTGCCGGGCCGGCGCCCCTCGATCTCGCGGCGGGCACGCATGGCCGGGTCGCGCTCCTCCTCGCGGTGGCGCTCGTCGGCGGCGCGCCTGCGGCGCCGCGCCAGCGGGCCCATCGGCATGTTCTGCCAGGTGCCGGCGAACATCATGCCGACGCCCACGAAGCCGCAGACGAGCACGGCGGTGGGCCCGTAGGCGCGTCCGACGAGCCAGGCGAACAGGGCGGCTCCGAGCAGGCAGCCGGCGGCGGCGATCGCGGTCAGCTCGGCGACGTGCAGCAGCCCCTCGGCGAGCTGCCGGACGGTGGCGCGCAGGGATGCCCGCTCGACCATCTACGTCAGGCGGAGCGCTCCCGCCGGGTGCGCTCGCTCGTGCCGGCCTCGCGGTCGCGCGGGACCAGGGTGGGATTGACGCCCCGCAGCACCACGTCGGCGGTGATCACGCAGCGCCGCACGTCGGTGCGTGACGGCAGGTCGTACTGCACGTCGAGCAGGACCTCTTCGAGGATGGCGCGCAGGCCGCGCGCGCCCGTGCCGCGCAGGATCGCCTGGTCGGCCACGGCCTCGAGGGCGTCGTCGGAGAACTCCAGCTCCACGCCGTCGAACTCGAAGAACTTGCGGTACTGCTTGACCAGCGCGTTCTTCGGCTCCACCAGGATGCGGACCAGAGCCTCCTTGTCCAGGGAGTGCACCGAGGAGATCACCGGCAGGCGGCCGATGAACTCCGGGATCAGCCCGTACTTCAGCAGGTCCTCGGGCAGCACCCTGGCGAGGATCTCGCCGATGTCCTTGTCGCCGATGCGGCGCAGGTCGGCGCCGAAGCCGACGCCCTTGCGGCCGATGCGCGACTCGATGATCTTCTCCAGGCCGGCGAACGCCCCGCCGCAGATGAACAGCACGTTGGTGGTGTCGATCTGGATGAACTCCTGGTGGGGGTGCTTGCGCCCGCCCTGCGGCGGCACGCTGGCGGTGGTGCCCTCCAGGATCTTGAGCAGGGCCTGCTGCACGCC
>WNFU01003224.1_pt1 | contig 21666 bp, 12 predicted proteins | sample 5400121 | NCBI WGS metagenome assembly WNFU01 (sample SAMN13153360, study PRJNA577476) | soil metagenome | isolation source: 100 cm soil or saprolite under grassland replicate 1 | place: USA:California | collected 2016-06-15
GTGGGTCGTGCTGGGACGCTGGTGGCGGGCGTGGTCGGATGCGCCCCCGCCGCTCCAGCTGCGATTGCTGCTTGACGCCGCCCATGCCGGGCAGCCGTTGCACCTCTACCTCTCACCCTAGCCAACAAACTACCGTTAAGCCGCCTAGCGGTGTGGGCGTTGCCATCGACGCCGGCCCGATCGTCGGTGGCGGCTTTCTGTTCATCGACGAGCCCAACGGCCGCTACGCCGGTGTGCTGGAGCTGAAGCTGTACGACGTAATGGTCAAGGCGATTGGCCTGATCGACACCAGGCTACCGGACGGCAGCCGCGGCTTCTCGTTCCTGATCGTCATCAGCACCGATTTCACCCCCATCCAGCTCGGCTTCGGCTTCACGCTGAACGGGGTCGGGGGGCTGGCTGGGATCAATCGGACGATGCTGTTGGACACCCTGCGTGCCGGGGTGCGTGCGCACGCGCTGGACTCGATCCTGTTTCCTGACGACCCGGTGCGTGATGCCCCCAGGATTATCAGTGACCTGCGTGCGGTCTTCCCGCCCGCGGAGGGCCGCTACGTGTTCGGCCCCATGCTCAAGCTCGGCTGGGGGACGCCAACGCTGGTTGAGGCCCAGGTCGGCATCGTTCTGGAGCTGCCGGCGCCGGTGCGGCTGGCTATTCTCGGCCAGGTCGTGGCGGCGCTGCCCGCCGAGGATGCGCCGCTAGTGGAGCTGCACTTGGACGTGCTCGGCACGGTCGATTTCGGTGCGAGGAAGCTGGCCATCGACGCCAGCGTGTACGACTCCCGCATCGTGGTCTGGTCGGTGTTCGGCGACGCAGCGTTGCGTCTTGACTGGGGGGAGGATCCCAACTTCGCGTTCTCGGTTGGTGGCTTCCACCCGCAGTTCAAGCAGCTTCCGGCGGGGTTTCCGAGCCTGCGGCGGCTGACGGCGAGCGTGGGGCTGGGCAACAACCCTCGCTTCAGCCTGGAGAGCTACTTCGCGATCACCCCCAACACGGTGCAGTTCGGCGCCCACGCCGAGCTGTACGCGGCGCTGGCTGGCTTCGAGCTGCACGGCTTCGCCAGTTTCGACGCGCTGATCGTGCTGTCGCCGTTTGGCTTTGTGACTGCGGTGCGCGCTGGAGTGGACCTCTCTTTCGAGGGGATCGACCTGTTTGGCGTGCGTCTCGATTTGCTGCTGGCCGGTCCCGCGCCCTGGGTGGCCGACGGCAGCGCCAGCTTCGACATTTTGTTTTGGACGATCTCGGTCCACGTCCACGTCCAGTTCGGCCCGGATCGGCCGCCGCCGCTGTCGCGCAGGAAGGTGCTGGACCCGTTGGCGGCGGCGCTGGCCAACCCGCAAAGCTGGAGCGCGGTGCTGCCTGAGGGGGCGGAACGGGCCGTCTCCCTCGCCGGTTCTTCGCCGGGTGACACGAACATCGCGGTCCACCCGCTCGGCACGCTGACGGCACGCCAGACGGTGGTGCCGTTGGCGACGCCGATCACCCGGTTCGCTGGCGTCGCCCCAGACGACGGCGACACCTTCCGGGTCGCGTCGGCCACCGTCAATGGTCAGCCTGAGGAGCAGCGTGATGTGACCGACCTGTTTGCGCGCGGCCAGTATGTGGAGCTGAGCGACGCTGACAAGCTTGCGGCCGAGCCCTACGAGCGGTTCCCCTCGGGCGTCAGCGTCGGCGGCACGGGCGTGCTGGCCGGCCGCGACGCGCCGCTGGAGGTGCGCTACGAGACACTGTATCTACCCGACCCGTTTGCGCCGCCGATCCGCGGGCCGGTCTACGGTCTGTTCGGGTTCCTCCACCTGGCCCTGGCCGAGCAGGGAGCGGCGGCGCTGTCGGCGGTGCGCGCCACCGGCATGGGCGCCTACACCCCGCCGAGCACGGTCGGCGCGGTGCGCGTGGGCGACGCCAGGTACGTGGTCGCCAGCACCGAGGACCTGTCGGTCCGCTACGACCTGACTGCCGCCGGCGGTGTCACCCAGCACATGGCCGCCGCCGTGCTGGCCGCGCACCTGGCGCTGCACCCGGAGGACGCCGGTGGTCTGCAGGTGCTGCCGGTGCACGAGGCGGTGGAGGTGCCGGCCTGATGAGTGTCCCTGTCCTTGGCCGCTACCACTTCCTGCCGTGGGTCCGGCGTGGCGTCGCGCTCGCCGCCCGCAACGCCGATCCCCTGCAGGGCCCGCTCCCCGCGCACCTGGACCTGGATGTGAAGCTGACCGTCCAGGCGCTGCGTGGCGGCACGGTCGGCGACTCGCGGCAGGTGGGGCCGACCGCTCGCCTGCACGGGCCGGGGGATGTGCTTGGCATCGACCCGCGGCATGTGATCCGGACCGAGCCCAGGCCGTTCACGTCCAGCTTCGAGGCCAACTATTTTGCCGCGATCGAGTTCGACCACCTGGACTTCCCGTGGCTGTTCACCCCCGCCGCGCCCAGCGGCGACCGGCTGCGGCCCTGGCTGTGCCTTCTCGTGCTCAAGCAGGACGAGTTCACCGAGGCCAACACGGCGCCCAACCCGCTGCCCTCGATCACGGTGACCAAACCTGTGCTGCCCGACCTGAGTGAGGCGTGGGCGTGGGCGCACACGCAGGTCAGCGGTGACCTGCCCGGCGACGGCCTCGGCGGGCTGCTGGCGACGGCGCCGCAGCGTGCGCTGTCGCGGCTGCTGTGCGCACGCAGGCTCGACCCCAACACCGCTTACTCGGCGTTCCTGGTGCCGGCGTTCGAGGCTGGCCGGCTGGCCGGGCTCGGCTTGCCCCCTGGCGGCGCCGCGACCACCGCAGCGGCGTGGCAGCCTAGCGCGGCCGGCGTGCAGCTGCCCTTCTACTATCGCTTCGAGTTCGCCACCGCCGACCGTGGCGACTTCCTGTCGTTGGTGCGCCTGCTCACCCCCCGCGTGCTGCCTGATCAGGTCGGTGTGCGGCCGATGGACGTCAGCCAGCCAGCCGTCGGGGTCCCCTCGGCCGGCCCGCCCTTGGGGCTGTCGGGCGCATTGCGCTCGCTGCTCACCCAGGACACCGCGTGGACCGACCCGGGCCGCAGCGCCTTCCAGGGCGTGGTCGTGCCGCTGCTGAACTGGACCTCGCCTGTGGTGCAGGACCCCGACGGCCCCAACCTGCCGCCCGACCCGGCCGTCGTCCCCCCGATCTACGGCCGCTGGCACGCCGCGGTCACCTCGGTCACCGCCGACGGGCAACGCTGGATCGACCAGCTCAACACCGACCCGCGCAACCGCGCCCCGGCCGGCCTGGGCACCCGGGTGGTCGACCGGGATCGGGTGCCGCTGCTGGCCGCCGCCTGGCGGCAGGTCGCCGCGATTGAGCGAGCCAACCAGCTGCTGCGGCAGGCGCAGCTGGCACGCGCGGCGATGCTGCGGGCGTTCGCCGGTCACTTCCGGCCGGCGCTGCCGGAGACCCTGCTGACCTTGACCGCCGCGGTTCACGCCCGCGTGCAGGCCAGCCCCCGCACGGTGCTGGCGACCCTGGCGCAAAGCCGGCTGCCGGTCCGCGCCCTTTCGGGCACCTTCCGGCGGGTGGCCCGCCCGCTCGGGCCGGTCCGCCGGCGCCAGGACGCCGCCGGGCTGCCGCCCGGACAGCTGCTCGCGCGGCTCAACCGGGGCGACATCGACCCGGTCCCACCGCTGCACCCGCCCGGCGGGATGACCTCGATCGACGACGCCTCCGACCGGCTGTTCCCGCCGTGGGCGCCGGGCTGGCTGCGCCGGCTGCTGCCCTACGCCTTCTGGATCCTGGTCGGGCTGGCCGGGCTGCTGCTGGTCGTGCTGCTGCTGGCCGGGCTGGTGGTGCTGGCCGTCGTGGTGGCGGTGGCGCTGCTGGTGCTGGCGGTCGCCGTCCGCCGGCGCACCGGGCGGTGGCGGGCGGCCGCCGCGATCCGGTTCGAGCGGCTCACCGCCACTACCATTGGCGGGGTGGCAGCCAGGCCCGGCTTCCAGGCCGTCCCGGTCGGCGCCCCCACCCCACCGGGTCCGGGTGGCACCGGCGACTCGCCGGAGGCGGCCAGGTTCCGGGAGGCGGTCGGGGCGGTTAGCCAAGAGCTGCAGGCGCCCACGCCCGACCCGCCACCCCCGCCGCCGGCCGACCTGCCGGCGCTGCACGCCACCCTGCTGAGCCGGCTGGACCCGAATGTCACCGTCCCGGCCCGCATGGCGGCCCTGGTCGCGGTGGCAGGCCGGCTGGGTTGGTCGTTTGAGGACCCGATCGAGCCGATCATGGCCGCGCCTGAGTTCCCCCAGCCGATGTATGAGCCGCTGCGCGATCTGGACCAGAGCCTGCTGCTGCCCGGGGTCGAGTTGATCCCGCCCGATACCCTCGGCTTGCTGGTCACCAACCACCGCTTCATCGAGGCGTACATTGTCGGGCTCAACCACGAGATGGCTCGCCAGCTGCTGTGGGAGGATTACCAGACCGACCAGCGCGGCAGCTACTTTCGCCAGTTTTGGGATGTGCGTTCCTACGTCCCCACGCCCGCCGATCCGACCGACCCCGACCAGCTGCGCGAGAAGCTCAAGGACATCCGGCCGATCCACACCTGGCCGCTGGCCAACCAGCTGGGCGGCAACCAGAACCGGCCCGAGATCGCGGGTGACAAGCTGGTGCTGCTGCTGCGCGGCGAGCTGCTGCGCCGCTACCCCAACACCGTGATCTACGCTGCCCAGGCGCAGTGGAACGGCGCGGGGCAGCCGCGCGTCATCGACGACGACCACCACCGCTACCCGCTGTTTCGCGGCACACTGTCGCCCGACATCACCTTCGTCGGCTTCGACCTGACCGCCGCCGAGGCACGTGGCGGCCAGCGCGACGCTGGCGGGCCGGCCGGGTGGTTCTTCGTCTTCCAGGAGCAGCCGACCGAGCCGCGCTTCGGGCTGGAGCCCGAGCTGCCGATCGGCACCACCGTCAGGGAGTGGAACCAGCTGTCGTGGGCCAACTTCAGCTTCCCCCCCGCGGCGCCGCAGTCACCGGTGTACGCGCTGGCCCGGGTGCAGCCGACCGGGGTCAACATTCAACGCCACGCCGACAACCCCCAAGACCCTGACAACCGCTGGGGGGTCGACAGCGCCCAGACCGCGTTCATCACCTACCGTCGGCCCGCCCGGGTCGCGGTCCACGCCGACATGATGCTGCCGCCGGAGGCGACCTGATGGTTACCACGATCTCGGACCATCCGCAGCCTGGACTGCCGGCGGGAACGCCGCTGCTGCTGCTGCTGCCGATCCGCGTTGAGACCCGCTTCATGCCCGGCGCGCAGACTCCGGAGCTGTGGCTTCGCGTCTACCCCGACCAGCTCGCGGTCGACGCCCACCAGCCCGGGCTGACCCAGGCCGAGATCGACGCCGGCACCGCCTACTGGGACGCGGTGTGGCGGGCCGGTGTGCCGCCCGCCGACCTGGAGGCGGTCAAGGGGCCGTGGCGCTCCCTGGCCCGCTCGTTCAGCCCGCAGCGCGCTGCGTGGATCGCGCGGCAGCTCACCCCACAAAATGCCGTCCAGCAGCCGCAGGCGCCCGTGCCGGCCGGCACGGCTCCCCAGCCCGCGCCGCAGTACCCGCCGCTGCCGCCCCGTACCACCAAGGACGAGCGGCCGCCGCTGGCGGCCGCGCTGCCGGACCGCTGGACGGTGGTCACCTACAGCCTGTCCGGGGTCCGCATGCACACCTCCGCACCGGTGCGCGCGCCGCTGCCGGTCGGTCTGACTCCTGGCGGCGCGCCGTTCCCGGCCGACCTGCCCGTGGACGAGGGGATGCGCTGGCTGGTCGACTTCGCCGAGGCCGAGAGGACGGGCATGGCGTTGCGCATCCCACTGACCGGCGTCGAGGCGGAGGTGGGCTTGGATCGGGTGCTCGTGTACGGGCTGCGGACCGGCGGGTTCAAAGCACCCGGCGAGGACGACCTAGCGGCCCTGCTTGACGCCGACCATTACACCGACGGGCTGGCGTTCGTGCCCCAGGGGCAGCCGACCAACAACACCCCCGACGCCAGCTCGGCGTTCAGCCGGGTGGACCCCGATTACGAGACCAGCTTCACAGTCGAACGCCAAGATGCGCTGACCGGGGGATCCCAAGACCGACGGGCCGGTGAGCGCCCGCCTGCTCGGCCTGCCCGCCACGGTCTTCGACCACGTCCAGTATGCCGACGGGCTGGACCAGGAGGACGCGCGCCAGGCGGCGGTGGCGTTGTGGCCAGCGACGCTCGGCTACTTCCTGCGCCAGGTGCTGGCCGATGTGTTCACCCTCGACCAGATCGCGGCGGCGCGACAGTGGTTTTGCGCCAACGTGCGCGCCCGCGGCCACCTGGCAGCCTTCCGAGTAGGCAGCGTCCCCTACGGCGTGCTACCCGTGACCAGCCTGCGGCTGTGGGCCCCGCCCCCACGCGACGGCGCTCCCGAGTTGGCGGCGGTGCCGGCCGACGCCGTGGAGGCTAGCCTGGTCGACTTTGTCCGCCGGGCGCTGCCGGTCTGGCGCGACAGCGCCGCAGCCACCCCGCGGGTCGGCGGCAGCGCCGACCCCGACCAGGACCTGGTCCGCCTCTTGGGCATGGACGCCAGCAGCATGGTCTACCGCGCCCGCTACGTGTTCGGCGACGGGATGCTGTGGGCACTCTTCCCGTGGCTGGGGTTCGGCGACGACGTGCGCCAAGACTGGTGGGACGAGCACCTGCGCCGCGGGCGGGAGCTATTGGACGGCTTCGGCTACCCCGGCTGGGACCCGCGGGTGATCCACATGGGCATGGCGCCCGGCAGCTTCCACGTCACCAACCCGACCGTGACGCCCGCGCCGCTGTCGGAGACCGACCCGCTGCCCGCCGACGCACAGCTGCCCGACGGCAGCGCCGGCAACTACCTTCGCTGGCTGCGGCAGGCCAGCGTGGACGACGTCCGCGCGGGACGATACCCGTCCACCGGCCCACCGCCGGACGCGCTGTTGTACCACCTCCTCCGCCAAAGCCTGCTGCTGGAGTACGCCGCCCAGGCCGCCGACGCGGAGGTCCGCGCCGGCCGCCTCAGCGTCGCCGAACTCCACGAGGCCGAGCTGATCAACGTCTCCCCCCGCGTGGCGACGCTCAGCCCATGGCAGCTGCTAGCCCGGCCGTCGCTGGACCGCCCCACGATGACCTGGGCCGCCTACCTCCAAGCCTTCCGGTTCCCACCCGGCTCGCCCTACGGCAGCCTGGAAGAGCTGCGCACCAGCCTGGACTGGCTCGCCGACCGGCCAACCGCCGAACTCGACCGGCTGCTCACCGAGACCCTCGACGCGTGCAGCCACCGGCTGGACTGCTGGGCGACCGGGCTGGCCGCCTCGCTGCTGGAGCGGCGGCGGTCCGCCGAGCAGCCGGCCGGCGTGCACCTGGGCGGGTTCGGATGGGTGGAGGACCTGCGGCCAGCCCCACGCCCGCCCGAGGTGACCGGCGTGGAACTCGACGCGGCACGCCGGCTGGACCTGCTCCGCCAGCGCAAGACCGAACTGGTGCGGCAGCTTCCGCCGCCGCTGCGGCCCCACCAGGACAACGGCGGCTTCATCTACGCGCCCTCCCCGGCGCAGGCCACCACCGGCGCGGTCCTGCGCAACGGCTACCTCACCCACCGCCAGACCTCGAACGGCACGCTGCTGGCGATGGATCTGTCCTCCGCCAGGACCCGCACGGCCCTGTGGATCATGGACGCGGTCCGCCAAGGCCAGCCGCTTGGCGCGGTGCTCGGCTATCGCTTCGAGCGCGGCCTGCACGAGCTGGACCGCGACCTGTACGTCCAGCCGTTCCGCGACCGCTACCCGCTGGTCGCCGACAAGCTACTGGCAAGCGCGCCAGGCGAGGCGGTCGCGGCCAGCAACGTCGTAGACGGGCTGCGACTGCAGCGCGCCTGGACTCAGGGCGCCGTGGACTGGGGCGGCGGGCTGCCCGCGCCCGGCAGCGCTGACCAGCAGCTCGTCATCGGCCTGCTCCGCGACCTGGACGAGGTGACCGACGCGCTCAGCGACCTCGCCGTCGCCGAGGGCGTCCACCAAGTCACGCTCGGCAACTACGGCCGCGCGGGCAGCGCCTTGGACGCGATGAGCCGCGGCGAGCGGCCGCCTGACCCGCAGATCGTGACCACGGTTCGCGGCGGCCTGGACCTCACCCACCGTGTGCTGGTCCTGCTGGCGGGCGGGCAGCCCGCCGCGCCCGGCTGGGACGCCGTCGGCGCCCACGCCCGCGCCGCCACCGAACCACGCCTGGACACCTGGCTCGGCCACCAGCTCCCCGACCCTCGCCTAGTCCGCTGCCACATCACCTACCAGACCCCTGGGCCCGCGGCCGGCCGGGTCCCGGTGACCCTCGCGGACCTCGACATCGGCCCGCTGGACCTGCTGGCCATCAGCGCTACCACCGACCAGGCCCAAGCCGGCCAGCTGGAACAGCGCATCCAGCTCGCCGCCGCCCCCCCGCCCAACGCCACCGACGTGGCGGTCGACTTCACCCCCGACCCAGGCTTCATCTCCTTCCCCGACACCCTGGTCCAGGCCCGCGCCCTGCGCGACCTAGTCGGCGCCGCCCGGCCGCTGGAACCCAAGGACCTGCTCGACCTGGAACGCCGCCCACAAGATGTCGGCGGCGTGGTCGACGTCAACGAACTACGCGGGCGGCTCACCGCCGCCCTCCAGCGACTGGACAGCGCTATCACCGCGCTCGGCGCGGCCGGCACCGCCGGCCAGTTGCGCGCGGCGCTGCTGGCCGCAGCCGAGCTGGGCACGCCGGGCGCGCTGCCCAACCCCCCCGACCAAGACCTGGCCGGGCTGACCGCCAGAGCGCAAGCCACCCGGGCCGTGCTGCAGCAGCGCCGCGCGGCGATCGGCACTCCCCCGGCGGCCCCGACCGCCACCCAGGCGCTGGAACTCATCCAGGCCATCTTCGGCGGCACCCTCCAGGCCCTGCCACTGTTCACTCCACCCGACCTGCCCGGACTCACCCAGGCGTTCGGCGACTCGGCCGCGCTGACCGCCGGCGACGACCAGGCGGTGTTCCGCTGGGTCCAGCAGCTCACCCACGTGCGACCTGGGATCTCCCGCCTGGACGCGGCCGAGACGCTGTGCCAGCTCTTGGTCGACCCGACGCCGCCCGCGTTCACTCTGGCGCAGCTCCCCCACCAGGCCAACGACCGCTGGCTGGGGCTGACGCTGCCCGCCGACGGGATTACCCAGGGCCGCGTGTCGCTAGTCGCCCGCACCGCCGGATCCCTGGCACAGCCACCATTCGCCGGGCTGCTGGTGGACGAGTGGCCAGAGCGCATCCCCTCGGCTGCGGTCACCGCCGGCCTCGCCTTCCACTACGAGGAGCCACGAGCCCGCGCGCCGCAAAGCCTGCTGCTGGCCGACTGCCCCGACACCCGACCGGTATGGGATGACGAGCTGGTCCGCTCCATCCTGGAGGAGACGCTGGAACTGCTGCGTGTGCGCACCGTCGACCTGGACTCGATTCAACAGGTCGGCCAGATCCTGCCCGCCCTGTACTTCCCGTTCAACCTGCGCGGCGACACCATCTCGTTCCGGCCGGGGTTCGTCCGCATCCAGCAAGGGGTGAGCCGCTGATGGCGACAACCCCATCATCTAGCACCGCCCGCGGCGATATCGCGACCCTACGGCCGTCCGTGACGGTCTGGACCCGCCTGGAACCGCGGCCGCGGGAGGGCTCGATGGCGCGCAGCCTGCAGGCGCAGCTGCGCGACCCGCTGTGGCTGCTGGCACGGCAGTGGCAGCTCGGCGAGTACCAGGGCAACGACGCCGGCAGCCCGGTCGAGGCGACCCTCAGCGTCGAGTCCCGCCCGCTTACCGCCTACCGCCCAGGGCCACCCGGCGGCGCCGCGGTCGCCCTCGACCCGGCGCTGCCGCTGGAGACCCACGTCGAGCGCGAAGCGGTCATGCTGAACCTGCGCGGCCGCGTCCAGCTGGGCCTGCGCTTCGAAGCGATCGCCAGGGCCGCCGGCGCTACCCAGGCAGACCTGGACATGTTCCGCCAGGCCTACCAGCTCCCGGCGGCCGGCCCCGACCCGCTGCAGGACCTCGCCGGTGAGCAGTTCCGGTCGCTGGCAGCAGGCCGCGTGACCGACGGGGTCCGGCTGTACGAGGCGCTCCTGGCCGGCGCGCCGCTGCCGTCCGCCGCGGCCTGGGTCGCCAGTGCCACTGCAGCCTTCCGGGCCTACCGCGAGTCGCTGTACACCGAGCCAGCCCACGACGCCGCCTGGTCCGCACGCGACCTGGATTACCAGTTCGCCGTCGCCTCCAAGCTCGGCCAAGAAGCGGCCGACGATGAGGTCGACCTGGAGGCGACCGCGTTCCCAGGCGGCCACCTCGACTGGTACTCCTTCGCGCCCGGCACATCCGCGCTCGCCACCGCTGCCCAGGGTTCCAGCTCGGTCGACAGCTGGAAATTCCTGCCCAACCACGTCACCTTCCGCGGCATGCCCGCCTCCCGCTGGTGGGATTTCGAGGACGCCCAAACCGACTTCGGCCAGCTCGACGCCGAGCACGTGGACCTGGCCAAGTTGCTGGTCATGGAGTTCGCACTCGTCTACGGGGGCGACTGGTTCCAGGTCCCCGTCCCCCAGCAGGCCGGCACGCTCAGCCGCATCGACGCGCTGGTGATAACCGACACCTTCGGCGTGCGGACCCTCATCCGCCCGACCGAGACCGCGGTGCCACCCGGCCAGCGTCCCTGGTCGATGTTCAAGCTGGCCGACGACGGGCGGCGGCTCGACTGGCTGCTCCTCCCGCCCACCCTGACCGTGGTGCAGCAGGCGCCACTCGAGCAAGTCCTGTTCCTGCGCGACGAGATGGCCGCGATGGCATGGGGGGTCGAGAGGCTCCTGCAGGGACCGCTCGACGCCCCGGTCGACGGCTACGAGGCCTGGCGGCTGCGGCTGCTCCACGACCCGCCACCAACGCCGCCGCAGCCGCAACCGGGCGGGCCGGCCGTGTACTACCTGCTAGAGACCAGCGTGCCAGACAACTGGATCGCGCTGGTGCCGGTGCGGACCCCAGCCGGCCAGCCGCTACTGCGGCGTGGCCTAGTCTACCGGCCAGCCCAGCCAGCCCCTGTACCCATCCAGGCGCGAGGCCAGATCCTCGAGCCATGGCACCCGTTCTTCGTAACCGACATCGCGGTACCGCGCGCGGGCGCCGACGTTACCCGACAACTCCGGCGAGCACGCTGGCTGGACGGAACCACCTACGTCTGGATGGCCCGGCAAGTGCGACCCGGACGCGGCCCCGGCTGGTCCGGACTCGCCTACGACATAGTCGAGAAGATGGGCGAGCTGCCACCAGAGATCACACCGTAGCTGCGGCACAGCCAACGCGGCTTCGGCCTCTACCTCTCGGGAACCCGCAGCCGAGCCCGAGGCGTCACGAGATTCATCGGCCCGCTACCAGAAGGAGGCCAAGGAGCCAGCGACGATCCAGGCGAGTCAGGACCACTCCCGCACATGGAACAGCGACCACTCATCACCGAAGCGCACTTCTCAGGACCATCGGAGGTAGGCTTCGTGCCTTGGGACGTCGGCTGAGGTTCTGGAAATGGAATTGAGACAAAATCTTCGAGCGGATTGTTGCTATCCCATGGGGCGTCGTCCTCCACATCACTCTCTGTGATACTGATGATAACGGAGCGGAGCGCACCGCAGAGGACACTCGAACGCCCGCGACCACCCTGGACTCTTCGGCATCGGGCATGAGATTCATCCCGGCTCCAAGCACTTCGCCGAACGCCACTAGCGGCTGATCAGCACCCAAAGCATTGGAGGAGCGGGCAGCAGTGAGCCAACAACCCGCATCGGAGCCTACCTCGGCCAGCAAACCGCGCCTGCTGGATCGACTGCGTACGCTTATCTCTCGCCTGCATGTCGCAAAGCGCCTTCGAAGCATCCGTGACGAGCATGTCGCCCTGGCACCTTTCGTACGGATCGCTGGAGCGGCGTACGCTGTCCTTGGACTATTTGCGCTCGCGTTTGTCGTGATCAGAACGGGATGGGGATTCAGTGTCGGCCCCGCAATCCAGCTTGCAGCGCTTGTAGCAGCACCCGCCGCTCTTGCGTTGGTATGGAATCGCCTGTCGGGGCTGAAAGTCTATGGAATTGAGGTATCGTTGACACCGGCGTCCACTCAACTCCAGGCAGGGCTCGTGGACGCCGTAATGGTTCAGTACTACTCCGACAATCCCGGACTAATCAAACTCATCAGCAACTTCCTCATCCAGCAAAGACAAGAACTCGTGGAAATCCCATTGCGCCGTCCAGCAAAGCCGTACTGGTGGTCGACACGATTGTTCCTCGTATCGGCGCTCGCCGACGATTACTCCAGCCTGCGCGCCTTCGTCTTCGTGGACGAAGAAGACGGCCGTCACTTTCTTGGCCTGGCATCGCCTGCAAGGGTACGTGTCGCCCTTGGAAGTCAATACTCTAGTCTTGAAGCTGCTTACGAGTCTCTCCGTGCCAAGGTGAATGCCACAGATCCAGCGAGCCAGCAGGTCGAACAGATCATCACGCAATGGACCATGTTCGGATTCTCGCAGGATGGTCGACAGGCTACTGAAGAGGAGTTCAAAGTAAAAGTGAATCGGGTTTGCCTCGTCGAATGGATGAGCAAAGCCGGCGGCCTAGACCACCGGTACGTTAGGTGGAAGGGCTATCAGGATCGTGCCCTGCTATCGGAGATAGTCGGCTTTGATGCTCCATATGTCCCTCTCGTAGAGCACGGCCGCCTCTATAAGGTCGTCAGGCGGCACGCCGTCGCAGAGGAGATAGCCGCGAAGGCCTTGAGCTGACCTTGGCCGGCTCCAGCGTGCCTGCACAGTCTGAGTAGGCCGTCAGCGGAGGGGATAGATTGGGTTATGGCCAGCCATGATTAGCTTGGCGGCGGCAACGCAGCCGATGCCGGTGCCGCGCCGGTCGGTGCTGGCGCCAGCGACACTTGCGCATCAGGCCTCCGGGCAAGCAGCACAGTCAAGTGGCCTCTCCGAGGAATGCCTCGTTGGTGGCACACGATCAACCCGGGCGTTCGCGCGTTGCCGCAGCCCAGCAGGTCAAGCAGACCGCACACCCACCGACTGCTGAACTCAGGACCGACGACGCAGAGAAATGGTGGGGTTGTTGCCCATGCTTGTGGGGTCCCCTCCAACCACGGTCGGCACCTGGTCTGGTCTGGGAGTTGCCGCTGATAGCAGCCTGTCGAGTAGTAATGCCAGAAGCCCGAACGGCACCACGGTGTGCATTTCTCCTGGTCTTAGGGTTTCCGATAGTCGTACTCCCGGCGACGACGACAGGCAAACTCGCGATGATCATCGCCTTTGCCGCGCGATCCCTCCGGCTCGGGTAACGACGACGGGCAAGGGGCACGCACCGGCGAGTCCTTGGAGAATCCCGGGAACCGCCTCCGACCAGGTCAAGGGCACGATCGCGGCCGCGGCGACGCGAGCCAGCCGAACGCGTGGGGCGACCCGTACGGCATGGGCAAGGACTCCTGCTCGGCACGCTCGTCGGCTCCGCCGTCCCCTGACGGCTCGATGCGACCTTACCGGCAGACCACCGCGAACCGGTCCCGAAAAGGTCAGCAGGCCCTCGCCTGGCCCATGTCTGTGGATGTACTAGATCGAAGCAGGCGACCCGGCTCTTGCGATAGCGGCGGCAGCTCACCGGTCCCACCGGGTCACCCGGTCCTGCCGCGCAGCCGCTCGGCCAGGGCCGTGTAGCGGCGCCCGGCGCCCTGGGTGCGGACCGCCCTGGCCAGCGCACGCCTGCTACCGACCAGCACCACGATCTGCTTGGCGCGGGTCACGGCCGTGTAGAGCAGGTTGCGCTGCAGCATCAGCCATGCGCCCATCACCAGGGGGACGACCACGCAGGGGTATTCGCTGCCTTGGGAGCGGTGGATGCTGACCGCATAGGCGTGGGTCAGCTCGTCCAGCTCGTCGAACCCATAGCCGACCTCCTCATCCTCGTCCAACAACACCCGAAGCTCGGCCTCCTCCAGCGACACGCCGGTGACCACCCCGACCGAGCCGTTGAATACCCCGGCGGTGCCCTTGTCGTAGTTGTTTCTGAGCTGCATCACCTTGTCGCCGACGCGGTAGACGCGGCCGCCGAAGCGGCGCTCGCAAACCCCTCTCGGGCTGGGGTCAGGGCAGCCTGCAGCCGCTCGTTCAGCGCACCCGCGCCGGCCGGGCCACGGTGCATCGGACACAGCACCTGCACCTCGCGCCTGGGGTCCAGGCCGAAGCGGCGCGGCAGCCGGTTGGCCACCACGTCCACGACCAGGTCGGCGACCTGTTCGGGATCGTCCTCGGGGAACAGGAAGAAGTCGGCAAGGCCGTGTGTGATCGGCGGCTGGCCGGCGTTGATGCGGTGGGCGTTGGTCACCACCCCGCTCTGTTGGGCCTGGCGGAACACGTGGGTCAGCCGCACCCTGGGCAGGCGCTCGGCGGCCAGCAGGTCGCGGAGGACCTCGCCGGCGCCGACGCTTGGGAGCTGGTCGACGTCGCCGACCAGCAGCAGGTGGGCGCCGGGTGGGATGGCCTTGACCAGCTTGTTGGCCAGCAGCACGTCCAGCATGGAGGCCTCGTCAACAACCACCAAGTCGGCGTCGAGTGGATGGTCGCGGTCGAAGGCGGCATCCCCACCTGGGCGTAGTTGCAGCAGCCTATGGAGGGTCGCGGCCTGCAGCCCGGCCAGCTCCCCAAGGCGTTTGGCGGCCCGGCCGGTCGGCGCGGCCAGCAGCACCCTGGCCTGTTTGGCGCGGGCCAGGGTGACGATGGCCCGCACCGTGTAGCTCTTGCCGCAGCCGGGCCCGCCGGTCAGCACCGCGACCTGTTCGGTCAGCGCCAGGCGTACCGCCGCCTCTTGCTCGGGCGACAGCGTCACGCCGGTGGTGCGACCCAGCCACTCCAGCGCGAGCGGCCAGTCCACCGCTTGGAACCCGGCCAGCCGGTCGCCGGGCGCAGCCAGCAGGCGCAGCAGCCCACCGGCCAGCGTGGCCTCGGCGCGGTGGAACGGCACCAGCCAGACGCCCCTCCCCGTACCCTCCGAGTCGCCTGGCGACATAGCAGCGGGGAGCGGCTCGGCGACCACCCCCTCCTCCTCAAGCAGCTCCTCCAGGCACCGTGAAGCGAGCTCGGCGTCCACGCCCAGCAGCCCGGTCGCCCTGGCGAGCAGCTCCCCTTCGGGCAAATAGCAGTGACCATCCTCGCTGGCCTGCGACAGCGCGAACTGCAGCCCGGCCTTCACCCGCTCGGGGCTGTCGTGCGGGATGCCGAGGCGCTGGGCGATCTGGTCGGCGGTCTTGAAGCCGATCCCCCACACGTCGGCGGCCAGCCGGTACGGCTCGCGGCGGACCACCTCGATTGCCTCGTCGCGGTAGGTCTTGTAGATCCGCACCCCAAGCGAGGTCGACACCCCCACGCCCTGCAGGAAAACCATCACCTCCTTGATGGCCTGCTGCTCCTCCCACGCCGCGGTGATCATGGCGGTGCGCTTGGGACCCAGCCCCGGCACCTCGACCAGCCGCGCTGGCGCCTGCTCGATCACCTGCAGGGTGGCCTGGCCGAAGTGGTCGACGATCCGCTCGGCCATCCTGGGGCCGATCCCCTTGATCAGCCCCGAGCCGAGGTAGCGGCGGATCCCCTGGACGGTCGCCGGCAGCACCGTCTCATAGCTGTGCACCTCGAACTGGCGGCCGTACTGCGGGTGGCTCGTCCAGCGGCCGCTAAGACGCAGACGTTCGCCGGGCTGTGCCCCAAGCAGCGGGCCGACCACTGTCAGCAGGTCGCTGGACCGCCCGGTGGCCACCCGGGCGACGGTGTAGCCGGTCTCCTGGTTGGCGTAGGTGATCCGCTCAAGCACCGCATCCAGGGTCGCGAGCGGGACTGCGCGGGTCTGCTGCATGGCGGGCAGAGTACCGCCCGCACGCGACCGTGCCACCACGCGCTTGCGGTGTCCCATCCGGGTGACCTACGCGAGCGCTGCGACTCGCCGGTGGGCGGCTGCAAGGTATACGCCGATCAGTGGGTGGGGCGCGCCACGCGCGCTGGAGGTCTGCGGCACGAACAAGGTCGCCACGAAGAACTGGCGGCCGGGCAGCTCGACGATGCGGGCCTCGCCGTCCTGGTCGGTGCCGCTGATGGCCAGGCCGCCGCGGACCAGGGGCTCGACGTAGGCGGGGTTCAGGCCGAAGCGGCAGTAGTACCGCTCGGTGGTGGCCGCCCCGTAGGCGCGGCGCGCGGCCGAGCCCTCGACCAGGTCGACCTCCATGACCCTGCCGACCAGCGAGCAGGCCAGCGCGCCGATCAGCAGCCGCGAGGCGGCCGGGTCGGTCTCGGCGTGCTGGGCATCGGTGATGCCGAGCACGTTACGGGCGAACTCGATGATCACATGCTGGAAGCCGCCGCAGGTGCCCAACAGCGGGACGTCGCGGGTGCGGGCGTAGGCGATGGCGTCGAGCGCCCCTCGCATGCTCCGGTAGGGGCTGCCTGGGGCGATCCACAGCGCGTGGAACGGGGCCAGCGTCTGCCCGGCGGTCCCCTCCACGTCCGGTGTGGCGATCCAGGTCACCTCGGTCGCCCACCCTCGGCTCTCGGCGGCGTGTTGGATTGCAGCGCCCGTGGCGCGATGGGTCTCGTTGTCGTCGCGGTAGTCGCCGACCACGCCAATCCCGATCACGTCCACGCCTGCTCCTCCCCACGCGCCAATCCAGTCGGTCAGCCCTCGCGCCAACGGCGTTGCGCGCTTCCAGGGTCGGCCATACGTTGAGGCAGGCCCTTCGTCGCATGCTGACGACATGGCGTCAGGCTCGTGCTCGACTCACAGTTCGTAGCGGGCGGCCCAGTAGTGCCAGTCGTCGATCGCCTGGCGTGTCTGTTCGTCCACTGCGACGCCCTCGAGCTGGGACAAGGGGACCGCGAGGGTGTCGCGGTCCCAGCGGATCAGCACGAACATCTCGTGCTGGCACTCCTCTTCGGGAGCCATCCCGACGACCTCGACCTCGTCGCCGACCTGCAGCGGTGAGGTGGCACGCTTCGCGGTGCACCTGACCGGGAACGGGAAGCGGAGCTGGTCATCCAGATAGTAGTACCAGCCCATCGCCTGCTCTTCGGGGCCATAGGCATCGACGACGATCTCCATCGAGATGCGCTGCTCCCGCTCCGCATCACGCGGCGGTTGCTTCACCGAGCCTCCTCGCTGCCTGGCCGGGACGGTCGCCGTCTGCGCTTGCGCGGCCGGCGCACGGGCTGGCCGAGACCGGCCAGCTCCGCTCCGACGGGGACGACGCTTGGGACCACCCGCCGCTCGAACCAGCTCGCCTTGTAGCGCCGCAGCAGCGCCTCGCCGTCCCGCTCCCACGAGAACCCGGGCCGCCGCAGGACCTGCCGGAACACCCGGCTCGCCCGCGCAGGGTCCGCCTCGGCCAACCGGCGCAGCGGCAGCGGCGAGATGCTCGGCTCCTTCATGTAGCCGAGCACCGCCCGGCGGTGCTCCCGATCCGCGGCAAGCTCCGGGTCGGCGAATGCCGCTTGGACCAGACCGAAGTTCGCGAAGTAGTTGAGCCCATCCACCTCGTCGTAGAGCACGCCGACCGTGTCCGCCTCGCAAAGGTCGGCCGGCAGCTCACCCAAGTCGGCCATCGCAGGCATGACCCCGAACCGTTGCCGCGCTCGATCAGCGGCCGACCTTCTCTCGGCATCGCGAGCCTCACGCATCCGGAACTCCCCGTACGCCCGCATGCGGCCGGCCAGCTCAGACCCCGAGACGACGACGAGGTCCGAGCCGAAGAACGCGACGAAGCAGCGGCGGTCCTCGCGCTGCAGCTCCCAGCTCCGCGCCAGCCGCTCCGGGTCGCGGAACGCCAACGCCGGGTGCCGCACCGCGATCTCGGCCGCCGCACGACGGGCCTCGACGCTGCTCGCGGCTGGCAGCACGCTCGTCGCGCCGCTCAGCAGCCACTCGTCGCCGACCGGGACCAGCCGCGTGACCAGGAACGACCGGCGCGGCATCCGGGAGAAGACGCCAGGTCCCATGTTAGAGCGGACCCGGTAGGGCAGCTCATCCACCAGGTTGACGGTGACCAGGGCCTCGCCGTCGCGCCGCTGGACCTCGAAGATCCCCTCCACCACGTCCCGCCAGCCGAGCAGCATCGCCTTGCTCCTCGTCAGACAGGTCCGGGCGCGCCGCCACGAAGCGCTCCACCATCGTCTGGCCGTCGGGCAGGCGATGCTGCAGGACGAACCAGTCGAGGAAGTTGATGAACTGCTCATCGTCCACCGCGGCCGCGCCGGCGAAACGCTCGCTCAGTGCCTGGCGGAACGAACGTGCAAAGCGGGACCCTTGCGCAAAGTCCACCAGCTCGCCCTTGAGGTCACCGCTGCGCCGCACCAGTTCCGAGCTGGCCGACATCGACCCTCCACCCAGATCCACCGCCCATCTGGGCGCTTCCAATCTCCTTGTCGCTTCTCCCCAAGTCTCGCATCTGCTCCAGCGCCATCGCGAGTCCGGCCAGGCCACGGGCAGGACCCGGCACGGTCTCCGAGGATCGCGACGGCGCTGGAGCCGGGCCCGGTCTGGTCCGCCAGCCGATTGACAGCGAGCGCTGACGGTGCGCCGTGGCGGTGCTACCGAGTGGATGGCGCGCCGGAGCCGGAGCGGCCGAGCGATCGTGCGGGCGCTTATCGCCGTCGAGCGGCTCATCCCACGACCGGAGCCTGGTCGTGGCGCTGCGGCTGGGCGTCGGCGAAGGCGACCACGAGCTCGGCGCCGAGCGCGGCGGCGACGCGCTGGAGGCTGTCAAGGCTTGGGGCCACGCGGCCGGCTTCCAGGCGGGCGATGGCCGGCTTGTGGTTGAGGTCGACGACCAGCGGCTGCTGGAGCGAGGCTCGTTGGTCTACCAACGCGCTGCATGCCTGGTGCCAGCGCCACCCCACTTGATCCAGACCATCCACAGGCTGTCCATAGCCTTGTCCACAAGGAGCGCCACAGCGTGTTCGGCGTCCGCGAGATTGTGTTGTCCGCCGTGCTCATCGGTGGCGCCGCAGCCACCGTCTGCAACGAACCTTCTCTGGGGAGGAAGAGAAGGTTCGTAAGCTGGTCGGGTCGGAACAACAGGGTCCAAACTAGGCTTAAGGCAGGCCCCGGTGCTCGCGCAGCACGCGCCTGGCCGCTCTGACGCTCGCATACGGCCCACGACGCGCCTGCAGCTCCGGCGGCTGCCGCTCGTACGGCCCGCCATCATCGCCGCAGGCCGGGCAGATCAGCTCGTAGAACCCGTGGTCTCCGCCGACGACGCACCCGCCGCATCCCAGCTTGAAGGCTGCGCCCGGACATGCGGATCGTGCCGCTCCCGGTCAGCCATGATGATGCTCACCCCAGCCACCCCTCAGCGCAGCGCAAGCATGCCGACTTCAGGTCCCGCCAGCCTCAAGCGCGACCACCGACGACAACGATGCGCGCCGGACCGCGACGACGCCAAGGTTGGACCGCGACGACGCCAGCATGTTCGCCCACAGGACAAGGCTCGCCGAGTCCGCAGGTCACTGGCGGTGTGGCCAGGATGGGCGAGAAGGTTCGTATGCTGTCGAGTTGCCGGTTGCGGTGCTGGTGGCCGTTTGTGCTGCTCAGCGCAGGTTTGAGTACCTGGGTGTGGTCCCAACCAGCCAGCATACGAACCTTCCACCGCTGGTTGAGGGTCCAGCGGTTCGGCTGGTCAGGCGCCACGCCAAGGTCCGCCGCGATGGGTATCGGACGCGGGCGCGTTGACCACCAACAGCGGCAGGGGCGAGGGGGAATCAGGGGCACACCGGGGGCTGCGGGGTCAGGCTTACCGTCTGAAGGCCGATCCTGGTTCACAATCGGCCTTCTATGGCATTGCATGTTCACACGACCCGACTCGCGGACGCTCTTGAGGCTTCGGAGCTGACCACGGCCAGTCTCGCCGAAGCCAGCGGGCTGGGGCTCGACCGCATCGAGGGGATCCTCGCCGGCACCCGATGCCTGTCTCGACGGCAGAACCTGGAGCGTCTGGCGACCCCTCTTGGCTTGCAGTGGCAAGCGCTGTGTTGCGACGGAGAGCCTTCAGACCGATGTCCGGCCTGCCGTGCCCACAACAAAATCAGCGATGCCGAGCTTGGTCCCCTGCGCCACGCGTTGCGGCAGGTCCTTGACGAGGGCATCGCTCGGCTGCGGTCGGCGGCCCAAGGTTCCGGCGGCGGACGGGCCGAGATGGCGAACGGACTGGCGGACTTTGTAAGCCAGCCTGCCTTTGCCAGTGCCCGGCAACTGGCGGCAGCGCTCGGCGGTCACCTGGACAACCCCGCACTGGAGCGCACCGGGGTCATCATGCTGCTAGCCGATGCCGCAGCCAGGGGGACGCTTGATGACCTTGACCTGCCAACGATCGCGCTCGATCTCGCGCGCTACGCGGCCGGCGGTGATTGTGAGCATCTCCAGCTTGTCGGGTTGGACATCGATGACGCCCCGGATGGACCGACGCCGGTCGCCGGGTGGGAGCTTGTGCGGCTGACCGAAGCGGACCTCGATCGCCTCGCGCCGGTCCCAGCGGCCGCTCCCTATCAGCCGCACCAGCCGTGGTCCCGCGAGGTCGCGACCCAGATGTGGTATCTGCGGAGGACCCGCGGGTTCGGCCCGCCTGTTGGCCTGGTGCTGAGCCTGCGGTCGCCGTTCCTGTATGAGCCGGTCTGGCGGCCGCTTATGGTGCTCGCGCTCTACCAGGACGAGATCCCCAGAGTGGCGGTGGAGTTCCGCATCGAGGTCGGCCGCCGGGTGCAGCGGATCGCCGGGCAGGAGCTGGAGGCGCTCCCTGCCGGACCTGGCGACGACGATGAGGGATACCTCCAGGTCCAGTACGGTCCGTACCGCATTCCCGCCGATGAGCACGAGCGCTTTACCCGGTTCGCCAGCGCCGTCTCCCTGTTGCTCGGCTCACTGGCCGCCCAGGCGCGCACCGAGCGTCGCTTCGCCCGCGCCGCCACCCACTTTCTCTCGGCCTCCGAGAGCCACTTGCTGCTCGGTGCCGAAGGCAAGGCGCTCATGGACTACTCCATTGCGCTGGAGACGCTGCTCGGAGGAGATGCCAAGACCGAGGTCCTTCGGCGCGTCTCCCAGCGCGCCGCTGTGCTCTGCGCGTTCGACGACGATGGCCGCCTGGATGTCGAAGCGCAGATCGCCGCGACGTACGCTGCTGGGTCCAGCTACCGCCACGGCGATGAGCCGTGGAAGCTGCACACCCAGTACGACTCGCGGCCGCCTGAAGGCAAGAAGAAGACGCTCGACCTTGCCACTGTGCATCACCTGACGCGCAAGGCGCTGTTGCGCTGGCTGGTCGTGGCCGCAGGCCAGGATGATCCGGTGCCGCGGCTTGAGCGAGCGATCTTGTCTCGCCAAGCGGCCGACGACATCGCCGACGCTATCCGATCCTTTGCGGCTCGGGTCGATCCATCGGCGCCCACCCCCTAAAGCAAGTCAGGGTCCCGGGAGTCGACGGGACCACGATCGGACTGAGCCTGAATCCACCGAGAATCGGTGCGCTCTGCGGTGTCCTTGCAGGTCAGGAGCTGTTTGGCGGTCGCCGGGCGCCGCATCCAGAAGGTGCACGACCTCGGCAGCAGAAATGGCCCTCTTACGAGGGGCTCTGCTGGA
>WNFU01003486.1_pt1 | contig 21638 bp, 19 predicted proteins | sample 5400121 | NCBI WGS metagenome assembly WNFU01 (sample SAMN13153360, study PRJNA577476) | soil metagenome | isolation source: 100 cm soil or saprolite under grassland replicate 1 | place: USA:California | collected 2016-06-15
GGGCGCGCGGCGTGATCGCAGGGTTGACGGCGGGGACCCGGCCAGCGCACGTGGCGCGCGCGGCCCTGGAGGCGATCGCGTGGCGGGTGGCGGACGTGGTGAGCGTCATCCGCGAGACCGTGCCCGTCGAGGTCCTTCGGGTGGACGGCGGCATGACCCGCGACCCCACCCTCCTCCAGCTCCAGGCCGACACGACCGGCGTCCAGGTGCAGCGCGGCGCCGTGGACGCGACGGTCGCCGGCGCCGCCGCCCTGGCAGCGGTCGGAGCCGGCGTCTGGGGCTCGACTCGAGAGATCGCCGAGCGGATTCCGATCGGCGAGCGGACGGCGCCCCATCGGGACGCTTCCTGGCGGGATCGCGAGCACGCTGCGTGGCGCGAGTTCGTGGAGCGCGCGGCGGTCCTCTAGCGTCGTCGGGGGATCGGGCCTGTGGTAGTACCTGCCGCGTGAGCGGTCCCGAACGCCAGGCGGCGATCTACCTCGGCGGCGTAAGCGGGCGGCGCCCGAGAGTGCAGGCGGCCGAGCGGGCGATGACACCAGAGGCGTTCGCCTACGTGGCCGCGGGCGCCGGGGGCAGCGCGACCAAGCGCGCCAACGAGGACTCCTTCGACCGCTGGCGGATCGTGCCCCGGATGCTGCGCGACGTATCGCAGCGCGACACGAGCGTGGAGCTCTTCGGCCGGCGCCTGGCGGCACCGCTGCTGCTGGCTCCCGTCGGTGTGCTGGAACTGGCCCACCGCGACGCCGATCTGGCCGCCGCCCGGGCGGCGGCCGCTGAGGGCGTCGCGATGATCTTCTCCAACCAGGCCTCGACGCCCATGGAGGCGTGCGCCGAGGCGATGGGCGACGGCCCGCGCTGGTTCCAGCTCTACTGGAGCACGTCCAACGAGCTGGTGGAGAGCTTCGTGCGCCGAGCCGAGGCATGCGGCTGCGAGGCAATCGTGCTCACGCTCGACACGACGATCCCCGGCTGGCGGACGGCCGACCTCGACCTCGCCTACCTGCCCTTCCTGCGCGGGAAGGGAATCGCCCAGTACACGAGCGATCCGGTCTTCCAGCGGCTGGTCGAGGCGGATGCCCGCGAGGCACCGACGCCGAGGCCGCGCTTCAACCTCCACACCCTGGGAACGCTGATCGAGCTGGTTCGCAGCCATCCCGACCCGTCCTGGTCGGCGCTTCGATCCGGGCGCGCGCGGAAGGCCGTCGAGCGGTTCGTGCAGATCTACTCGCGGCCGTCGCTCACCTGGGACGACCTGGCGTTCCTGCGCGAGCTGACCCGGCTGCCGATCTTGCTGAAGGGCATCCTCGACCCCGACGACGCCGCGAAGGCGATCGAATGCGGCATGAACGGCGTGATCGTCTCCAACCACGGCGGCCGCCAAGTCGACGGCGCGATCGCCTCGATCGACGCGCTGCCCGCTGTCGCCGACGCGGTCCGGGGTCGTGTGCCCGTGCTGCTCGACTCGGGCGTTCGGGGCGGCGCGGACATGTTCAAGGCGCTCGCGCTCGGGGCGACCGCAGTGTGCATCGGCCGCCCCTACCTGTGGGGGCTCGCGGCCGGTGGCGAGGACGGCGTGCGCGACGTGATCCGCAACTTCGTCGCGGACTTCGACCTGACCATGGGACTCACCGGCCATCGCTCGGTCGCGGAGATCGGCCGGGACGCGCTGATCCCGGCGCCATAGGACCCGCCGAGCCTGTGGTTGTGCACGCTATGCGGGACTAAACGCAGGCTCGCCGCGCCGGTTGCGCCACGCCGGTTTAGATGGGTCAGCCGGGGGTCATGCGCCAGCCGCTCCAGCGCGACACGGCGACGACGATCGTGGGGCCCTCGGGCGGCTCGTCCTCGTACTGGCTGTAGCGGGCGCTGAGCAGCGCGATCGCGCGGGCGTGCTCCTCGGCCCCGGCGGCCACGATGCGTGCGATGCCGTCCGCCCGCACCCACCACAGGGTCGACCAGTCGTCGTCATATCGATCCGCGAGCACCGACACGCGAGGGTTGGCCGCGACGTTCGCGAGGCGGCGCAGGCGGGTGGTGCGCTTGGGCTTTCGATCGACGGCCGTGTAGAGCGTGTCGCCATCGAGGGCGAAGCAGATCGGCACGAGGTGCGGTTTGCCGACCGCGTCCACGCTCGCCAACCGTGCCACGGGGGCCGTAGCGAATAGCCTGCGGGCCTCGGTCGCCTCCACCTCGCTAGGAGCCGGCGGCCCGGTACTCCTCGACCACGCTCGCAAGGTGGTCGAGGCGCTCCTCGGCCTCCGGGCGCCCGACCGGCGGCGCGAAGAAGACGTAGCGGCTGACCCCTGCCTCCTCGTAGCGGGCGACCTCCCCCGCCTTTGCAGGCACGGCGTAAAGGCTCACTCGGGGCGCCGCTCTTCCCGCCTCCTGGGCAAGCTCCCCGAGCCTCGCGATCCGGGCCTCGAGCTCCGCGGCATCGCCGATCCGATTCGGCATCCACTCGTCGCCGAAAGCGATCACCCGCTCGAGCACGTGCTCGCCGTTACCCCCGACGATGATCGGGGGGTGTGGGTCTTGGAGCGGCTTCGGCCAGGACCAGATCGGGTCGAAGTTCACGTAGCGGCCGTGGTAGCTCGCGTCCTCCTGGGTCCAGATCGCCTTCATCGCCTCGATCCGCTCGCGCATCACTCCGAAGCGACGCCCGGCGTCGGTGCCGTGGTTGGCCATCTCCTCGACGTTCCATCCCGCTCCAACACCGAACAGGAAGCGCCCGCCGGAGAGCCGATCGAGCGAGGCGACCTCCTTCGCAGTCGTGATCGGGTCGCGCTCGACGACGAGGCAGATGCCGGTCGCGACGCGCAGGCGCTCGGTGGCCGCGGCTGCGGCGGTGAGCGCGACGAAGGGGTCGTACGTATGCGAGTACTCCTGCGGCAGGTCCCCGCCGGCCGGGTACGGGGTCTCGCGGCTGGCCGGGATGTGGGTGTGCTCGGGGAAGAACAGCGACTCGAAGCCGCGCTCCTCCACCATGCGCGCAAACTCATCCGGAGCCACCGCGTAGTCGGTGGAGAACATCATCACGCCAAAGTCCACGCCCGGACCCTACAGACGGCGGTGCGCTGGTTCTTAGCTGCGATTGGCGCGAAGCTGGCGGATAGCGCCACAAACGCGCCAAGCGGAATGATCGCGCGGCCATCTTCTAACCCTTTGTCGCCGCGCGGATGATGGGAGACTTCGCGCGATGCTCGACGAGCGCCTCGTCACGGCGTTGCACGTGGAGGCGCTGCGGCGCGAGGAGCTCCACGCCGAGCACGAGCCGCACGTCCTCTTCCAGGCCTCGACGATCGGCGGCCTGCTCCACGGCGCCTATGACGGGGATGCGACCTTTTCGCAACTCGCCGAGCATGGCGATCTCGGTCTCGGAACGCTGAACGGGCTCGACGGCGAGATGATCGCCCTCGACGGCCAGTTCTACCGGGCCGGCGTCGACGGCGCGACCGGCGAGATCCCACCGTCCGCCCGCACGCCCTTCGCGGTCGTGGTGTGGTTCGCGCCGCAGGTTGAGCTCTTCGTCGATTCACCCCTCTCCCACGGCGAGCTGCTCACCGAGATCGACCGCGCCCTGCCCCCCGGCACGGTCGCGTGCGCGCTGCGGATCGACGGCGACTTCGGGCTGATCCGTGCGCGCTCCGTGCCGCGGCAGAAGCCGCCCTACCGGCCGCTGGGCGAGGTGATCTCCGACCAGCACGTCTTCGATCTGCCGGATGCGCGGGGAACGATCGTCGGCTTTCGGTTCCCCGACTACAGCGAGGGAATCGAGGTCAGCGGCTACCACCTCCACTTCATCTCGGCGGACCGAACGCGCGGCGGCCATGTCCTCGAGTGCCGGCCCCGGCGAGCCCGAGCGCAGATCGATCCCTCCACGGACCTGCACGTCGAGCTTCCCCCGGGGGTGGACCTGGCGGCGCCGGCGCTGAGCCGGGAGGCCCACGAGGCGCTGGACCGGGTCGAGCATTTGGGGTGAGCGGTTCGCGGTAGGGTCGGCCCGATGGCGACGCTGGAGGCCAGTTGGACGGTGGAGATCGACGCTCCCCGCGAGCGCTGCTTCGAGATCGCCGCCGACGTCGAGAACGCACCGAAATGGCAGGGAAGCCTGATCGAGGCCGAGGTTCTCGAGCGCGACGAAGAGGGCCGCCCGCTCGCGGTCGAGACGCTCTCCGACGCGACGGTGAAGAAGGTTCGCACCTGGCTGCGCTTCGCCTACGACCCGCCCTCGGGGATCACCTGGGAGCAGGAGAAGGGCGATGCGAAATGGCTCACCGGCTCCTGGGACTTCGAGGATCTCGGCGAGGGGCGCACGCGGGCGACGTACGGCCTGCGCTCGGATCCCGGGCGCGTCCTCGGCCTGCTCCTCCGCGGCCCAGTCGAGGCCAAGGTGAAGAAGCTCCTCACCAAGGGCGCCGCGGAGGGGCTGAAGCAGCAGGCCGAGAGCGCTTGAGCGAAGCCGTACGGCCGGCCTGCCGGACCGAGCGCAGCGTAGTATCAACCCCTAATGCCGCGTGAGGAGGAACAGGGACCGGTAAAGCTTGGGTTCATGCAGTCCATCGGCATCGGGCTCGCGGCCTTTGCCATCGGCGCGCTCGTGTTCGGCCTGTTTGTAGGCGTTCTCTATCTACTGTTTTCGAACGTCGGGTAAACCGGCCCGAAATCGACTTCCCCACTTGGTATTGAACCGGCCGCACCACCCCGCCAAAGGACTCAGCCCTCATTCGGCTTCACGGGCTGATCAGGACCGGCTCAGATACACCTATGGCCGGGCGCGCCGCGGAAGGAGCTCCTCACCAAGGGCGCCGCGGAGGGCTTGAAGCAGCAGGCCGAGAGCGCCTGAGCCGTCCGTCTCAGGGGTGAGTCGAAAGCAATCCGCGTACCTCGCATTCCCCTGTGGAAAGCGTCGTATCGCCTAATCGATCTTGGAAGATCGGCTCCAGCCACCTACGGTCCGCACTACGCCCGAGGAAAGGAGCCAGGAGATGGCCGAGAACGGAAAAGTCGTGATCAATCTGTCGTCGGGACTCGAGGATCCGGAGCGCGTCACGGTTGGCTTCCTCGTGGGCGGTGCAGCCGCGCAGCAGGGCAAGGAGGTGGCGATGTTCCTGACGAAGGAGGCCGTGCGTCTGGCGCTTCCGGGGGTCGCCGCGGGCGTCGCGTGCGAGGGCTGCCCACCGCTGGGTCAGCTGTTCGAGCAGTACGCCGAGGGCGGCGGCGAGCTCCTCGTCTGCCCCTACTGCTTCGACGCGCGGAAGCTCAACGCGGAGGAGCTGGTGCCGAGCGCGAGGATCGCCGGCGCCACGCCGCTGTTCGAGTGGATCGGCGACGGCGCGACGGTATTCAGCTACTGAATCTGGCTGAGGGCATGTTCTTTCGCCAATACCTGAACGATGCCACCGCCTGCGCCTCCTACCTCTTCGGCTGCAAGACGGCGGGAGAGTTCGCCGTGGTCGACGCCCACGTCGACCTGGTCGACGACTACGTCGCCCTCGCTGAGCAGCACGGCGCGCGGATCGTCGCGGTGATCGAGACGCACGTACAGGCCGATCACGTCTCGGGGCTTCCCGAGCTGGTCGAGCGCACGGGCGCAACCGGATACATGCCGGAGGGATCCGGGGTCGATTTCGATCATCACGCACTGGTGGACGGCGAGCTCGTCAAGCTCGGCAACACGGTGATCCAGGCCGTGGCCACGCCCGGCCACGCCGCCGCGCACCACGCCTACCTCGTCACCGACCATCGCCGCGGCGAGGAGCCGTGGATGATCCTGACCGGCGACGCGCTGCTCGTCGGCGACGCCGGACGGCCCGATCTCCACGCGCACGGCGAGCAGACCGTCGAGGAGATGGCGCGCACCCTCTATCGCTCGCTGACCGAGCGGTTGCTGGCGCTGCCCGATCACCTGTTGCTCTACCCGGCGCACTACTCGGGATCGGTGTGCGGGCGAGGTCTCTCCGGCAACCCGGCATCGACGATCGGCTTCGAGCGCCGACACAACAAGGCGTTGCGGTTTGCCTCGGAGGAGGCTTTCGTCGAGGCCCTGGTGGAGGACATCCCGCCACCGCCCGAACGCCAGGCGGAGATCGTCGCCGCCAACCGCGGCGGCCGCAGAGCCTTCGAAGCGGCTTGACCCGGGCCCGAGTCGAACTCGGGCTGCGCGAGAACCTCCCGCAGTTCTCGCTTCTCGTCGCAGTCAACCTCCTGGTCGGGGCCATGGTCGGGCTGGAGCGCTCGACCCTGCCCCTGATCGGCAAGGACGACTTCGGCCTGGGCTCGAGCGCGTCCGTCCTGTCTTTCATCATCGCGTTCGGCCTCGCGAAATCGGTGACGAACCTCGGCGCCGGGGCGCTGGCCGAGCGTGTGGGGCGCCGCCGCCTCTTGGTCCTCGGGTGGACCCTGGCGCTGCCGGTTCCCATCCTCGTCGCCTTGGCGCCGAACTGGGGATGGGTGGTGGCGGCCAATGCGCTCCTGGGCGTCAACCAGGGACTGGCGTGGTCGATGACCGTTGTGATGAAGATCGACCTCGTCGGGCCGAAGCGCCGCGGGCTGGCCCTGGGCCTAAACGAATCCGCGGGCTACGGCGGCGTGGCGCTCGCCGCGGCCTCGAGCGGCTGGCTGGCGACTGAGTTCGTCGCCCGCGACGTCCTCGTCGTCGCTGGCTTTGCCATCGCCGCGCTGGCCTTGCTGGTCTCGGTGCTCTTCGTCCGCGACACCGCCGAGCACGTGACGTATGAGCAAGCTCGCGACCACGCTGAGGCCGACACCGCGCCACCGCCCATGCGCGAGGTCTTTCCGGATGTCACCTATCGGAACCGCGGTCTGCGGTCGTGCGCGCAGGCCGGCTTGGTCAGCAACCTCAACGATGCGCTCGCCTGGGGGCTGCTTCCCCTCTTCTTGGCCTCGGAGGGCGTTGGGGTCGGCCAGATCGGGTTGGTCGCGGGCCTCTACCCGGCGGTTTGGGGCCTCGGGCAGATCTGGACGGGCCATTGGTCCGACCAGGTTGGGCGAAAGCCGCTGATCGTCGCCGGCATGCTGATACAGGCCGTGGGCCTGGGCTTGCTCGCCAGCTCCGCCGGCGCCGTGGGCCTCGCCGCGGCCGCCGCCGTCGTGCTTGGGGTGGGCACGGCGTGCGTCTACCCGACCCTCCTCGCTGCGATCTCCGACGGCGTGACTCCCGTAACGCGGCCGGCCACCGTGGGCGTCTACCGCTTCTGGCGCGACATGGGCTACGTGATCGGCGGGCTGATCGCGGGACTGGTCGCCGATGCGATCGGGTTCAGCGGAGCGATCGTCGTCGTCGCCGGACTCACCGCCGCCTCCGGGCTCTGGGTGGCCGCGGACATGCCGGGTCGCCGCGCCGCCCCTGCGATGGCAGCTCGGGTCAGGTCTTGACCGCCAGGACCGAGACGCTCTTGACCCCGTACTTGGCGCTGGCGTCTCGCGCCCGCTCGGAGATGAACTCGTACGGGTTCTGCTTGATGTCCTCGATGCGAAGCCCGGCGCCCTCGATCGCCTCCCGGTACGCGTCCTGCTGGGCTGCGCCTCCGATGCACGACGCCCACAGGTCGGCGTCGCAGACGATCGACTCCTTGAGTTGCTGCTCGCTCACGATGTCGGCGATCGCCAGCCGGCCGCCGGGCTTCAGGATCCTCGCGGCCTCGGCGAAGACCCGCTCCTTCTCCGGTGAGAGGTTGATGACTCCGTTGGAGATCACGCAATCGACGCTTGCTCCCTCCGCGGGCAGGTTCTCTATCCGTCCCTCGCGAAGCTCCACCTGGGCGAAGCCGGCCTCCTCCGCGAGCCGGCGGGCCTTCTCCAGCTGCTCGGCGGTGAAGTCGATGCCCGTGACATGTCCTGTGGGACCGACCTGGAGCGCCGCAAAGAAGACGTCCATCCCCGAGCCGCTGCCGAGATCCAGCACTCTCTCTCCGTCGCTCAGCTCGGCGAGGTCGAAGAAGTAGCCGACGCCGGCAAAGGACTCGGTCGCGCCCGCGGGTATCCGATCGAGAACGTCCCGCGGGTAGCCCAGGCGCTCCGCCAGTGGCAACCCGAGTTCGAAGTGATAGTCGGCGTCCGGCTCCTCGGCCACGTGGCGATACATGTCCTTGACCTTCGCCTCGAGCTCCTGAGTGTCGACTGTGGCGGGCATTCCATACCTCCTTGTATCGGCGCCTAGGCGGTGGCCGCGCCGGCTCCGTGCCTGCGCCGCCAGAGACTGAGCACTGTTGACGGGATGCAGAAGTTTGCCACGGTCAGGGCCCCGCACGCGAGCGCCAGCGGCACACCCGCGATCAGCGCCGCGGTCGGCTGCCCGAACGCGAACAGCAATGTCACGGTTCCGAGCCACACCGTTCCCACCTTGAACCCGTGGCGCCTGGGCGGCGGGTTCGGGGGCAGCGGCGGGGCGCCCGTGAGGTGGCGGAGGCCGTGATTCCACACGAAGTCGAACGGGTGACGCGCGGTCCAACCCGCCACGACCCCGATCGGCACGAGCGCTCCCAGCAGCAGAGCCGACTGGAGGATCAGCCCGGTGACGACAATCGCGAGACAGAGGGCGGTGGGGAAACGCAGGCCCCACCGCAGGGCTCGGCTCTCGTCGCGGGTGAGGACATAACCCTGGACCTCGAGGTTGGCGTGCATCCAGGGCGACAGGCCCGGCGACTCGGCCTTGTCTCCTGCAGTGTCGGTAATCAGGATCAATCCTCTCGTCTGCTCGGCTCGGGCTTTGCGAGACAAAGCTTGCCGGGTGACGCGTTATTCTGATAGGGGAATCGTCCTATAGATGTCTTTCCCAACCGGCATAGTTGACGCACTGGATCCGGCTCGCCTTCGCCTCCTCGTGGAGGTCGATCGGCGCGGCTCGATCTCGGCAGCCGCCGACGTCTGCGGCGTGAGTCAGCCCTCGGCGACCAAGCAGCTGAAGACGCTCGAAGCCGCGGTCGGCGAGAAGCTCGTGGAGCGCAACGGCCGGGCCAGTCGCCTGACCGAAGCGGGAGGAATCGTCGCCGCCCACGGAGTACGGGTACTCGACACCTTGCACGGTCTCCAGGAGGAGCTCGACGCGCTGAGTGGTGCTGAGACGGGGACCTTGGCCCTCGCCGCGTCGACCACCCCTGGCGCCTACGTCGTGCCCTCGATACTTCAGTGCTTCGCGGATCGCCACCCCGGTGTGGACGTAGACATCTCGATCGGGTCGAGCACCTGGGTCGCCGAGCGGGTCGCGAAGCGCGAGTTCTCGCTCGGGATCGCCGGCGAGGTCGAGCTCCCGGGAGGGGTGCGAGCCGAGCCCTTCCTCGACGACGAGCTGATCGGCATCGCCGCACCGCAGAAGGTGAAGCTGCGCCGAGGCAAGGCGACTGTCGGCGAACTGTCCCGCTGGACGCTGTTGGTCCGCGAGCCCGGCTCGAGCACGAGGGCAGTCGCCGAGCGCTATCTGGCCCGCGCCGGATATCGACCGTCGAACAGGTGGGAGCTCGATTCCAACGAAGCGATCAAGCGCTCGGTCGCAGCGGGCCTGGGCGTCGGCTTCGTCAGCAAGCTGGTCGCCGAGGACGAGATCCAGCGCGGCGAACTGGTCAGCTTCCGGATCGAGGGCGCTGGCCCGATGCGCCGTTCGATCTACCTCCTCCTCCCCGACGACCGCGACCCAACCCCCTCCGAGGGGGCCTTCATCGCCACGCTGAGCGATTGCTGCGCCGTCAGCGTCGCGGGCTGCGCGGTCGACGGCTCGAACGGCAGGCGCTGAAAGCCGGCACAGCCCGGGCCGCACCGTGACGACCGGTGGCTGCGGTCGCTCAGTCCGGTCGAGATGGGGCGGTCTTCACGAGGGGATCTTCGCTCTTCCCATCGGAGCTCGGCTCGCCATTCAGCCTCTGCGCACCTCCGACAGCCGGGAGTCCCTCCGATCCCCGCGGCAGCGAGCTCGCGCCCTTCGTTGCCGCAGAGCCGTTGCCGTCCGAGTTGGGAGGGCCCTCGCTGGGGTCCACGTGGCTACTGCCGTTGCGGCTTGCCTGGGCCGGGCGAGTCGCCGCGTCGCCAAAGCGAGCGGGCACTCGCGGTGCGCTCACGGCAAGCAGGGCCTCCAGGAGCTCGAGGGCGCCGGCGGCATCACCACGAGCCAGGGCGACCCGCGCCGCGTAGTCGCCGGCGCCCTCGTTTCGCCGGATAGCAACCCCCAAACCGCAGAACACAGCCATGCGCATCCGGATAGCCACTCTGCTCAGCAGACGGCGAGCCGGGCCGTGTTGCAGGTTGGCGCCAGCCCACTCCAGACAAATGTCCCGTCGCCGCCGCGTCAATTGGGGATCGGCACGCGAGCCCACGATGTGTGGCGCGTACGGCACCAACCGCTGGCGCTCGGCGTGGGCGGCGCGGTCGTTCAAGCCCCGGAGGAACGATCCGATGACAGGGCAGACGCAGCGTGGCCGGTCGCTGAACTCCTCGTTCGCGATCAGGGACGCCAACTCGACGACGCAGACACCCTCGCCGGGCGATGCGTGAGCCCCCGGGCCAAGGCGGATCCGACGTCCATTCGGCATCACCGCGATGTCCGTGGCGGCCCGCATGACGCTAGAAGCCGCGGCGCTCCCGTTGCCGGTTGACCGCCCTTCTCACTCGCGGGTCGCCGCCCCGATCGGCGAGCATGCTCGCGAGCCGGATGCTGCGGAGCGTGACCATCGCCGCCAGGATCACGGTCACCACGGTTAGCCAAGCCACCTCAGCCGGTGAGATCGTCGCAAGGGTGACGAAGAAGACGTACAAGACGACCACCCACACCGCACAGAGCCAAAGCGAAAGACGCAGACGACCTATGACGTGCATCTCCACCCTCCTTATAACTCAGTCGGGGCCCCGCGTGCGCCGGTTACCTCAGCCGTGACCGTTGAAGGAGATCACCTGCTGGATCCCGCTCGGACGGTTCGTGTATCGCAGGGTCGTCGGCAAGAGGCCCGGAACGAACGAGATGCGCTCGGCAGTGGCGTCGGCCCGCCAGGCCGAGGGGTCCGAGGTCCCCTGGGCCGCCGTCAGGTCCTGGCCGGCGAGATCGAGGGCGTGCCACATGCCGTCGCGGCAAGTGGCTAGATCGCCGGCGCCGCAGTAGGCGAGGTTGAAGGGTTTCGCGATTGGCATGCCGAGGAGATTGCGGATGTCGCGATCGAAGTACTGGTACCAGCCGCTGTACTGGCCAGCGGGGGGCTGATCGAAGCGCGAGAAGAGTGTGTTCAGCTCTTCGAGCTGGCCTTGAAGGCGTGGCCTCAGCAGCTCGTCGGCGATCCTCGGCCAGGCGGCATCCATGATCGCCGCGCCGGGGTCGTCGATCTTGCCGTCGAGGTCGACGTCCAGCCTGCTGCCGCCGTGCTGCCGCCAGGCAACCAGTAACGCGAGCATCTGCTCCGCCTGCGGCGTCGGCGGGCTGGACCCCTGAAGCAGGCTGCTGAGCAGGGGGACCGTGTCGATCGCCCGCACGTCCTGGGTCGCGGCGGCGTTCATCGCCGCCGTTACGGACGCAAGCGTCCACTTCCCGTTGCTCTTCAGCCGCTTGAGGTCGTAGTTCAGGAGATCGACTCGGGCCGCCGAGCCGTTTCGGCCCCACTGATCGTCCGCGGCCCCGAAGCCATGCGCGACGCTGTTGTTCCAGTTGACCATGGTTCCGCCCTTGGGATCGACCCCGTGCGGATGGTCGTTGGCGGACAGGAACCCCTGCCACTCGAACTTACCGGTGCCGAGCGTCGGCAGGCCAGGGTCGACGCCTGGCGGGCGGATCGGCAGCCTGCCGCTCGTGTACTCCGCGACGTGCTTGCTGTCGATGTAGAACGAGTTGAACGTCTGCGGGGTCAGCGCCGCCGCCTTGAAGAAGGACTGCGGATCGTGGACTTGGCCGTCTGACAAGCGCCGGAAGAAGAGCTGGTCCAGGACGTCCTTGCCGTAGCTCGAGCGCTTCGACGAGATCGCCACCTTCCGGCCGTCGACGGTTGCGTAGCCGACCACGGGTCCATGCACCGTCGTGAGGAATGAAACCGGATCGCCGTCCAGCGTCCCCGCGTCGAAGTGCTTCATCTTCCGGCACTTGCCCCGGTAGCGGTACCGCTCGTCGCTGCCGCCGCAGAGCTGCTCCGCGTACTGGTCGACGACGTCACCGCTCGCCGAGGTCAAGGTGTTCGCGAAATCCGGCCCCCGACCGATCAGGAGGTAGCCCGGGAAGGGCGCCGAGGTGACGCCGCGCCACTGTAGACCCGGGGCGTGCATGTCGATCTCGTACGTGAGCCCGGGGTAGAAGTAACCGATCTGCGGTCCACCGACCATCAGCGGATGCCCGGTCTCCGAGTGATCCGCGTCGATCATGAGCGTGTTGCTGGCCTGCGTGCGCGCTGGGAAGGCCGGCTTGCCGAGGTCCTTCTTGGACACGGCAGGGGTGGCCGTGAAGCTTCCCGGATCGAGGATCGCGCTGCCGGGTACGTGCTTCGGGATGTGCCCGTAGTCGAAGTTGCCGTCGATGGTCGTGGGGCTCTCGGGATTCTTGAATTGGCGCAGGTCGTCGAAGACCTTCATCCCCTTCTTCGCGCCAAGGCGCTGGCGCAGGCCGCCGAGAAACTGGGAGCGGCGCGCCTCGTCGCCGCCGCCCTCGCCGAGGAACTGATCCTTTAGCGCGTTGACCGCGTACACGTCGTTGCGCGTCCACGGCGCAGTCGAGGAACTGTGCATGGCGAGGTAGTCGTTGATCCCCGTGATGAAGACGTCGATGTCGTGCAGGACGGCCTTGCCCTCCGGACCCGCCGCCTTCAGGACGTTGGTCTGCTTGGCGACCGCCGCCTCCGTCTGCGCGCTCGGCGTGAACGACTTCAGGCCGGCGACCAGGTTGATCGCGCTCAGCCCGGGCGCGTCGATTGCGGCGACACGGGCGTTGTAGCGGGCCTGCTGGAGCAGAAGGCCGCGGTCCTCCGCCGCGATCCAGCCGGCCGCCCACACTCCGCCGTCGTGCGTGGTGGCCGTGACGTGAGGAACGTCGAAGCTGTCGCGGACGATGCTGATGCCCGCGTGAGGCACGGTCTCCTCCGTGCCCGGACCGGCTGTGTCGACGCCGAAGCGCTCGGACTTGAAGTACTGCGTCAGGTCTGCGTCCGTGACCTGGTCGAAGAGCGGGGTGAGGTCGTCGTACATGTGCGCCTGCGTGTCGGCGCCCGGCGGGGGCGGGTAGCCGCCGTACTGGCCCGATGGAATGACGTTCAGGGCCGTCTGCGCGTAGTCGTGCGTTGCGGCCGCCGCGGGCTGGACGGCCAGGGTAATCGCGCTAAGAGCTCCTGCGAATGCGATCGCCAGGCGCGGCATCCAGCCATGTCCCTGCAAGCTTCCAGCTTTCGTCGACGGCGAGGGGTTGGTCAGAACATACACGCGTGCTGCATTGCCAGCCGTCCGCCATGAGTCGGCGGGCGAGATGACGCGCCGGGAAACGGCTAGGCCGCGGCCTTGGCGGCGCGGCGCTCGGGGCTGACCCTGACGACGTCCCACGCAAGGCCGAGCTTCTCGAGGGTCCAGATCACGACGGCCGAAGGATCCAGCTCCCAGCGGGCCAGCCCGTGGGTGGCCGAGGTCGGGAAGGCGTGATGGTTGTTGTGCCAGGCCTCTCCGAAGCTCAGGGGGGCGAGCCAGGCCAGGTTGCGCGACTCATCGCCCGTCACAAAGCGTCGCCGGCCGAACGTGTGGCAGAGCGAGTTGATGCTGTAGGTGACGTGGTGGAGGAGGAAGACCCTCACCGCCCCGCCCCAGAGGAGGGCCGTGAGCCCGGCGGCGATGCTGTCTCCGAGGACCACGCCAAGCCCGAATGGCACTGCGAGCCCGAGCGCGGCCCAGTAGATGAACGTGCGGTCGATGAACCCGATCACCGGGTCGTCGAGGAGATCGGGTGCGAAGCGCTCCTTGGAGCCCCGCTCGGTGTGAATGAAGAGCCACCCCAGGTGGGCGTGGAACAGCCCGCGGAGCGTGCCCCGCCAGCCGGAGCCGTGATCCACATGGGGGCTGTGGGGATCGCCCTCCTCGTCGGAGAAGGTGTGGTGCTTGCGATGGTCGGCTACCCAGGAGATGACGGGGCCCTCGATGGCGGCGGAGCCCAGCGCCGCCAGGACGCCGCGGATCAGGCTCGTCGTCTTGAAGCTGCGGTGGGTCAACAGACGATGGAAGCCGACGGTAATGCCAAGCCCCGTTGCGACGTACAGGACGGCGAGAACGACCGCGTCGCTCCACCGGAACGCCTGGTTCCAAAGTTGCCAGGCGGCGAGCCCGAGGAGCAGGAAGGGAACGCCGGTCACGAGGCCGGTGATGATGCGGTCGCGCGTCTCATGCGCGACCGGCTGGACGAGATCCGACATCTGCTCGTGCGGCTGGCTGGCCGCGGTTTGGTTACTCACGATCGCCCCACTTACGGTTGCCGACTTGCTCGATCGCTTGCTACCCGATCGCTCGCTGCCCATGAGCATACGCGGAACTCGGGCGAGCGTGATCGCTGGTGGCCGGCGACCGTTAGCGGAGCCGCGTACCGGCGCCGATCGAGGCGGACCTGGCTATGGTCTGAAGCCGTTCGGGCACTATGGGGAGGCGCGGTGCACAACACCGGAATCGGAGTCGAGCGACGGTGAGAAAGCCGAGCGCAATCGCTGTTGTAGTCCTCGCTCTGGCCGCGACCTCCGCGTTTCCGGCCCCGGCGACCGCCCCTGTCAAGCACCGCGCCGTGCGAAACGCGGTCTTCGTCGGCAACAACTGGGACGGGACCGCCGATGTGATCTACCCGCGGAGGAACTACAAGCGGGTGGCGCGGATCAACATCATCCCGGACATCGACGAGCGGATGCTGGAGATCGCCTCGAACCCGGAGCGGCTGGCGTACTTCCTCGCCATCCGGGAGGCGGTCGGCGAGGGGCATGACCAGTTCGTGGACGACATGTTCACCACGAAGGATGGCCGGCTCCTGATCGTCTCCAGGCCGAGCCTCGCGGACGTCGTCGGGATCCGGCTCAACACCGGCAAGATCGTCTGGCGCACTCCCGTCGAGGGCCAGCGCTCCGACCACATGGCGATCTCGCCCAACGGCAGGCGCGTCGCCGTGTCCGCGTCGACGGGGAACGTGGTCCAGATCCTGGATACCCGCACGGGGAAGGAGGTGGGCAGGTTCCCGTCCGGCGACTCTCCCCACGAGAACAACTACTCGGCCGACGGCAAGCTGATCTACCACGCCAGCATCGGCCGTGTCTACACGCCCACGGACCAGCCCGAGGCGGACACGTCCAAGGGCGAGCGGTGGTTCGAGATCGTCAACGCCAAGACCTACAAGGTGCAGAGAAAGATCGACATGGGCGAGAAGCTCGATGAGGCCGGCTACCCGAACATGAGCTCCGCCGTCAGACCCATGGCGCTCGCGCCGGGCGAGAGGTTCATCTACTTCCAGGTGTCGTTCTTCCACGGCTTCGTGGAGTACGACCTGAAGCGGGACAAGGTCACCCGCGTCGCCAACATGCCGATCGCCCAGGACGTGCAGGACATGCCTCGCGAGGAGTACCTGCTCGACTCCGCGCACCACGGCCTGGCTATGAACGGCAGGGGAACCCGGCTGTGCGTCGCCGGCACGATGTCGGACTACGCGGCCATCGTCTCGCGCAAGTCGTTCCACTACAAGCTCATCCACGGCGGCAAGAAGCCGTACTGGTCTACGACCAGCCGGAACGGCCGCAACTGCTACGTCTCGTGGAGCGGGTCCGACCGGATCTCGGTCATCTCCTACAGGAAGCGCAAGGAGATCGCCCGGATCCCGGTGGGCGACCATCCCCAGCGCATCCGGTCCGGCAACGTCCGCACGAGCTGGCTGCGCGAGCAGCTCCAGTCCTAACGCCGGCCGCGGCAGCCTCTAATCGCTTGAATCAGCCGGTGATGGTTCAGGGCCTGACCCTGAACGCCCTGTGGGCGGGAACCCGGTCGGCGTTGCCCGCCGCGTCGGTGGCCCGGATCTCGACGATGTGCCTTCCGCGCTTCCGGAACCTGTAGGTCTTGGGGGATTCGCAAGGTTTGAACGCCCTATCGCCGAGCTTGCAGTCGAAGGTCGAGCCACCCTCGGAGGACGCGAACTCGAAGGTGGCGACGAGATCGTGAATCGTCCCCGAGGGACCTTTGGTGATCCTGGTGTCGGGCGCCCTCGTGTCACGGGTGAACTTCCGAGTATCGGGGGTCGAGTCGATATTGCCCGCCTCGTCGGTGGCCCGAACGGCGAAGGTGTGGGGACCGTCGGAGAGCGCGGGCATCTCGTTCCCCGGGGAGCAGGGAAAGTAGTCGCCGTCGTCGAGCCTGCAGTCGAAGGTCGAGTTGGACTCGCTGGATTCGAAGGTGAAGGCCGCCTTCTTGTCGTTCGTTGGGCCGCTCGGGCCGGACTCGATCATCGTCTGAGGCGCCGTGGAGTCCTCGGTGTAGGTGACGCGAGCGGAGCATGGGGAGGTGTTGCCGGCAGCATCCGTGGCCGCCGCGCTGACGGAAGTGGAGCCGTCGTCTGCGACCGCCACCGCGAGCCCGGCCGATGAGAAGGAAGAGGCGCTCCCGGTGGCGGCCGGCGAGGCAGCGCAGTCGGACGCGGTGTAGAGATGTACGGTCGAGCCCGGCTCGGCGGAGCCGAAGATCGTCGGATTGGCGACGTTCGCGGGCGAGGCCGGCGAGGAGCCGCCGATCGTCGGTGCGCCGGGCGGCGTTGAGTCCTCTGTGTACGTGATCGAGTTGGAGCAGCGGGACTCCCCGGTTGTACTGCTCGCCTTCGCGCTCAGCGCGGTGGTGGCGTCGTCGGGGACGTTGACGCCGATCCCCGTACCGGTAAACGCGGCGACGGTGCCCGTGGCGGCGGGCGCACCGGAGCAAGTCCTGTTCGTGTAGAGCTTGACCCCCGTTGGGTCGCCGCCACCCACCGTGCCTTTTGCCTTCGGGTAGTTGTCGTTCGCCGGGGAGGCCGGATCGGTGCTGATGAGGGTCGGGGTATCGGGCACCCTGAACGCCTTCCAGAGCTCGGTGCCGTTCGTGCCGTCGTTGGCTGTGAAGAAGAGGTTGCCGTCCAGGTCCGTGAACCCGTCGGGCGAGCTGCTGGCCGAGCCGGGATTGATGTCCTTGACCAACGCGGTGCCCGCCGCGCTGCCGTCCGAACTCCAGAGCTCGGCGCCGCTAGTGCTGCCGCTGGCGCGGAGGAAGAGGATGTCGCCGACGCTTGCGAGCCCAGCGGGCGAGCTGCTGGCCGAGCCGGGGTTGATGTCCTTGAAGAGGACGGTGCCGCCCGCGGTCCCATCCGATCTCCAGAGTTCGGCGCCGTTAGTGCCGTTGTTGGCCGCGAAGAACAGCGTCCCGTTGAGGCCCATCAACGAGCTGGGCGAGCTACTGGACGAGCCGGGATAGACGTCCTTGACGAGGGTAGTGCCGCCCGCGGTGCCGTCCGACCTCCAGAGCTCGGCGCCGCTCGTGGCGTCGCTGGCGCGGAAGAAGAGGGTTCCGTTCACGTTCGCGAGCCCACTGGGGGTGCTGCTGCGCGAGCCGGCATAGATGTCCTTGACGAGGGTCGTGCCGCCCGCAGTGCCGTCGGACCGCCAGAGCTCGGCGCCGTTCGTGCCGTTGTTGGCCGCGAAGAACAGCGTCCCGTTGAGGCCCATCAACGAGCTGGGCGAGCTGCTGGACGAGCCCGGATAGATGTCCTTGACGAGGGTCGTGCCCGCCGCCGTGCCGTCCGAACTCCAGAGCTCGGCGCCGCTCGTGCCGTCGCTGGCGCGGAAGTAAATGATTCCGTTCACGTTCGCGAGCCCACTGGGTGAGCTGCTGCGCGAGCCGGGATAGATGTCCTTCACGAGGATCGTGCCGCCCGCGGTACCGTCCGAGCGCCAGAGCTCGGTGCCATGGCTGCCGTCGTTGGCCGCGAAGTAGAGGGCCCCGTTGACGTCGGTGAACGGGCCGCCCGGGGAGCTGCTGGCCGAGCCGGGGTTGATGTCCTTGACCAACGCGGTGCCCGCCGCGCTGCCGTCCGAACTCCAGAGCTCGGCGCCGTGGGTGCCGTCGTTGGCGGCGAAGTAGAGGGCGCCGTCGAAGTCGGCGAATCCGCCCCCCGGCGAGCTGCTGGCCGAACCCGGGTTGATGTCCTTCACCATGAGCGCGTCGTGGCTCAATGCTCCCGCCTGGGATACGGCGGCGAGAAGCCCGGCGAAAAGGAGCATCACGACGGCGAGCCCTAAGCGGGCTCGACGGTTCTCCCCGAGGGAGCGGGCGATGGCGGCGAACATTTGTGCGGGGGCCTCCCTGTCGGTGAAACCGGGCGACGACGAATTACCCGTTCACCGAGGCGTGAACTTGTGCCTCAATAGAGTTGTCGGCTGCTGAACGTCGGCCCTTTAGGCCGAGTAGTCCCCTGCCGACCTGCATTGATGGGGCGTCGGTCTCTGCGATGCTGAACGCGAGCATGGCCGGACCGCACCCGGTGACGATCAGACCGCTGCCGCCGCAGCGCTTTGCGGCCCTGCTCGGCGATGCCTACCCTGAGGTCGAGGACGCGATCGACCGGGCGGGCAAGCTGTTCGCCGGCCGTGCCGTCTGGCACCTCAACTCGACCGCGAGGGGCGGCGGGGTGGTCGAGCTCCTCACCTCCCTCCTCGCATACGCGCGCGGCGCCGGCGTCGACGCCCGCTGGATCGTGATCGCCGGGGACGAGGAGTTCTTCCGGGTCACGAAGCGGATTCACAACCACCTGCACGGGGTGCCGGGGGACGGAGGCGAGCTGGGGCCATCGGAGCGGTCCGGCTACGAGCGCACCCTGGGGACCAACGCTGCCGCCCTCGAGACAACGGTGCGCCGCGGCGACGTCGTCTTCCTGCACGACCCGCAGACCGCGGGGCTGGTCGCGCCGCTGAAGGCCGCCGGCGCCCGGGTGGTGTGGCGGTGCCACGTGGGCGTGGATCGGCCGAACGAGCTCGTGCGCAGAGCGTGGGACTTCCTGCGACCGTACGTCGAGCCGGCTGAGGCCTACGTCTTCTCGCGGCCCCAGTTCGCCTGGGACGGCCTCGATGCCGACCGGATCTGGGTCGTGCCGCCCTCGATTGACGCCTTCTCGGCCAAGAACCAAGAGCTCGACGCGCCAACCGTGAGGGCCATCCTTCAGGTCGCAGGGCTCGCGGCCGACGGCCCGAAGCCGGCACCGACCTTCGCGCGCGAGGATGGGACGCCCGGGAGGGTCGATCGAGCCGCCGAGGTCGACCAGGACGCACCCCCACCCGACGACCAGCACCTGATCTGCCAGGTCTCACGCTGGGATCGCCTCAAGGACCCGGCCGGGGTGCTGGAGGGATTCGCCGAGCATCTCGACCGCGGGGGCTCACATCTTCTTCTCGCCGGACCGGAGGTGGCCGCCGTGGCCGACGACCCAGAGGGGGCGCAGGTCCTGGAGGAGATGCGTTCGCGACGGGCGGCGCTCCCGGTCCCGCTACGAGGCAGGATCCATCTGGCCTGCCTCCCGATGGCCGACGTGGAGGAGAACGCCGCGATCGTCAACGCGATCCAGCGCCGCGCCGACATCGTCGTCCAGAAGAGCCTCGCCGAGGGCTTCGGACTCACCGTAGCCGAGGCGATGTGGAAGAAGCGCCCGGTGGTCGCCACCGCGGTCGGCGGCATCCAGGATCAGATCGTCGACGGCGAGAGCGGCATCCTGATCGACGACCCCTCGAACCTCGCCGCCTTCGGGTCTGCGCTGCGAGCGTTGCTCGACGACCCGCCGCAGCGCAGGCGGATCGGCGAGGCCGCCCGGGAGCGGATCAGGCGCGAGTTCCTGGGCACGCGCCAACTGATCCGCTACCTCGGCTTCCTGGAGCGCTTGCTTGCCGAGCCGGAGGCGCGAAGGCGAGCTCAGTCGACCCCGACCGGCCCGTAGGGGTCGACGGACATCGGCTCCCGGTGTCGTGGAGCTGACGAGCCGCTCGATCCCGACCCGCGGTCGCGATCCCTCTGCGGCTTCAGCAAGACCCGGAGCGCCCTCCCAGAAAGCCTGAAATGAGCACAACGTTCGAGAGCCCCGATGCGGAGGCAATCTGGAGCTGGGCGAAGGAAACCGCAGGCGGGCGCGCTGAGCGGGCGTGAACGATGCTCGCCGACGACCAACTAGTCGGGGCGGCCGGATTTGAACCGGCGACCTTTCGGCCCCCAGCCGAACGCGCTACCAAGCTGCGCCACGCCCCGTGAACGGACGGCTATGTGGACCGTCCTCCGGTCGGATGATGCCTGATTTGGGCTCAACCGGCCGAAGCGGGCGACCGGACTCGAACCGGCTTCCTTCAGCTTGGAAGGCTGATGTGCAACCAGTTACACCTCGCCCGCGCAGTTGCCGTCGATTATAGGTTCGGCCTTGCGGCCCAACCCACGACGGGATCAGCGCGTGCGCCAGGCGAAGACGACCGTGTAGGTCTCGAACTTGCGGTCGGGGAGGCTCGCCTTCGGGGTGCCCCACCCCACTCCGACTCCGACATCGCGGAAGCGGCGCTTCAGGAGGTTGCGGCGGTTGAAGCCCGAGCGCAGCCAGCGCCTGATCATCTCGCGCGGAGTGTTGTCGTAGCCGAGGTTCTCGGCGAAACGAAATCTCCTGTAGCCATGCGTATAGCCGGTCCGCTTCACGCGGCGGCCCAGGCCCGGCTCACCGGGGCATCGGTGGCGGAAGCAGTCCTTCGCCAGCATCGCGTCGGTGTGGTGCTGGGCGGCGCGCTCGAGGCGCCCATTCGAGTCGAGCTCGTGGAGGCCGCGGCTCCCCCGCTCGTGGTTCACGAGGCAGGCCATCGCCTTGCGGAGCTTGCCCAGCGAGACCTGGTGCGTATGCGCCCCGGCGTGAGGACACGAAGCGCTGGCGGTTGTCAACCCCGCGCCCGCGGCCAGCACGAGGCTGAGCACGAGCGTTAGACCGCCGAGCCAAAGCAGCCCCGCGGCTCTTTGGCCTCCCTGCGTCAGCCGGTCCCTGGCCATCGACCGGGAGACTAGCGGCGACACGACGACAGCGGGGGACCGAGGAATCGAACCTCGAGCGACGGTTTTGGAGACCGGTCTACCAGTTCCAGCACGCCCGCTGGCCGTGAAAGACCGCGTGGTTGCGGCGAAAAGAACTGTCGCGCGCGGTCGCAGAAGATTCTAGACTTGCCGTCGATGGAGGTCACGAGCGTCAGGCCCGGGTACGAGCTCTGGCGGCCCAACAGGGAGAAAGCCGAGACCAAGACGACGAAGGCGATCGTCGCGTTCGTGCTGCTCGTCTCCGCCGGGCTGCTCGTCGTGATCACGATCGGCGGCTGGCCGCGGCTCGAGGGCGCAAGCGTCGGCGTCGCGACGCTGCTCTGGGCCGCTCTCTACGTGCTGTTCGCGCTCCTGGTCGTGCGCTGGAACCGCGGCATCCTCCCGGTGGCATCGGCGCTGGCAGTCATCCTCGCGATCTTCGCCGCAATCGCCGCGCCCGCCTGGTTTGCCCGCTCCAAGGACGGGCTCAGCCCTCCCCCGCTGCCGGATGACCTCCTCGGGCTGCTGACCATCCTGGTCATCCCGGTGCAGCTTCTCCTCATCGCCGTCGCGATGGTCGGGTTCAACCAGAACTGGCACGTCGAGGAGGAGCGGCC
>WNFU01003232.1_pt1 | contig 21629 bp, 23 predicted proteins | sample 5400121 | NCBI WGS metagenome assembly WNFU01 (sample SAMN13153360, study PRJNA577476) | soil metagenome | isolation source: 100 cm soil or saprolite under grassland replicate 1 | place: USA:California | collected 2016-06-15
GCGACGGCAACGGGGCTCCCGGGGCGGTCGTGGATCTTGGTCGACCACGTACTACCGGAGCCCCGTTGTCATGTCACCTCGCCACGCCGACCCCCTTGACAACTGTTCCCGGACCTTAACTACCCGGCATTGGGGCTATGCCGGTGGGGTGCTCGGGCTCGGGCAGCTGTTCGGTGGGGTCAGCGAGCACCCACCGAGCTGGGCCATCGCCGGCACCACGTTGGCCATGGCGGCGCTGTTCCAGCCACTACGCCGCCGCATCCAGAACGGCGTGGACCGGCGCTTCAACCGGCGCAAGTACGATGCGGCCAAGACCATCGAGGCGTTCAGCGCCCGCCTGCGCCAGGAGATCGATCTGGACACCCTCTCGGCCGAGCTGCTCGCCGTGGTCAATCAGACCATGGAGCCAACGATGCTGTCGCTGTGGCTGCGACCTTCCGCCCAGCCCTCCAAGGGCCAAGCGGCGCGGGCCCAGTAAAGCGATCACCGCCTCTTTCCGCCATGAACCCCGCTTCTGCGAGCAAGCAGCCAGAAGCTCCTCGCCGTGAGCGGCCCACCGACAAGGGAGACCGTCCTCAGCGTCTGACGGTCAGTGGTGGCCGAGGACCGGGTGGGGGCGGTAGGGGCCTCCAGGCGGGCCACCTCGTCCTCGCTCAGGGTCACGTCGACCGCGGCGATCGCGTCCTCGAGGTGGCGCAGCTTGGTCGCCCCGACGATCGGTGCGGTCACCGCGGGCTTGCCGAGCAGCCAGGCAAGCGCGATCTGTGCCGGGGGCAGGGCGCGCTCGGCGGCGACGGCGCGGACCAGGGCGACGACGTCGAAGTCGTCGTCGTTGTTGTTGTACATCTCGTCGGCGAGCGGGTCGGTGCCGGCCCGGACGGTCCGCTGCTCGCCGCCTCCCGCGCGTACTGCACAGCGCCTCCTCAGACAGTGGCATGACGATGGAGTCTTTCATGCGCCGGGACCTGGTGGAGCGCAACGCCGGCGACGACCAGCGCGATGCCGAGCAGATCCTGGCCGGTGGGGAGCTGGCGCAGCACGATCGCGCCGATGATCGTGGCCACCATCGGCAGCAGCGCCAGCATCAGGGCGAAGGTGGCGCGGGGCAACCTCGCCATCGCCAGCTGGTCGGTGACGTAGGGGATCACCGAGGAGCACAACCCCACGCCAACGCCCGCCAGCAGCAGCACCGGGTGCGCGAACGCCGCCCGGGCGCTGTCGAACCCCACCGGCGTCACCACCACGGCGGCGACCAGCATCGCCGCGCCGAGCTGGTCGATCCCGCTCATCGCGCCGGTGCCGGCGTCGGTGCTGGCGACCCGGTGCCCGAGGACCACGTAGAGCACAAACAGCGCGCAGTTGCCGAAGGCGACCGCGAACCCGAGCGGCTGCCCGGCGAGGCGCAGGTCGGTGAGCGCGGCCACGCCGCAGACGGCGAGCCCGAGCGCCGCGGCATTGCGCGGCGTCTTGGCACCCGCGGTTGCCAACAGCACCACCCCGAGAAACTCGATGGCACCCACGGTTGCCAGCGGCAGCCGCGCCACCGCGAGGTAGAACAGCACGTTCATCGCGGCCAGCACGACCCCAAGCTGGGCGAGCCGCACGCGCACGCGCGGGTCCATGCCGGCGAGCAGCCGCCACGGGCGGCGCCACACCGCGAACAGCGCCGCCGCGGCCGCGATCCGCAGCCACGCCACCCCGAGCACGTCGAGGTGGGCGAACAGCAGCACTGCAAACGCCGGGCCGAGGTAGTGGAACACCGCGCTGACCAGGAAGAACGACTGCGGCGGCAGGTCCTGGAGCCGCGGCGGCCACAGCGGTGTCGTGCCGCCGGACCGGCGTCCGGGAGCGGTCAGCGCTTGCGTGGTGTTGTTCATGGGCACATCCTACGAAGGCAGCGCGCCAAAATGAATGGCCGAACATCGGAGCGTAGAGCGAGATGCCGTCAGAACGACGAAGCAATGGGCGTCAGACCTTCGATTCGCTCGATGACATCGACCGGCGCATCATCGCGGAGCTGTACGGCGACGCAAGGCTCCGGGTCGCCGAGCTCGGCCGGCGGGTCGGGCTGTCCTCGCCCGCGGTGGCCGAACGGCTGCGCCGGCTCACCGACAGCGGCGCCCTCCGCGTCCAGGCCGAGGTCGAGCCGCGCGCCCTCGGCTACACCATCTGCGCCATCGTCAGGGTCAGCCCGAGCACGCGTGACCTCAAGCTGATCCCCGCCGTCGCCCGTGAGCTGCCCCAGGTCAGCGAGTGCTACCGCATCACCGGCGAGGACTGCTACTTCATGAAGCTGTACCTGCGCTCGATCGAGGAGCTCGAGCCGATCCTGGACCGCTTCACGCCGCTGGGCCGTACGACCACCTCCATCGTCAACGCAACACCCGTCCCGCGTCGGCCGCTCCCAGTCACCCAGACCGAACGTGCGCCCTGACATCGACGAGGACTGGCAGCTTTTGCGATCACCGGAGTCTGACCGCCGCCGGCCAGGCTGGATCGCAAGGATGCATTGGACTGCTCGGACGATTAGCATCGTTGCGCCCGTCGATATCCAGCCTGATCGCTGGCTAGCTCGGGAGGCCGCATGCGCATCGAGTCCTCGGTGACCTCGCTGTCGTGGATCCCGCTGGGAGCGACGGAGGGGTTCAACCGCCTGTCGTTCGGGCTCCGCGTCGCGCACTACGATCCCCCACCACCCGAGGTGCTCGGGGACCTCGACGAGCTGGAAGCAAACGACCGCTTCCGGTTCGCCAACCGGCTTGAGGCCTGGATCGAGGTGCAGGACGGGCGGGTCGTGGACGCCGGTCAGCGCGGCGGCAGCCGGATCAACGTGACCCGGGTGGGATACGGCTCGGCCAGCATCGCGTTCACCCCGGTCGCCTTGCCGGACTTGCGGCCCGAGCCAGAGGTCGGCCCCACCTGGGCGCGGTTTGTGCAGACCACAGGCGGTGGGACCGGCTTTCCCACGCCCCGCCGGGTGCGCTATGAGCCATACTTCCAGATCGGATCGCCGGTAGCCTGGTCGACGCTCGCCCTGACCATCCGCGCCGACGGCACCTCCGAGCAGCGCTTGGTGGGCGCCAGCTCCTTCCCCCGGCACTGGGTCTACGACCAGAGTGGTCGGCTGGTCGCCAAGACCGGGTTTATCGACTACGACACCTGGTGGCGCGAGGAGTTCGGCGCGCACACGCCGTGGGGTGCGGAGGACTCGGCCGCGATCGTGACCGCGGTGGAGTCGGCGTTGGAGCGCCAGCTCTCGGTGGCCATCATCGACGCCAAGCCGCGGTTCCGCCGGCTCAAGACGGGCCAGACCCTGGTGGAGCAGGGCGAGCGGGGCGACGAGCTGTCCTTCCTGTTCGATGGCGTGCTGCAGGTGGAGATCGACGGCAAGCCGGTGACCCAGGTTGGGCCTGGCGCGATCCTGGGAGAGATGGCGCTGCTGCACGAGGGCCGGCGCATGGCCACGCTGCGAGCCGTGACCCCATGCCGGGTCGCGGTCGTCCCCACGGATCGCATCGACCGGCAGGCGCTGGAGCAGGTCGCCAAAGGCCACATGCCCGGCCCCGAGCGTTAATACTCCAGCCGCACCTGCTCTCGGGGAGCCTGCCCGCGGCACACACCGGTGCCCGTGGCTGTGTAGGCTGCCAGGGTGGCCGAGAATCCAACAGGGGGCACGAGTGGCGAGAGAGGCCGTGCCGCCGGAGACCAAGTACGCGCGGGTGGGTGGCGACCGGCTTGCCTACCAGGTGCTCGGGCAGGGGCCGCCCGACCTGGTGTTCACCATGGGCGCCTTCAGCCACGTCGACATCGTCTGGGAAGACCCGCAGATGGCGTTGTTCCTGCGCCGGCTGGCGTCGTTCTCGCGGCTGCTGCGCTTTGACCGGCGAGGGACCGGCGCCTCCGATCCGCTACCGCGGGACCCGCTGCCGCCGTCGGAGGCCTACGCCGAGGAACTGATAGCGGTCATGGGTACGGTCGGCTCGCAGCGGGCCGCGCTGCTGGCGACGGGCCCTCAGGCCGGGCCGATGGCGCTGTTTTTCGCCGCGACCAGGCCGGAGCGCACCGCCGCGCTCATCCTTGCCGACGCCACCGCCAGGTACCTGGTCGCCGACGACTACCCGATCGGGTTCCCGCGCGAGGTCGCCGAGGCGATGATCGCCCGCTCCGAGGAGCTGTGGGGCACCGAGGCGATGGCCGGGATCTACGCCCCCAGCCGAGCCGGCGACGAGCGGTTTCTGCGCTGGTCGGCCAGGCTGGAGCGGGCCATCGCCAGCCCACGGATGGTGCGGGCCTACGCGCGGGCGGTGCTGGAGGTCGACGTCCGCCCGATCCTGCCGCTGATCCAGGCGCCCACGCTGGTGCTGGCCCACAGCGAGTTCCAGCAGCTCCCGGCGGCGCACGGCCGCTACCTGGCCGAGCACATCCCAGGGGCGCGACTGGTCGAGCTGCCGGGCGACCTGCCGCTGTGGTGGGACCAGCCGGACCTCGTGCTGGACCTGGTCGAGGAGTTCCTGATCGGGGCTCGCCGCGGCGTCGAGCCCACTCGCGTGCTGGCGACGGTGCTGTTCACCGACATCGTCGGCTCCACCCAGCGGGCCGCCGAGCTGGGCGACCGGCGCTGGCGCGAGCTGCTGAACGTCCACGACGAGCTGGCCCGCCGGCTGGTCGAGCAGTGGGGCGGGCGGCTGGTCAAGACCACCGGGGACGGGGTGCTGGCCACCTTCGACGGCCCCGGCCGTGGGATCGGCTGCGCGGCCACGCTGCGGGATGAGCTGCGTGGCATCGGGACCCGGATCCGGGCGGGGCTGCACATCGGCGAGGTGGAGTTGCGCGGGGATGACGTGGGCGGCATCGCCGTTCACATCGCCGCCCGGGTCATGGCCACGGCCGGCGCCGGCGAGATCGTCGTCTCCCGGACCGTGCGCGACCTGGTCGCCGGCTCCGGCGTCGTCCTGCAGGACCGTGGCAGCCAGCGGCTGAAGGGTGTCGAAGGCGACTGGCAGCTGTTCGGGGTGGTCGGCCGCTGACTGATGCGGTCGCCGTCCCGCTCGCCCGAGCGCGCGCTCACGTGCTCGTCAAGCAGGGCTTGGCGGGGGAGGGCCTGAACGCGGTGATGGACGCCGTCGTCGCCACGGCGGGCATCTACGGGACGGCGCCGACCTGCTACCTGTCGTGCGCCGCGCGGGTGCGCGACTTCCGCCTCGCCGCGCTCGACGAGGAGCTGTACGCCAAGCGCAGCCTCGTCCGCCTGCGATGCATGCGAGGCATGGCCTACATCGAGCCGCTCGACCTGCTGCCCGCGCTGTTCGCCTGCACCGGCGAGGCGCCGGACGCGACCCGCAAGCGCGTCGCCAAGTACGCCGGGCTCAGCGAGCCCGAGGTCCTGGGGCTGGCCGAGCGGATCGAGGAGAAGATGGCCGGGCGGGCGCCGATGACCGTCCGGGAGATTCGCGAGTCGCTGGGCGGCGAGGTCCCCGGCGTCCGGCAGGCGCTGCAGATGACCGTGGCGCTGCTGGGCCGGGCCGGCCGGATCGTCCGCGCGGAGGTGCGTGGCTCGTGGCGCAGCGACAGCTACGCCTACGCCCGGTGGACCGACTGGCTGGACGGGCCCGTCCAGCCGGAGGTCCCGGCCGCGGCCCGTGCCGAGCTGGCACGCCGCTACCTGCGGGCATACGGGCCCGCCACGGCCGACGACCTGAAGTGGTGGACAGGCTGGACCAAGCGCGACTCGGTCGCCACGCTCGCCGCCCTTGGCGAGGAGGTCCGCCCGGTGTCGCTGGACGGCGCGGTGGCTTGGCTGCTGGCCGGCGAGCTGGAGGCGCTACGCGACGCCGACCCGAAGGCGGGCCGGGGCGTGCGGCTGCTGCCGGTGTGGGACGCCTACTTCATGGGGTACGCCGCCTCCGCCGCCGGCAGGGCCCGGCAGGTGCCCGCCGGCGACTACGGCCGCGTCTACGACAAGAGCGGCAACGGCACCTCCACCGTGACCGTGAACGGCATGGCCGCCGGGGTCTGGCAGCTCGATCCCGACGCCGGGACCGTGACGGTCGCGCCCTTCGGCGACGCCCTCGCCGACCGCTGGGCGGAGGTCGAGGCGCAGGTCGCGCGGCTGGCGGCGGCGATCGGCACGGACCTGCGCTGCGAGCGCGCCGGCGAGCGGGGCCCGCTGTCCGTCGGGCCCCGCAACGCCTTTCTGTCTCCCATCACGCTCGGCGGCCCCGCGAGACCGGGCTGAGCGTCCCCGGCGCGTGGCGAAAATGCACAAGACAACCTCGCCCCGCTTGCCGACAATTGCTGGCATGGATGCGAAACCAATCAACCTGACCGAGGCGCTGGCGTCCTTCGACGACATCTACAGCCCCAGGATCGTGGCCCACATGAACGACTACGACGTCAGGGTCGCCCACGCCAAAGGGGAGCACGTCTGGCACGTCCACGACGACACCGACGAGTTCTTCCTTGTTCTCGACGGCCGGTTCGACATCGCCATGCGCGACGCCGGTGGCGGCGAGACCACAGTCGTGCTGCGGACGGGCGACACGTTCGTCGTGCCCAAGGGCGTCGAGCACAAGCCGTCGTCGCCGGGTGCGGCGGTCCTCATGTTCGAGCCATCGGAGACGTCGACGACCGGGGACCGCCACGAGGGAGAGATCCCGGACCACGTGGACAGCACCACGGGCCACGAGCTGACGTGACGCGGCGCACCGTCGCCGGTGCGCCGGTCGGCAGCGAGGAGCGGTCACGTGTCGGTGAATGTCCGTGGGACCAGCACACGTAGTGCCTGTGGAAGCAACGCGATACGGACCGGCGTGGTCCCGCGCACCTCGCCGTCGAGGTCCAGCGCCAGGGGCGGCTCGGTGTGGACCCACACCTCACGGGTCGTCACGAAGCGGCCATCGGCCAGCGACAGGCGCGGCCCCATCACGACCTGGCGGATGGTCTGGCCGGTGACGTGCAGGCGGCGGGCGTCGCCGAGCCGGTAGATGACCAGCAGGCGATCGTCCACGCTGGCCTCACGGGCGATGCGCCGCCCCGCGTGGTAGCCGCCGTTGGCGATATTGAGCTGGTGGGTCCACAACACCCGCTCGGCGCCGTCTACCGTGAGGGTGGCCTTGAAGGCCTGGTGGGTCGGCAGGTGGCGCGCGGCGGTGAGCGTGTACGCGCCGCGGCCGATCACGCGCTTGAGGCGGGCCGGCACGGCGTGGGCAACCTCCACCGACAATCCGATGCTCGCCATGTTGGTGAACAGGTTCTCGCCGGCCTGCGCCAGGTCGACGTCGGCGACCTTGCCGCCCGCCAGCGCGGCGATCGCGCCGGAGAGGCGCAGCGGCAGCCCGAGGCTGCGGGCGAAGTTGTTGGTGGTACCGAGCGGCAGCACGCCGAGCGCGGTGTCGTGGTAGGCCAGCCGCCCGGCGGCGGCCGTCAGGCTGCCGTCGCCGCCGCCGAAGATCAGCAGGTCGGGCGCTGGGGTCAGCGCCCGGGTCAGGACGTCGGACAGCTGGGCCGGGTCGTGGACGGCCAGGGCGGCCTGGACCGGCAGCCCCGCGGCCGCCAGCCGCGCCTGCAGCCGCGGCCAGTGACGGCGCCCCTTGCGGGAGCGGGTGTTGACCACCAGCACCGCCCGGCCGCCGTCGCGGATGGCGGCCTCCAGCGCCTGCTTGGTACGCACCAGCCCGATCACCTTCTTCTGAGAGTCCCGAGCGTCGCGGTATGGGAGTCGCCGCCGCCGCCGACCATGTCCACAGCATCATGGACGCGCGGTAAAGGCAGGATCACTGCGCTCACCCTCAGGCACCTGGGGTGGAACTCCAGCGGGTCGCCAGGTGGTCTTGTGGGGTGGAGGTTGCCGCGTCAGGCGGCATGGAGCGCCCGAGATGTCCGGTTCCTATGCCCTCTCACGCGGCAACGTCCCCCCGGGCGCGGCAACATCCCCCCGGGCGCGGCACTGTCCCCCCCGCACCGGCGGCGCTCAGTGGGCGAGTCGGTAGGCGCGGGTGGCGGTGTGGCGCAGGACCGCGTCGCGCTCCGCGGCTGACAACCCCTCCAGCAGGGTATCCGCCAGCTCGCGGACCTGGGCATAGGAGGCGGCGAGCCGGCAGACCGGCCAGTCGGAGCCGAACATGACGCGGTCGGGGCCGAACACCGCCAGCACGTGGTGGGCATAGGGCCGGATCGCCGCGGGGTCCCAGTCGTCCCAGCGAGCCTCGGTGACGAGCCCGGACAGCTTGCACGCGACGTTGGGCAGGCTGGCGAGATCGGCCAGCGCACCGGCCCACGGCTCGAGCGCGCCGGACGCGATCGCCGGCTTGGCGGCGTGGTCCAGCACGAAGCGCCCGCCCGGCACCTCGCCGACGGCCGCGCGCGCCGCCGGCAGTTGCGGGACGCGCACCAGCAGGTCGTAGACGAGCCCGGCGGCGGCGACCGCCCGCAGGCCGCGATGCACCTCCGGCCGTGCCAGCCAATCGGGGTCGGCCTCGTCCTGCACCTGGTGGCGTACGCCGACCAGCCGCTCGCCCCCGGGCCGCGCCCGCAGCCTGGCGAGCGTCCCAGCCACGTCGGGGGCGGTGAGGTCCACCCAGCCGACCACGCCCGCGATCAGCCCGTCGCTGGCGGACGCGACCGTGAGGAACTCCTCGGTCTCGGCCATGTCGGCCACGGTCTGCACCAGAACGGTGTGGGAGACGCCCGCCGCGGCGGTCTCGAGTCGCAGGTCGGCGAGGGTGTAGGGGCGCCGGATCGGGGCCAGCTCCGGACCCGCCATCCAGGGGTAGTCCCGGGTCGCCGGGTCCCAGAGGTGATGGTGCGCGTCGATGACCATCATGAGTCCTCACGGGTTGGCTCGCCGACAGCGCGCGGCGTGGGCGCGTCCGGGCGCAGCAGTCCCTCGGCGGCAAGCTCGTCCCACAACTGCGCGGGGACCGGCCGGGCGGCCAGGGCGAGGTTCTGGCTGACCTCCGCCGCCGAGCGCATGCCGACCACGACGCCCGCGACGGCGGGATGACCGCTCGGGAAGGCGAGCGCCGCACGCGGCAGGGTCACGCGGTGACGGGCGCACACCGCGGCGATGCGGCGCGCCCGCTCGACCAGCTCCGGGGGACTGGGCGCGTAGTCGTAGGTGGCGCCAGGCCGCGGGTCCGCGGTCGCAAGCACGCCGCTGTTGAAGACCCCGCCGACGAGCACCGACACGTCCCGCGCCGTGCACAGTGGCAGCAGCACGTCGAGCGCCGACTGGTCGAGCAGGGTATAGCGGCCGGCGACCATGACCACGTCCAGCTCCGTGTGGCGGACCAGGTCCGCCAGCATCTCCGATTGGTTCATCCCCGCGCCGATCGCGCCCACCACCCCCTGTGCGCGCAACTCGTGCAGGACCGGGTAGGCCTCCTCCACCGCCTCGCGCCAGTGGCGATCCGGGTCGTGCAGCAGGACCACGTCGACACGGTCCATCCCCAGCCGCTCCAGGCTCGCCGCAAGCGACCGCCGTACCCCCGCCGCACTGAAGTCCCAGACCCTGCGGCGCGCGGCGGGCACGTCGAATCCCTCGCCGTCGCGGCGCGAGGCGCCGGCGGGGTCGGGCACCAGGACACGGCCGACCTTCGTCGACACGACGACGTCGCCGCGCCGCCAGGCGCCCAGCGCCCGGCCGAGCCGCGCTTCCGACAGGCCCAGGCCGTAGTGCGGGGCGGTGTCGAACAAGCGCACCCCGCCGTGCAGCGCCGCGGTCACCGCCTCGGCGGCGGTCGTGTCGTCGACGGCGCGATAGAGGTTGCCGATCGGCGCGCCGCCGAAGCCGAGGGCGGTGACGGCGACCGCGCTACGGCCCAGCGCCGCCGTCTTCACCGCGGCCGCCTTCAGTGAGCGGTTGCCCGGATGCGGGGCGCTGGACGGGAGCCCGCAGCCGCAGGCCCTGCATGCCGCCGTCGACGGCGAGCGCGGCGCCGGTGACGGCCTGCGCCAGCGGGCTCGCCAGGTAGGCGATGGCGGCGGCGACCTCGTCGGCGGTCACCAGCCGGCCCATCGGCTGCCGCCGGGCCAGTGCCCGCCGCTCGGCGTCGGGATCGGCGGCGGCATCGAGCAGGCGCCGCACCCATGGCGTGTCGACCGTAGCGGGATTGACGCAGTTGACCCGGATGCCTTCACCGACGAAGTCGGCGGCCATGGCCAGCGTCAGCGCCTGGACGGCACCCTTGGAGGCGCTGTAGAGCGCGCGGTCGGGCAGGCCGGCGGTGGCCGCGATCGAGCAGGTGTTGACGATCGCCGCGGACCTCGAGCGGCGCAGGTACGGCAGGGCCGCGCGGGTCGCGCGGACGATCCCGAGCACGTTCACGTCCAGTACCCGCCACCACTCTGCGTAGGGGTTGTCCTCGATCGTGCCCTGCGCGCCGATGCCGGCGTTGTTGACCAGCACGTCGACAGCGCCCAGCCGCTCGGCGGCCGCCCCGACCGCGTCCCGCACGGAGCGCTCGTCGGTCACGTCCGCGGTGAGCGCCAGCAGCGGCTCGGCGGCGCCGGGGTCCAGGTCCAGGCAGGCCACCGCGGCGCCGCGGGCCGCCAGCACCCGCGCGGTCGCCAGCCCGATGCCCGAGCCGCCGCCGGTGACGATGGCGACCAGCCCGGCGAGGTCCTGGGTCAAGCGCGCCGCTCCTTTGTGCCCGTTGTCGCCGCCACCCACACGGGCCCGTCGGGATAGGCGTAGCTGGTCAGCGTCCGCGGGCGCATGGTCGCGCTGAAGCCTGGCGCCTGCGGCGCGAGGTAGCGCCCTTCGCGGATCACGACCGGGTCGACGAAGTGCTCGTGCAGGTGGTCCACGTACTCGATGACGCGATTCTCCATGGAGCCGCTCACGGCGACGTAGTCGAACATTGACAGGTGCTGGACCAGTTCGCACAGCCCGACGCCGCCGGCGTGGGGGCAGACCGGGACCCCGAACTTCGCCGCCAGCAGCACGATCGCCACGTTCTCGTTGACGCCGGCCACGCGGGCGGCGTCGAGCTGCAGATAGGAGATCGCGCCGAGCTGCAGGAGCTGCTTGAACACCACCCGGTTCTGGACGTGCTCGCCGGTGGCGACCGGCACCGGCGCGATGGCCTTGGCGATGGTGGCGTGCCCGAGGACGTCGTCTGGGCTGGTCGGCTCCTCCACCCACCAGAGCTGGTACGGCGCCATTTCGCGGATCCAGGCGATGGCCGTGCCGACATCCCAGCGCTGGTTGGCGTCCACGGCGATGCGGATGGCCGGCCCGCACACCTCACGGGCGAGCCGCAGCCGCCGCAGGTCGTCCGCCAGGTCGTGGCCGACCTTCAGCTTGATCTGGGTGAAGCCGTCGGCGATCGCCTGCCTGCAGAGCCGGCGCAGCTTGTCGTCGTCGTAGCCGAGCCAGCCGGGCGAGGTCGTGTAGGCCGGGTATCCCTCGGCGCACAGCCGTGCGGCCCGCTCCTGGCGCCCGCTCTCGGCCCGGCGCAGGATCGCCAGCGCCTCGTCCGGGGTCAGCGCGTCGCTCAAGTAGCGGAAGTCGACCAGGTCGACCAGCTCCTCTGGGGACATGTCCGACAGCAGCCGCCACAACGGCTTGCCGGCGCGCTTGGCGCGGAGGTCCCACAGGGCGTTGACGACCGCGGAGATCGCCATGTGCATGACGCCCTTCTCCGGGCCGAGCCAGCGTAGCTGGGAGTCGTGCACCAGCTCCTTCCAGAGGCCGCCGAGGTTGGCCATGGTCGCCTCGAGCGGCCGGCCGACGACGAAGGGCGCGAGCGCGCGGATCGCCGCCGTCTGCACCTCGTTGCCGCGGCCGATCGTGAACGCGAAGCCGTGACCCCGGTGGCCGTCCTCGGCGTCGGTGCGGACCACCACGTAGGCGGCGGAGTAGTCCGGGTCGGGGTTCATGGCGTCAGAGCCGTCCCGCTCCCGCGATGTCGGGAAGCGCACGTCGTAGGTGTCGAGGGCGATGATCGAGGCGTCCATCACCTGGGCCTCCCTTCCGCACGCCTGCTCCGGGCGACGCTCCGCTCGGAACGATAGATCGGATCTCTGTGCGCGTCGATGCAGCGACCGCGTCATTTGGTGCATGATATGTGGTTGAATTGGCCTAGTCCAGGGTTGACGATGCGCGGAGACATCGGATGTAATTGCTGACGAACTGGATCGCGGTCCTGCAAGCTCCTCCGACCAGGCGGTCACGCAACGTGACGGAAAGGTTGGCCGATGAGAAGGATCTTGGCGCTCGGGGTCGCGGCGCTGGCCGTCCTCGCCGGGCTGGGCGGGTGCACCGTCGGTGAGACCAACGACGCCGGTGGCGGGGGCGGCGGCGCGAAGCAGGAGATCAGCTTCCTCACCTTCGAGACGCCCAACCTCACCCCGCAGGTCTGGGACGCCGCCATCAAGCGCGTCACCGACCGGTATCCCGACATCGCCGTCAAGAAGCTGGTCTCGCCGACCCAGGACCGGACCAGCTATGCCAAGCAACTGCTCGCCTCCGGGCAGTTCCCTGACGTGATGGTCGCTGTCTCGCCCGCCGGTTTCGCCGAGGGCGGCAACCTGTACGCCTGGTCGCCCGACGAGCTGAAGGACTTCGCCTACCCGGGCAACGGCGCCATCGGCGGCAAGGTCTACCAGCTCCCGGCCAACACCCAGACGATCCCGGTCGTGTACTACAACAAGGACCTGTTCGCCAGGGCGGGCATCAGCGCTCCGCCGAAGACCTACGCCGAGCTGCTCGGCGACGCGGCCAAGCTCAAGGCCAAGGGGATCACCCCCTTCGTGGTCGGCGGGGTCCACGACTCCCTGGGCCCGACCTGGGCCGGCATCCTCGCCACCGAGGTGTACGCCAGGAACCCCAACTGGATGCGTGATCGCCGTGCCGGCAAGGTGAAGTTCGCCGACGGCGACTTCACGAAGGGCGCGTCCAAGCTGGCCGAGCTGGCGCAGAAGGGCTACATCGACAAGCGCGACGTCGCTCGCGACTACGCCGCGACCCAGCAGGCGTTCCTTGATGGCAAGGGCGCGATGTACGCGATGGGCAACTGGTTCGCCGCAGCCGTCGACAGCCCCGACACCAAGCCCAAGTGGGGGGTCGGCCAGTTCTTCTGGCCCTCCGACGATGGCCGGATGATCGTGCCGGCCTTCACTGGCGGGGGACTGCTGGTCAGCGCCAAGGCAAAGAACCTCGACGCCGCGAAGAAGTTCGCGCTGGCCTTCCAACTCGACAAGGTCAATCTCGACAACTCTACAAAGAACGACGGGCTGTTCCCGGCAATCAAGGGCTACACCCCGCCGTCCGACACCGGCGCGGCCTTCAAGGAGGGGTACGAGCTGTTCCGCCAAAGCTCGTCAGCCGGCGCCGTCGTCCCGGCGTTCGGCTTCGAGGCCGGCGATGACGGTATGCTGCCCGGCGTGCTCGAGAAGTGGGACTCAGCCGCTGTGGACCTGATCACCGGCAAGAAGACCGCCAGCCAGGTCGGCGCCTTCCTGGATGCCGAGTGGGACAAGTCCTCGTAGGAAAGACGCCGCTCGGGCGGGACGCTCCCCCTGGCGCCCCGCCCGAACGAGCGCCGCGCCGCCGCCCGTCGCCGTGGCCGCGCGTCTGGCACTTCGCCACCTTCGGCGCACCGGGCGTGCTGGTCTACGTCTGCTTCGTGCTCGCCCCGATCATCGTCAGCTTCGTGTACAGCCTGACCAACTACAACCCGTTCAACCCACCGACGCGGTTCGTGGGCTGGCGCAATTACCGGCTGCTGCTCACCGACACCGAGTTCCTCACGTCGCTGCGCGTGACCGCGACCCTCACGCTGATCGTGGTCATCGTGCCCAACGTCGCCGGGCTCGCCATCGCGGTGCTGCTGGACCGCAGGGGATGGCTCTACAACACGCTGCGCAGCGTGTTCTTCGTCCCGATGGTGCTCAGCTCCGTGGTGGTGAGCATCATCTGGACCCGCATGCTGGCCGACGACGGGCTGATCAACCAGGCGCTGCGCGGCCTCGGCGCGGCCCATCCGCCGGGCTGGCTGTCCGATCCCCGTTACGCCCTCTACTCGCTGGGCGGGATCCTGTCGTGGCAGATGCTCGGGTTCTGCGTGGTGGTCTACCTGGCTGGGCTCCAGGGCGTGCCGATCGAGCTCGGCGAGGCCGCCGCGATCGACGGGGCCGGCCCGGTCCGCCGCTTCCGCCACGTGACGTGGCCGCTGCTGGCGCCCGCCCTCACGGTCAACACCGTGGTGCTGCTGATCTCCGCCTTCAAGATCTTCGACCACGTCCAGGTCATCACCCACGGCGGACCTGGCACCGGCACCACCGCCACGATCGCCTACAACGTGCTGCAGACCGGGTTCGTCGCCAACCGCCAGGGCTACGCGTCGGCGATGGCCGTCGTCATGCTCGTCATCATCGCCGCGGCCAGCGCGCTGGTGCTCAAGGTGCTGCAGCGGCGCGAGGTGAGCCTATGAGGCAGGCGCGAGCTCCGTGGCTGCGGCCGCTCGTGGCCATCGCCGTCAGCGCGGTCTTCGTCGTGCCGCTGTACATGGTCTGCGTCAACGTGATCAAGCAGGGGAGCAGGATCAGCAAGGAGCCGGCCGCCCTGCCCATCCCGCCCACGCTACGGAATCTCACAGGGGTGCTGACCCGGCCGGACCACCTGTTCTGGGCGAGCCTGACCAACAGCATCGTGGTGACCGTGACCTCCATCCTCGTCCTGACCGTGCTCTCGGCGATGCTCGGGCACTACCTGGCGCGCAGCCGCGGCCGCTGGGGTCGGGCGCTGATGCTGCTGCTGCTGTGCGGGCTGATGATCCCGCCGCAGGTGATCCTGATGCCGATCACCCAGGTCCTGCGGATCGCGCACCTCATGACCACGGTGCAGGGGCTGGTCCTGTTCAACGTCGGCTACTACATCCCGTTCGGTGTCTTCGTGTTCTCCGGGTTCATGCGATCGATCCCGGTGGAGCTCGAGGAGGCGGCCGCGATCGACGGCGCGGGCAAGGGCCGGATCTTCTGGCGCATCGTCTTCCCGCTGCTGCGCCCGGCCACCGCCAGCGTGCTGATCTTCCTCGGCGTGTGGATCTGGAACGACTTCCTGGACCCGCTGATCATCCTGGGCCCGAGCCAGGGCACCACCGTCACCACCGGCATCTACCGGGCGATCGGTCAGTACCAGGCGGACTTCGGCGCCGTCTTCGCGCTGATGTTCCTCGCCACCCTCCCGGTGCTGGCGTTCTACCTGGCGCTGCAGAAGCATTTCGTCAAGGGCCTGACCGGCGGGGCGACCAAGGGATGAGCGGGTCGGCCGGGCCGGATGCCCTCCGGCCGCTTGCTGAGGTGCCGGTGGACCCCGACCGGGGCAGGGTCTACGAGCACGGCTGGCAGAGCTGGAGCCCGACCACGGTCCATCCGGTCGGCGGCACCGGTCACCGGGCGGTGCGGCCGGCAATGCAGATCATGTGCTACCGGCCGGGCAGGCCTGGACCGGCGCGTGGGTTCCAGGGCGAGGGGGTGCTGGCGGTCGACCCGGGCACGGGCGAGCCGGCGCGCCTGTACGCGGCGCGTGACGGCCTGACCGGGGTGCCGTCGATCCGCGCCGAGCTGGTCGAGCGGCGGATGGTGGTCAGCGCCGACGACCCCGATGGTGTCGAGCAGACGCTGGTGCGCGGCCCCGTCCAGGTGGGGCTGGCCAGCTGGGCGGAGCGGCTGGCGGCGCGGGCGGAGGTCGGGCCGCTTCGTCGCGCCCCGGCGGTGTGGTGCTCCTGGTACCACTACTTCACCGAGGTGACGCAGGCCGACGTGCTCGAGAACCTCGAGGCGCTCGGCACGCGGCGGCTCCCGGTGGAGGTGATCCAGATCGACGACGGCTGGCAGGCCGAGGTCGGCGACTGGCGCAGCCTGTCGGGCCGCTTCAGCTCACTTGCCGACCTGGTCGGCCGCATCGGCGACGGCGGCAGGCGGGCGGGACTGTGGATCGCGCCGTTCCTTGTCGGCGCGCGCAGCGAGCTGGCCCGCGACCATCCGGACTGGCTGGTGGCTGGGGCGGACGCCGGCCGCAACTGGGACCAGGAGCTGTTCGCGCTGGACGTGACCCACCCTGACGCGGCGGCGTACCTGCGCCGGGTTTTCGAGACGTTACGCGGCTGGGGCTTCGATTATTTCAAGTTGGATTTCATCTATGCGGGGGCGCTGGAGGGTCGGCGGTGGCGGGACGTGGACGCGCTGGCGGCCTACCGCGAGGGGCTGGCGCTGATCCGCGAGGCGGTCGGGCCGGACGCGTACCTGGTGGGCTGCGGCGCGCCGATCCTGCCGAGCGTGGGCCTGGTGGACGCGATGCGGGTCTCGGCGGACATCGCGCTCGGTTTCGAGCCTGCCGGTGGCGATCTGTCACGACCGTCGCAGCGGGCCGCGGCGCTGTCGGTTATCGGTCGTGCGTGGCAGCACGGGCGGCTGTGGGTCAACGATCCGGACTGCCTGATCCTGCGGCCGGCCGTCCAGCGGCGCGAGCAGTGGGCGCGGACGGTCGAGCGCTACGGCGGCCTGCGCGCGTCCTCCGACCGGATCGCCGACCTCGACGACTGGGGCCTGGCCACGACGCGGCGGCTGCTCGCGTCGGTCCCGCCACCGGTTCCCTTCACGCCGACCCCGGCGCCGGCGGCCTCCAGGCCTTGAGCATCGCGTCGGTGAGCTCACCGGCTTGGATGCGTGGCGTCAGGAGACGGCGGTCTCGTCGTAGTCATCCAGGCCCAGCGCGTGACGGACCTTGTTGGCCGCATCTGTGCCGTCGTGGCGAGTCGCCGCGATCACCGACCGTGCCAGCTCCTCCCGCGTGCCCGCCTCCGCCGCCTCGAGCCAGTACCGCTGTGCCGCGGCTGACTCCGCCAGGAGCTGCTTCATTGGCGCGCCCACGAGCGAGGGCCACGCCGTCGCGCGAAGCTGCCGCATGTGCGCCGCGTTCGAGCGTGCGACCGAGCCGGCGAGCGCCCGGAGCGTGACGACCGGCTCGCCGGCGTTGAAGGCCTGCTCCAGTCGCTCGAGGGCCAGGTTGTACGGCCGGACGATCTCCAGGTAGCGCTTGGCGGCCGCCGCGCGTGACAGCGCCTGGACCTTCACGGTGGTCGGTGGCGCCACCGAGCTGACGCTCGGCGCGGCGGCGGTCACCTGGCGCTGCGATGAGCACCCCGCCACGGTGACAAGCGCGGCGGTGGCCGCGGCGGCAAGCAGTCGTCGCATCCGATCCCTATTCCTGGTCGATTGCTGTCAGGACACCCAAACCAGGTGGGGAAGCATATCAATCGGACGCTGGCCCGGAGGGGATGTATCCAGCGCCCATCCCGGTCCTCCGACTGTGGCTGGATCGGCCGCCCGCCGTTGCGCCCATGGGCGGGCGGGTGTGATGGTCTTCGGGCACGACCGGAGCGGTCGCGTGCGGCCCGGCGCGCGGCGGCGGAGAAGGGGTGAGCCGTGGCCAACGACGAGGCGGTGCTGGAGGCCGCCAGGGCGCTCCGTGGGCACTTGGAGGAGCTGCTCGGCGCGGGCCCTGGGACGAGTCACTGGCCGATGTTCTCGGCGCCGGCCGGACTGGCCGACGCCCTCGGGTCCTGACGTGAGAGGAGCGTGACGTTCATGTCGACGACGGCGATGCGAGCGATCCGGTTGCACACGCCCGACGGCCCGGCGGGTCTCGTCTTCGAGGAGCTCGACGTCCCGGCGCCGGGGGCGGGTGAGGTGCTCGTCCGCGTCCATGCGGCGGCGATCACGCGCGACGAGCTCGACTGGCCGGTCGATCGTCTCCCCGCGACGCCGTCGTACGAGCTCTCCGGCGTCGTCGCCGCGCTCGGACCGGGCGTCGACGGCCTGACGATCGGCGAGGCCGTGTACGCGCTCAGTGGGTTCGACCGCGACGGCGCGGCCGCCGACTACGCGGTCGTCCCAGGCGCGTTCCTCGCCCCCAAGCCTCGGACGATCGGGCACGTGGAGAGCGCCGCGATCCCGCTCGCCGCCCTCAGCGCCTGGCAGGGACTCTTCGACCACGGCCACCTGGCGAGCGGGCAGCGGGTGCTCGTGCACGGGGCGGCGGGCGGAGTGGGCGGCTTCGCCGTCCAGCTCGCCCGTTGGCGGGGGGCCTCCGTCATCGGGACCGTCTCGACCGCCAACGTCGAGGCCGCGCGCAGGCTCGGAGCCGATCAGGTCATCGATCACACCTCGGCGCGCTTCGAAGACCTGGTCGAGCCCGTCGATCTGGTCTTCGACACCGCCGGCGGGGACAGGCTCGAGCGCTCATGGAAGGTCCTGCCCGCGGGCGGCAGGCTCGTATCGGTCGCCGCCGAGCCCCCGCCGGAGGCCACGGCGGGGCGCGGGATCGAGGCCGTGTACTTCGTCGTCGAGCCACGCCGCGAGCGACTCGTCCAGATCGCCGGGCTTGTCGATGGCGGCGACCTGCGAGTGACCATCGACGAGGTCTTCCCGCTCACCGATGCCCGCGTGGCGTTCGAGCGCAGCCAGGAGCACCACGGAGCCGGCAAGATCGTCCTTCGCGTCGCCGACCAGGACAGGTAGCTCTCCTCGTCCGCCACGCCGGGGACGCCTGGCCGGGAGGTGGCCCCTGGGCCGGTGGCGGATGGTGGTCGTAGGCGCCTATGGTGAGAGGGCAGAGGTTCACGTTTCGCTTTCGGAATCCGCAGGTTGAGCTTGTCCCTTGCCGCCAGCCAGATCGTGCTGGCGTGATCGATACCTCCGAGATGATGGAGGGAGGGACAAGTTTTCATGACTGTTGGAACCGTGAAGTGGTTCAACGCCGACAAGGGCTACGGGTTCATCACGCCCGAGTCCGGCGAGGACGTCTTCGTGCATTTCAGCGCGATCCAGGCCGACGGCTACCGCTCGCTCGACGAGGGGCAGGCTGTCGAGTTCGACATCACGCAGGGGCCGAAGGGCGCCCAGGCCGCCAACGTGCGGTTGCTGGAGCGCCAGTAGCCCAGTGGCACCGAGTGTCCGCCCGGCGACGAGCCGGGCGGACACTTGTCTGCATTGAGGCAGTGCGATTCCCACCAGCTCCAACCTCGACAGGAGTCACCCAATGACCAGCGCCGATCTGCTCGTCGACGGCTTCGGCAGGATCCGTGAGGTCGTCCACAAGGTTGTCCACGGTCTGACGCCAGAGCAGCTTGCCTTCCGCGTCGACAGCCAGGCGAACTCGATCGCCTGGCTGGTGTGGCACCTGACCCGGATCCAGGACGACCACCTCGCGGACGCCGCGCAAGCCGAGCAGGTGTGGACCTCGGGCGGCTGGGCGAAGCGGTTCGGGTTGCCGTTTGGCCCGCTGGCGACGGGATATGGGCACAGCGCCGATGAGGTCGCGGCGGTCCGGGTGGAGTCCGGGACCCTGCTGGTGGGCTATTACGACGCGGTCCACGAGCAGACGACCCGCTACGTGGAGCGGCTCACCGACGCTGACCTTGCCCGCGTCGTGGACCAGTCATGGGATCCGCCGGTTACGCTGGGCGTGCGGCTGGTGAGCGTGATCGCCGACGATCTCCAGCACGCGGGGCAGGCAGCCTTTGTCCGAGGAGTGGTGCAGCGCGGATAGCGCGAGCCGGTCAGGCGGCGAGCGCCGCCGCGACGCGCCCCAGGAACCCGTGCCCACACCGGCGCATACTTGACCCAGCCACGTGCGGTCGACGAGGAGGGCGAGCATGGAGCAGCAGGCCGCCGGGCAGGCGCCGCCGCACCAGCATCACCGCCGGTGCAGGAGCCTGTCCGATGGCGAGCGTGCCGAGCTGGTCCGGAAGGCACGGGCGGTGCTGGACGCCAACTGGCGTGGGCGCTCCACCGTGCCGTCGCACTCGCTGTATCCGCACCAGTGGAGCTGGGACGCCGCCTTCATCGCCATCGGCCGCTGCTGGGTCGAGCAGGAGCGCGCTCAGCAGGAGCTCGAGTCGATGTTCGAGGCGCAGTGGACGACCGGCATGCTGCCCCACATCAGGTTCGACCCCGCCGTGCCGGACGACGCCTATTTCCCGGGCCCGGGCTTCTGGCAGTCGGAGCGCTCACCCGCCGCGCCGCCCGGCGTGCCGACCTCGGGCATCACCCAGCCGCCTCTGCACGCCCGCGCCGCGCTGGAGATCTGGCGTCATGCCGCCGACCGCGGCGCGGCGCTGGCGTTTCTCCGGCGGCTGTACCCGAAGCTGGCGGCGCAGCACGCCCATCTCGCCCGCTGGCGGGACCCGGACGGGCGCGGCCTGGCCGCGATCGTGCATCCCTGGGAGTCGGGCCAGGACAACTCTCCCCTGTGGGATCGCGACCTGGACCACCTCAAGGTCGCGCCGGGCGCGCTGCCGCCCTACCGGCGCTACGACGTGCGGCACGCCGACCCAGCCGACCGTCCCACCGACGCCGCCTACGACCGCTACGTGCACCTGTCGATCAGCTTCCGCGAGCACGGCTACGACGACCGGCACCTCATCGACCAGCGGTTGTTCCTCGTCCAACCGCCCCTGTTCAATGGCATCTACCTGTGGTCGGAGCTGGCGCTCGCCGAGATCGCGAGGCTTGTCGGCGCCGATCCGGCGCCGCACGTGCAGGCGGCCGGGCGCATCCGCGAGGGCATCCGCGAGCGCCTGTGGGACCCGCGGACGCGCCGCTTCTTCGCCTACGACCTGCGCACCGAGCGGCGCATCCACAGGGAGTCCATCGACGCCGCCACCCCGCTGCTCGACCCCGAACTGCCCCGGTCGATGGTCGCGGCGATCGTCGAGGAGCTGCGGTCGTCGCATTTCGACCCGCCAGGCGAGGTCGAGCACTACCTGATCCCCAGCTACGACCTGCGCGGCGCCGACTTCGACCCGCGCCGCTATTGGCGTGGCCCGGTGTGGGTCAACACCGACTGGCTGGTGTGGCGTGGGCTGCGGCAGCACGGAGAGACCGCGCTGGCCACCGAGGTCGATGACAGCATCATCCGGCTGGTCGAGCGCTCGGGCTTCCGAGAGTACTTCGACCCGTTCGGGGGCCAGGGCTACGGCAGCGACGACTTCAGCTGGACCGCCTCACTGCTGATCGACGTGCTGCTGGCCCAGACCGCCCCAGAGCTCTAGGCCGCGTTCCATAAGGTCCGGTTCAGGCAGGTCAGGTACTCATTCAACCGGGCAGCGTGAGGTCCAGTTCGAGCCAGTGAGCCAGATCCTTGATCTCGCCATCCACTGCGGCGGTCACAGTCCTGTCGAAGGGCACGTCCTGGTGGATCGCCTCGACCCGCAGCACCCCGGCTTCGCGGTCGGCGGTGGCGTCGAGCTTCCCCACCAGCCGGTCGCCGTACAGGATCGGTAGCGCGAAGTACCCCCAACGGCGCTTGGCAGCGGGCTTGTACATCTCCAGCTGGTAGTCGAACGCAAAAAGCTCGACCGTGCGCTTACGATCGTGTATCAGCCGGTCGAAGGGGGACAACAGCGCCGCACGCCCCGAGAACGGTTGGCCCAACACGGAAGCATCGACTCGCCACGTGCCCTTGACACCCTCCACCACGGCCGGCTCGCCCGCCTCGCCCACGTCCACCGGCTCGACCGGACATTCCGGTCCCCGGGCGCGCGCGATGCCCAGAGCCCGCAGCCGCCGCTGGTTGCGGATGCGCAGCGCCTCATCCCTGGGGAGCACCGGGTCATCGGGGT